>QWCE01003184.1_pt1 | contig 18638 bp, 14 predicted proteins | sample 1972531 | NCBI WGS metagenome assembly QWCE01 (sample SAMN09866716, study PRJNA288562) | Human gut metagenome isolate term4_stool, whole genome shotgun sequencing... | reverse complement strand
TCTAGAGAAGGGTTCCCCTCCCCCCTCCAAGCCTCCCCCTTCCCCTCCCAAGATTTTTGACCTTATCGAATCCCTGTTCAACGGTTTTCCCCGTTTGCCAAAGAAAGGCAGTGAAGGGGAAGGCGCTGTCATGGGCTGTGGTTGTTTCATATCCACAGCATACTGAAAATACAGCGTCTTTCTCTCGTTTTCCCTTTGGAGGGTTCCACGGTTAAGGTGTTTTATTCGTTATCTTTTTGGAATTTCAAGAAATACAATATCAATCCTTTGTTGGGACACGGTCAAGAGGAACGGTTCGCAGTGTGGGGAGAAGCGCATTGAAGGCCGGTAGGCGGTGTTTGGAAACCATTGCCTTGCGGGCCTTCTTTTTTGCGATGGAAGAAATGTTTTTTGAAGTGTGGATGTTGTCCGCATGGGGCGGCTGAACCGGGGAGTGATAGAATCCGGCGGGCGTTTGACAGGTGTTCCGAAACCGTGCATGATTATCCTACGATCCCGCGCCTGCGGGCTTTTTCTTGTCTTCCCCGCTTATGCCATCCTTTTTGGAGGATTTTTATGTCGAACACGTTTGACGTCATCATCGTGGGCGGCGGCCCTGCCGGGCTGTTCGCGGCTTGGTGGCTGGCCGACCATTCGGATTTGTCGGTGTGCATTGTGGAGCGCGGCAACATGGTCAAGAAGCGCGGCTGTCCGCTCGGCAAGGCCAAGAAATGCATGAAGTGCGACCCCTGCCATATCCTTTCGGGGATGGGCGGAGGCGGGCTGTTCTCGGACGGCAAGCTGAACTTCATCCACAAGCTCGGCAAGACCGATCTCACACAGTTCATGCCCCGCTCCGAAGCGGAAAGCCTTATCGAAGAGACGGAGGCCATTTTTGACCGTTTCGGCATGACGGCCCCGGTATTTCCCTCGGACATGGAGAATGCCAAATCCATCCGCAAGGAAGCCAAAAAACACGGCATCGATCTGCTGCTCATCCGTCAGAAGCATCTGGGGAGCGATTGCCTGCCGAATCATATCGACGGCATGTGCGAAGCGCTCCGTGAGCGCGGCGTGTCCATCCGTACGGGCGAGGATGTCAGGCACGTCATCGTCGAGGACGGCGAAGTGCGCGGCCTGATCACCGACAAGGGCGAACTGCGCTGCCGGGCCGCGATCCTTGCGCCGGGCCGCGTGGGGGCGGACTGGATGGGCGACATGGCCAAGAAGTACGGCATGGAGCTCCAGCAGCGCGGCATCGAAGTGGGCGTGCGTGTGGAAACGCACAACGACGTGATGTCGGATCTCACCAATGTCATTTACGATCCCACCTTTTTTGTGCAGACGCAGCGTTACGACGACCAGACGCGCACGTTCTGCACCAACCCCGCCGGGTTCATCACGCTTGAGAACTATCAGGATTTCGTGTGCGTGAACGGGCACGCCTACCGCAACCGCAAGTCGGACAATACGAACTTCGCGTTCCTGTCCAAGGTGATCCTGACCGATCCCGTGTCCGACAGCCACGGGTACGGCGTCGCCATCGGCAGGCTCGCCTCGCTCATCGGCGGCGGCAAGCCCATCCTCCAGCGTCTCGGGGACCTGCGGCGCGGGCGGCGTTCAACATGGCAGCGCATCCATAACGGCTACGTCGAGCCCACCCTGACCGAAGTCACGCCCGGCGACATCGCTATGGCGCTGCCGGGCCGCATCGTGACCAACCTTGTGGAAGGGCTGGAGCAGCTCAACTTGGTCGTGCCGGGCATCGCCGACGATTCGACCTTGCTCTACGCGCCGGAGATCAAGTTCTTCTCCACACAGGTTGCCACGTCCAGCGATCTTGAAACATCCGTTTCCAACCTTTTCGTGGCGGGCGACGGCCCCGGCGTGTCCGGCAACATCGTGTCCGCAGCCGCCACCGGGATCATCCCTGCCAAGGCCATTGTGAGGAAGTTCGGGAAGGGCGAAGGGAAGGAGTAGAAGATTGGGGACGGGAGGGGAACCTTTCTTTAGAAAGGTTCCCCTCCCCCTCTCCAATTTTTCTTCTCTCATTCACCAACAGGCTGCTTCGGGCCGTCGAGAAGCTTCTGGTAGAAAACGAGATCGAGCCAGCGGCCGAACTTGTACCCCGCTTTGACGATCTTTCCGGCGAACGTGAATCCGAATCGCTCGTGCATACGGATGCTGGCGGCATTGTCGGCATCGATGCCCGCGATCATGGTCGCATAGCCAGCCCCGTTCGCCGCCTCCAGCAGCTTCTCCATCAGCCGGGTGGCGATGTGGTGCCGCCGGAAGTCCTTATGTACATAAATGGAATGTTCGATGCTGTACTTGTAGGCGGGCCACGGACGGAAATTCCCATAGGTGGCGAATCCGGCTACCACGCCGTCCTCTTCCAGCACGAAAACGGGAAGCCCGGCCTCATGGTGCTCTTTGAACCATTGCCTGCGCATGTCCAGCGTATGCGGCGTATAGGTGTAGACTGCCGTGGTGTTGATGACGGCATCGTTATAAATATCCAAAATCGCTTGCAGGTCTGCTTCTGTGGCAGGGCGGATCATGAGGCTTTCCTTGGCTGTGCTAATCGGTTTCCCTGACAAGGAAACGGGTTAGGGGTGGAGCTTGGCGGGGGAGGGTTCCCCTACGGACGGCCCCGCAAGGGCCTTGACCGTCAGGCGGGGCCTAGCCCTTACGGACATCGGCGGCAACGCAACCCCTATCCCAAAGGTTCTCCTCCCCTTTTCCTACATCCGTTTTTCGCCTTCCGCCATGATCTGCCCGGTGAGGGGCGTGTCATAGCCGCCCTGGGCTTCGATACGCGCCTTGAATGCCGGCGAATCGAGCAGGGCGCGGACGGCCTGAACACGGGGATCATCGAGGAAACGCGTGGGGATGACGAGATCATAGCGCTCAAGGGCGAGCGGCACGAAATCAAGGCCAAGCGCCTTGGCAGCGGCGTAGATGCCCATGCCGCAGTCGGCCGCCCCGGTGAGCACGTTTACCGCCACGGCCATGTGCGTGAACTCTTCCTTGTCATACCCTTTGACGTCGGAAGGCTTGAGCCCGGCCTGCTTCAGCTTCCAGTCGAGGAGGATGCGCGTCCCGGCCCCGCGCTGGCGGTTGATGAAGCGGACACGGGTGAAATCGTCGATGCCCTGAATATTCATCGGGTTGCCGTACGGAACGATGATGCCCTGATGCCGGATGGCGAGGTTGATGACCGTTACGTCCACATCGGGCAGGAATTTCTTGATGAACGGGAAGTTGAAGTCGTCGGATCCGGGATCGAAAAGATGCATCCCGGAGAGGTGGCAGGAGCCGTTTTTCAAGGCCGTAATGCCGCCCATGCTGCCGACGTGCGTGGAGGCGAACCGGAAGGGCTCGGGCAGGCCCATGAGTTCGTCGGCGAGCAGATCAAGGGTGTTGTCGTGGCTGCCCACACAGACAAGGATGCGGTCGAGTTCCGCTTCCGAAACGGACAGTTCGGCGGGCACCACGGCGTGCTCGTTCAGGCCTTCGGCCTGCTCGGGGATGCGCACGTCGCCCTGCGCGCGGGTGACGGTGGTGATGTTCCCGGCCCCGCGTCCGAGCGGCGTGGCGACCAGCTTGTCGCCGACCCGCCCGATGGACACGCGCACATGCTCCTCGACGCCCGGACGGGATGGCACGGTACGGGTCAGCTCGACGGGGACAACGGTTTTTGCGGGCGGCTCGCGGTGCGAAAGCCATGAAATGAGCGGTTCGAGCAGTTCCTTGAAGCATACCAGCGCGCTTACCGGATACCCCGGCGCCCCGGCCACGAGGCGGCCCCGGCAGTTGGCGAGCAGGGACGGCTTCCCCGGCATGGCGGCGATGCCGTGCGTGAGGATTTCGCCTTCCTTTTCCAGCGTGGCGCGGGTGAAGTCCTTGGAGCCTGCGGACGAACCAGCACAGAAGATGGTCAGGTGCCTGCCCGCGTCGAGGCTGTCCTTCAGGGCCTGATGCAGGGCTTCCGGGTTGTCCGGAACGGGGGCGGCGCGTTCCACGACGCAGCCCAATTCACGGGCCAGCGCCGCCAGCATCTGGGAATTGGATTCCACGACCTGCCCCTTGCCGGGATCGGGGTGCGTGGTGAAGTCGAGCACCTCGTCCCCTGTCGGGATGATGCGGACAGTGACGCGCTCCCAGACTGGCACGTCCCAGATGCCGCCGGAAAGCAGCGCGCCCACATCCCACGGCCTCAACTGGTGGTTGCGCGGAAAGAGCAGTTCCGTCGCCACAATGTCCTCCCCGATGCGGCGGACGTGCTGCCACGGAAAGGCGGGGGCTTCAATGGTGACGCTGCCGCCGTCCAGCACGACCTGTTCGATCATGATCACGGCGTCGCAGCCCTCGGGCATGGGGTGGCCGGTATTGACGGCAAAGCAGGTTTCCCCGGCCTTGAGCGTTAACGGGTGCCCTTCCCGTGCCGCGAAGGTCGAACGGGCGTTGACCGCGTAACCGTCCATCGCCGCCGAGTGGAAGGTGGGCGAGGAATAGCGGGCGTGCACCGCGTGCGCCAGTACCCTGCCCGAAGCTTCATGCGAAGGGATCGTTTCCTCGCGGATCAGCGCTTCGCGGTCTATGGAAGCCTTCACCCGTGCGACGGCTTCCGCGGGAGGGATTGTTTTGAGGTAGATATTGCGTTTCATGATAAATCCTTATGTGAATAAAATGGATTTTGCAGCCTTCCCGGGAGACGTGCGCCAAGGTTTGGCCTCCCGTGCCGCCCGTTCCGCCACAGACCTTTACAAAAGTCTTTGGGGGAGAAGGGGTGGGGTTTGGGGAGGGAGGAGGGGCCTTTCTCCAGAAAGGCCCCTCCCCAATTCATTCCTTCAACCTCTTCAAACTGCCCGCCAGCGCTTCGGCCTTGCGGGGGCCGATGCCGGGGATCGCGGCAAGCTGGGCGGGCGTGGCGGCAATGATGGCATCAAGGGCCTTGAAATGATCCCAGAGCAGCCGGGCCGTGGCCTTGCCTACGCCGGGGATGCGGAGCAGTTCGGCGGAAAGCGCCGCGCCCGCCCGCGCCCGGCGGTGCCGCCCGATGACGAAATGGTGCGCCGTATCGCGGATATGCTGGAGAAACAATAACTCGGCGGAACCGTCGCGCAGCGGCAGTGGATTGCTCCGGCCGGGCAGGAAAATCCGGTCGCCCACGTTCCCGGCCCGGCGGTCGGCGCGCCCCATGTCGTCGCGGGCCTTGGCGATGCCCGCCAGCAGGAACAGCCCTTCGGCATTGGATTCCCTGACGATGCGCTGCACGGCGGAAACCTGCCCGCGCCCGCCGTCGATGAGCACCAGATCCGCCCACGGCGGCCCGGATTCGAGGCGGCGGCGCATCCACTCGGCAAGGGCGGCGTAGTCGTCGCCGTTGCAGGCCGCTTCGCCTTCAAGGGCATAGGTGCGGTAATCGGATTTCTGGGGCTGCCCGTCCTCGAAGACGACCATGCCCACGCGGGTGGACGTGCCGCCCGTGTGGGAAACGTCCACGCACTCGATGCGCCGGATGGGGCGGGATGCCATCGGGACGGCCCCGGGCAGGGCGGATTGCACCTTGTCCAGCGCGAAGGCGGCGGCAAGGCGGTCGGACATGGGGACTTCCGACTTGGTGACGGCGGCTTCGCGGGCGTTGGAGACGGCCATGTCCACGAGCCGGGCTTCGGCGGCATTGCGGGGCTTGGCGATGCGGACGATGCCCCCGCGCGCGTCGGCAAGGGCCGCTTCCAGCGCTTCGAGGGATTCCACCTCGTCGGGGGCGTGCCCGTTGGAATCCGTTCCGGCGGCGTGAGGCGGTTCCGCTTCGCCTTCGAGTGTTGCAATGTGATCTTTTGCCGGAGAGGCGGAGTCCTGAGCGTCCTGCTCACCGGACATTCCGGGCAGAACCGTGTCTTCGGGCAGCCACGGCACGACAATGCGCGGGGGAATGGATGTTTGCGGGCCGTAGAACTGCCCGAGGAAGCTCCAGAGCAATTCCGGGCCTTCCGCCAGTTCCAGATCCGGCCAGAAGAAGGTGCGCCCGTCCACAAGCCGCCCTTCGCGCACGAAGAGGAGTCCGAGGGCAAGGCCGCCTTTGGCCGGGGCCACGCCCGCCACGTCCATGTTGCCGCCTTCCGGCAGGACCACGCTCTGGCGTTCCACCGTGCGCTCGATGGCCTTGATCTGATCCCGGAACACGGCGGCCTGTTCGTAATTCATGGCCTCGGACGCGTCCGCCATGGCGTGGCGCAGCGTATCGAGCAATTCACGGGAGCGCCCGGAGAGGAGCAGTTCCACGCGGTGTATGAGGGAGGCGTATTCTTCAACGGGGACGTTTTCCGTGCACGGCGCGAGACACTGCCCGATATGATGGTAGAGGCAGGGCCGGACGCGGTTTTTGAAGGCCCGGTCCACGCAGCGCCGTAAGGGGAAGACCCGGTGGATGGTCTTCCATGTCTCGCGGGCCGCCTGCCCCGAGGTGAAGGGGCCGAAATAGCGGGCGTTGTCGCGCCGGGCCTGACGCACGACCTCAAGGCGCGGATAGGGGGCGTCCTTGGCGATGCGGAACAGGACATACTGCTTGTCGTCGCGCAGGACGATATTGTAGTGCGGGCGGTGTTTCTTGATGAGGCTGGCTTCGAGGAGCAGCGCTTCCTTTTCCGTGGTGGTGGAAAGCGTCTCCAGCGAGGCGGCGTGCCCGATCATGGCGACCGTTTTCGGGGTCAGGGCCGAAGCGTCCCGGAAATAGGAAAGGATGCGCTTGCGGAGGTTTCGGGCCTTGCCCACATAGATGATCCGCCCCTGCGCGTCCTTATAGATATAGATGCCGGGCGTGGTCGGAAGAGTTGAGGATGCTGGACGCTCCATGCGATCTCCAAAAAAAAGTCTGAAAAAGAGGCAGGATGAAAGGCCGCATCCAGTCTACAGGGTGGTGGGCGGCCTGTAAACCGTCCTCCGGTTGGCGCTTGCCAGATCGCGCCGGATGCGTGTACTCTACTCGTATCCATTTATATTTTTTGCCGACGAGAGGCCAGTATGGCGCGGAAAGATCCCTACGACCCGGAAGAAGGCATCATAGACCTTTTTGATATCGTCGATGACCCCGAGGCGTCTCCTGAACCGGAGCCCCGCGGGGCTCTTCATGATGATGGCGGGCAAGCCCTGCCGGGGCAGCCCGAAGCGGCCGATCCGGAAACTCCGCCCGGGGAAGAGTCCGAACGGGTGGTGTCGCGGTATCCTTTTGAGAACAGCGATGATTTTCTTGAAGAGATCGAAAAGACGCCCCTCATGACGCTGCTGCCTCCGAAGTGCGAGGCTTCCGCGTTGCCGGAGGAGCCTGTTTCGGATGGCGCGGAAGAAGAGGCTCCCGCCGAGAGCCTTGGCGAACCCGTCCGCGAAGAGCCGGACGAGGCGTTGATCCGCGCCTTTGAAGCGGAAATGGCGAAGGCCGGGGCGGTCGTACACGGGTATGGTGTGGAAACGGCTCCCGGCATGGCCGATGCCTCCGGGGTTCCGGACGAGACGGAAGCTACGGCCCTGTCCGCCGACGCCGTGGATCAGGAGTTTGCCGAGATGCACCTCGAAGCTCAGGAACCCCCCGTCCCGGAACCCGCTGAAAGACCGTATGCCGAGGATCTGGAATTGCTGTTCGGCGACGCTCCGGTTGCGGATGCCCCACAGGTTGGGCCCTCGCCGGTTGCGCCGGAGCCCGCTATGGAGGCTCCCATGCTGGTTTCTCCAGAAGGGGAGGAGGGCTCGAAAGCCGAACCCGGCCTTTCCCAACAGGCCGAGGCCGCGCAGGAAGGGGCTGTTGAGGAACCGGCGGAAGCGTTGCCCTCTTCCGTATCGGCGGATGAGGTTGCCGAGCCGTTGCCGGAACCTTCCGGGGACGGCTCGGATCGGGCGCTTGCGTTCGTGCCCGTGGCTGTGCCGGACGTTCCCGTCAGCGCCGCCGTGCCGCAAGCGGAGCCCTCATGCGGCCATGAAATGGAAGAACGTATTATCCGGCTGGAGGAAGCCTTGAGCCGTCTCAATGAACGGGTGGTCGCCTTGGAACAGCGCGCGGATGGCGCCGCTGAGCAGGATCTCAACGTCTCCGCGATCTCCGGCGACATCCAGTCTCTGCTTACGGAAGGCAATGCCCTGTGCGGTCAGTTGAAATCGCTTGCGGCGGAGCTTGGTTCCACGCCTTCGGGCGTTTCCGCTGAGGCCCCCGAAGCCGCACCTCTTCCCGGTTCCTCCGCCGAGGTGGCCGAAGAGCCCCCATTCCCTCCCGTCCCCTCCCGTTCCGCTGAGATCCCTTGGGAATCCTCCTCTCCGGAAGCCGATCCCGATGACGGCCCGGATGTGCTTGGCCTTGCGCTGGAGTCGCTGGAGCGGCGGCTCGCGCTGTTGGAGAGCCGGCCCGTGCAGGCTCCCGACGCCGCCGGCATCGTGCAGGATGTCCTTGCCCTCGTCCGTGTGGACATGGAAAAAGCCTCCGAGGAGCAGGAAGCTTCGGCCCGCGCTCTGGAGCAATTGGAGCGGCGCGTGCAGGAGTTGGAGAGCCGCCCGCTTCCGCAGCTTATCCTGCCGGATCTCCCCGACACCGAAGCCATCACCGCCGACGTTATGAGCCGTATTCAGAACGAGCTTGACCGCATTGCCGCCGAGGCCGCCGCCCGCGTCCTGCGGGAGGAGATAGCGGGGTTGATGGGGAAGTAGAAGTGGAAGATTGGGGAAGGGAGGGAAAACTTTTCTGAAGAAAAGCTTTCCCTCCCTTCCCCAAACCCCATCCCTCCCTTTCCAAAGACTTTCGGTTTTATTGAATCCCCGTTCCCGGGGGTCCCTGTGGGCGGAAGGTTGAGCGGATGCATTGGCTTCTTGGTTTCCGGCATAGACGGAAAAGAAAAAAGGGCTATGTAGATTAGCCTGTTGGAATGGAATGGCCCAAATAAGAAAAGGACAGATTTCGAGAATCTGTCCTTTTCTTTTGTTATGGGATCGGGAGGAGGTATGCCCCTCCGATTGCTTTCTACTCGTCCCCGACCTGCAAGGCGGCGAGGAAGGCCTCCTGGGGCAGCTCGACGTTGCCCATGCGCTTCATGCGCTTTTTGCCTTCCTTCTGCTTTTCGAGGAGCTTGCGCTTACGGGTAATGTCGCCGCCGTAGCACTTGGCGGTTACGTTCTTGCGGAGCGCGGAAATGGTTTCGCGGGCGATGACCTTCTGGCCGATGGCGGCCTGAATCGCCACTTCGAACATCTGGCGCGGGATGGTGCGCTTGAGCTTGAGGGCAAGCGCACGCCCGTAGGCGTAGGATTTGTCCTTGTGCACGATGACCGCGAGGGCGTCCACGGCTTCGCCGTTCAGGAGGATATCCAGACGCACGAGGTTCGAGGCCCGGTAGTCGATCACTTCGTAGTCCATCGAGGCGTAACCGCGCGTGGCGGACTTCAGGCGGTCGAAGAAGTCGAACACGATTTCCGCAAAGGGCAGCTCGTAGGTGATGACGACGCGGTTCTGGGCCAGATACCCCATGTTCTTCTGGATGCCGCGCTTTTCCTCGCAGAGCTTCATCACGTTGCCGACATAGTCGCTCGGGACATGGATGTCGATGCGGACGTAGGGCTCATAGAGGTTGGTGATGCGGGCGGGATCGGGGAGCTTCGACGGGTTGTCGATTTCCGTGGTCTTGCCGTCCGTCGTCTCCACCCGGTAGATGACCGAGGGTGCCGTGGCGATGAGGTCCACCTGGAATTCGCGTTCGAGGCGTTCCTGAATGATTTCCATGTGCAGGAGGCCGAGGAAGCCGCAGCGGAAGCCGAAGCCGAGGGCCTGCGAGGTTTCCGGTTCCCACGAGAAGGCCGCGTCGTTGAGCTGGAGTTTTTCCAGCGCGAACTTGAGCTGCTCGTAATCGCTCGGATCGGACGGGTAAAGGCCGCAGAAGACCACCGCCTTCACTTCCTTGAAGCCGGGCACGGCCTCGGCGCAAGGGCGTTCCGCCAGCGTGATGGTGTCGCCGACCTTGGCGTCGCCCAGTTCCTTGATGTTACCGCAGAGGAAGCCCACCTCGCCCGCGGAAAGCTGATCCATATCGCGGGACTCGGGCGAGAACACGCCGAGCCGGATGACTTCGTAGGTCTTCTTCGTGGCGAACAGCTCGATCTTGTCGCCTTTGCGGAGCGTCCCGTCCATGATGCGGAACATGACCACGACGCCCTGATAGGAGTCATACCACGAGTCGAAAATGAGTGCCTTGAGCGGCGCGTTGGGGTTGCCCTCGGGCGCGGGCAGGCGCTCCACAATGGCTTCGAGCACGTCGGGCACGCCGTCGCCGGTCTTGGCGCTGACGGGCAGGGCTTTGGAGCAGTCCAGCCCGATGTCTTCTTCAATTTCGGACTTCACCCGCTCCACGTCGGAACTCGGGAGGTCGATTTTGTTGAGGACCGGGATGATCTCGTGGTTGTGGTCGAGGGCGAGGTAGACGTTGGCGAGCGTCTGCGCCTCCACGCCCTGCGTGGCGTCCACCACCAGCAGCGCGCCTTCGCAGGCCGCCAGCGAACGGGAGACTTCATAGTTGAAGTCTACGTGGCCGGGCGTATCGATGAGGTTCAGCAGGTACTGCTTGCCGTTTTTCGACTTGTAGGGGATGCGGACGCTCTGCGCCTTGATGGTGATGCCGCGCTCGCGTTCGATGTCCATGCGGTCAAGGTACTGGTCGCGTTTTTCGCGTTCCGACACCAGCCCCGTGATCTCAAGGATGCGGTCGGCGAGCGTCGACTTGCCGTGGTCGATATGGGCGATGATGCTGAAGTTGCGGATATGTTCCTGTACGGGCATTGAAGCATGTCCTTTTTTCGAGAATGGGTAGTGCCTCCGGCGGCAAGGGGCTGCCGCCCCTTGGCCCTGCTTGGGGGGAATGATTCCCCCCAAACCCCCTCGGTTATGGAAACGCGAGAGGTTGAGGCTTTATGTCGGTTGTGTCGTTTTCTTAAAAAATGGAATAAACGGCGTTGCCGTTTATTCTGTGGGTAATGGAACCTCGTTGTGTCGTTTCCGTTTACGCCGGGGTCCGGGGGGGAGGCTCTCTCTCCCCGGCGGAGTCTGAGGCGGAGCCTCAGCGGGTGCAGGGCGGCGCCCTGCGCTTACTTTTTCCCGAAGCCGGGAATGGCGAACTTGCGTTCGAGCTTCTGGAGGAACCACGTGGCGAAGGAGACGAGGACAAGATAGTAGATGCCCGCCACAATGTAGACTTCCGTGGGCCGGAACGAACGCGAAACAAGTACCTTGGCCTCGCCGGTAAGCTCGATGCAGGTGATGATGTAGGCGAGGGAGGAATATTTGATCAGATAAATGATTTCGTTGCCGCAGCCGGGCAGGGCGCGCCGGGCGGCCTGCGGGATGACCACCCAGAGGATGGTCTGCAGCTTGGTGAACCCGAGGGCATAGGCCGCCTTGATCTGCCCCTGCCGGATGGAGAGCAGCGCGCCGCGGACGTATTCCGACTGGTACGCGCCCGTGCAGAGGATGAAGCCGAGCACGGAGGCCGGGTAGGGTTCGAGGTAAATGCCGAGGTTGGGCAGGCCGAAATAGAGGATCATGAGCTGCACCACGAGCGGCACGCCGCGGAAGATGGTGGTGAAGCCGTTCCCGAGGCTGCGGAGCCATTTGGGGCCGAAGACGCGGGCCACGCCGGTGAGGACTCCGAGCACGAACCCGATGGTCGCGGAGGGCACGATCAGGGCGATGGACATGACGAGCCCCCGGTTGAGCGCGGGGAGGACCGTCTGGAAGATGAAGTCGGGATCAAGCCACTGCATCGTCTAGTCCTTTTTCGGGGCGTCGGGGATCATGGACGATTCGCTGCCGTCGTCGGTGATGTCGTGGGACAGGTCGCCGGTGAGGAGTTCGCTGACCGTGGGCTCGTCGGATTTTTCGGTGCCGCGCAGGTCGAACAGCTTGCCGCAGAAATCGCTGGTGCGCGTGCCGGAGCCGGGGGCCAGCAATACGTCGGGCGCGCCCTGCTCGATGATCTTGCCCTGTTCCATGAACAGGATGTCCGTAGCGAGGGCGCGGGCGAAATCCATCTGGTGCGTGGCCATGATCATGGTCATGCCGCCGTCCGCGAGGTCACGGATAACCGAGAGCACTTCGCCGACAAGCTCGGGGTCGAGGGCGGAGGTAGGCTCGTCGAGGAGCATGACCTTGGGGTCCATGGCAAGGGCGCGGGCGATGGCGACGCGCTGCTTCTGCCCGCCGGAAAGCTGGGCGGGGTAGAGCGCGGCGCGCTTGGCGAGTCCCACGCGGCTGAGTTCGGTCAGGGCGCGGTTGCGGGCTTCGGCCTTGTTGCAGCCCATGACCTTGCGCAGGGCGATGGAGACGTTCTCCTCGGCGGTGAGGTGATCGAACAGGTTGAAGTCCTGAAAGATCATGCCGACCTGCTGCCGCAGGGCGCACAGTTCCCTTGTGTCGCGGGCGTTGACCTTCTTCCCCTCAAGCCAAATGTCGCCGGAGTCCGGGGGCAGGAGGTAGTTGAGGCACTGGAGGAACGTGCTTTTGCCGGCACCGGAAGGGCCGATGACCACTTTCACGTCGCCTTTGTGCACATCGAGGGACACGTCGTTGAGGATCGTTTTGCCGCCGAGTTTCTTGACGATGTTGGTGGCGCGCAGGATAGGGGTGGTGTTCATGGTGACGTGCCTCACATGGAGCCGCTGACGGCGTAACCGGGAATATGGACCTTGCGTTCCAGCACGCGGAGGATGTGCACGCCCACAAGGGTGATGCCGAAGTACAACAGGCCTGCCGTGATGTAGAGCGGCAGATGCTCGTAGGTCCGCGAGGCCACGAAGTGGGTGCGGGCCATGATTTCCGGGGTCCCGAGGACGAAGCACAGGGCCGAGTCCTTGAGCAGGATGGAAAATTCGTTGGACCAGCCGGGGATGGACAGGCGCAGGGCCTGCGGAAGGACGATATGCCGGATGGCCTGCCCGTCGTTCATGCCGAGGGCGCGGGCCGCGCGGAACTGGCCCACCGGGAGCGTCTCGATGGAGCCGCGGAAAATCTGGGACTGGTAGGCCGCGCTCGCCATGCCGAGGACGAGGCAGGACGCCGTGATGGTGGACAGGTTCAGGCCGATGACCTCGAACAGCCCGAAATAGAAGAGGAACAGCAGGAGCAGGATGGGCATTCCCCGGAAAAACCACACGTAGACGCCGATGAGGCGGCGGATGAACGAAGGGCCGTACACCTGCAGCACGGCGAGGGGAAGGCCGATGCAGAACCCGAGCGCCAGAGATCCGATGACGGTGATGAGGGTTACGACGCTGCCCTGAAGGATGTAGGGCAACGCGTTGAGAATAACCGGGATTTTGTCCACTATTTCCAGCATCTCGACTCACGGAATGGGGGTTGAGGGTCAAAGCGTTCCCAAATGGGAATGCCTGAACGCCGAACGCATGTCCGGCGCGCCGCACACGGCGTGGATTCCGCCGAAAACGGTGTTTTCCGGCTGAATGGATTTTGAAGCGTAGCGCCTTTCAAAGGAAACACGCTCTGCGCGGGGCCCGTAGAAGGGCTTGCGCGCCCGGAACCGGAGGGTCTGGGCGGATGCCGAAGACCGCGCCCGCTCCGCGAAAAGCGTTCTAGCATACGCCAGTCTTCCCGAAGAGGGAAGCCCTGACAACAAGGCGGCGACGGCGGAGAGAGGCCGCGTCGCCGGTCTTGCGTAAGCGCGTCGAAAACGCCGGGGGCCGTGCGGCCCCCGGCGTGAGCGTCATTACTTGTTGCCGAGGTACTTGGCCTGGAGTTCCTTCCAGTAGGGATCGGCCTTGAGGAGCTTGTAACCTTCGTTGACGAGCTTCATGGTTTCGGCGTCGTCCTTGCGGATGGCCACGCCGAACTCGTCGGAACCGAACACGCCCACTTCCTGCACGGGCTTGCCCTTGCGCATGGCGTCTTCGGCGGGGGCGGCGTCAAGGCCGATGGCGTCGATGCGGCCGTTCAGAAGGTCTTCGATGGCCATGGGGCCGGAGTCATAGAAGCGCAGCTGATAGTTGTACTTCTTTTCGGCCTGCGCCTTCTGGAGCATTTCGTGTTCGTTGGTGCCGCGCTGGACGCCGAGTTTGATCTTGCCGTTGTAGATCTGGTCTTCGGTGACCTTGGAGCCCTTCTTGGTGATGAAAATCTTGCGGATGGTCCAGTAGGGATCGGAGAAATTCGCCTGCGCCTTGCGTTCGGGGCTGATGCTCATGCCGGAGCAGACCATGTCGATCTTCTTGGCGAGCAGGGCGGGGATGATGCCGTCCCAGTCCATCGGCTTGTGCTCCACGGTAAAGCCCATCTTCTTGGCGATCCAGTTCATGGAGTCGACGTCGAACCCGGCGGGCTTGCCGGTTTCGTCCACGTAGGCGAACGGAGGATAGTTGGCGTCGATGCCGTTGATGAGGTGCTTGCCGGCGGCCAGGGCGGGGGCGGCAAGAGTGATGGAGAGCAGCAGAGCTCCGAGCCAACGAAGAGCAATCCGTTTCATTTTTTCCTCACTGAGGGTTGGGCGTGGTCAAACCTGCACCTAAAACCGGACAGGAAAACACAAGACGATTCCGGAAGCGGCCGAAGCGGAAGTCCGGCTGATTCCAAACCTTTCTCCTAGCACAGATATTTTTGCCGCGCAATCATGCCGCGCCCGGACGGCCCCGCTCCGCCGGGGTGCGGAATCCTTTGCGAAAACGCGCCGCTCCGCACGGAGGGCTGGGCTCTGGCTTGTTGACAATATTGTCTTTTTGACGGTATATTCCAAACTGTATCTGACTGTTTTTCGTACGCGCAGGCCGCCCCGGTTCCCCCGGATTTTCTCCCGAGGAACGGGGCGTTTTCCTTCCGGAGCGTATCGTTCGCCAAACGGCGCGGAAATGTCACCCCGCAGCCGCATGGGCGGCGTAGGCTTGGAACGCGTTGCGATGGCTGTGTCACGGGGCAGGGGTCCCGCGCCTGTTCAACCGATTACCTTGAGAGGTTCCGTTACGTGGCGATAAAACGCACTCTCCAGCAATGGAGTGTGGAAGATTCCACCGAACTGTACGGCATCCGTAACTGGGGGGCCGGCTACTTCGGCGTTTCGCCCGAGGGCGATGTCGTGATTTATCCTTCCGGCGAAAACAAGGGCGTGGCCGTCAGCGTCCCCGAGGTCATTCGGGGTATGCGCGAGCGTGGCTACGACATGCCGGTCCTGTTGCGCATTGAAAACATTCTTGATTCGCAGATCACCCTGCTGCACGAGTCGTTCCGCAAGGCCATCGCCTCGCTCGGCTACAAGGGCGAATACCGCGGCGTCTTCCCCATTAAGGTGAACCAGCAGCAGCATACGGTCGAGAAGATCGCCCAGTTCGGCTCGCGCTTTCACCACGGCCTCGAAGTCGGTTCCAAAGCCGAACTCATTTCCGCCATTTCCCAGCTCAAAGACCCGGAAGCCTGCCTCATCTGCAACGGCTACAAGGACGAGGAGTTCATCGACCTCGGCCTCTCCGCCGTACGCATGGGGTTCAAGTGCATTTTCGTCATGGAAATGCCCGGCGAGCTGGAGCTGATCCTCGAACGCTCCGCCGCGCTCGGCGTGCGCCCGCTCCTCGGCGTGCGCGTCAAGCTCATCACCAAGGGCAGCGGCCACTGGGCCGGTTCCTGCGGCGAACGCTCCGCCTTCGGCCTGACCACGGCGCAGGTGGTGGATATCGTGGACACCCTGAAGCAGCACGACATGCTCGACTGCCTCCAGCTCCTGCACTACCACCTTGGTTCGCAGGTCCCCAACATCCGCGACATCCGTACCGCCGTCATGGAGAGCACCCGCGTCTATGCGGGCCTCGTGCAGGAAGGCGCGAAGATGGGGTATCTCGACCTCGGCGGCGGCCTCGCCGTGGACTACGACGGCTCGCACACCAACTATGTGAGCAGCCGCAACTATTCGATGGACGAATACTGTACCGACGTCGTGGAAGCGGTCATGACCATCCTCGACCAGCAGGGCATCGAACACCCGCACATCGTTACGGAATCGGGCCGCGCCACCGTGGCCTACTATTCCATCCTTCTGTTCAACATCCTCGACGTGAGTATCGCCGAAACGGGCGAGAGCATCCCCGATGTCCTGCCCGAAGACGTGCCGGAACCGGTGGTCAACCTCCGTGAAGTCTTGCAGGGCCTGTCCGTCCGCAACCTTCAGGAGTGCTACAACGACGCCGTCTACTACCGGGACGAAATGCGCCAGCTGTTCATAACCGGACGCGTTACGCTCCGGCAGCGGACGCTCGCGGACAAGTACTTCTGGGCGATCATCAACCGCATCGCCGAGGAAAAGGAAAAGCTCAAGCACACGCCCAAGGAACTCGCGGACATCGACAGCACGCTTGCCGACATCTACTACGGCAATTTCAGCGTGTTCCAGTCACTCCCCGACGCGTGGGCCATCGATCAGCTGTTCCCGGTCATGCCGGTGCACCGCCTGACGGAATTCCCGTCCCGCAAGGCGGTCATTTCGGATATCACCTGTGACAGCGACGGGCGCATCGACAAGTTCATCGACCCGCAGGGTATGCGCACTTCCCTCGATCTGCATCCCCTTGTGGACGGCGATGAATATTATCTCGGCGTGTTCCTTGTGGGCGCGTATCAGGAAACCCTCGGCGACCTGCACAACCTGCTCGGGGACACCAACGTCGTGTCCATCCGCATCAGCGAGGACGGCTCCTACCAGTTCGTCCGCGAGATACGGGGCGACTCCGTGGCCGACATCCTCGACTATGTGGAATACGATCCCCGGCGCATCCTTGAGGATCTCCGAGAAGCCGCCGAGCGTGCCGTGCGCGAGAAGCGCATCACGCCTTCGGAGCGTTACAAAATCCTGCAAACGTTCGAAGACGGTTTGCGCGGCTATACATACTTCGAGCGGTAGAATGCCTCCGGCGGCAAGGGGGCTACCGCCCCCCTTGACCCCCTGTCCGGGGGGAATGATTCCCCCCGGACCCCCTCGGTCATGGATGGGCGGCGGTAATGCCGCCGTATGCCGTGCCGGGGTGTTCGGAGCATATGATTGATACCGTTTCCCGAAAACGGAAGACGGTGATTGACCATCAAGCCGGGCCAAGGGATTGAGTCCCTTGCAGGGGCCGGGGCAGAGCCCCGGAAAAAGGAGAAAAGAATGGCACGAGTTCTTATTATCGGCGCGGGCGGCGTCGGCAGCGTTGTGGCGCACAAGTGCGCGCAGAATCCCGAAGTTTTCACCGAGATCATGCTGGCGAGCCGCACGGTTTCCAAGTGCGACGCCATTGCCGCGAGCATCAAGGAACGCACGGGCCGCATCATCGAGACGGCGCGCGTGAACGCCGACGACGTGCCCGAGCTGGTGGCGCTGATCAAGCGCTACAAGCCCGTCATGGTGATCAACGTGGCCCTGCCGTATCAGGATCTCACCATCATGGACGCCTGCCTTGAAGCGGGCGTGCACTACATGGACACCGCCAACTACGAACCGCTGGATGTGGCGAAGTTCGAATACAAATGGCAGTGGGCCTATCAGCAGAAATTCAAGGACGCCGGACTGATGGCCCTGCTCGGCAGCGGTTTCGATCCCGGCGTGACCAACGTGTTCGCGGCCTATGCCCAGAAGCATCTGTTCGACGAGATCCACGTCCTCGACATCATCGACTGCAACGCGGGCGACCACGGGCAGCCCTTCGCTACGAACTTCAACCCGGAAATCAACATCCGCGAAGTGACCGCCAAGGGCCGTTACTGGGAACGCGGCGAGTGGGTGGAAACCGATCCGCTTTCGTGGTCCATGACCTACGATTTCCCGGACGGCATCGGGCCCAAGAAGTGCTTCCTCATGTACCACGAGGAGCTTGAATCCCTCGTCCAGAACCTCAAGGGCATCCGTCGCGCCCGTTTCTGGATGACCTTCTCCGAGAACTACCTGAACCACCTCAAGGTGCTCGGCAACGTCGGTATGACCGGCATCGAGCCCGTGGAATTCCAGGGCCAGCAGATCGTGCCCATCCAGTTCCTCGGCAAGCTCCTGCCCGATCCGGCCTCCCTCGGCCCGCTGACCAAGGGCAAGACCTGCATCGGCTGTGTGATGAAGGGCGTGAAGGACGGCAAGGAAAAGTCCGCCTACATCTACAATATCTGCGATCACGAAGCCTGCTACGCCGAAGTCGGCAGCCAGGCCATTTCCTACACCACCGGCGTGCCCGCCATGATCGGCGCCATGATGATGGTGACCGGCAAGTGGATGCAGCCCGGCGTCTGGAACATGGAACAGCTCGATCCCGATCCGTTCATGGAGCAGCTCAACCTCCGCGGCCTCCCTTGGGTCGTGCAGGAGTAGTTTGGAATTGGAAGGCTGATTGAGAAAGACTTGGAGGGGGCGGGGGAACTTTTCTGAAGAAAAGCTTCCCCCGCCCCCTCCAAACCTCCCCCACCCCTTCCAAAGACTTTTGTAAAGGTCGATGCCGGGCCGGGCGGCTTGTCGTCTGGCCCTTATCGATGCGTCCCCCGGTGTTTCACCAAAAGAACCCCCTCTCTTTTATCCCTCAAGGCCCGCCGGGAAAGCTTCCGGGCAGGGATTCGATAACGTCGAAAGTCTTTGAAGGAGGAGAGGAGGGGGGTCGGGGGAGGGGAGGAGGAAACTTTC
>QWCE01003179.1_pt1 | contig 18650 bp, 17 predicted proteins | sample 1972531 | NCBI WGS metagenome assembly QWCE01 (sample SAMN09866716, study PRJNA288562) | Human gut metagenome isolate term4_stool, whole genome shotgun sequencing... | reverse complement strand
ACAGAATGTGGAGCGGAAGCTCGATGATTGAACCGGAGGACATGGAACTGCCGGACAAGCCAATGGGCTTTAAAGTAATAGTAAATGAAGTAAGACACGACAAGGTTGCCTTGGTGGCATTTTTCGTGTTGGTACTCTTGGTTGTGGGCATTTTTGTTGCCGCAGCCGTAATAGATGAAGATGTTGTAACGAGAGTTGATATTTTCAACTCCTATGCAAGACCCGGTGAAGAAGGATATATATTGGGAGCCGACAAAGGCGGTCGTCCTATTTTGGGACAACTTATTATCGGCGCTCGCAACTCAATTATGATCGGAGTACTTGTAACTATAATTACAACTTTTATCGGAATGACACTTGGACTTATTATGGGATACTACGGCGGACCTATAGATCATATTATTATGAGAATTATAGACTTTTTGCAAATCCTTCCCATAACTATGATCATCATCGTACTTGTGGTACTTATTCCCAGGTACAATATGTGGAGCTTTGTCGGTATAATGAGCTGTTTTTATTGGACGGGAATGGCAAGACTTGTGAGAAGTAAGGCGCTGTCTGAAGGTCGCAAAGACTATATCAGTGCATCAAAGACCATGGGTACGCCGCCGTTTAAAATTATGTTTGGAGAAATTCTTCCAAACATCAGTTCAATAATCATCGTAGACTCAACACTTACACTTGCGGCAAATATAGGGATTGAAACAGGCCTTACCTTCTTAGGTTTTGGTCTGCCTGCAAAGACACCGTCCTTAGGTACCCTTATAAACTATGCCCAAGACCCGGAAGTTATTTCAGGCAAGCCCTATGTTTGGGTGCCTGCGGTACTGTTGTTGTTAGTGTTTACACTTTCAATTAACTATGTGGGTCAAGCTGTAAGACGTGCATCCGATGCAAGACAGAGAAGAGTATAGTCTTTTACATGCAATGCATGTTAAGAAAAATAAAGTAGAGGAGAGGTTAACATGAAAAAATATGTTAGGGTCATAACACTTGTTTTAGTATTAGGCCTATTACTCACAGCCTGCGGCGGAAACAAACCTGCTGAAGGCGGAAACAAAGAAGGAGAATCTGTAGAAAGGAAATCTCCTGAAAGCACAATAGCTTTCGACGCTGCTTCATTAGTAGTAGAACATGAAGGCGAAGCAATTGAAGGCGGAATCCTTCAATACGGTATAGTTACAGATCCCCCGCTAAAGGGACTATTTGACATCAATCTATACGAAGACTCATATGACGCATACATTCTTCAATTAATGTATGGCGGCAACCTATATGGATATGACGAAAGTTTCAAACTTGTGTCATCTGAATATGTAGACATTAACTATGATTTTGACAACAATACTGTAACTTGGAAACTAAACCCTGAACTAAAATGGAACGACGGAACTCCCGTTACAAGCAAGGACCTTGAATATCCATTTTACGTTGTAGGACATCCGGACTACACAGGTGTTCGTTATGACGACACTGAAGACGGAAGAATCGTGGGAATGAATGAATATCACGCAGGTGAAACTGATACTATCTCAGGTATTACACTTCCTGACGAACTTACAATGGTAGTTCAATACGATCCTTTGACACCTGCAACACAATGGGGCAGTGGACAAAGAGCAGCATTAATGCCATACCACTATCTAAAAGATATACCTGTAGCTGACCTTGAAGCATCAGATGAAATTAGAATCAGACCTCTATCATATGGTCCATTCTACATTGCAAATCAAGTACAAGGTGAAAAATACGAACTTAGACCGAACCCATACTGGTTCAAAGGTAAACCGGGTCTTGCAGGAATTAACGTAGAAGTTGTACCTGCATCAAACGTAGTTGCAGCTATGAAGGCACACAAATATGACATGCTTTCAAATATTCCTTCAAAATCAGTTGACGAACTTAGAGAAATTCCGGGATACTCAATGGTTGGTAAGGGAGAATTCTACTACTCATACTTAGGATTCGCTCTTGGAACATTTGAAGACGGAAAAGTTGTTGTAAATCCTGAAGCAAAAATGGCAAATGTAAACCTTAGAAAAGCTTTAGGCTATGCTCTTGACCAAGACGCAGTAGGCAAGAAGTTCTACAACGGATACAATGAACTTGCTAAGTCAATAATACTTCCTGTATTCCCTGATTACTATGACAAGGACATTGAAGGATACTACTACAATCCTGAATTAGCTAACCAACTATTAGACGAAGCAGGATTTAAGGACACTAACGATGACGGATTCAGAGAAGATCCAAAGGGCAACGAACTTGTAGTTCGTCTTGCTATGATGTCAGGTTCAGACATTCAAGAGCCATTGTCACAATACTACATCCAACAATGGGCTGAAATAGGAATTAAAGCTGAACTTACAGATGGCAGACTTTTAGAGTTCAACGACTTCTATGACAGAGTACAAGCAGGGGACGAAAACATCGACGTATTTGCAGCAGCTTGGGGCGTAGGAACTAACCCGAACCCGAAGGAATCATACGGAGATCACGCACCATTTAATATGTCAAGATACACTTCAGAAACTCTTCAAGAGCCAATTGACAGAATTTCAAGTATGGAAGCATCAGATCCTGAATTCTTGGCAAAAGCTTACAAAGATTTCCAAAAGGCAGCATTTGAAGAAGTGCCTGCAATTCCGCTACAATGGAGAACTGAAAACACAATTGTTAACAAGAGAGTTCTTAACGTAGACGTTGGATACGGTAACGGAGTTCAAACTAACAATTCAGGTGAATGGCAAGTAACTGCTGACGCACCTTTAGCTGAATAATTAAAATCAAAAGACATTCCTTAGGGAGTGTCTTTTTTTTGTGTTATAATTTATCAGGAAAGGAGTTATTATGGACAAATACAATTGGGATTTAACTAAACTTATAAAAGACGAAGAAGACTTTAAGAAAAAGTACGCCGAAGCGGACAAGCTTTTGGACGAAGCTCATCGTCTTTTATTAAATTTTAAAGATAATTTTAAAGAGGTTATATTAAAACTTATAGAGGCACAGCGAAAGGTAATGAACATATATGTCTTCGCTCACATGAATGCCGACGCCGATACAAGAGACACGGAAGGCCAAAGGATGCACCTGAAGGCTCTCAACTTAGGCTCAAAATTAGATGAAGTGGGAGCGCCTTTAAAGCCTGCACTTCTTGCTCTAAGTAGAGAAGAGTTGGACAAGCTTATTAAAGACAACGACATGGAGGACTATCGTTTATTTATTGAGAAGATTTACAGATTTAAAGACCATGTACTTACAAAAAAGGAAGAGTCGATATTAAGTGCCTACGGATTTTTGGAAAATGCACCTTTTGATGCTTACAATCTTTTGACAAATGCTGACATAACATTTGAAGACTTGGAAAGTACAGACACAAAACTTAACGGCGCCACATTTATTTCCCTACTTAGGTATAAGGACGAGAAGGTGAGAAGAGAGGCGTTCCAAAAATATTACAAATCATACAAGGGACTTGAAAATGTAATTTCATCTCTCTATCTTAACAATTTAAAGGCAATGACTACCGAGGCGAAGTTGAGAGGTTACAACTCCTCCTTGGAGATGGAGCTTTATGGCGACAAGGTGGATGTTTCCGTATATGAAAATTTAATTGCAGCAGTTCACGAAAACCTTCCGGCGCTTTACAAGTACTACGAAATTAAAAAGAACTTTTTAGGCTTAAATGAACAGCACATGTATGATGTGTATTTAAATCTTACAAAGGAAGAGCCTAAGAAGATTCCATATGAAGAAGCAGTGGAAATGGTTCTTGAATCTCTAAAGCCCATGGGAGAAGAATACACTGAGATTGCAAGAGAAGGCCTCATGAGTCGCTGGGTGGACGTATACCCCAAGGAGGGCAAGAGAGACGGAGCGTATTCTTTCGGCACTTATGACTCGCCGCCCTACATTCTCATGAACTATAACGAAGACTTACAGTCCGTCTTCACCTTGGCACATGAGCTGGGCCACTCAATGCACAGTTATTTTTCAAGGACAAATAACAAGTACATCTATTCCGACTACACAATATTTGTGGCGGAGGTGGCATCTACGACAAACGAACTTTTGCTTTTAAATTATTTAATGGAAAAAGCCACAACTCCGGAAGAAGAAATTTATTTAATCGACCACTACATTGACAGCTTTAAGTCCACAGTCTTTAGACAAACAATGTTTGCAGAATTTGAAAAGATTACACACGAAAGAGTGGAAAAGGGTGACGCTTTAACATCAGCAGATTTTAAAGACATTTACTACAACTTAAACAAGCTTTACTTCGGCGACGCTGTAATTTCAGACGAAGAAATTGCCTATGAATGGTCAAGGATACCTCACTTCTACACAGACTTTTATGTGTACAAATATGCCACAGGCTTTTCATCAGCCGTGACACTTTCCAAAAACATTTTGTCGGGAGATAAGGAGAAGCTCGAAGCGTATCTTAACTTCTTAAAGGACGGATCAAATCACTATCCATTGGAACAATTAAAAAGCGCAGGAGTAGACCTTACAACCAAGGAAGGCGTGGGAACTGCCATGAGAGAATTTAACACCTTGGTAGAAAGGTTAGACAAAATAATAGGATAAAGAGAACTCTTAGGAGTTCTTTTTTTTATAATTTTTTAGATGGTATAATACTTCTATGAAATACGAAAAGATAAAGACAGGAAAATTAATAGAAAGAGAAAACAGATTTATTGCTTTGGTAGACATAGATGGAGAAGTAGAGAGAGTCCATGTGCCTAACACGGGAAGGTGTAAGGAGATATTTGTCCCCGGTGCCACTGTAATACTTAACGAACCGACAGGCACGAAGAGAAAGACAAGGTATTCCTTAGTCAGTGCATACAAGGGCGACCTTTTAATCAACATTGACTCCCAGGCGCCGAATAAAATTGTAAAAGAAGCTTTGGAAAATAAAAAAATATTTAAAGATATTACTTTAATACATCCGGAATATACCTACGGCAATTCCCGCTTTGACTTTTACTTTGAGAGAGGCAAGGAAAGGGCATTTATGGAAGTAAAGGGTGTGACCTTGGAACAAAACAGTCTATGCATGTTTCCCGACGCTCCCACACTGCGTGGCGTAAAGCACATAGAGGAGCTTATAAAGGCAAAGGGTGAAGGCTACGGCGCATATATAATGTTCTTGGTGCAAATGGAATGCATGAAGGCCTTTATCCCAAATGTTAAGATGCACAAGGACTTCGGAGATGCCCTTAAGGATGCAATGGACGTAGGTGTAAATGTTTTGGTTTACGACACCGTTGTGAGGGAAGGGGAAGTTCTCTTCGGCAAAAAAGTGGAGCTTATGAAATGGTAGAGATAAGAAAGGCGAAGAACACAGATATGTCGGAGGTCTTAAAGATTTACGACGATGCTCGCGTGGAAATGAAGGCATCAGGCATAAATCAGTGGCAAAAGTCGGGGCCGGGATGGGAGAGTTTTTTATCCGACCTTGCAAATGAAAATCTATATGTGGCGACTTTTGGGGAAAAGACAGTGGGAGTCTTTACGTTGGAAGGAGAGGACGAGAACTATAAGAAGGTCTACTTCGGCAACTGGGTTTGGGACGAAAAATATTTTTCAATTCACAGATTTGCCGTGGCAAAAGAATTTCTGAGCATGGGCTACGGCAAGCTGATCTTTGATGAAATTTTTAAACTTGCAAAGGACGAAGTGAAACTTCTTCGCATTGACACTCACATAGAAAATTTTAAAATGCGAAAATTAATTGAAGGCGCAGGATTTGAATTTAGAGGCATTGTCATAATTAAGGACGGCACGGAAAGACTTTGTTACGAAAAAAGAATAAAATAATTTGTTTTTTACACTTGCTATTTAAATTCTACAAGAGTATAATCAATGAAAATAAGAAAAAAGACAGGTGCAAGAAATTGTATCAAAGGTCTTTTTTTTTTTGAGAATTAGGAGGATATTATGGACAACGTAGGAGGTAAGATTGTGGAAAGAAATGTAGCTGTGGACCGTGCGAAAAAAATTATTTTGGCTTTGCAACATATGATTGCAATGTTCGGCGCAACGGTACTGGTACCTTTAATTACAGGATTTGATGTGGGAACCGCTCTTTTCTGTGCAGGTTGTGGAACTTTAATTTTCCATTTTTGCACTAAGAAGAAGGTTCCCGTTTTTTTAGGCTCTTCATTTGCTTTTATACCTGTCATAACTTATGTGGCTGACACTTACGGATCTTTGAGATACGCACAGGGCGGCATAGTCGTGGCAGGTTTTTTATATGTTATTATTTCTCTAATTATTAAAAAAGTGGGACCGGAAAAAGTTGAGAGATTTTTCCCGGCGCAAGTTGTAGGCCCAATGATTATAGTAATCGGCTTAAACCTTGTACCCAATGCTTTTCAAATGGCAAGTGAAAACTTTTATGTAGCAGGTATTACATTCGGATGTGCAGTGCTCCTTTCAAAATTCGGCAAGGGCTTTTTGAAACAACTTTCAATTATCATCTCAGTAATCTTAGGTTACATTATAGCTTTAAAATTTCACTTGGTAGATTTAACTGCAGTACATGAAGCAAGTATCTTACAAATGCCCAAGTTCCAACTCCCTATCTTTGACTTCGGCGCCATCTTGGTAATAGTGCCTGTAGTTATGGCTGTATTTATGGAACACATTGGAGACATTACAACAAACAGCGCCGTTGTAGGCAAGAACTTTGTAAAAGACCCCGGACTTCACAGAACACTACTTGGCGACGGACTTGCAACAATGTTTGCAGGTCTTGTAGGCGGCCCCGCCAACACAACCTACGGCGAAAACACAGGCGTTCTTGCAATAACGAAAAACTACGACCCGAGTATATTAAGACTTGCGGCTGTATTCGCAATTATCTTGGGCTGTGTGGGAAAAATAGGCGGCTTCTTGTCAACTATTCCCACTTCCGTAATGGGCGGCATATCCGTAATGCTCTTCTCAATGATAGCAGTAGTCGGCGTGAGAACTATAAAAACTGCGGCAATGCAACAAAGACTTGAAATAAACTTTAAAAACATCTTGGTCATGGCGGCAGTAATAATTATAGGCTTAGGACCTCACGTTGGACTTAATTTGGAAATCCCCATTTCCGAAACAGTTTCTATCAGCGGCCTTTCCCTTGCGGCAATAGTAGGGGTTGTCCTTAACTTAATCTTACAAAGAATCGTTGATAAAAATATTTAATCCATGACTTAAATAAAAATATCCCGCGAGTTAAATCGCGGGATATTTTTTGTTATTTAATACTTGCTTGGTAAATGGACTCAATACTTTCGTCCATAAGCTTGTCAAACTCTTCGTCACTTTGGTTAATGTTTAGGCCTTCAGTGAGAGCTCTTGAAAATGATGCAATCATGCCTTCGTTTTGTGCTAAGAGTTCATTTGACTTTTCCCTCGTGTAGCCGCCGCTTAGTGCAACAATGCGCACAACTTGCGGGAACTCGTAAAGGTCTTTAAACAAATTCTTTTTAGTTGGAATTGTAAACTTAAACATTACAAGTGTGTCTTCAGGTAGAGCCTTTAACTCTTTAACAACACAGTCGTAAAGTTTTTCTTCAATTTTTTCCTTTTCAGGTGAATTAATGTCAACTTCCGGCTCGATAATCGGAACAAAACCTGCGGCCGCAATTTTCTTTGCGTAGTCAAATTGTTGAGCCACAACTTTTTCAATCATCTCTTCGTCATAAGTCTTAATTAAAGATCTCATCTTTGTGCCGAAAATATTTCTTTCCTTGCCTTGTTTAAGAAGTTCGTCCAAGGACTTCATTTCCTTCATAAGTTGAGAGCCTTTTTCCAAAGGTGCCAGGCCTTCGTCCACTTTAAGTATTGGAACGATACCTTTTTCTTCCCACAAATAGTCGGCAGTAAACTTGCCGTCAATTTTAGAATTCATAGTGTTTTTAAACAAAATTGCCGCCAAAATTCTGTCGGAATTAAAAGCCTTTGACTTAATAATTCGAGTTCTCATTTCGTGAACTTTTTCAAACATTTCCTCGTCGTTTTTGTATTCGTCTTCCGATACACCGTAAAGTCTTAAAGCCTTAGGAGTGGAACCGCCGCTTTGGTCCAATGCAGCTACAAAACCCTTGCCTTCTTTCATGCGTAACAATTGTTCTTTATTCATTTTTACCTCCGAATATTGTGTGATACTTCCCGTAAATTTCGGACACATGTCCTCTTAAGATAATTATAGCATAGGAAGAGAGGAGAAATAAAAATAAGCATAAAAAAAACACTACCTAAGTAGTGTTGGTCGGGGCGAGAGGATTTGAACCCCCGGCCCCATGGTCCCAAACCATGTGCGCTACCAAACTGCGCTACGCCCCGTGACTAATAAAGTATACATAATATTTACAAAAATGGCAAGTATTTATTTGAATAGGTATTGTAGTTAATTTATAATTGTACAATGGAGGAAGATATGAAAGGATATTTATTCGATTTAGACGGGACACTTTTAGACTCAAACAGGATGTGGCGAAGTCTCACCACAAACTTTTTAAATAGACATAAAATAAAATTTACGGAAGAAATAGCACAGGAACTGACCACCATGAGCATATACAAAAGCGCCGGCTATTTAAGACATATATTAAAAGTCAACTTGACGGAAGAAGAAATAATAAGTGAATTGGAAAAAGAAATAGTAAAGGGCTACACAAATGAAGTAGAGTTAAAAGACGGAGCCTTGGAATACTTAAGCTATTTAAAAGAGAAAAATATTCCCATGGGACTTGCCACGGCAACCAATGACAGATTTGTAGATTTGATCATGGAAATATTTGAAATAGAAAAGTATTTTGACTTTATCGCCACAGTAGACAATATAGGAATATTAAAAAACAACCCTGAGTTTTATGTTGAAGCGGCAAAAAAATTCCCTTTACACCCAAGTGAGGTTGCAATCTTTGACGACGCACCCTATGCAATAGAAGCGGCGGTAAAGGCGGGCCTTAGAGTATATGCGGTCTATGACCATGTAAACGGCAGTTTTTACGAAGCAAACAAAAAAATAGCCTACAAGGGCATCGAAAGTTTTAGAGAGATGATAATTTGAAATTTATAGAGTATTTCGGACAAAGGGCCCTCGTCATATTTGCCGCGGCCTTTATCTTAACATATATATTTTTACTCATATGGAAAGGCAAAGTGAAGCACGACAGGAAGTTTTTAATAAGCCTCTTTGTCGCATACTTAATAACCATGTCCTTTATTATGTTTATGCCGCAAAAATATTTAATCGAAAAAGGACTAAGTGACAAAGTAGGGGAAGTCACATTTCAAAGCGCTGCGGATAGGCTTAGAATGCAAGACTTGGGTATAAATTTAAAGCCCGGCCACACCATAAAAAGCTTTTGGAAACACGCGCCCTTTATTAATATGTTCTTTAATATATTCGGCAACATACTAATATTTGTACCTGTAGGATTTTTGCTTATAAAACTTATAAAAGACAAAAAAGTCATACGCACCTTGCTCTTTATAATACTCATAAGCTTTACTATAGAATTCGTACAGTTTTTTATCGGCAGAAGTGTAGACATAGACGACCTGATACTGAATGTAGCAGGAGGAGTCATAGGCATGGGTCTTGGCAAATTGATAAAATAGTGAAAATGTGTTACAATATGGTAGCTAATGGGGGCGAAAATGGCTTCGACGGGGGTTTGGAGACTATAGTAGCAAGCCGTTGTGAAGATCAACGTAAAAAGTTTCACAAAAAATAAAAGACTATAATAATTTTGCTTTAGCTGCCTAAGCAGCTTCATCTTACCGGAAAGCCCCACGGTTTCGGATAAGGTGTCAAATTAGTGGGAAACGAAGCTCAGCAAGGTGTCATAGCTGAGGGGGTATTTGTGACAATATATCATCGGTATTTTGTTCATTTCGAATCGGTGATGAAAAATTAAAATGAACTGAGCTTGGAGAAACTATCTTTGAAGGGCTTTCGGACGCGAGTTCGACTCTCGCCGCCTCCACCATAAATAAATAGCAGACAACTTATCCCATCTCATAATTGAGGCGGGATTTTTTAATTGAATACAATAGCTTTAGATGAGTTTAATGACTTGCAACAAAAAAACCGAAGATAACTTCGGTTTAATTTTTTTATTAAGCATTAAGGACTCTTTCCAATATTTCAAAGTACTCTTCTTCTTTGTCATATAGTGCGCTGTGTCCTGCGTCTTTTATTATATTGAGTTCCGCCTGGTCTTTGAAGTAATTTTTTGCTTCTTTTGCAAGTTCTACACTTACTACCATGTCTTTTTCCCCGTGGATTATATATACAGGGCATTTTATTTTGTCGATTATTCCCGAGCCGTCCACCGCTCCGTTGTTGTCGTGGGTGATGTTAAAGTTTGCAAGGGAGTATACTACATCTACAAGGTTTCTTTGTTTCATTATGCCGTCTAAATATTTTTCGTATTCTTCTTCCGGGGGTTGATGCAAGTTAAAGATAACTGCATTCCAAACTTGTTTTAAAAATTCTCTGTTGCTTGATTCAAATGCTGCAAGTACAGGAAGTACTGATACGGGATCTTTTTCTATGTCTTCTCTCAAATGTACTCTCTCTGATAGAATCGGCTTGAATTCTTCGTCATATTTGTACATGTTATAGCCTTTTAGTCCTACTGAGTCAAGTAGTATTATGGACTTTACTTTTTCAGGGCTTATTGCCGCAAGTTCCATGGCTACGCCGCCGCCTGTACTCCAGCCCAAGACTGTTGCGCCTTTTATTCCCATGGCGTCCATAAACAGATCCACATCTACGGCAAAGTCCTTTAAGGAGTTTTTGCCCTTGTTGTATGTGGAGTCGCCGAAGCCTATCATGTCTATTGCATATACTGTGGCTTCTTTTTCAAACCTTTCAATTGTCCTGTTAAAAAACACTGACGAACTTTGGTTGCCGTGGATTAAAAATAATATTTTTTCTCCTGTGCCTGATTTTCTGTAGGCCATTGTCTCTCCATTGGGAAGAGGTTGTTTTAATACTTTGTAATCTTTCATAATGCCTCCTTATTATTACTATACCCATTTAAAGCCAAATGACGTTTATGTGGTATAATTGATTACATATTAGGAGGATTGTATGAATTTCCACAACAAAAATAATTTGTCCCTGTTGGCTGACTTTTACGAGTTCACCATGGGCAACGGATACTTTGAATCCGGCAAAAAAGATGAGATCTGTTATTTCGATATGTTTTACAGATCGGCACCTGACAATGCGACTTATGCAATTATCGCAGGCTTGGAGCAAGTTATTGAGTACTTTGAAAATTTAAGTTTTTCAGAGGAAGATATTGATTTTTTACGCGGCAAAAAACTTTTTTCCGAAGAGTTTTTAGATTACCTTGCGAATTTTAAATTTGAATGTGATGTGTGGGCTATGCCTGAAGGCACAGTTGCATTTCCAAGTGAGCCCATACTTATTGTGAGAGGCCCGGCAATTCAAGCTCAAATGCTTGAGACCATGGTTCTTCTTACAATTAATCACCAATCTCTTGTGGCGACTAAAGCCAACAGAATTGTTCGCGCCGCAAAGGGAAGACCTGTTTCCGAATTCGGATCACGTAGAGCGCAAGGCTATTCAGGTGCCAATGAAGGGGCAAGAGCGGCGTACATCGGCGGTTGTGTCGGCACTGCAAATACTTTGGCTGAAAAAATTTACGGCGTTCCGGCCTTAGGTACTATGGCTCACTCATGGGTTCAAATGTTCCCCACAGAAATTGATGCCTTTAGAGCCTATGCAAGGACTTATCCCGACAGCTGCACATTTTTGGTAGACACTTACAACACTTTAAAAGAAGGTGTGCCAAATGCAATTAAAGTCTTTGACGAAGAGGTTGTGCCCAAGGGACACAGACCTGTTGCCGTTAGAATTGACTCGGGAGACATTGCCTATCTTTCTAAAAAGACCAGGGAAATGCTGGACGCCGCAGGCTATGAAGATGTAAAGATTATGGCTTCAAACTCCCTTGACGAATACACTATTGAAAATTTATTTATGCAAGGGGCGAAGATCGACCTTTTCGGCGTTGGAGAAAGACTTATTACTTCCAAGTCAAGTCCAGTATTCGGAGGCGTATACAAACTTACCGCCGTTGAAGAAGAGGGAAAGATTGTGCCGAAGATTAAAATTTCTGAAAATATTACAAAGATTACAAACCCGGGCTTTAAAAATCTCTACAGATTTTACGACAAGGACAGTGGCAAAGCTCTTGCAGACCTTATTACTTTAAACAACGAAGAGATTTTGGACAGCGAACCTATTGAAATTTTCCACCCTGTCTACACTTGGAAGAGAAAGATTATAGAAAATTACAGAGCGGAAAAACTCTTGGTTCAAATTTACGACAAGGGCAAGTTGGTTTACGATCCGCCGGCTTTGGACAACATTAAGAAGAGAGCGGAACAACAATTAGACAGTCTATGGGAAGAAATGAAACGTCTCGACAATCCGCAAGAGTATATTGTGGACTTGTCCTACGACTTGTGGAAGCTTAAGAACGACCTTTTGGCTGAACACGGCAGAAGTTACAAGGGCAAAAAATTATAAGTAAAAAAGTTTTAAAATATTTTTTAAATTTGTGTTTTGTTTACGTTTTCCCGGGTATAATAAGAATACCAAGATTATTCTTGGGAACAGATGCTTGACAATTTCATCCAACTATAGATTTACTTTTCGATTAATTTCGTTTAAATAGATCTTCAAAATCGGTCGAATGACCTTTAGTTAGATAATATTTAGAATGAGTATCCTTAAGAGCCTTGGATCGATGGACGACATCATTGGGGCTTAGACGTTTAGAGAGAAATTAAAGTAATTTAGTTTGTCATTCGAGTACAGCTTGCTTTTAGAGTTGGAAGCGAGAACAACTGCAGGAGAATTGCAAAGTAAATTAAGAGAGGAAGGATTTAATTAGTGATTGAACCAAAACATTTCGGTTGGATGAATTGCTCAAGTAATTATTGAAAGAGAATGAGTTTATTATGATTTCATTCTCTTTTTTTGTTGCGTAAAAGGGGTGTCCTGAATGCAATGGACTGTCATTTGTGCTATGATTTCCATAGAGGTGATTAAATGTACAAGATGGTGGCATTCGATTTGGACGGCACTCTTTTAAATGATAAAAAACAAGTTTCGGAAGAACATCAAAAGCTTATGAAGAAAATAAATGAGGACTTTGTCTTCACCATTTCAACAGGGAGAAGATATTATTCCGCAAAGGAATTTATCGCGCCTATAATAGATGACCTTACTATTATTTGTAACAACGGAGCCTTGATCAAGAGTTTTAAAGACGATAAGACTCACAGCTCTCACTTTTTAAACTACGATCTTCTCGCAAAGATTTATGAAAAAATACATTCCAACAAATTAAATGCTTTAATAGCAATTGACAACGAAAAGTACGACGTGGCAGGAGTGAAAGACTCATACACTATTACAGGACCTGACAAGAGATACTACGGCGACAGACTGAAGCTCATTGACGATCTTAAAGATATAGAGGGAGAAAGTATTATCTCCGTAATTGTCCACGGCATGAAGGATGATTTAATAGCCCTTAGAGAGAGTTTGGAAGAAGACTTTCCCGAGGATTTTAACATATATCTTATGAAAATCCCCGGCGCAGAAATTTATATTTTGGAAATTCACGAAAGACACTGCTCCAAGTGGAAGAGTGTTGTGGAATACGCCGAGACCTTGGGCATAAAACCTGAGGAAATAATTTGTGTCGGCGACTCGCAAAATGACAGGGAAATGATTGAACACGCAGGCCTTGGTATTGCAATGGTAAATGCCTTGGATGAGATAAAAGAAATTGCAGACGTGGTGACGGAGTTTGACAACAACGACGGCGGCGCGCTTATTGAGGCTTTAAAGCACTTGTATTAGGAGGACATATGGGACTTAATATTAACTGGTATCCCGGTCACATGAAGAAGACTCATGAGGCCATTAAAAAGAATTTGTCTTTAGTAGATTTTGTAATAGAAATAATTGATGCAAGAATACCTCTTTCAAGTTCCAACCCCATGATACAGGACACACTTGAAGGCAAGCCGAAACTGATTTTGTTAAACAAGTCGGATCTTGCAGATGAGAAAGCGACAGAGGAGTGGGTGAGGTATTTTTCAAAAGGGGACACTCTTGCAATACCGTACAACTCCCTTTCAAACAAAAATATTAACAAAATTGTAAAGGCGGCTGAGGACCTTATGAAGGACAAGGTCACGAAACAAAGTGAAAAGGGACTTAATACGGGAAGCTTCAACGCAATGGTTGTAGGCATTCCCAATGTGGGAAAGAGCACTTTTATAAATAACATTTCTGGAAAGCGTGCTTTAAAGGTCGGCAATCGTCCCGGAGTTACAAAGGTCAATCAGTGGCTGCGCATTCACGAAAAGCTTAACTTATTAGACACGCCGGGAGTACTTTGGCCCAAGTTTGAAAAAGAAGAGGCTTTAAATTTGGCTTTTACCGGCGCAATTAAAGACGAAATAATGGACGTGGAGACCTTGGCTTTAAAGTTAATTGAAAGACTTAATTCAATTGACGAAAATATTTTGGCTGAGAGATACGGAGTGGAAAAAGGTCTTACGGCCTTGGAATCTATGGAAGAAATCGGCAGAAAAAGAGGAGCCCTTATGAAGTTCGGCGAAGTTGACTACACAAAAGTTGCAGGCATAGTCTTGGACGAATTTAGAAAAGGCACCTTGGGAAGAATTACACTGGAGCAATGTAATGGAAAGTTATGAACTGGATTATATAAAACAGGGCTATAAATTAATTGCGGGAATTGACGAAGTGGGCCGCGGACCTCTCTTCGGAGACGTGGTGGCATGCGCCGTTATTATGCCTACCGACAGACGCATCGAAGGAGTAAAGGACTCGAAAAAACTTTCAGAGAAGAAGCGTGAGGCCCTTTACGATGAAATACTTCACACCGCATTTGCAGTGGGAATAGGCAGAGTTTCAGCCAAGGTCATTGACGAGATAAACATTAAGAACGCCACACACCTTGCAATGGAAAAGGCGGTTTTAAATCTCACAAATGACCAGGGGATGAAGATTGTGCCCGATCTTCTCTTAATTGATGCGGAAAAAATACATACAGACATTGAACAGGTGGCAATAATAAAAGGGGACGCAAGCTGTTATTCCATTGCCTGCGCCTCAATTGTGGCAAAGGTCTATAGAGACAGTATGTGCAAGAAGTGGGCGGAGCTCTATCCCGACTACGGCATTGAAAAGCACAAGGGATACGGCACTGAAGCTCATCGCAAGGCCATTAAGGAGTACGGCCCTACGCCAATGCACAGAATGACTTTTTTAAAAAATATATTATGAAAGAGAAAGTTTACGGCAATTTAGGAGAAGATATTGCGGCAAATTATTTAAAAACAAAGGGCTATGAAATTTTATCCAGAAACTTTACAGGACGTGGCTATGAAATAGACATTGTGGCAAGAGATAAGGACTACATCGTCTTTTGCGAAGTAAAGACGAGGAGAAGCAGGTCCTTCGGCAGAGCTGTAGATGCGGTGGACGACTACAAGATTAAAAATATAGTTTACGGCGCGGAAAATTATATTTACAAAAACAACCTCTACGGCTACGGCATAAGATTTGACGTAATCGAAGTTTATACAAATGAAGGAAAGATAAACCATATAGAAAATGCTTTTGACGGTGGGTGAATATGTATTCTTATGTAAAGACAGTGTCCTTAACGGGACTTGAAGGCGAAATTGTAGATGTGGAATGTGATATATCAAAAGCCGTGCCTCGCATAGTAATTGTGGGACTGCCGGATCAGTCCATAAAAGAGGCGGCGGAGAGAGTGCGTTCCGCAATAAAAAACTCGGGACTTCCCATGCCCAGGGACAAGTGCACCATAAATCTTGCCCCGGCATATTTAAAAAAGGACGGCTCACACATGGACCTTGCAATATGCTGTGCAATTTTGGGAGCTATGGGAGAAGTGCGAGATGACAATGTAAAGGACTTTGTTGTAATAGGCGAGCTCACTCTTGACGGAAGTGTCAATCCTGTGGAAGGGGCTCTACCCATGGTAATTGTTGCAAGGGAAAAAGGCTTTAGAAAAGCAATTGTTCCCTACGGCAACAAAGACGAGTGTGCAGTCTTAAACGACATGGAAATTTATCCGGTGAAAAGCTTAAAAGACTGTGTGGACTTTTTAAATAAAGACATGGACATCCCCAAGGAAGTTCCACACATTGAGTACGAAGAAGAAGAGTACCAAGTCGACTTTAAAGACATAAAGGGACAGAAAAATTTAAAGAGGGCAATGGAAATAGCGGCGGCGGGCGCCCACAATTTAATAATGATAGGCCCACCCGGCAGCGGCAAGAGTATGGCGGCATCCAGAATGCCTACAATACTTCCTCCATTGGAATTTGAAGAGTCAATAGAAGTTACGAAAATCTATTCCATATCGGGACTTATGATGGGTAAGGGCCTTATAACCAAGAGACCCTTCAGAAGCCCGCACCACACCTCGTCGAGGGTGTCCTTAATAGGCGGTGGACAAATACCGAAGCCCGGGGAAATATCCTTGGCACACAAGGGAGTGTTATTTTTAGACGAGCTGCCGGAGTTTGACAAAAATGTAATAGAGGTACTTCGTCAGCCCATGGAAAAAAAGTCCGTAGACATAGCAAGGGTGCGTGCAAGTTTGTCCTATCCGGCAAACTTCATCTTAATCGCGGCAATGAACCCATGCCCCTGCGGCTACTACCTTGACAGCAAGCACGAATGTACCTGCACTCCCACCCAAGTGGAAAGATACCTTGCCAAGGTCTCACACCCCTTACTTGACAGAATTGATCTTCATGTAGAGATAAGACCTGTGGAATTTGAAGACATATCCTCCAAGTCCACGGAAGAGTCTTCCAAGGACATAAGAAAGAGAGTAATAGCTGCAAGACAAATTCAATACGACAGGTTCAAGGACGAAAAGTTTATGACCAACGCCGACATACCGGACAACAAACTTCAAAAGTATGCGCCTTTATCCAAGGAAGTAATGGACATAATAAAGGTGGCCTTTGACAGATACGGTTTCTCCGCAAGGACTCACAATAAGATTGTAAAGATAGCACGAACCATCGCCGACCTTGACGGAGCGGAAAATATAAACACCTCACACATTGAGTTTACACTAACACAAGATAATCTTAACATAGAAATGCCGTTTTGTCTATTGAAAATCTAGTGGTGAAAGAAAATCGTGGATTAGAAGCCGTGAAAAACTTGAACTTAGAGGTTCGTGCTGGCGAAGTACTTGGTATCGCTGGAATCGATGGAAACGGGCAGTCGGAGTTGATCCAAGCTTTGACTGGTTTGCGAAAGGCAGAAAGCGGACATATCAACATACCTTGAACGTCTGGGCGGTTTTCTGGAAACGGAAAACAATGATGAGTGCAGGAATATGATAGCCGATGAAATGAGCTTTGTTGAGCAGTTGTCATATAACGTGGCGGTTAAAAAGCGGTTCTTCATAGCATTTGACTTCACACCGAAGGGCTTTGACAAGGCATATACTTTCGAGGACGCAAAACGCTATCTGGAGGATGAGGAGTACAAGGCAAGACGATATTTGGCGCAATGCGGTATGGAAGTTTTAGAGGTATCGGATAACGCATTTTTAACAGACTTATTCTTTGCAATGATAAACAAATACACAGCAAAATCCATGAAGCCGGGACAAATCGGCGGTATGTATGACGAGGTGCATACAATGGACACGAATACATTTTAATCTCTCTTGACTGAGGGATTTTTTTAATTAAATACAACGAGGAGCGTGAAAGAATGAAACGAATAATGTCAATACTGTTAGCTTTTGTAATGCTGTCATCAGCATTGGAAGCGTTTGCGGCTGTGTCATATAACGACGTCACAGACGAACACTGGGCGGCGGAATATATAGAACAGCTTACCGATAAGGGTATTCTGTTCGGAACGCCGGAGGGGAATATACTTCCCGAAAATAACATTACACGCGCTGAAATAGCGGCTATGATTTCAAGAACATATGATGAAGAATATGTTAATACGCTGTCCTTTAATGACATACAGGGACATTGGGCGCAGAAGGATATTGAAAGACTTGTTGATAAGGGGATAATCCTTACGGACGAGAGCGGCGAGGAATATATGCCCGACAAATATCTTACCCGTATTGAGATGATACGGTATGTATTAAGATGGCTTGACCTTGCAGGACAGGCTGAGCTTGAAACTAAATCCACTTCGTATGTGGACGATTATATGATTTCCGAATCGGATAAAGGGTACATAAATACAGCGAAAAAGTACGATATTATTTCCGGTTATCCTGATAATTCGGTCAGACCATACGGAAATATAACGCGCGGCGAGGTGTTTAAAATATTCTGTATAGCGTGGGATATTAAGACAAGCGGAATAAGCGCCACACCTGAACCTACGCAAAATCCATCGCCAAGCCCGACGCCGAGAGTAATACGCGGCGGAGGCGGAGGCTCGTCAAATAGAAAGGCAGAGGTTGAGTTTTCAATCCCCGACACAGCGCATACGGATACCGTGATTGAATTTACAACCGAAAATA
>QWCE01003171.1_pt1 | contig 18683 bp, 16 predicted proteins | sample 1972531 | NCBI WGS metagenome assembly QWCE01 (sample SAMN09866716, study PRJNA288562) | Human gut metagenome isolate term4_stool, whole genome shotgun sequencing... | reverse complement strand
ACCTGCGAAAATACTGGCCCGGCTACTACCCCGCCATAAAATCCTGATTTTGGCTGGTAGATAATTACTGACACTGCGATCTCAGGATTCTCCGCGGGTGCTAAACCAATAAAAGAGGCAACTACCCCCCGAGAGCCTCCCCCGCCAGAAATAATTTCACTGGTACCAGTTTTCCCAGCGCTTCGATAACCAGGAATCTGCGCTTTCTTTGCAGTTCCTTCATCACTGGTTACCGACTCCATCATCCGCACCAGCGTGGCAGCTGCGTTCTGATCTAACTTTTGCGCAGCTGCCGGGACTTTTGCCTTTTCGGGAATTCCCTGGGAATCTTCATATTCGGAAATCATCCGCGGGGCAACGTACACCCCATGGTTAGCGATAGTAGAAATCAGCGCCGATATTTGTAGCGGAGTACAAGCCATCCCCTGACCAAACATAGTGGTCATCCGCTGACGGGCATCCCAACTCTTCGGACTACCAATTATTCCTGCTGATTCACCCGGCATTTCAATGCCCGTTTTTTTCCCCAATCCCAAAGATTTCATCATTTGATATCGCTGCTGATCAGTAACCATTTGCCCAATTTGAACTGTTCCGGTGTTAGAAGACTCGGCCAATACCCCGGAGGCAGTTAATCTCTTGGTGGGGTGGGGATGGGAATCTCTAAACGACTGACCGGCGATAGTAATCTTATCTGGAGAGTTCACCGGGGTTAATGGGGTGATTTTCTTTTGTTCCAAGGCAGTAGCAAAAGTTACCAGTTTGCCGCTAGAGCCCGGTTCGTAAGTGTATTGCACCGCCCGAGATCCCGTGGTTCCCGAGGTTCGCTTGCGGACTTGCTCTGGAGGTTCGTTACCAGAGTCTGCCAAAGCCAGAATCTGACCGGTACCTACCCGCTGCACGATTGCGGTTCCCCAGGCTGCCCCAAAATCTGCAACCTGTTTATTTACCAAAGCTTCCGCAGTGTTCTGCAGATCCGCATCAATCGTTAACCGGACAGTTTTGCCTGGCGTGGCTGCCTTTAGAACATCGGCTCCCCCCGGGATTACTTGACCGGAAGGAGATATCTCTGCCACCCGCTTGCCCGGAACTCCTGCCAACTGCTTATTTTGCGTGGCCTCAATACCGGCCTTACCAACTTGTTCAAAATCGGTGAAACCTAAAATCGAGGAGGCAGTAGCGCCATTAGGGTACTGCCGCTGGTAACGTAGTTCCCCATCGATACCATCGATTTTTAGTTTTCGGATCTTACGCCATTTCTCGGCGCTAACATTCTTAGCGAGGTAGACGAAGCCTCTGCTTCCCACCATTTTCCCCCCGAGCACAGCCGGGTTCATCTCCAGAATTGGCGCCAATTGCCGAGCAGCTTCGGCGGCTCCGGTTCCTATTACTTTCTTCTGATTACGAGGGTCGCGAAGTCTACTTTTATCAGTAACTATCTTGCCATCAGGGGAAACGATCTCACGATGCACATAACCTTTGACCAATATCTGATTAACAGACACGTTATAAACCTCGATCGAGGTGGCGAGCACGGTCCCTTTCCTATCTACAATGTCTCCTCGCTTGGAAACGATCTCGGCGGAAACAGTACGTGCTTGCCTGGCCTCGTCAGCAAGAGCGGGGGCTTGCACTATCTGGAGATCGAATAACCTAGCGCTACACAGCACCAGTAGAAAAGCGACTATCACCAGTAGCAGCCGTCCGCGTTTGCCGGCTACCTTACTTGCTCCGCGGCTGTTTACGCTCCCCTTAGAAATGAAGTCTCTCCCCGCTCGTTTTCGCGAATCTCCCTGGTCAGAAAGAGTATCCTGCTTTAGCGAAGAAGCGCCCTTCGCCGGCGAATCCCTTCGCTTCTTCCCCACCATAGACGCCTATTATTCCTTAGCTACCGGAACTGGAGGAGTTCCCCCTTCGATCTTGCTTGTTTTTAGGGTAACGTATCCAGTCTCTCCGGCCGGGACATACCCGGCATCCAAAGCAGCTTTACGTACTTTCTCGGGACTAGACTTTAAATTGACCTGGGACTGCACCCGTTGGTTATCTTCTTGTATTTGCGCCAATTCCACCTGGTCGTCATGAATCTGGTAAGAAATTACTGCCAATTGGGTATTGATCAGCATCGGGGAAACAATCAGGGCGACTAAAAGTAGAGCAGCAGCCACAATTTTCGCCATCAAGGGAGAGCGTTTTTTAAGTGTCTGCTCGTCGCCCACAACTCGTAAGCGAGCCGTATTTCCGGCACGAACCGGCCGACGCCGAGTGGGCGATGTCTGTCTGAGGGCGGCGGAATTAGACATGGTATTCCCGGATCCTTTCTGCGGGCTCACTTAACTTGGTAATCGCCCGTAACCGCACCGATGCGGCACGAGGATTATTGGATATTTCGGTTTCTCCGGCCTTTTCGGCTCCATTGATGAGCAACTGGAAAGCTTTTGGCTCATCTATAGGAATCCCCTCTAGATTCGTCGAGGTCGATACCTGCGAAAATGCCTGTTTAACTATCCGATCTTCTAGGGATTGGTATGCTTCCACCACCATCACTCCACCAGGTGCCAGGCTTTCCAGGGCGGCAGGGATCGCTCGTTTGAGGATGCTTAACTCTTGATTTACTGCTATCCGTAATGCCTGGAAGGTTCTCTTTGCAGGGTTACCCCCGGTGCGACGCGCCGGAGCGGGAATAGCGTCTCGCACGATCTCTACTAGTTGCGCCGAGGAAGTGAGGGGAGTTTTCTCTCGAGTTTTTACTATTTCCCGGGCAATGCGAGAAGCGAACTTCTCTTCTCCTGCCTCTCGCAATATTTTTGTAAGCTCCACTTCGGAGAGCTCTGCCAACAAGTCGGCCGCAGTTTTACCGCTGCTTTGATCCATACGCATATCTAGATCAGCATCGCGCGCATAGCTAAAACCGCGCGCTACCTCATCGAGCTGCAGCGAAGAAACCCCCAGGTCCATCAGTATGCCGCCTAAAGGATAGGCTTCGTCCTCGTAGGCAGCTGCCACTTGCCCAATGGCATCGTAGGTAGCATGTACCGCCGTGAAGCGGGAAGAGTATTCACGTAAGCGTCTACTGGCGCTGGCTAGAGCCTGTTTATCCCGATCGATTCCGATCAGATGCACCTGGGGATAGGTCTGCAGAATGAGTTCGCTATGTCCTCCTAGTCCCAAAGTTCCGTCAATCACCAGGGCACGCCCTTGCTGTCCTGCTTGCTCAATCCCCTGCCCCAAAAGCTCGATGCAGCGTGCAGCTAGCACCGGCTGATGAGTAAAAACAGTGTTTGGGAACATGGTTTCCTTTTGGAAGTTGGGACAGGTGGGAAAATTTTCTGGAAAACCAGGGCTCTCCCCGACGATCTGCTACCGGGGAAGAGGCATCAGAGCATTCGGGAAGAGGCCAGGTTCTCCAAGCTAGAACATGCCGGGAATCACTTCCTCTCCGGTTTGGGCGAAGGCTTCTTCCTGCTCGGTTAAATATTGGTTCCAAGCCTGGCCGTTCCAGATCTCCACTCGGGATCCGGCGCCGATTACCGCGAGCTGCTTACCGAGATCTGCATAGGCGCGAAGTTGGGGTGGAATCACGATCCGACCTTGTTTATCCGGGATTTCATCAGAAGCACCGGAAAGCATGACTCGGACGTAGTCGCGACCTTGACGGGAGGAAAGTGGAGCCCGGCGTAGTTCCTGGTACATCCGCTCAAACTCGGCTGCAGGAAAAACATAGAGACAACGATCTTGACCTCGAGTGATTACTAATCCACCCGCCAGTTGATCCCGGAATTTGGCTGGAAGAATCAAGCGTCCTTTATCGTCCATTTTGGGCTCATAGGAACCTAAAAACATGGGCGCTACCTCCTTTCCAACCAGATGGCTCCACTTTACCCCATTTTTCTCCACTTTGGCGCGCAATACTGGTGTTTTAAGAAAACTAATTGAAAGAATTATCAGTTTTACCTGTGCGGATTAGTCCAAAGTAAAGTGGAGTAAAAAATCCGATTCTGATTATTTGTAACCGGAATTACGAGAGCTGATCTTTAAACACCGGACAAGAGTAAAAATCTACCGATCCGGCAAGGGCAACAAGCGTCCATTGCGCACAGACGCGGAAATATCAATAAGCGTCCCAGATGTTTTTAAACAAAATAATTACGAGATCGAGAAGAATGAAAGCTCAGCTCATTAACGCTCGCCGTTGCGGCGATCCCATTTATCTTCCTGACGCTGCTTAAAAGAGCGCTTCGCGCCGGGGTTATTTGCCGCAGACCGATTATTAGTTGCAGTTTTATTGGGATTTACTCCGAAGCTCGCAAACCGCGAATTCATCGGTAAGGTCACTGCAAAAAGCACCACTATAAACCCGGAGACCGCTACGGCTATCGCTAAAAACTTAGAGATTGTCCATACTGAAATGCCCACGATCAGCAGTGCAATCCCCAGCAGGACTAGTAGCGTCATCGTGGCGACCAGCTTGGGCGAAAAGTTCAATTTTTGCGACTTTTGTGACCCAGCGCTTTTCGTAACCGGAGCTTCAGCCACGCGGACATCAGAGAATTGGCGTTCCATATCTGCGAGAATCTGTTTTTCTTTTTCAGATAGTCCCACGGTAGTTCTCTCCTTTCCGCGTAAATGCTTCTTCCAGCATAAAACAAAACCCTAGTTCAGTCAGGCTCAGTTTCATAACTTGGCGCCCTCGAGTTTTTCCCGGGCGTAACTAGCGTAGCCGGACGCAGGGAAGTAGCACCAAATTTCTGGTGAATCCTATCCATCGCTATTTCCGTGGCGCGTCCGCGAGTATCACTCCCCCACGCCAGCTGCACCCCCGAAGTGGCAGAGATTAGTTCTTTGGTAGTGACTCCTACCAGACGAATCCCTCCCTTTGGCATATGCTCTTTCGCGAATAAGTCCAAGGCTTGACGCGCAATCTCGCGGGCAACGTCGGTGGGCTGGCGCAGCGTGTGAGAACGAGTCCAGGTACGAAAATCGGCGGCTCGTATTTTAATGGTGACATTGCCGGCTAAAAGATCATTGGCGCGTAGCCGTGCCGCGCATTGGTGCGCTTGATCCAGTAAAGTTGCCGCAATAGTTTCTCGCGAATGGACGTCGAGTGCGAAAGTAATCTCGGTTCCGATGGATTTTTCTTTGCTGCCTGCATCTACTCGGCGCGAATCTTGCCCCCGACATAGCTGGTAAAGACGCACTCCTAAGGCTTTCCCAAATAGGGAATTCAATTGGGAAATACTTAAAGTGGTCAGTTGCCCCACGGTTTCGATTCCTTTTCGCTCAAGTTTGGCGCCTGCTGCAGCTCCGATCCCCGGGATGGCGCCCACCGGCAAAATCTGCAAAAAATCCTTAGTTTTGTCCGCAGGTACCAGTAGCACCCCATCTGGTTTGGCATGGGCAGAGGCAATTTTTGCAACTAATTTATTGCCCCCGATTCCTACCGAGGCCGGTAAAAAAAGTTCTTCCCGGATCCGTTTACGCAGCAGGTGAGCTATCTCTAAAGGGGTTCCTAGTCTCCGGCGCGCTCCGGAGACCTCTAAGAAAGCCTCGTCAATCGATATTTGTTCCATTACCGGGGTGATTTCCCCCAGAATTCTCATGACTTTCTTAGACAGCTGCGAATAGTATCCATGCCCGGAGGCGACCACTATCGCTTGGGGACACAGTCGCTTGGCCTGAGAAACTGGCATCGCCGCATGTACACCGTGCGCCCTGGCTTCATAGGAAGCCGAAGAAACCACTCCGCGATTGCTTTTGCCTCCTACGATTACCGGTTTGCCCCGTAAGGTAGGATTGCGCAGAATCTCGGCCTCCACGAAAAAAGCATCCATGTCGACATGCAGAATATTGGTTCCGCTATCATCGGTGCCCCAATCTTTTTTGGCGGCGGCAGACTGTGGAGCTTTACTCACCGGTCAGTTCTTTCCGCTATCCCCGTTATCTTCTAAGCTGCGCTGCTGATCTGTTAGAGATTCTCCCTGACTACGGGGAGGAGGCGGCGGAGCTGGGGTAGCTGAACCGGAGCCCCTGGAATTTTTTTCTGCCTGTTTAGGCCGCAGATGGGAGCGGCGCGGCGGAAAATGCCTACCCTGCGGGGCGCTACCTGGTGCAGCCGCCTGGTCAATAGCTGCGGCTTTGGAGGGGTTAACTTCCCCTTCTTTGCTACGATCAGGTTCCTTCATATGGGACACGGACTGTCCTGATCGGCTTCCAACGGCTTTAAACACCTGTTCCGGAGGCTGAATATTGGTATTTCCCAGCTGGCGGGAGGCAACTTTTCGTGCCAGGTGAGCCAGCAAATCATCCCTTCCCGCCAGGAGTCCCTCCGCGGCGTCTTCGGGGGCATCTTGGGGATTTACTTGCGCCAAGAACTTTTCAATGCGTTCTGCAATCGCCTCTCCCGACCGGGAATCCACTGATTCGGCTAAAGACTTCGGATGCAGCTCTCCCCAGGGTTGGGTTAGCGCCTCGTCGTAGTGCTGCTCCATTTTTTCAATCAGTTCTTTGGCTTCGGGGTTTTCCTCGAGCTGCGCGCTGATCTCTTTGATCATTTGGGTGCTGGCTGCTTCCAAATCTCCCATAGGCAAATCCAGATTGAGAGTCTCAGACAGATATTGAATCGCGCTAACTGCCCCCGGAGGATATTGTCCATCTGCCAAGTAATAAGGAACCCCCACTACGATCCCTCGTGCCTGCACTGAAATCATTTGGAATAGCATCTGCAGGTATTGCCCAAAAGAGGCAGTGATAATGAAGGTACCCGGCATCTCAGTTTGCGGAGGCAAAATATCCGGATTGGGAGAAGTCTGGTTAATGAAGGGGATCCGGGTGTGGGGAATATTGGCAGCTATCCCCATCAGATCAACTGCCTGTTTTACCCCCATCTTTTGACAAACCTCGAAAATTGCCAGGGAAAAATCTTCCCAGTTAATGTCGGGTTCTAGTCCGCGCAGTAACAGTATTTGGCGTCCGGAATAATCAGTAATCCGTTCCAGGGTGCAACTGGGGTAACGCATATCGGTCATCATCCAGTTTTCAATGGTTATCCGAGGACGTCGCGCCCGGTAATCCAGTACCGTCTCTAGGGAAAAACGCGCAACTTCTTCATGCGGAAGGGCATGCAAGAGCTGCTCGATAATCATTCCGCCAATATCACCGGAATCAATTGCCCCCGAAAAGGCGTAGAGCAGCACCTCTGCCTGGGTATCCTCGTATGCTGGACCGGGGATAATAAAACGGCTGCTATCTGTCATCTACCCTCCATTCTTTAGTCCAGCCTACCCGGCAAGTGCCGCGCGTGCATCGCCCCTCGCCCGAGCTATGCGGTTTTTAGCGATAGCGGGTAGAATAGATGCCTACTTTTTCTTAAAGGAAGGGGCTCTACTTGAATGATCCCGCGCAGCTAGAGGCGGAGCAGCAGGCAGTAGACCGCATTTACCAGGTTTTAGATGACGCCCGCACTCGTTACCGCCAGCGCCAGCGCCAGGTTCAGGCACTTGGCGCCACCGGTTCTCCCCAAAACCGCTCGGAACGCGACGTAATGGCAGCTCATTTGGGAGACCAAGCCGCCCGCTTGGAACGGGTAGAAGAACGCTTAGTATTTGGAAAACTGACTCCCCTGACTGGGAAAGATTTCTATATCGGGCGGGTAGGACTGCAAGATAGCGAACACGCTCAGGTGTTAATGGATTGGAGAGCCAACGCCGCCACTGCCTTTTACCAAGCGACTGCCCGCCACCCTCTGGGAATGGCTAGGCGGCGCCATATTGGCCTGCATCGCCGGGAGGTAATTTCGCTAGAGGACGAAGCCTTCGATCTATCTCACAGCGCTAAAGAAGGGATCCAGCTCCAGGGCGAGGGCGCACTATTGGCAGCGCTCCAAGCAGAACGCGCTGGCCATATGGGCGATATTGTGGCCACCATCCAAGGTGAGCAGGATCGAATAATCCGGGCGAATACTTCTCAGATCCTGGTAATCCAGGGCGGACCGGGCACTGGTAAAACCGCTGTGGCATTGCACCGCGCGGCCTATTTACTATATGAACAGGCCGAACGCTTAGAAAAATCCGGGGTGCTGATAGTAGGCCCCTCACCCGCTTTTTTACGTTATATCGAGCAGGTATTACCTGCGCTAGGAGAAACCGGGGTGGTCTCCACCACCATGGGAAATCTATTGCCGGGAACTAGAGCCCCGGGTAAAGAACACCCGAAAGTCTCGGCTTTGAAGGGAGATTTACGTTGGGTAAAGCTAATTGAGCAGGCAGTACGATCGCTGCAACGGGTTCCCGATTCTGATCAGCCATTAACAGTAGGCGCTACTAAACTGCTCTTGCGACCGCGAATAGTAAAAGAGGCGATTCGCCGCGCCCGTCTTAGCGGAAAACCGCATAACCAGGCACGGGAAATCTTCGTTGCCCACGTTTTAGATTCTTTAACTGACCAGTATTTAGATAGCGAAACCCGCCGAGAACAAGCAGAATTAACTGCGGCCGCGCAAGAGGCCGGCTTAGGGAAAATAGAAACTAGTCGCGATGCCCTTTCTGAACGCGCCCTAGTGCGCGAAGATCTGCGTTCCAACCTTAATGTGCGCCGGGCAATCAACCTTTGCTGGATGCCTTATTCGGCGCAAGATCTATTACGCCGCATTTACGCCTACCCAGCATTTCTTGCCCGTTTTGCCAGTGAATTCAGCTCCGCAGAGCAAGAGATACTTTATCGCCCCAGGCAGGAACCATTTACGCCTGCTGACGTGCCGTTACTCGATGAGCTCGCGGAACTGCTGGGAGAGGTACCAAATACTACCTCTCCTACTTCTCGTCGCTCCCGATCTGCTGCCCGCGAGCGAGAGTTATCGCGGGCGCAAGCCGCGATCGAGGGACAAGGACTGGGAGACGGAATTGTCTCCGCTAAGATGCTGGCCACAAACGCCGCTGGAAACATTGAACAGTCCTCTCTAGCGGAGAAAGCCTATAAGGATCGCACGTGGACCTATGGACACGTAGTGGTGGATGAAGCTCAGGAACTATCCCCGATGGATTGGCGCTGCCTGTTGCGGCGCTGCCCTTCGCGTTCTTTTACCGTAGTGGGTGACTTAGCCCAGCGGATTTCCGCCGGGGGATCTTCTTGGAGCGAGCTGCTAGGACCTGCCGGAGATGCTCTGGAGGAAGAAGCCTATTTAACGGTTTGTTACCGTACCCCGAAAGAAATTATGGATTTAGCGGAGGCGGTCACCACTGCCGCTGGGCGCCCCTCCCCTTATCCGGTTCAAGCGGTTAGACAAGATCCGAACTCGCTAATAACCCGCCAGGTAGCAGCGCTTGATATTTCTGCTGTGCAGGAAGCAATTTCCAACGAGATCAGCTATTTAGACAGGGTTTTAGGCGCTGGACGAGGACGCATTGCCCTGATCTGCGCGCAGCGTGATTATTCTACGATTTTGCAGCTTGCCAGCAAGCTCCCCGTCCCGGTGGGGAGCGATCCGATTAGTGATCGAGTCTGCATATTGGATGCGGTCACTTCGAAGGGCTTAGAGTTCGATAGCGTAATTTTGCTAGAGCCAGTCAATATATCTGCCCAAAGTGCCGGCAATCTTTTTGTGGCCATGACTCGCCCCACCCGTCGCCTAGTTACTCTGTATACCCAGCAGTTACCAGCCGGGTGGCAATAACAGTTCCATAGCGAGTATTAATACCGCAGAGCGGACGATTTTGCTAAGCATAGCCCGCGTTGAAAAGATAGAGGCATGACGAAGGCAGTTTTACTTGAGGATCCGCACCAGGTGGCGGATGAAGTGTTTACCGGTAACGACATTGAAGTAGAGCGCGTAAAAGGCGCCCTGGAAGAGGACGCGCTGATCGAACGCCTCCAGGATGCCGATATCGTGGGGATTCGCTCAAAAACCCAGGTAACTTCGCGAGTGATTTCTGCTTGTCCTCGCCTAAGAGTGGTCGGTTGTTTTTGCATTGGTACTAACCAGGTAGATTTGTCAGCCGCCACCCAAGCGGGAGTAACGGTGTTTAATGCCCCCTACTCCAACACTCGCTCGGTGGTAGAGCTGGCCGTCGGACACATTATCAATCTGGCGCGCCACGTGGAAACTCGCAACCAGGATTTACAACGCGGAATCTGGAATAAGAGTGCATCAGGTTCTCATGAGGTTCGCGGGAAAACTCTGGGGATTATAGGCTATGGAAATATTGGCACCCAGCTTTCAGTATTAGCTGAAGCCTTGGGAATGAATGTCGTCTTTTATGACTCATCCCAGCGCCTGGCAATGGGTAATGCCCGGGCATTGCCCTCCATGGATGAAGTGCTAAAAACTGCTGATTTTATTTCCCTGCACGTGGACGGCCGTAAATCCAATGAGGGCTTGATCGGCAAGCGGGAGTTCGAACAGATGAAAGAGGGCGCGATTTTCATTAACCTTTCGCGTGGCATAGTGGTAGATGTTGAGGCTTTAGCTGAAAGCATTCGTTCCGGGAAAATCTCGGGAGCTGCGGTAGATGTGTATCCCGAGGAACCGCAGAAGAACGGAAATGAATTCCATTCCCCGCTACTAGGACTACCCAACACGATTTTAACTCCGCATATCGGCGGCTCTACTTTGGAGGCTCAATTTGATATCGGTCAGTTTGTAGCGCATAAAATTGCGGACTACTGGCACCGCGGTAGTACCGAGATGAGCGTTAATATGCCCAATTTGAAACTTAATTCTCACCCGGATTCTTGTTACCGGCTAGCATTCTTGCACACTAATACCCCAGGGGTGTTGGGGCGTATCAACCAGGTTTTTGCCAACCAAAATGTGAACATCAATGGTCAGATTTTAGGTACCGAAGGTCAGGTAGGGTATGCCCTAACCGATATTGCATCGGAGCTTCCAGTATCGGCAGTTGCCGAAATTCGTTCTATGCCTGAATCTATTGCTCTGCGAGTATTGTCGCTGCGTTAGCTGCTTTTTGTTGCGATCGGATCTCGTCGATGGCAGTTTGGAAGTCTTCAAGATCATCAAAACTGGAATACACAGACGCAAATCGCAGGTAAGCGACCACGTCGAGTTCCCGGAGCGGCTCCAGGATTGCCCGCCCAATGCAATGGGAGTCAATTTGCGATTTTCCGCTCGCCCGTAGATTCTCTTCTACCTGTTGCGCCAATTTCGCGAGGTCATCACTGCTGACGGGACGCCCCTGGCAGGCTTTTCTAACTCCACTAATCACTTTTTCTCGGGAAAACGGCTCCAAAGTACCGGACCGTTTTTTTACGGATAAAGCTGCAGTTTCAATAGTGGTAAAACGCTTATTGCATTTGGTACATTCGCGTCGCCGCCGGATAGCATTTCCCTCTTCCGCGGTCCGCGAATCGATTACCCGCGAATCATCATTATGGCAAAACGGACAGTGCAACTTTTCCCCCATCAATAAGCATCCTGGAGGTCTAGCTTATCGCAACATTTGACACTCTTGCATCAACGCCCTCAAAGAGAATCGGACTGCAAGAAAGAATGGGTGATCTGCAGCCTGGATCCCTCATCATAGCTAGGATTCTTCGACGTAGCTAAAAGCGGTAGCAACCGCTTTAGCCGCGCCCTTAGAGACAAGGACGCTTCCTTGCTTATCGCCCGCTGCAGTTAGGATTACCGTCCTAACAGTAGATCCGCCGAGGAAACTTGGCTGTTTTCTGCCGTCACCTCGCTAGAAATCTGGCTGGTTTCCCTGGCTCCGTCAGCGGCCGCATCCCAATAACCGCCAAGACCTACCCCGGAAATTAACGCTGCCGCCACCAGCAGCAGACCTAGGGAAACTTGAAATAATTTATGGCTAACCCGGGGAACTGGCAGCTTCTTAGGCAATGGTTTTTGGGGAGCCGGGCGCCGCGCACCGTCTAGGTTTTCAGCCTTGGCAGCGGGAGGAACCGCTGCCAAAGGTGTTGGTTTTACCTGCTGGGTGCGAGGCGCTCGGCGCGCCCATTGAGGAAGCGAGTCAAAAGCTGCTGCCGGCCCCTCCGTGCGGTTCTCCCTACCGACGGCGGGCGGGCATGGCAATTTTGAGCCCGCAGGATGACGGGACTTAGCCCGCGCACGTTCTATATAGGTGGCGTCGACCAACTGTAGGTGAGGGCGCTTAGGCTTTGGCGTAGAAAGCTTCGCCAACTGGTAGCTCCCCAAACCCACTACCCGTTTTTGGGCTAGTTCTTCCAGATTGAAAGAAAGTTGTGTGGACATGACTGCACCTTTCTCGAACAAATGTTCTTCGAACATCTGTTTGATATAGTAGCGAGCAGACACCGCAAAAGCAAGTGAAATATGCAGATTTATCGAACAAATGTTTGCATAATGAGTCACAATTTCTTATGATCGAGGTGACAGCGGGAGGGAACCATGAACAAAGACCAAGACGATGCCTTGGATATAGAAACACTACGTCCACGCGCGCGATCTATTTTCGAGGCAGTTTGCGCTGGGATTCGCTCCCGGGGATACCCGCCCTCGGTTAGGGAAATTGCCGCAGCCGTAGGACTGTCTTCCTCATCTACTGTCAAACACCACCTAGACAATCTGGTCAGTCAAGGGTTCCTGGTACGCGCCGCGGGACGCAGCCGTGCCCTCGAGGTAAACCCGCAATTCACCTCGCGTGCGAGCGATGAGCCGGCTGTCGAAACCGCAACTTCCCAGCTTGGGGAAGTAACCCCCTTAAACCATCATGCGATTCCCTTAGTGGGACAAATCGCTGCCGGCACCCCCATCGATGCCCAGCAAGATATAGAGGACGTCTTCACTATCCCTACCCGCTTCACCGGCGATGGCGAACTCTTTATGCTCAAGGTACATGGCGACTCGATGATTGAAGCGGCGATCTGCGATGGTGACTGGGTGGTAGTTCGCCGCCAAAACGTTGCCGAAATGGGCGAGATCGTGGCTGCCATGATCGAGGGGGAAGCTACCGTTAAAACCCTCGCGCGGCGGGAAGGTCACATCTGGCTACTGCCCCACAACCCGGCATTTGAACCGATTCCCGGCGATAATGCCACCATTTTAGGAAAAGTCGTTACCGTCCTGCGGGCGCTATAAACCGATCACTTCCCGGCGCTAAGGGGTTTTTACTTCACTACCTAGTACCTACTCTGCCATCCTTGCGGTTCCAAATTTCCTCCTCACCCCCCTTAAATCCCCTTTGAAGTGTTCTTTCAGGCTCTAAAGCTCTTAACGTGACTTCTTCTACAGTGAATTTTTTTGCCTTTAGCTACCCTGCCTGCTTAACATAGACGAGTCGACGCGGGGTGGAGCAGTTCGGTAGCTCGCCGGGCTCATAACCCGGAGGTCGTTGGTTCAAATCCAGCCCCCGCTACCAGCAAAAATCCTGCAACCCTAGGTTGCAGGATTTTTTATCTTTCTACACATCCCGCTTTTTCCTGCCACAATAAGAGCATGAGTAAAATTTTGTGGGCATACCGCCAAGGCAAGAAACACTACGTAGGACAAAATGAGCGCGGCGCAAAAGTAGAAATCGGGATGGGTGAAAACCAATTCACTCCCGGGGAGCTACTGCAACTAGCGCTGGCTACTTGCCATACTTTTTCCGCCGATCACGTATTGTCTGCTGCTCTAGGAAAGGATTTTGCCGCTTCCGTAGGGGTAGCAGCGCAAAAAGATGAGCGCCGTGATTCCTATCCGCATTTGACGGTAGAAATGGTAGCTGACCTCACCGAACTAAGCGAGGAGCAAGTAGCGCAGTTGCGAGAAAAATCCCAGGCAGCAATCGATAAATACTGCACCGTCGGCCATACCCTAGACGATGGCGCCAGCTACGACTTTGAGCTAGTCTCAGAATAGCCACGCCATTACGGATTAACTCTCAGCGGCAGGAGCAATCTGCCCCCGTCCTCGTCAGATACTCCGCGCAGGAAATAGGGTTGCAATCCTAGCAGGCATTACCCCTGAATATGCGCGCGATTCTTATAGGCAACCAAACAATCCTGAGCCACCGGGGTGTCATTAAAGGCGTGGAAAACCCCTTCAATTTCTTGATAGGGTTCCGCGCCCTTGCCGGTGATGATTACCGTGTCGTCCTTAGCAGCCGTCAAAATCGCTTTACGAATTGCGTCCCGCCGGCAAGTGGTAACCTCGCATACCTTCTCCATTCCCGGGCGCACTTCTTTAATCCCCGAGAGCAGCTGGGCGCGAATACTTTCTGCGTTTTCGGTGCGCGGATTCTCGTCAGTCACCCAGAGCATATCTGCCTCTTTAGCTGCCACCTTGGCTAGGGGCACCCGTTTAGTCGCGTCGCGATCTCCATCGGTACCAAATACCAAGTGTAGTTTTCCGGGGGTGAACTCTTGCATAGTCCGCAGAATCGAAGCTAAAGCCTCCGGGGTGTGGGCGTAATCATTGATAACCAGTGGAGTACCTTCATTACGTCGGCTGACAATTTCCAGGCGTCCGGGAACCGCTAGCCTGGCTAAGCCCGCTTTCGCCGCCTCGGCAGGAATCCCGATTCCGGTGACCATTAGATAGGCAATCGCGGCGTCTTGCACATTAACCTCTCCGGGCAGGGCAACGGTGATTTTTTCCCCGCACCCCACATGCGGTTCCCTCTTCCCGGTTAAAGTAAAATCACAGGCAGCGTGGGCTATATTGTTAACTTTTTGGGTCACTACCCAATCGGCTGAGGCATCCGGATCATAGGCAGATACCGTCACGCTTTGGGTGTCACAACTGGCTGCTAACTGCTGCCCCCACTTATCATCGGTGCAAATCACGCTATAATTCGTAAATTCTTTAGAACATAGTCGCGCTTTAGCTGCCAGATAGTTTTCCATCGTGTGGAAATAATCCAGGTGATCATGCTGCAGATTGGTAAAAGCGGTGGCATCGAACTTCATTCCCGTTATGCGCGCCAAAGCCAAGGCATGTGCAGACACTTCCACTACCGCAGCTTGCATTCCCTGCTCTACCCCGTAAGCCAAAATACGCTGCAGCATCGGGCCTTCAAAAGTGGTACGCGAAGATTGAATCCGCAAATCACCCACCTGCGTTTGTGCAGTGGAAAGAATCATGGTGGAAAGCCCCGCCGCCTCAAAAGCGGCTTTGGCAGCAAAACAAGTGGTGGTCTTACCATTAGTTCCCGTTACCGCCACGGTTTTCATCTTTCCGGCCGGATTATCGAAGGCTCTGATCGCCAGAGGCGAGGCCGCTTCTCGTGGATCCGGCACCGTTACCACCGGGATTTTCACCCCTTGGGAGCGAGCGAGCTCCGCCCCCTTGGCATCAGTAATCACCACTGCTGCCCCCAGGGATTCCACTTCGCTCGCAAACTTGGCGGCATGCACATTCGCCCCACCCACGGCAATAAAGGCCTCTCCGGCCAAAATCTCATCAGACGCCATCGAAGCTCCCCGCACCTGGACATCTTCCCAGGCGGGATCAATTTGGGTGGCAAACCCCTCCACTAGGCGTGCTAGCGAAACCGGGGCAACATTTTGGGGACGAAAATCTCGAAAAGTTACGGTCATAGCCTCTACTCTAGTGGCAATCTCCGCGAGGCGATAAAGTGAGCATCCGCAGCCTCCCACCCGGTCTCAAGGCTGCACTACTTCTCCCGCTCCCCTGCTGCAGATTTCCGCAAATACTTCGGGAGCAGTCAGGCATTGTCCCAGCTGATTAGGCTTTCCGATGCCGTGATAATCCGAAGATCCGGTAACCGCCAACCCCAGCAGCTTCGCTATTTTCCTAACTTCTGCCTGTTCAATCGGATTTTGTTCCGGATGAAAAGCCTCCAGGGCAAACAATCCTGCCTCTTTTAGCTGGGCAATAGTGTCTACCGATAAGAATCGGCGCTGCCGGCTGCCAGATCGCGGGTGCGCCAGTACCGGGATTCCCCCCGCTTTTATTACCTGTTCCACTGCGTAGACGGTATCGGGAGCCTGATAATGCACATAGTATTTACTGGAAGTAGCCAGTACCTGTTCAAATGCAGCGGAGCGATTCGGAAAATATCCGGCTTTCACCAAAACATCAGCCACATGCGGCCGCCCTATGGGGCTCGAGCCCGCCTGTTCGGCAACTGCCTGATAGGAAATATCGAAATCTTGGGATAAACGCTGCACCATTTCCCGCATCCGCTGCAGACGCGCCTGCACAGTTTTTTTAAATAAATCCGGCAAGACCTGGCTTTTCAGATCCGGTAAATACGCTAGCAGATGAGCGGTGATTCCCTGATGCGAGGTAGAAATCTCTACCCCCGGAACCAGACTAACCCCGCATTTCGGCACCATTTTACTGGCCTCAGCTAGCCCCGTGAAGGTGTCGTGATCGGTGAGGGCGATTACGTCTAGACCTGTTTGCGCGGCCAGAACCATTACCTGCTCTGGGGTATCAGTACCATCTGAACAGCAAGAATGAGTATGTAAATCGATTCGTGGTGCCGCCATAGGACTATTTTAGGCCATCGTGGCATGATGGAAGCATGGAAGAAAACTCAGCAGCCGCACAAGATCAGCCCCTTAAAGATCGGGTAAATAACCGTTCTCGCCGCATTGGTAGTACCGCATTTCGCGAGTTTATTGGCAGCGGGTGGGGCGAACGCAAAGATCCCGATCCTGTTCCCAGTCATGCGCGGGATTTCTTGGCTGCGCGCTATCAAAAGCTAGGTGCCCAGTTCCGGGGTGAACGCCTGGTGATCCCCGCCGGAAACTACAAGGTTCGCTCCAATGACTGCGACTATCGCTTCCGCGCCCACTCTGCCTTTGCCCACCTAACCGGGCTAGGCGGGGAACTTGAACCGGACGCCGCCCTAGTCCTGGAACCGCTAACTGATAAAGAGGGCACCCCCTTAGAGAATGCCCCCGATGATGCGGGCGCCGCTACCCATCGCGGGATGGTATTTTTCCGTCCCCAAGCTCCGCGCAGCAGCGAAGAGTTTTATGCTGACTCTACCTATGGTGAGTTCTGGGTGGGACCGCGAATGACCCTGTCCCAGATGGAGGCGGTGACTGGCCTCCCGGCACGCCCCTTAGATACTTTGCCCGATCAACTGGCTAAAGACGCCGGTCTAGTACAGCTGCGAGTTATTCGCGAGGTCGACACCTCGGTGCAGGCGGCGGTAGAGAAGGTACGTAGCGAAGCCGGGCTGCCAACCGGGCAGGACGCGCGAAAACTGGACGAAAAACTGGAAGAAGCCGCCTCGGTACTGCGTCTGCAAAAAGATGCCGCGGAAGTTCGGGAACTAGAGCACGCGATTGCGGTGACCAAATCGGGCTTCGAAGCCATGATTCGGGCGCTGCCACGTGCCGTACAACACCACCGCGGTGAGCGGGTGATTGAGGGAGCCTTCCAGGCGCGGGCACGCGAAGAAGGCAATGGTCTAGGCTATGACACCATTGCGGCCTCGGGAAATCACGCTAATACTTTGCATTGGATTGATAATGATGGCCCGGTGTGTGAAGGCGATTTGATTCTTATTGATGCAGGAGTGGAAGCCGATTCGCTCTATACCGCGGATATCACTCGCACCCTGCCGGTAAATGGCAAGTTCACCCCGGTGCAGGCCAAGGTCTATAACGCGGTGCTCGATGCCTGTGAGGCCGGCTTGGCGCAAGCCAATAAGCCCGGATGTAAGTTCAAAGATGTCCATGACGCGGCAGTTGCCGCTCTGGTTAAGCATCTAGATGCCTGGGGGGTGCTGCCGGTGAGCGCCGAGCAGACCCTTTCCCAGGATGGCGGGGAATACCGGCGCTGGATGCCACATGGAGTCTCCCACCACTTAGGCCTAGATGTCCATGATTGTGCCTTAGCCGCTCGGGATATGTATATGGATGCCCCGCTCGAGCCGGGCATGTGTTTCACGATTGAGCCGGGACTCTATTTTCATCAGGATGATGAACTCTTACCCGAGGAACTACGAGGCATCGGGGTCAGGATCGAGGACGATGTGCTAGTGGAAGCAGATGGCAGCGTACGGCGCCTGTCGGAAGATATTCCCCGCACTATTGAGGCCGTAGAAGCCTGGATGGAACGCCTTAACGAAAATCTCGCCTCATAGACCAAGGATTACTAATCTACAGAAGCGTTTTGCCCGCGGAGCTTATTGAGGAACTGGCGGGTACGTTCCTGGGACGGATTACGGATTAACTGCTTGGCATCCCCGGATTCCAGTACCACTCCGTTATCAATAAAGAGGGCGCGATCAGCGACTTCGGCCGCAAAGTCCATTTCGTGAGTTACGATTACCATCGTCATATTCTCCGCTGCCAGCGAGCGAATAATCTGCAGGATTTCGCCAGTCAGCTCCGGGTCTAAGGCAGAGGTAGGCTCATCGAAATACAGCATTTTCGGCTTCAACGCCAGTGCCCGCGCAATCGCCACTCGCTGTTGTTGCCCGCCCGATAACTCTGCTGGATAGGCCTGCCCTTTATCGGCAAGGTTCATCCTTGCGAGCAGCTGCAGCGCTGTTTCTTCGGCTTCTTCCCGTCCTTTTCCCTGTACTTTGATGGGGGCATCAGTGAGATTTCTGAGCACTGTCCAATGGGGAAACAGGTTAAAGTCTTGAAAAACCAACCCAAAGTCGCGCCGAAACTCGCGCTCGTCCTCAGTAGAAACCTTAACGCCGTCCTCTTTCTTTAGTGCCTGCTTCCCGAAATAGCAGATTTCCCCGCTATCCATTTCTTCCAAGAAAGTGCAGCAGCGCAAAAGC
>QWCE01003170.1_pt1 | contig 18690 bp, 17 predicted proteins | sample 1972531 | NCBI WGS metagenome assembly QWCE01 (sample SAMN09866716, study PRJNA288562) | Human gut metagenome isolate term4_stool, whole genome shotgun sequencing... | reverse complement strand
GCAAAATCAAGGAAAATTATTTTAAAGATGCTATAAATGAGTACAAAAAAATGCTTAAATCCTATGCCGATTTAAGCATTTTTGAAATTATGGACGAACACTGCCCCGAGAATTTATCGGAAAAAGACATGGAGAAGGTAAAAAATATTGAAGGCGAGAAGATTTTATCAAAAATAAAAGATGGTGCCTATGTCATTGCCCTTGAGATTGGTGGAAAGAGCCTTGACTCTGTCGCCTTTTCTCATAAAATCAATGATCTCATGATAGACGGCCACTCTAACATAACTTTTGTAATTGGTGGAAGTCTTGGACTATCAGATGAAGTTTTAAAAAGAGCAGACTACAAGCTAAGCTTCTCAAAGATGACCTTCCCCCACAAACTCATGAGGGTTATTTTAATGGAGCAAATTTATAGAGCCTTTAGAATAATAAATAACCACCCCTACCACAAGTGAGGCGATAAAATGATTTTTTCCTTTGACTCTTACATGATTAATGTAAATACCTACAAGACAGAAAAATTTATGAAAAAATTAAAGGCAGTGGATGATTTAAATTTAGAAGAAAAAATAATTTCCACCTTGGCTAAAATGTCCATAGACTACAAAAAGCCAAGCTATATAAAAAAACTTGGCAAGGACTTAATTTTAAAATATCACGCAGTGGGCGAAATAATCTCCTGTGGCGATGTGAGGACAAATGCTGAGTTAAAATTTATTGATGGCATCCACCCAATTTATTTTTTAGATGATGCAGAAATTTATTTCACAGAAGCAGTGGAAATGCGGGAAGAATTTTTAGATGAAAACTCCTTTGAAATAAATATAAATACAAGGATAAAATAAAAAATACCTCATGACTTAAAAAGTTGTGAGGTATTTTTGAGTCTTAAATTAAAGCATCTAAAAACATCATTAGGATAAAGCCAAAGATTACACCATAAGTTGCTGGCCTTTCGTAGCCATTGTTGTGGGTTTCTGGTATTATTTCATCGCTAATTACAAAGAGCATGGCTCCTGCTGCAAGGGCAAGTATAAAGCCAAGTGTGGCTGAAAAAATTGACACAAGCCAAACTCCCATAAAGGCTCCAATTGGTTCAACAAGTCCTGTAAGAGTTGCTATGGCAAAGCCTTTCTTTCTAGAGTAACCTTCTCTTACAAGGGCAAGGGCAACTGCAAGTCCTTCTGGCATATTTTGAAGAGCAATACCAAAGGCAACGGAAAGTCCATTGGACATATTGTCTCCGCCAAAGCCAACTCCTGTGGCAAGTCCCTCTGGAAAATTGTGAATTGCTATTGCTATTACAAAAAGCCAAATTCTTGATAGATTTTTTACATCTACTCCCTCATGTTTCTTGTCGATTAAATGCTCGTGGGGAGCATACCTATCTATTAAGTCAAGCATAAGTGCGCCACAAAAGATTCCAAGTCCAGTTATTAATACTCCAAGTCTTCCTTCTCCTGCTTCAAGGCTTGGTATAATAAGGGAAAAGCAAGTTGCTGAAAGCATTACTCCTGCAGCTGCTGCAAGAAGTACATCTAAAAGTTTTTGGCTTACATTTTTTGCAAAAAATATTGGGATTGCACCAACCCCAGTCATAAGTCCTGGCACTATACAGCCAAGTATAATAAAAGTTAAATTCATTTTCTCACCTGCTTTTTATTATAACATAAAGATAAATTTTTTTACTCCATCAAAAAAGCACGCCAGGCGTGCTAATTTTTTATATATTTACAAGCTATTTACTGCTCTTTTTACTCCACCTATAAGTTCGTTGAAGAAATTTGAAACTCTGTCAAAGAGATCTCCAAGGTTAAAATTTCTTATGCCCTCTACTATTAGGTTTTTATCTATTTTTTGATTTCCAACAAATATTGAAATATTAAAAAGTTTCATGAGGATTATCACAAGGGCGATTATTCCTATTATTTTTAATGCTTTTTTCATTTCATCACCTATCTCTTTAAGTCTCTTTCAATTTCTTCATAATTTGGCATATACTTTTTGCACTCTTCAATAAATTTTTTGTCATGATAAAAATATTTGAGGTGCACTAGTTCGTGTAGGACCACTGCCTCGATCTCTTCTCTTGGTCTTTCGGCTAGATAAAGATTTATTTTTATGGCGCCACTTTGTGGATAGCAAGTGCCCCATCTTACCTTCATCTTTCTTATTTCAACTGATTTTGGAAAAAGGCCTGTTAGTTTTCCATATTTTTCAAAAATTTCATCTAAAGCTTTTTTAAGTTCAGATCTATAAATTTTTTCTAATTCTTTAACTGATGTAAAATCTATTTTTTTGCCAAAGAGATGATTTTTGTATCTCTTTCTACTTTCATCAGCAAGTTTTAATTCTTCTATTAGCTCTCTATTATTTTCAACAAGCTTTTTTATTTCTCTTTCACTTGTTCTAAGTGGTGCCGACACCTTTATTATACCATCTTCTACTTTTATTCGAAGCTTTTTTACTTTTTTTCTATTTATTTCTATTTCCATTTTACAAAACTGGAGACAATAGTCTTGATATAGATTCTCTAAATTTTGTGAATCTAGATCTATTCTTATACATTTCTGGAGTTATTTCTGTGCAGGACTTTAAGTCTTCTTTAAAGTCTTCCTTTAATTTTTTGTTCATTTCTTCGTCATATAAAAAGGCATTTACTTCAAAGTTAAGTTCAAAGGATCTTATGTCAAAGTTAGCAGTTCCAACGCTTGATAGATAGTCATCTGATATTACTATTTTTGTGTGAAGAAAGCCGCCTTCATATTGATATACATGAGCTCCCCACTTTAAAAGTTCACCCATAAAGGAAAGTGATGCCCAGTGAACAAAGACATGGTCTCTCTTTTTTGGAAACATCAAGTTAACTTCAACTCCAGATAGGGCTGCAACCTTTAAGGCCTTTAAAAGTCCTTCATCTGGTACAAAGTAAGGTGTTTGAATGTAGAGTTCTTTTCTCGCCGATGTTATAAGTTTTTCATAGCCATTTCTTATGGAGTCTGCTTTTGTGTCTGGTCCACTTGTTACAATATTTATGTCAATGCCATCTTCTATTTCAGGAAAAATTTCTGTTGTAAATCCCTTAGTGTATTCCTTTGAAGCAAATTTAAAATCCAAGAAAAATCTCCAAGAAAGTCCATTTACTGCTGGTCCAACAATTCTAAGATGAGTGTCTCGCCAAAAGCCCATTGGTCCCTTTGAGACATATTCATCTCCAACATTAAAACCACCTACATAGCCGATTCTCTTGTCTATTACTACAATTTTCCTGTGGTTTCTGTAGTTGATGTGAGTGTTTATCTTTAAAATAAGCCCTGGGAAGAAAATTCCAAATTTTACTCCTGACTCCTTGAGTTCTTTTCTGTCCCTTAGAGTCATTTTTCTAATACCCATTCCATCAATTAATAGGTAAACATCTAAGCCTTCTCTTGCCTTTTCCTTTAAAATATTTGTAAATTCTTTGGAAAGTTCGTCAGACTTATAAATGTAGTATTGAACATAAATTGTGTGCTTTGCATTTCTTAAATCATAAAACAAATCTTCAAATTTGCTTTCACCTTCGTTATAAACCTTGACACTATTGTTGGTATATAAAATTTCATCTTCAGCACGATTAAACATCTCTACCATATCAAGATGATTTTTTGTCCTATTATTTGAGTATACAAATTCATCATTTTCAATTTGTTTAAGCTGATACTCCGATTCTTTTTCGAGAATCATATCAGCCTTATATTTTCCGTCAAAAATTCTAGATTTTGAAATGTCTTGACCTATAAAAAGATATAATATAAATCCAATTACTGGCAAAAAATTTATAGCCATTACCCATAACAGTGTTGAAATAGGCTTTTTATTGTCATAGAGGATAATAAATCCTGAAATTAATAAATTTGCTATAAATAAGAATGAATAAACTTGGGCAAAGTTTTTGAACATTCCATAATAAGCATTAAACATGGAGCACCTCTGTTATTTATTTATTATTTATTTTTCTTTGATTTGTATCTTTTTTGTGAATCTAGGATTTTCTTTCTTAGTCTAAATTCATTTGGAGTAATTTCTATAAGTTCGTCATCTTCAATAAATTCAAGGGCTTCTTCAAGACTCATCTTCTTAACTGGAGAAAGTCTAAGCGCATCATCTGAACCTGAAGCTCTGACGTTAGTTTGTTTTTTTGCCTTTGTAACTGAAACTTCGATTTCAATTCCCTTTGGAGATTCACCTACAACTTGACCTTCGTAAACATCTTCGCCTGGTTCTACAAATAGAGTTCCTCTATCTTGTGCATTGTTAAGTCCATATGTTGATGCAACTCCTGTATCAAAGGAAACAATAGAAGCATTTACTCTTCTTGGAATTTCCCCCTTAAAAGGAACATAGGATTCGAAAATAGAATTTAAAATTCCGCTTCCCTTTGTGTCTGTCATAAATTCAGTTCTATAGCCAATAAGTCCCCTTGATGGAATTATAAATTCAAGTCTTTGATAGCCACCATTAGGTTCAACTATATTTACAAGTTCGCCCTTTCTTCTGCCTAGTTTTTCTATAACAGAACCAGCGTAGACACTATCAACATCAATCGTAACTCTTTCAGTTGGTTCAAGTTTTTTGCCATTTTCATCAATTTTATATAAAACTTGTGGCTTAGAAACTTGGAATTCATAGCCTTCACGTCTCATGTTTTCAATTAATACAGAAAGGTGAAGTTCTCCTCTACCAGAAACCTTAAAAGAGTCAGTAGTTTCAGTTTCTTCGACTCTTAGTCCAACATCAGTTTGTAATTCTCTATTAAGTCTTGCCTTAATTTGTCTTGATGTCAAGAACTTGCCAACTCTACCTGCAAAAGGTGAATCATTTACAGAAAAATTCATGGAAATTGTTGGCTCGGAAATTTTTACAAATTCAAGACCTTCAGTATCTTCAGTTGATGTAATAGTATCTCCAATGTTGATGTCTTCAATACCTGTAACTGCAACAATAGATCCTGATCTTGAAGAGTCAACTTCAACTCTATTAAGTCCTTCAAATTCATAAATTTGTGCAATTTTAATATTTTCTTTAAAGTCAGGTTTTAATTTATTAACTCTAACTAACTTATCATTTTCTTGAATAATACCTTGTTCAATTTTTCCAATACCAATTCTTCCAACATATTCGTTGTAATCAATTGTTGAAATCAAAAGTTTAAAAGGTTCATCGTCCCTATTTTCTGGTGCTGGAATGTACTTAATAATAGTTTCAAAAAGTGGGTCCATTGATTCCATCTTATCATCTAAATCAAGGGCAGCTATGCCTTGTTTTGCTGATGCAAAAACAAAAGGACATTCAAGCACTTCGTCATCTGCTCCAAGTTCAATAAATAAATCAAGAACTTCGTCAACAACATCAAGAGGTCTTGCTTCTGGTCTATCGACTTTATTTATGCAGACAATAACTGGAAGGTTTAGCTCAAAAGATTTCTTCAAAACAAATTTTGTTTGAGGCATTGGACCTTCAAAGGCATCTACAAGTAGTACAACTCCATTTACCATTTTAAGCACACGTTCAACTTCGCCACCGAAGTCAGCGTGTCCCGGTGTGTCAATGATGTTGATCTTAACACCATTGTGATTTACGGCAGTGTTTTTGGAAAGGATAGTAATACCTCTTTCTCTTTCAATGTCGTTGGAGTCCATAACTCTCTCATTAACTTGTTGATTATCTCTAAAAATACCTGATTGTCTAAGTAGAGCATCTACAAGTGTAGTCTTGCCATGATCGACATGGGCAATAATTGCTATATTTCTAATATCTTCTCTTTTCAAAATCTCATCTCATTTCTTCAAACTTCTATCCTATTTTAATCTTAAATAAAAAAAAGTGCAACATAAGTTGCACGATTTCTTGTATTTTTTAAGCTTTTCCTCAAAAATTTTAATGGTAAGGACAATCGTGATGAGTCACGATTGGACTGGTCTTCACTACGAAAACAACCGAAGGGAAGTTTGAGTAGATGAAGAACCTTATGCAGCGACTGCCGAAAAAGCGACCGAATAGGAAGCTTTTTCAAAGGAGTCGCACTAATGGTCAAAGGAGTCGCACTAATGGTAAGACAATCGTGACGAGTCACGATTGGAATGTTCTTCACAGTGAAGCCGAGCCTTGCGAAGGCTGAACTGATGAAGAGCCTTATGCAGCGACTGATTTAGTGGAACATGGATTTTTGCAAGCAAAAATTCATGGGCAAGACTTAGTAAGCTTGCAAGCAAGCAACTCAAGTCTTAGCCAGCGATTGAATAAAGAGCTTTTTCAAAGGAGTCGCACTACCTCTTAAATTTTTCAACTAATTCGTCAAAAGTTACTTCTTCCTGATCCCCGCTTCTCATATCCTTCAAAGAATATTTCCTGCTCTTAACTTCTTCTTCACCAAGTACAATTACATAAGGCACTTTTGTTTGATCAGCGTACTTAAATTTTTTCTTTAACTTAGCAAATTCAGTGTATACAGAAACTTTAAGGCCCTTTTCTCTTAGTTCATTTAAAAGTTTTATTCCTTGGTGCAAGCAGTCGTCCATTGGAATAATTAATAAATCAACAAGTGATTTTTCTTCACTAGAAATAATATTTGCTTCATTTAATTGGTAGAAAAGTCTTGAAAGTCCAATAGAAATTCCTACTCCTGGAAGAACTTTGTCTGTGTAGTAACTTGCAAGGTCTTCGTATCTTCCACCAGAACAAACTGAGCCAATTTTTGGATAATTATCAAGAGTTGTTTCATAAACTGTTCCTGTGTAATAATCAAGACCTCTTGCAATTTTTAAATCAATATCAAAACAATTTTCGTCTATGCCAAAATCTCTCATGTAGCCAACTACTTCTGTGATTTCAGATAAACCTTCTAAAAAGATTTCATTTTCAATTTTAAGATCATTTAAGGCTTTAATAATTTCATCTGTGCTGCCCTTGATTTTTATAAATTCAAGAATTTTTTCGCCCTTATCCTTTTCTACTCCAAGCTCAGATAGTTCAGACAAGACATTTTCTTCGCCAATTTTATCAATTTTATCAACTATTCTCAAAACATTCATTGAGTCTTCGATTCCAAGTGAGCCGAAAAATCCCTTTAAAATCTTTCTATTATTTAGGTGAATTGTAAAATCTGTAAAGCCTAAATCTTTAAAAGTGTGATAAATTACAACTGGAAATTCTGCATCATTTACAAGAGATAATTCTCCCATGCCAATTGTGTCAATGTCACATTGATAAAACTCTCTAAAACGTCCTTTTTGAGCTTTTTCTCCTCTGTAGACCTTTCCTATTTGATATCTCTTAAAAGGAAAAGATAAATCATTCATGTGCTCTACAGTGTATCTTGCTAGGGGAACTGTTAAATCAAATCTAAGAGACATATCTGTGTCGCCCTTAGAAAATCTATAAATTTGTTTTTCAGTTTCTCCGCCACCCTTTGCGAGTAGCACTTCTGATTTTTCTATAACTGGCGTATCTATTGGCAAGAAACCATGTTTTTCAAAATTTTCTCTAATTATATCTCTCATTTCATTAAAGAGCATTTGATCTTTAGGAAGTAGCTCCATAAATCCTGGAAGAGTTGAAGGTTTTACTATACTCATAATATCACTCCTATTTTTATTTTAAATTTTTAGCATTTTTAAATTTGTTAATTTTATTTTATCACAAGTTCTTTACTTTTTGTACTTTTGTATGATATTAAATGAAAGTATTATATTTTCTCCTTTATTTCAAATTTTACTAATGCCTTTATCATTAAAAATTCTTATATATTGCTATTAAAATGGGTGCAGGAATGTAATTTAAATTTGTTTTAAAGTTAAAAATTTATAAATTTAATTTTAAATATTATAAAAGGACTAATAGTTTAAAACTACTAGTCCTTTATTTTTGTACTTATTAACTTTTTTAATCTGTATTAGTATAATCCTGATAATTTTTCAGAAGTGTTTATAAAAATATTTTTAACTTGTGAATATGCATCAAGCATCATCTTGTGATTTTCTCTACCTATACCAGACTTTTTATAGCCTCCAAAAGGTGCTCCTGCAGGAAGTTGATTATAAGTGTTAACCCACATTCTTCCAGTTTCAACGCCTCTTGCAACTCTTATAGCCTTATTGATATCTTTTGTCCAAACAGCACCAGCAAGACCATAGTCAGAGTCATTTGCCATTTTAATAACTTCTTCTTCATCTTTAAATTTAATTACAACAGCAACTGGTCCAAAGATCTCATCTCTTGCAACTTTCATGTTGTTATTTACATTTGTAATAAGAGTTGGCATTGTGAAGTAGCCCTTTTCTGTGCCATTCTTTGTAGCTTTTTCTCCACCAACAGCAATATTTGCCCCTTCTTTTTTAGCTATTTCAACATAGCCAAGAACTTTTTCAGTTTGTGATTTATTTACTTGGGCACCAACTTGTGTATCTTCTTCCCAAGGAAGTCCAACTTTTATGCCTTCAAATTTTTTTATCGCTCTTTCTACAAATTCATCATAAATATTTTCGTGAACGAAAACTCTTGAACCTGCACAGCAAACTTGACCTTGGTTAAATAAAATTCCCATAGCAAGTCCATCAAGGGCAAGATCCATGTCGCAGTCATCAAAGAAAATATTGGCTGACTTTCCGCCAAGTTCTAGTGTAGCAGGAATTAATTTTTCTGCTGCAGCACTTGCAATTTTGTAGCCAACTTCAGTTGAACCAGTAAAGGCAAGTTTTGATAGACCTTGGTGATGTTGTAAATATTCTCCAGATTTTGAGCCAGAACCTGTTACTACATTGATAACTCCCTTTGGAACAACATCTTTAATTAACTTCATAAGTTCAAGAAGTGATAGAGAAGTTGTTGAAGATGGTTTAATTACAACAGCATCTCCTGCTGCTAGAGCTGGAGATAATTTCCATGCTGCCATTAAAAATGGGAAGTTCCATGGAATAATTTGACCAACAACCCCAAGAGGTTCACGAAGAACAATTGAAAGTGTGTTTTCATCAATTGCATTGGCAGTTCCTTCTTCTGCCAAAATTGCTCCTGCAAAATATCTAAAGTGTTCAGATGCAAGAGGAATATCAATATTTCTTGTTTCTCTAATTGGCTTACCATTGTCAAGAGTTTCTACAATGGCAAGGTGTTCTGCATTTTCATCAATTATATCAGCTATTTTATTTAAAATTTTTGCTCTTTCATATTTATTTGTTTTTTTATACTCATTAAAGCCTTCCCAAGCAGCTTTAACAGCTTTATCAACATCTTTTTCGGATGCTTGAGCAATACTAGCTAAAAGTTCACCATCAGCAGGACAAAATGTATCAAGAGTTTCTCCATTTTCACTATCAACAAATTCTCCACCAATAAATAGTCCATATTTTTTATCTAAATTAATTTTTGGTTTAGTCATAATATACTCCTTATCTTTATTTAATACATCATAAAAAGCTTTCATATAAGAAATACCCCTCATAAATAGTTTAAAACGTATAAAAATAATTTAGCCTGAAGAATTTTTTTAATAAAATTTAAAAATAAAAAAATTGTACATTCTGCTTAAAATTTTAAGCAAATTGTACAATTTCATAGGCTTATTTTAACCTGATAATATTATAGAGTAACTTCTTTAAAAGTCTCTTCATTTTCAGTGTCAATTACATTTTTAACAGTGGCTTTAAATTTTTCTATATCATTTGTTGAGAAAAAGTCAATTTTAGGATTTTTTTCTTGATTTAATAAATCATCTTTTTCTAAAATTTCCTTTAAAGCAATGGCTGTTCTGTTAGCTGGATCTACAAGTTTAACATCTCTATTTTGCTTTTCAAAAATTCTTTCAAAAGCCTTTCTAGCAAGTGGGAAATGTGTACAACCTAATATAAGAGTATCGTAGTCAAAATCTCCCAATTGTTCTAAATATCCATTAATTGTTTTTTCAACAATATCATTTTCTAAATTTCCATTTTCAACATCTAAAACTAATTGTGGAGCTCCCACTCCCTTTAATACTATGTCCTTGTTAAACTTTTTAATAGTTTCATCATAAACCTTTGATTTTACAGTTCCTTCAGTAGCTATAAGGGCAACCTTATTATTTTTTGTAACTAGTGATGCATAACTGCAAGCTGGTTCAACAACTCCAACTACTGGAATATCTAATTTTTCTTGTGCATTTTCTAGACCATAGCAAGTTGCTGTATTACAAGCAATAACTGCTCCCTTAGCCCCTTCTTTTGCTAGAAAACTTAAACACTCAAAAGTTGAATTTTTAACATCTTCAGGACTTCTAACGCCATAAGGCATTCTCAAAGTATCTCCAATATATTTGAAATTTTCTTCAGGAAATACTTTTAATAATTCCTTTAATACAGAAAGTCCACCTACACCGCTATCGAAAACTCCTATTGGACTAGTTTTTTTCATTTTAATAATCTCCTCTTTAATAACTTAATTAATCTCAATAATTTAAAAATCTTAATTTATTCACTAACTTTAAATTTTTTATTTAACTAATTCTAAAATTTTTTCTAAAAATAAAATCTACTATTTTTTTAATATTTTTTCTTATTATGAATACTTCAATATTTTTAGAAATATAATTCTTTTTAATAAAAAAGCACCAGATCTTGTCTGGTGCCTTTATAGTTTTTATTAAGCAAAGATTCCTAAGAATATTATGATAATAAATACATTTGCAAAGTCGATGAACATACCGCCTACTATTGGAAGAACAAAGAATGCCATCTTTGAGTAAACGAATTTATCACAAATAGATTCCATGTTAGCTACACCATTAGGTGTTGCACCCATACCAAATCCACAGTGTCCACCAGCAATAACTGCTGCGTCATAGTTGTTACCCATAAGTTTGAATGTTATAAAGTAAGCAAATATTGCCATTAATACTGTTTGAGCAGCTAATAGAATTAACATTGGAACTGCAAGGTCAACTAATTGCCATAATTTCAATGTCATTAAAGCCATTGATAAGAATAGGTTAAGTCCTAGTTCTCCAGCAATTGCAATTTCTTCGTTTGGAAGGAAGTTATCATGCTTATCAGAAATAGCTCTGAAAAGAATACCAAGAATCATTGGCCCAATATAAATTGGAAGAGCTGCCTTGTCTGTTAACTTAGCAATTTGACCATTCAAAAATGCTGAAATGTAAACACCAACTCCCATAGCTATTATAATAACGAAAAATGCCATTTGAACTTTCTTTCCATCTAAAATTTTATTTTCTTCTTTTAGGATTGATTCGTCAACTACGATGTCTTTTTCTAATTTTTTCTTTTCAACAAGATTGTTTTTAAGAATAATTTTGTTAGCTAATGGTCCACCCATTAAGGAACCCATTACTAATCCGAAAGTAGCTGCTGAATAAGCTACAGTTTCTGCTCCAGTAATACCAGCTGCTTCAACAAGTGGTGCAATACCAGCACTTGTTCCGTGTCCACCAGTCATTGGTGTTGAACCTGTCATAAGTGCAAGTCCTGGTTCTACTCCTACAGGTCCTGCTAAGGCAACAGCTAGAATGTTTTGTAGTACGCAAAGTACACTGGCAACGATTAAGAATTTAATTACCTTAGGTCCACCAATTTTAAGTATTTTGATACTTGCTCCAAAACCAATACTAGTAAAGAATATTGTCATGAAAAATGATTGCAATGTAGTGTCAAATTCAAATGCACAAGTATCTGTTAGTCTTAAAACTAAGTGAATGATTGCGAATAAGAATCCACCAATTACAGGCGCTGGAATAGCGAACTTTTGGAAGAAATAAACCTTACTTCTTATGTACCTACCAATTAGCAATAGTATTACTGCTAGACCAATTGTTTGGACCATGTCCATTTCAATTGTCATAAATATCACCTCTCTATATTTTTTATGATTTAATTATATCAAAAGGTTTTCATTTTTAAAAGCTTTTTGTTTTAAAAATTTTTATAGAAAAATACAAATTTAAGATTTTTGGACTAATCTTTTTTCTAATCGTAAGGTAAAGTTTTTTTCAGCTTAATATTTTATCTTGCTAACGTGTTTAAACTAAAAAAGTTTTTTATTTCGTAAAATTTAGTAGATTTTCTTTATTTTATCCTTTTTCCCTTTGTTTTAAATAAAGAATTATTTTCACAAATTCTTTTAAAAAAAATAAAATAATCTATTTATTAGAAGAAAAATACATAAAAAGAGCTTTTTCTCTTAATTTGTATTTTTACTTTTATAATCTCTTTTGAAAATTAGGAAAACATTATTAATTAAAGTTCATAATTTATTAAGTGTCCCACTGTAAGAACAAGATCTCGCCCTTTTCCTCGTCTATTATAAGGACTATAAAATTTCCATACAAATTATTAAAGACATTGTCAGATGTTTTTTTAAAGTAAACTTCACCCTTCAAATCAATGTCTGTGTGAAAGCCCCTTTCTCTTACTTTTAAAAGGCAAGTTTCAATTTGAGAAAGTTTATTTTGATCACTTTCAACATTATAAGCTTTAAGACTATTTTTTATATCTCTTATATCATCCTTGTCTACAGAAAATAAAATTGCAGCTTCCCCATCTCCGTGAAAGTCTGGCTCCTTATATAGCTCTCTTACTCTCTTTACGCTTTTAGGAAGGTTTATATTAAATTCATTTTCTACTTCCTTTACAGACTGATCTCTAGTATCTGAAAGCAAGTATAAAATAGGAATAGCTACAAGAAAAATTATAGACATAATAATTAAAAGTCTTTTAAATTTTTTATCAGTCATCTTCATCACCTTCATACCTTAAAATGTCTCCAACATCACAATTTAAAACTCTACAAATTTCTGAAAGAGTAGAAAATCTTATAGCTCTTGCCTTATTTGTCTTTAAAATAGAAAGATTTGCAATAGTTATGCCAACTTTCTCTGATAATTCTGTAAGAGACATTTTATTTTTTGCCATTTCCACATCTAAATCTACAATTATTTTTCCCATGGTCCACCTCAAATCGTTAAGTCATTTTCTTCTTTTAATGCCATTCCCTCTTTTATCAAATCAGCTAGTAGAAGAAAAATTTGCGCAATTAACATGGCAACAATTGCTGCCCCTATAAAAATTAGGTTGGTAATTGAGCCATCTAGGTTAAAATTTGTGTAAATTATGGAAAGAATTGAAAGGAAAAAAATTCCTATAAAGGATAGGGCTATAACTTGAAGGTCAAGTAACATCCCTCTCTCAAAAATTTTGTCATCACCATATTTTTTTAGGGCAAAAAGTCCAAAAATAAGGGCAATAATTAGGGCGAGAATTATTCCCTGGCACAAAACTAGCATGGGATACTTCATATTCATGAACATTGGATAAATTTTTGCCATAAAGCTAGACAATTTTATTAGCCCATAAAATCCTACTGCCAAAATAAATAGGGCAATGAAGAGGAGCCCCCCAATAAATTTTACTCGTAATGATTTCATAATAACCTCCCTTTTGCTAAAATTTTATCACAATATTTTGTGTTTTACAATAATTATTTATCGTTTATCAATAAATTATTAGACAGCGTAAATTTTAATTCTTACAATTAAATCCTTGGCATTAATATTTTAAGGCATAAAAAAAGCCTGTAGGAAAACCTACAGACCTTTTTTGGAGAAGATTCTTATGTTTTATTTAGCTTTAGTATTAACTTGTGTCTTTAAAGCAGCAAATTCTTTTTTCAAAGCATCTAATTCTTTTTTAAGAGCTTCATCATTTGCAGGCTTATTTTCTTCTTTTAATTTTGCAATTTCTTCTTTAAGGGCCTTAATTTCTTTTTCAGAATCACTCTTTATCTTATTGACCTTTCTTTCAAGACTTGATTTAGCTTTCTTTGCGTCATCAAGTTCTTTAGTAAGTCCTTCAATATCTCCCATGAATTCTTCTTTATCTTTAAGAGTTGCAACTGGAATGTCCTTTAATCTTTCTGCAAGTCTTTCCTTGTAAGATTCTTTATTTTTTTCAACAATATCTAAAACTTCTTGAGCTTTTTCCTTATATTCATCAGAATTTACAAGTTCTTTATAAGCTTTTTCAAAGTTATTCATATAGAATTTAAAGAAATCAGCAAAATCTTCTAAGGATGCTTCAGATTCAAGACCATTGATATAAGCCCTTTGAGCCTTTAAAGCTGTCTCTTGATTTTTCTTTTCTAGGAATAAATTAAAATCTAATAGTTCAAGTTCAAGATCAAGATAATTTTGAAGTTCTCTCTTTGATTTTTCCTTATCTTCTGGACTTATGCCAAGAGTTGGCATTTCAAAAATCTTATCCAAAATTCCTTGATAAAAATCTTTTACATCAGCAACTAATAATTCAGGTCTATTTTTTATAGCATTTTCATAAAAATCAATTGATTTCTTAGAATTTTCAATTGCAGGTCTTATAAATTTTTCTAAATTAAAGTTTTCTAAAACTCTATAATAACTATCAGGAATTAATTTATAGAAATATTTTTTAGACATTTCTACTAATTCATCGCTGTAAATTTCAAATAATTCTATTAATTTATTTTGTGCAGAAACAATATCAAGATCCTTGTAAAAATCGCCATAAGCAAGGTAAAGCTTATTTAGAAAATCCATATTTTTGTTATAGCTTTCTAATGATTCCTTGTAACCAGGAACTTGTGCAAAAAAATCTTTAAAATTATTTTCAAATTTTTCATTAATTTCCTTATAGTCCTTGAAAAATTCCATTGGATTTTTAAAATTGTTTACAAACATATTTGTACCAAAAGGTTTAAAATCTCCAAGTTTAAAAGATTCCATAAATTTGCTATAAGCTTCTTTTTGATTTTCAAAAATATTTTTTTGCATTTCCATCATATCTTCAAAAAAATTCTTATTATCCATTTTTCCTCCTCTTAAATAGCATACACCATTTTTCTTTATCAATGTTCCACTTTACTAGATTATAACTATAAAAAATTTTATCGTCAAATAATGACTACCTTTTCCCCAAAAATTTCTTAAATTTTCACAAATTAATTCTTTCTTTAAAAATAAAAATTTTTTCCTAATATATCTTTACCCAATTAAACTAATTATAATTTATATTTAGTAACATATTTTTTTATAAAAAGACTTTTAGTAAATAAGTTCTTTTTATTTATGAAAAATGTTCATCCTTTCACTGTTTAACAACCTTCCTTTATAATTTCTTCCTACTATGTTATAATGTAAGTAAGAAAAAATTTTATGTAGAGGGAGGACGTACATATTATGGAAAAACCTTGGGAGTTTGATGATTTTATATTTGATGGCGATGTGCTAAAGGGCATGACAAGAAAGGGCAAAGATAAAATCAAAAATGAAGAATTATTTGATATGGTAGTGCCTAGTGAAGGACCAGATGGAACTAAAATTAGAGTTATTGGAGAACAATGTTTCTTCAGAAGAAAACTTAATTCAATTGTAATTCCTGATACTGTTGAAGAAATTAAATACGAAGCTTTTGGAGTTAACAACTTAACTGAAGTAGAAATTCCTGATTCAGTTAAAAAAATTGATGCTTATGTATTCTACAGAAACAAATTAACTGATGTTAAAATGCCTGAAAAATTAGAATATATTGGCGACAATGCTTTTTCACTAAACCAAATTGGTGAAATTGAAATTCCTGATACTGTTGAATTTATTGGCGTAAGTGCATTCTACAAGAACAACCTTACTGAAATTAAATTACCTGAAAACATCAAAGAAATCGACATGTATGCTTTCAGAAAAAACAACATTATGGAAGTACAATTACCTTCTGGAATTGAAAAATTCGATGACAGAGCTTTCGAAGAAAATGTTGTTGTTAAAAGAGACTAATTAAATTAAGTATTTTAAACTGTTGCCTAAAGCAACAGTTTTTTATTAGCAAAATTTTTAAAATAGCATTAAAAAACTGCCACAACTTATTTGTGACAGTTTTATTATGTCCACTTCTTCCAATATATCTTTTTTATTTAAAACTAAAACTTTCACAATACTTTTCTTTATTTTTACTAATTTACCTTACTATTTTCAGAAATATCTTCTTTAAAATTTTCTCATAAATTGTCTTTAATATAAAAGTTAAAGCAAAGGATAATATAAATACTAACCCTATCTCTATAATTATTATAAATAATTTTCTCCATGCATCAAAGTTTATATATTCCAATTTAAAAATATTTATATAATCAGTAAAAATTACATGAAAAATATAAATACCAAAAATATTTTTTGAAAGCACTTCTAAAAATTTTTTTATAAAATTATTTTTAATTTTAATCTTCATACACATTACAAATAATGTAAAGGATGATCCAAAAATTAAAATATTTGGATTGTCCCAAATATATGAGTTAAATTTTTCCACACTTCTTGATATAGTTAAGTAAACAATAAGAAGATAAGATATGAAAAATCCCAAAAAGTAATAAAAAAAGTTTTTATCTAAAAATTTATCCTTGTATTTATTTATATAAGCACCAAATAAGGCAAAGAGTACATAATTATAGGCTCCTGAAAGATTATATAATCTAAAAATGCTAAGTACTTTTATGTTAAATAAATTTATTATAAATACTAGAGTTAAGGATACAAAAATCCAAAGACCAAGTAAATATTTTAGCTCTCCTTTTTCATTTTTAACAAATTTATTGCAGACTGGCGCAAAGGCATAGATAAAAATAATTATAAATATGTAATACAAGTGGTCTTTGAAGTTTCCTTCTAAGATATCTTTTTTTATTGCTTCAAAAGAAACTGCATCATTAAAAACAAACTTTACATAATAGCAGGAAATCATTCTGTACATTAGCTCAGCCAATATAAAATAAACAAAAAATTTAAAAATCTTTTTATAAATACTTTTAAAGTCAATTTTTTCTTTTGTATATAAGAGATAGCCTGCACACATACAAAATACTGGCACACAAAATCTAAAAAGTGAACCTGCAAATACAAAAAATATCCAAGTTTTTGAAAATAAATCAGCACGTGAGCCAGCAGACAAAACATGGATTGAAATTGTTGCAATTATTGCTATAAATTTTATTAAATCTAAATTATAATCTCTCTTTTTCATTTTATCTCACAAAATTTTTAAAATTTTAGAAATAGCTTTCAAAATAAGTTTTAAAAGAAAATCTAATTTGTATCTTTCTATAAATTTATTTTATCATATAAAAATTTTTTCTCCATTTTTTATTAATCATATAAAAATATTTTGACTAGTTTAAAAATTTTAATCAAATAAAAAAGGCGCCAATAATAAGGCGCCTTAAAATTTATTTTATTTTTATTACATTCTGTTAAGTTCAACCATTTCTCTAAATGTTTCAAGTTGAGTTTTAACTTGACCGAAGTCAGTCATTTGTTGGTCATAACCCATTTTAATTAGTGGAATACCAGCTTTTTCATAAGCTTTCTTTAGTGACGGATATTCCATTTCTTCTGTATCATTAAATGTCATCATGAATAATAGACATCCGTCAGCATCATTATCAAGAGCTAAGTCAACAACATATTTTGGTCTCTTCCAAATATCTGGATCGTAAAGAATTGGATCTTCGTCCATTCTTGCAAATTGATCTGCAAGAGCCATATATGGATCTTCAATTGATGTATCTACATCAACTTTAAGTCCTCTTGATTCACTTGCAACGTCATCTGCTACTACGCAAATGTTAAAGTTGTCAAGAACTTCAAGAAGGGCTGGGTTATCAGTGATAATACCAGAAGTTACAACTCTTGGTCCTGTGCATTCTTCTTTTGGCATAGCCTTTAATGCTTCAATTAATTCTTTAAGCATTTTGTTGTGTTCATCTTTAAGCATGTGGTAAGAAGCCTTTAATACGTTACATCTGTCAGATGCTTTAATAGTCTTTGAATAATCTCCAACTAATTTGATGAATTCTCTCTTTAGAGCTCTGTTTTCGTTATAAACTTCGAAAGCTTTCTTTAAGTTTTCATCAGTAATCTCAACGCCACAAACTTCTTCTAATCTTTCAGCAGCTTGTTTAAAGATTTTTGCATTGTAAGTTTTACCAAAGTCTTCTTTTCTATGTTGAGCGTGGTTTAAAAATACCATAGGAATTTTTCTACCAACAGAAACTTTATAGTTTTGAGAGAAAGGTCTTAAAGTATCATCAAGAGTAGTTACCATTGATGCACTTAGTCCATCAAGAGATCCGTCAAGACCCATTTCCAAACATCTTAAAGCTAGTGAATAGTAGAATGTTGGGAAATATTCTTTAGCCTTGTCAATAGGTCCTTGTCCGCCCCATACTCCGTAAGGAACAAGTCCACCTGCATAAATAATTTCTTCAGGTGCATAGTAAGGGAAAACTCCGACAACTTTTTTACCTTCAGCAAGGTATTTGTCAATTTGTTCTCTTCCGTTATCTGCAATATGTTTAAATTCTTTTAATAATTCTTTTATATCAGTCATTTTGCACCTCAATTAAATTGTAGTTTTAGACCAGTCAGTTTCTTTAGTGTTTTCGAAATTAGTGTAGATTTCTTCGCCCTTAGCAATTCTATCTGCTTTTCTTTCATTCATAATTTCTACTAAACCTTGAACTCTAGTCTTATATTGTTCTTCAGAGAAGTTTCTTTCATCAGCTTGGTCACCGTCAAAGTGAACTACTGGAATGTCAAGGTCTTCTCTCCATCTTCTTTCGATTTCAGGCATTGCTCCTGAC
>QWCE01003168.1_pt1 | contig 18698 bp, 14 predicted proteins | sample 1972531 | NCBI WGS metagenome assembly QWCE01 (sample SAMN09866716, study PRJNA288562) | Human gut metagenome isolate term4_stool, whole genome shotgun sequencing... | reverse complement strand
GTAGCTCGGATCGTTGAGTTTTTTGTCTTCCTCGGGATTGGACATGTAGCCGCACTCGATGAGGCTCGTGGGCATTTGGGCGAAATTCGTGCCCGTTAAGTCGTCTCTTGCGATGGCGCCTCGGGGCTTGGCCGAGGTGGCGGCGGCCATTTCGCTTAAAATCAGCTCCGACAATTGCATGGAGGCGTCGCTTAAATGACCCACGTCGGGATTATTTTTCGACGGGTAGTAGGTCTCGATGCCCTTTGCCGACGCGGGACCGCCGTTGGCGTGAATCCTCAAATACACCCGGGCGCCGGAGGCGTTGGCCATGGCCGCCCGCTCTTGGTTGGAAATATTCACGTCGTTGCTCTCCCTGATCATAAATACCCGGTAGCCCGCCGATTCAAATTTTTTCTTTAAGCATTGGCTGAAATTCAGAGTAAATTCGTATTCGGGGATGCCCGTGGCCACGCCGCAGGTGCCATCCGCCACCTTCGCCTTGGTTTTGGCGGAGGAGGGGGCGATGGTTTCCTGCTCCGAATTGCCCTGTGCCTGGTGGCCGGCGTCGATGGCGATAAGGGGCCCGTCGCCGGGGGGAACATTGGCCTTTGGCGTTTCCTCGGCGGGTGCTTTTGCCGGGGCAGGGGCCTCTTTTTTTACCTCCGCGTGCGCTTTTTTCTTCGCCGCTTCTTTTTTGCGTCGTTCCTCCCGCTTTTTATCGCGCAGAGCTTCTTCCTGTTTGACTTGGCGGGTCAGCTCCGCCTCGGTTTTTGCGGCGTAAATTTTCAGTCCCGCCGCCGTAATAATCAAGAGAAGAAAGGCGCATAGGATCCATTTTTTCATTTTTTCGCTCCTTTTGTCCCATTTTACCACAGATCTTTGGCAAAATTTTGAGTTCCTCGCCCGTTCATTTGGTATAATGTAGCTTTAGTAAGGAGGCAGTATGAAGAAGACATCCATCGCCAAGTCCACGGTGCTCATTATTTTATTTTCCCTTATCGGAAAAATGATGGGCTTCGTCCGTGAGTCCATGGTGGCCGCCATATTCGGGGCGGGTTTTGAAAAAGACGCATTCGTCGCCGCCCAATCGGCTACATCGACGGTGAGTATGTACATCGTCATGGGGATCAGTACCGTATTTATTCCCAGCCTGCAGTCGGTCTATTCCAGATACGGGGAAAAGGGCAAACATAAATTTACCAACAATATATTTATTATCGTGAGCTTGCTCACGATTTTAATCATGGTCTTGGGCATCGTCGGTGCGCCCCTTCTGACCATGCTCGTGGGACCGCGTTTCGATGCGCGGACGAAGGCCCTGACAGTGCAGCTTATTCAATTGGGCATGCCCGTCATCGTTTTTTCCGCCTACGAGGGGATTTTCACCGGCTATTTGCATTTCCACAACCGCTTCGGCATGGCGGCGTCGGTGCCTATTTGGCTGAATCTGGTTTACTTAGTTTACCTCATGATTTTCTCCACGAAATTCGGCATCTACGGCCTCACCATCGTCTCCGTCCTCGCCGTCGTAGCGGAATACCTCTGCGTGTGGTACGGCTCCCATCGGGTGGGCTATCGCTTCCAGCCCGTGCTGGATTTAAAGGACGAGCACACGAGGCAGACCCTGCTCTTGGCTATTCCCGCCATTATTACGGTCAGCGTCAACAATATTAACACCTTGGTCAACCGGGCATTGGCATCGGGCCTGGCCTCCGGCTCCATGAGTCGTTTGGACTACGCCAACAAGCTCAATGTCCTGGTCATCGGGATTTTTATTACGGCCATTACATCGGTCATCTATCCCGCCATGAGCAAGGCCTTCGACGAGGGCGAAATGGAAAAGGGCAAGCGGATCATGAACGGCTCCGTGCGCTCGGTACTCCTCATCACCATCCCCGCCATGGCCGGGCTCATCGTCTTGGCTCAGCCCATTGTGGAGCTCGCCTTTATGCGGGGCGTCTTTACCCAAGCCGACGCCGATGCCACGGCCATCTGCCTCCGCTTCTATACCCTGGCCCTCGTCTCCATTTCCGTGAACAATGTGCAGAACCGGGTCTTCTACAGTTTGGAAGACACGAAGACGCCCTTCTATCTCGGCGTGGTGAACGTGCTCTTTAACGTGGGCTGCAACTTGGTTTTGGTACGGGCCATGGGCATCAACGGCCTCGCCCTTTCCGTGTCCATCGCCCAAACCGTGGTGACCTGGTTCTCCTTCACCATGCTCAGAAAGAAAATCGGCCACATCGGCATGAAGAGCTATGTGAAGATCACCGTAAAAACCGTCATCGCCTCCCTGATCATGGGGGCCTTTGCCTACTACTTCTATTTCGGCGGCATCGGCCTTATGGGCAATGTAGGCAACGCCGTGAAGCTGATCCACTTTACGATTACCGTCGCCCTTTCTTCCGTCCTGTACTTCTTCATCTTGGATCTCTTGGGTCTTAAGGAAGTAAAGGACATTAAAAAGATCGTGGCCATTAAATTTTTCAAGAAAAAAATCGCGTAAAAAGAAAGGAACGGAATGAAAGCAACCAGTGCTCGCTTAACCGACGCCGCCATGGCGTATGTCAAAAAGAAAAATCTCACGACCCTCTCCGTGGATACGCCGGAGATGGCCTGCTGCGGTGTCGCCGATGTGATGAGCGCCACCGTGTCCAAGGGCCTGCCGAAGAAAGATCCCATCGTCTATAAAAAGTGCGAGGATCGCGGCGTGGACGTGTACTACCCCTACTACACCGAAGTGGAGGGAGACTGCATCATCATCGATGCGGAAAAATTCTTAGGCGTGACCCGGCTCTTTGTGGCCAACGGCGTCATGGAAATATAAATTGCGGCACCTGCGGGTGCCCTTTTTTGTACCACCGGGAAGGAAAAAAGAACCGCTTATCGAAAAACAGCGGAAATTATTTGCCCCGTCCATTACTATAAACTCAGGAGGTGCGATATGAAGGTCGAAATCATTTTAGACGACGCTTACGAGCAGCCGTCGGTGAAAATCTACACCCGTACCATGACGGAAGAAGTGGAAAAAATACGAGAGGCATTAAATACGGCGGCCATCGAAAAGTTGGTGGGGCTGAAAGACGATGAGGTCTTTCTTTTGGATTATGGCGCCATCGTCAGGATCTATGCCCAAGACAAATCGGTTTACGCCGTGGCGGGGGGCGAAAATTATCGCCTGAGGTTGAGCCTTGCCTCTTGTGAAGAGCGCCTCAGGGCTCACCGCTTTCTGCGCATATCCCGCTTCGACATCATTAATTTAGATTACGTGAAGAAACTGGATTTAAGCTTTACGGGAACCATCGCCGTGGAAATGAAAAACGGCGACGTGGTCTATGTATCCCGGCGAAACCTGCGGGGCTTTAAAGAAGCCCTGGGACTCTAGGAGGTGTCTTATGAAAACTTTAAGAAATGCAATCGTCTCTTTTTTGGCGGGCGTGGGCATCGGCGCCCTTATCGAAGCCTTTATCTCCATCGGGCTGGGCATGAACATCGTCGGCGTACCGGCTTTTGTCGATACCGCAGCTCCCGGTTATGCGAAAATCATTCAGTGCCTCTGCTACGGCGGCTTCGGCCTCGTGTCCTATCTGTGCGGCGAATTTTGTAAAAGCAAGAAAGGCGCATTCTACCTCATGCAGGGCCTGCACTTTCTCATCCTCCTCGCCTACTTTGTCTTCGTGGGATTTTATCTAAAATGGTTCACAGACCCGACCTCGGCCCTTTATTCCGTCCTCTCCTTTGCCGCAATCTACTTCATCATTTGGATCGCCATCTACTTTAAGGAAAAGCGTATGGTGGAAAAAATGAACGAACAATTGAAGTAAAAGCCGCCGCCATCACGGCGGTTTTTTTATGGGGAGGGGTATGAATCTCACAAGAGGTGAAGAAAATGAACAGTCACGACGCATACATCACGGCACGGGATTTTTACCGCTCGGGAAAGACCCGGCCCCTTTTATACAGAAAGAAACAACTTTTCGCCCTCCTCAAGGGCATCGACGCCTTTCGCGGAGCCATCGACGCCGCCTTAAAGGCGGATTTAAATAAATCTTCCCGTGAAGCCTTCCTCACGGAAATCTATCTGACGAAAGAAGAGATCCGCCACATGATTCGCCACATGGGAAGCTACGGCCGCACCGCGCGCCCCCTTCCCGGCGTGGCCCAACTGCCGGGAACACTCGCCGTCCGAAGGGAGCCCTACGGCACGGTGCTCGTCATCAGCCCGTGGAACTATCCCTTCCAGCTGAGCCTGCTCCCCGTGGTAGGAGCCATCGCCGCGGGCAATGCCGTGGTGGTGAAGCCTTCGGAATACGCGCCGGAGACGGGGAAGGTGCTCAAGGCCCTCTCAGGCAGCGTGCTCGATGAAGGCCTGGTGTCCTTCGTCTTCGGCGAGGAAGAGGCGGCAAAAGCCCTCTTGGCCGAGCCCTTCGATAAAATATTTTTTACGGGAAACGGCGACGTGGGCCGCTCGGTCATGAAACAGGCGGCGGCGCACCCGGCTCCCGTCACCTTGGAACTCGGGGGAAAGAGCCCGGTCATCGTCGACGAAACTGCCGACATCCCCATGGCGGCGAAGCGCATCGCCTTCGGAAAGACCATGAATGCCGGGCAGACCTGCGTGGCGCCGGACACGGTCTACGTCCACGCGTCGCAAAAAGAAGCCCTGATCGACGGGCTGCTGGATGCCTTCGAGGAAGCCTTTCCCACGGAAGATTACTTCATCGGCGAAACCGTGCGCATGAACCATCGGGGACGCTACGAGCGCATAAAGGAGCTGGCAAAAGAAGGGGATATTCGCACGAAGCATCCCCGGATTTTTTACGACCATAGCCTCCACGTCTTTCCCTGCGTCGTGGAAAATCCCCGGGGACGCTTGCTCGATGAGGAAATCTTCGGGCCCCTGTTGCCGGTGATGGCCTACGAGTCGGAAGAAGAACTTTTTTCCGAATTAAGGGAAAAAGACAAGCCCCTGGCCCTCTATCTCTTTACAGAAGACGAGGCCTTTATTCGCCGCGCCATTCATTCCATCGACAGCGGCGGCGTCTGCGTCAACGACACCCTTCTGCATCTGGCGTCGAACAAGGCACCCTTCGGCGGCGTCGGGCCTTCGGGCATGGGCGCATACCACGGCAAGTGGAGCTACGACACATTCTCCCGGCCCCGCACCGTGCTGAAAAAGTCGCGGCGCTTCGATATCTCCCTGCGCTACCATCCCTTTTAAATTTGAGCATAGAAAAAGCCCTGAAGACGAGCTGCCTTCAGGGCTTAAATTATAGACGATTAGTCATTTGCGTAGTTGTCGAAGTAGCCTTGAATCATGACTACCGGCGTTCCCTTGTCGCCGCTGCCGCTGGTTAAGTCGGCGAGGGAGCCTAAAAGGTCGGTGAGACGACGGGGCGTGGTGCCTAAGGTTTCGTCCTTACCTACCAGGTTGGCATCCTTTTCGTGAATGCGATCCACGATGGCCGCTTCCATTTCTTCCGTGCTCAAGTCCTTTAATTCCGTATCGGCCAGATACTTCATCTTCAGCTCGCTGGGCGTGCCTTCCAGGCCGTCGGTGTAGGCGGGGGAGACCACGGGGTCTGCCAGTTCCCAAATCTTTCCTACGGGATCCTTAAAGGCGCCATCGCCGTAGATCATCACTTCGAAGTGATTGTCGAAGTATTCGTTCAGGCGTTTTTGCAGGGCGTCTACAAAGATTTGTCCGTCTCTCGGGAAGAGCTTAATCTTTTCCGGGCCGGCCATGTTGCTGCCCAGGACGCCGTAGTCGGCGTTGTAACCGTGTTCGGTGCTTTCCTTGGCCAGAACATCGTCCAAGCCTAAGACCTTGTTTGCGCCGGAATCCTTTAATTCCCGCTTAATGAGCTCGCGGGTGTGAATGCTTGCCACCAGCACGTCCTTGGTGTAGGAGAGAATGGTGCGGGGGTCGTTGGAGAAATAGATTTCGCTGTTCGGAGCGATTTCTTTATAAAGCTTCACATAGTCGATGCCGGTGAATTCGTGCTTCACTTCTTCGCCGAAAAGCTCGCGGTATTCCGCTTCCGTAATCACGTCGCGGTAGGGATTGATTCCCGTGCCGTAGAGCTTGTTTTCATCCATTAAGTGGTTGCCCACTTCGTCGGAAGGAAAACTCAACAAAATATGGAGCTTGCGGCCGCTTTTTGCCAAACCCTTTAAAATGGTGGAAAAGCGGTTCCGAGATAAGATCGGAAAAACGACGCCAAAAGGACCGTCGAAGGATTCGGCCACGTCCTTGGCAATGTCGTCAACCGTGGCGTAGTTGCCTTGGCTTCTGGCCACCAACGATTCCGTGACGCAGATAATATCCTTGTCTCTCGTCTTGATGCCTTCCGATTCAATGGCATTTTTCACCGAATCAAAAACTATGTCGACTAAGTTGTCGCCCTTCTTTACGATAGGGAGTCGAATGCCTCGGGTTGTCGTTCCAATATAACGCTTCATGTACGTATCGCCTCTTTCATATTCAAAAGTAAAAATGACTATACTATTCTACCATACTTCGCCAAAAGGTGGTATGATGAACATCTAAGAGATGGTAAAAAAAGGAGGGCGGCCTGTGCAAGGTGCATTTCAACGACGAAATGATTTTTTCCGCAACCATTGGGTGATGCTCGTCATTTTATGGTTGCTTTTTTTTGAGCGCCTGTGGATGCTTTCCCACTTGGGACCGTCCTACAGTCTCAAAAGCGACGACTTAAGCTACTTCAAGGCGGGGATCACCCTTTTTCGCACCGGCACCTTGACCATGCACGGCGTGATCAGTGCTCAAATCATGCCGGGGCTTCCCGCCCTCATCGCCCTCTTCTGCACCATCTTCGGCACGGGCAGCGGCCTGTGGCTTCCCTTAAAGCTCGCTTGGTGCATCATGGGCACCTTGGCCGCCTTCTTTACCTACCTCGCCATCAGAGAAAAGGCACCGGCTTATGCCGCCCTTATCGTCGCCTGTTTCTTTTTTGTGCCGGATTTCGCCTGGCAGGACAATTTAATTTTAACGGAGACCCCCTACTTATTCCTCGTGACTCTCTACCTTTACGGCGTTATGCGCATGGGGAATCGAAAAGATTGGGCGGGCTTTGTGATTATGGCCTTAAGCGCCTACTTGGCCTTTATGCTAAAGGCCCAGGCCCTTTGCCTGTTCTTTCTGCCCCTGCCCTACCTTTGGATTAAAAAATATCCCTCCACCCGCCTCTATCTGCAGACCTTTATGGTCTTTATCGCCCTTTTGGCCTTTATGCTTCCCTGGAGCGTGAGAAATTACAAGCACTTCCGCGCCTACATCCCCACCACCTACGGCATCGGCAATCCCCTGCTCTTGGGAACCTATCAGGGAATGGGCTATCCTTCCGACGACGAGGTAAGCCGTCAGCCCTTTATCGACGAAACCTACGCGGAACACGCCTTCTTGAAAGACAAGGACGGCAAGTTTGCGCCGAAACACGAGCGCTACTTCGGACTTTTAACCGACGAAAAGCTGGCGCGGGCCCGCATGGTCTATTGGTGGAAGCACGACCGGGATTCCATGCTGAAAAGCTACCTGTGGCTCAAGCCCAAATCCATGATCGGCGCCAGCTTTTACTGGGACGAAGTCATTCCCCACACCAAGTACGCCATCATTCAGCTGAGAACCCTGGGCTTTTACCTGGCCATGGCGGCGGCACCGGCGGTGCTGTTGGCGCGAAAATACAGGGCGGAGACTTTCTTCGTTCTCTTTGCCTACCTGGTACAGGTCTACATGTACGCCTACGCCTTCGTCTTCGACCGCTACGCCCAAACCCTGTTGCCCTTCCGCTTTATGGCCATCGGCTTTTTAATATCCGCTGCGGCGGCAATCATAGAGAGCCTGATGCGCTACATTCGCGGCAAAAGAGCCTACAGAGAAGGCCTGAATAAGCAGACATGGGAATAATTTTTCAGACACAATAAAAGCACCCGGAAATTTTCCGAGTGCTTTTTTCGCGCCTATTAATAAGCCTTGGCGTAGTAAACCATGTGCTTGGCGGGCTTGCCGCAGTGGACACAGGTATCCGACAGATGCTCTTCCTCGAAGGGGATGCAGCGAATGGTGGCGGCGGTTTCATCTTTAATTTCCGCTTCGCATTCCTCATCGCCGCACCACATGCCCTTAATAAAGACATTGCCGGCGGCCATTTTTTCTTTAAATTCGTCGAAGTCCGTAACCACGAAGGTGTTTTCTTCCATGCGCTTTTTCGCCGCGTCGAACATGTCTTTTTGAATGGTTTCCAGTATGTCGTCCACCTTGCCGGCCAGGTTGTCCATGGGGACGAAGGTCTTTTCGTTGGTGTCGCGGCGAACGAAGACCACTTGGTTCTTTTCAATGTCCTTGGGACCGATTTCGATGCGCAGGGGCACGCCCTTCAGCTCCCATTGGTTGAACTTCCAGCCCGGGCTGTATTGTTCCCGGTCGTCCAATTCCACGGTGAAGCGGTCCTTTAAGCCTTCGTAAAGCTCTTGGGCTTTTTCCTTCACGCCGCCTTTGTGCAAGGCGATGGGCACGATGACCACTTGGGTCGGTGCCACGTGGGGCGGCATAACCATGCCCCGGTCGTCGCCGTGAACCATGATGAGGCCCCCGATCAGGCGGGTGGAAATGCCCCAGCTCGTGGTCCATGCCGTGGCGAGCTTGCCCTCTCTGTCTTGGAATTGAATGTCGAACATTTTCGCGAAGTTTTGGCCCAGGTTGTGGCTCGTACCCGATTGCAGGGCCTTGCCGTCGTGCATCATGGCTTCCAAGGTGTAGGTGGCGTCGGCGCCGGCGAAGCGTTCCGAATCGCTCTTCTTTCCTAAGATAACGGGAATGGCCATTTCGTCTTCGATGACTTGGCGATAAATTTCGTGAATGCGCAGGGTTTCTTCTTGGGCGTCTTCATAGGTTTCGTGAACGGTATGGCCCTCTTGCCACAAAAATTCCACGGTGCGCAGGAAGGGACGGGTCGTCTTTTCCCAGCGGAAGACGGAGCACCATTGGTTAATTAATACCGGCAAGTCGCGGTAGGTTTGCACCCATTTGGAATACATGGAGTTAATAATGGTTTCCGACGTAGGGCGCACGATTAAACGTTCCGCCAGCTCTTCGTCGCCGCCGTGGGTCACCCACAAGACTTCCGGGGCAAAGCCGTCGAAGTGTTCCACTTCTTTTTGAAGCAAATGTTCCGGAATCAGCATGGGGAAATAGGCGTTCTTGTGGCCCGTCGCCTTAAAGCGGCGGTCGGCCTCTTCCTTAATGCGTTCCCATACGGCGAAACCGTAGGGGCGAACGATCATGCAGCCTCTGACCGGCGCGTAGTCGGCCATTTCTGCCTTTAATACGACGTCGGTATACCATTGGGCGAAATCATCGTCCCGGGAAGTAATCTCTCTTACAAATTTTTCTTCAGCCACGTTTTGCCTCCTAAACTCAATAAAAAAACCACGGTTTCTCAGGGACGAAAAACCGTGGTACCACCCAAATTCAATACCTTTAACAGGTATCCTTCATGTCTTAACGGGACAAGCGGTCCGTTTTACGGACGACTCCGGAGCGGGATTCCGCAAGCAACCATCGTCGAATCTTTCAGTCGGTGGATTCGACTCCCTGAGATTTTACCCTGCGTACTTTTCTCCATCAATGCCTTCTGAATACATCCATTATACAGGGATAAGCCCGCTTGTCAAGTAAAGGGGCGATAAAATTTATTTTTTTTGCCGGCCGAGGGCCCGAGTTCTTGACATTGAAAATTCCATTGACTATTATAAAAGAAAACACCCCTTGCGCCGCAAGGGTTCTATAGGTTTTTTATATTGGTTGTCTTTCGGGAGAACCAATTTTTTCTTTTTAGGAGGAAATATGGATCTAGACAAAAAGTTCGGGGAGATGGCGTTTAACAAGCGCATGATGCGTGAAAGGTTGCCACACGCCATTTACTATCGTTGGAAAAACGCCATCAGGAACGAGGCGCCCCTGGATCGGGAGACCGCCGATGCCATTGCCCACGCCATGAAGGAATGGGCTCTGGAAAAAGGCGCCACCCACTATTGCCACTGGTTTCAACCATTAAACGGCCTTACGGCGAAAAAACACGACGCCTTTTTGGACCGCACGGACACCTATGAGGTGATTCAGCGTTTCTCCGGCAAGGAATTGATTCGCGGCGAAAGCGACGGCTCTTCCTTTCCCACCGGCGGCATGCGCAGCACCTTCGAAGCCCGGGGCTACACCTATTGGGACGCCACAGCCAATTCCTTTATTATCGACCGGATCTTATACATCCCTACGATCTTCGTCTCCTTTAACGGAGACAAGCTGGACAAGAAGGGCCCCCTGCTCGCATCCATGGGACTCATCAGTGAACACGGCTCCCGGGTGGTGAATCTCTTTGAAAAAGAAGAATACACCTACCGCATGAAGCCGAAGGTGGGCTTGGAACAGGAATTTTTCCTTATCGACAAGCACCACTACGACAAACGGAGCGATTTAAAAAGCGTGGGCCGCACCTTAATCGGCGCCGGCGCCCCCAAGGGTCAGGAGATGGGCGACCATTACCTGGGCGGCATTCCCAAGCGTGTCATGGCTTTTTACGAAGAAGTCAACGAAAAGCTGTGGGAGCTGGGCATCTTCGCCAAGACCGAGCACAACGAGGTGGCCCCCTGCCAATTCGAAATCGTGGCCTTGTTTGAAAACGCCAATATCGCCGTGGATTACAATCAGCTCATTATGAGCATACTAAAGGAAACGGCGGCGGCCTACGATTTGGTCTGTCTGCTTCACGAAAAGCCCTTTGCCGGCGTCAACGGCAGCGGCAAGCACAACAACTATTCCCTCACCACCAATTACGGTAAAAACGTCTTTGATCCCGGGGACAATCCAAAAGAAAACCTCACCTTCCTCTTATTCCTCTCGGCCATGATCGAAGCCGCCGACGACTACGCGCCCCTGTTTCGCATCGCATCGGGAGGCTCGTCCAACGACCGCCGCTTAGGCGGCTTGGAAGCACCGCCTTCGATTATTTCCATCTTCCTCGGAAACGACCTGGAGGAAATTTTAAAAGACATCGCCCACGAGGAGTACCACGCCAAAATCGAGGCCTTGCCTGAGATCAAAATCAATTCCCTGGGCTACACGCCGCGGGATTCCAGCGACCGCAACCGTACCAGCCCCTTGGCCTTTACGGGAAACAAATTCGAATTTCGCATGGTGGGCTCCTCCATGACCGGCGCCGATGCCAATATCGTCATTAACACCACCTTGGGCCACAGCCTGAAGAAAATGGCCGATCGCCTGGAGCCTTTGGCCGATGACGAAGAGGCTCTGAGAAATGAAGCCTATACCATCGTCGCCGAAATCGTGAGCGCCCACGAGCGCATTCTCTACAACAAAGACAATTACGCCCAAGCCTGGGTGGAAGAAGCCGAGCGCCGGGGCCTGCCCAACTACCGCTCCTTCTTTGAAGCCATTCAGGCATTAAAGGACAAGGACCTGATCAAAATTTTCGGCGACTACGACGTCCTCAGCGAAAGCGAAGTGGAAGCCATTTACGAAGTGGGCCTGGAATCCGTCTCCATCCACGGTTTCTTGGAGGCGAGAACGCTGATGACCATGCTTTCCAAGGACGTGGAGCCGGCGGTGGTGGAAGAGCTGAACGACATTTTAAACGTCACCGAGCGGCTGAAAAACCCGGCACTGGAAGAGCGCCTTCAAACCTTAAACGTGCTCTTTGAAGAGCTTCTCCTGCGGCACAAAAAATTAAAGGCATCCTACGCCAAGGCCAAGACCTTGGAAGGCTACGAACGGGCGGAATTTTTTGAAAAAGAAATCATCACCCAATTCCCCCACATTCGAAAGATCTGCGACGAATTGGAAAATCGCATTTCAAGAAAGCATTGGATGATTCCCACCTACGAAGATATTTTCACAGGACTCAATTAGGAGGCATTATGACAAAGTATATTTTTGTAACCGGCGGCGTCGTTTCCGGCATCGGCAAAGGCATTAGCGCGGCGAGCATCGGCCGCCTGTTAAAAAATCGCGGCTTCAGCGTGTTTATGCAAAAATTCGATCCCTATCTGAATGTGGATCCCGGCACCATGAGCCCCTACCAACACGGGGAAGTCTTCGTCACCGCCGACGGGGCGGAAACGGACCTGGACCTGGGCCACTACGAACGCTTTATCGACGAAGAGCTGACGAAATCCGCCTCCATTACCACGGGAAAAATCTACTCCCGCGTCATTAAAAAGGAACGCCGCGGCGACTACGACGGTGCCACGGTGCAAGTCATCCCCCACGTCACCGACGAAATCAAACACGCCATCTACCGCGCCGGCAAGGAATCCGGGGCCGATGTGGTCATCACCGAAATCGGCGGCACCGTCGGCGATATCGAAGGGCTGCCCTTTATCGAAGCCATTCGCCAAATCCACTCGGAATGTCCCGTAGAAGACGTGCTCTTTGTGCATACGGTGCTGATCCCCGTGATCCCCGGAAGCGACGAGCTCAAGACCAAGCCCACCCAACACAGCTTTAAACAGCTCATGAGCCAGGGCATCAAGGCAGACATCATCATTACCAGAAGCGACGGCGCCATCGACGCCTCCATTCGCAACAAAATTTCCCTTTTCTGCGACGTGCCCAAGGAAAATGTCATCGAATCCCGCCACGTGGGCCTGATCTACGAGCTGCCCAATGTGTTCAAAGAACAAAATCTCGACGAAATCATTATGAACCACTTAAAGCTCGAGCCGAAAGAGCTCATGACCGACGACTGGCGCCACATGGTGGAAGCCTTTAAGCAGGCGGAAGGCGACATTCGCATCGCCCTGGTGGGTAAATACGTGCAACTTCACGACGCCTACCTCTCCGTCTCCCAAGCCCTTTTAGATGCGGGCTACGACATGGGCCGTTTGGTCACCATCGACTACGTGGACGCGGAAGATTTAGTGGACGATGCGGCGCTGGATAAGGCATTAAAGGACGTCGACGGCATCTTGGTCCCCGGCGGCTTCGGCGAGCGGGGCATCGAAGGCATGATCCGCGCATCGAAATACGCCCGAGAGCATAAAATTCCCTACTTCGGCATCTGCTTAGGCATGCAAATCGCCGTCATCGACATCGCGAGAAACATCGCCGGCTTAAAAGACGCAAACTCCACGGAATTTGACGTGAACGCCACCTATCCCGTCATCGACCTCATGGAATCTCAAGTGGGCGTGGAAAACATGGGCGGCACCCAGCGGCTGGGCAACTATCCCTGCCACATTTTGGACGACACCCGGGCGAAAAAGCTCTACAACGAAACGGATATTTTAGAGCGTCACCGCCACCGCTACGAATTCAACAACGAATTTAGAGGCGTGCTCAGACAAGCCGGCCTTATTATCGCCGGCATCAACGAAGATTTGGACCTGGTGGAAATCATCGAGCTGGATCAAGACAGCTACTTCGTCGCCTGCCAATTCCATCCGGAATTTAAATCCAGACCCAATCACATTCATCCCCTGTTCCACGGATTCGTCGAAGCGGCCGGGAAGCGGGCCTTACGGTGAGAGAATACTGGGATCTGTACGACGAAGACAATGACCCCACAGACGAAACCCTGATCCGGGGCGAGCGCATGCCCAAAGGCCGCTACCACCGCGTGGTGGAAGCCTGGATCCGCACCCATGACGGGCGCTACATCCTTCAAAAGCGCTCCATGAAAAAGAAAAACTACCCGGGCTACTGGTCCTGCACCGCCTGCGGCAGCGTCGTCAAAGGCGAAGAGCCGGTTGACGCCATGATCCGGGAAATGAAAGAAGAAATGGGCGTGGATCTGACAAAGGAAGAGCTGGTCCTGGACCGGATCATTACGGAATTTCCCGCCCACTACTATATTTATCGCATTGAAAAAGAACTGACGGAAGAAGACATCACCTTGGATCCGGCGGAAGTGGACGACTTTGTCTTTTTAGATAGAGACGAAGTGATGGACTGGGTGGAAACCAAGCACATGACCAAACTTTCCTACTACAAAGACTTTTTCTTGGGATGGAAATAAAAAACAGGGATCGAAAGACCCCTGTTTTTTCAAATACTCATTTACGGAATAAAGACCCAAATAGACAGACAAGGCTCGCGGCCCTCGTTAAACAACGCATGCTTCGCCGAGCGGTCGAAGACGATGCTGTCGCCGGATTCCACGGAATAGGCCACATCGTCCAGCATCACCGTGAGACGGCCGGCCAAAATAAAGCCGAAGGCCTCCCCGCTTTCGTCGGTAGTAGGCACCACATCCTTCTTTTCCGTCGTTTCAAAGCGCATCTCCACCACCTCGTAGTGGCGGCGGTTTTCGGGCGACAAGAGACGCATCCTGCGATCGGCGGCGTCGCTATCGATCATATAATGCTCGCCGCAGCGAAGAATGGTGGGCTTCTTTTTCGAAGGCACGTCCTCGAAAAATTCACCCATGGTCGTATGTAAGGCATCGACAATGCGCAGCATAGCGTTCACCGACGGCGATACCAAATCCCTTTCGATCTGACTGATCAGCCCCGTGGAAAGATTGGCGGCCTCGGCCAGATCCTTAATACTCATGCCCAACGCCTTGCGCATGGTACGAATTTTTTGTCCCGAAAACTTTCCGGACATAAAGCACCCCCTCATCTAATGACGATAATATACTAAACATAGTATATCACAAAAATTTTGAAAAATTGAAAAAAGAAGATAGAAAAAGGCCGACGCCGAATATGCTATAATAAAATCCGAATAGGAGGTTTTCCATGGAAAGAGAAAAAATACTGGTCATCGACTTCGGTGGTCAATACAACCAACTGATCACACGGCGCGTCCGCGAAAAAAACGTCTACGCGGAAGTGGTCCCCTACAAAAAAGCCCTGGAGGCCATTAAAAAAGAAAAGCCCATCGGCCTCATCTTTACCGGCGGTCCTAACAGCGTCTACGACGCCAAAAGTCCGGACATCGATCCGGAAATTTTAGACATGGGCCTGCCCATCTTGGGCATCTGCTACGGCATGCAGCTCATCGCCAAAAACCTGGGCGGCACCGTGACCAAATCCGACCACAGAGAATTCGGCAAGACCAAAACCATGGTCGACCCCGCATCCAAGCTCTTCGACGGCCTGGACGTGGAACAAACCACCTGGATGAGCCACGTGGACTACGTCAAAGAGCTGCCCCAAGGCTTCCGCACCGTGGCTTCTACCGACAGCTGCCCCGTGGCCGCCATGGAAAACAAAGAAAAAAACATCTACGCCATCCAATTCCACGGCGAGGTGAACCACACGGAACACGGACACGAAATCATCGACAACTTCCTGAAAAAAGTATGTCACGCCAAGGGCGACTGGAACATGGACGACTTCGCCATCGAAGCCAAGCGCGCCATACAGGAAAAAGTCGGCGACAAAAAAGTCCTCCTCGCCCTCTCCGGCGGCGTGGACTCCTCCGTCTGTGCGAAACTCCTCGTCGATGCCATCGGCGAAAACCTGAGCTGCATCTTCGTCGATCACGGCCTCATGCGCAAAAACGAAGGCGACGAAGTGGAAGCCGCCTTTAAAGACACGGGCATGCACTTTATCCGAGTCGATGCCAAGGACCGCTTCCTGAAACGCTTAGAAGGCGTCACCGAGCCCGAGCAAAAACGAAAAATCATCGGCGAAGAATTCATCCGCGTCTTCGAAGACGAAGGAAGAAAAATCGGCGCCGTGGACTTTTTGGCCCAAGGCACCATCTATCCCGACGTCATCGAAAGCGGTGCCGGCGATGCCGCCGTCATCAAGAGCCACCACAACGTCGGGGGACTTCCCTCCGTCGTCGACTTCAAAGACCTCATCGAGCCCTTGAGAGATCTGTTTAAAGACGAAGTCCGAAAGCTGGGTGAGGCCATCGGCCTCGATCCCAAACTCGTCTGGCGTCAACCCTTCCCCGGACCCGGCCTCGCCATTCGCGTCATGGGCGAAATCACCGAAGAAAAGCTCGACATCTTAAGAGAAGCCGACTACATCTTCCGCGACGAAATCGCCAAAGCCGGCATGGACCGCGACATCAACCAGTACTTCGCCGTCCTCACCAATAACAGAAGCGTCGGCGTCATGGGCGACTTCAGAACCTACGACTACAGCCTGGCCCTCAGAGCCGTCACCACCTCCGACTTCATGACCGCCGACTGGGCCCGCATCCCTTACGAGGTACTGGACAAAGTGAGCGTCAGAGTCGTCAACGAAGTGGAACACATCAACCGCATTGTGTATGACATTACATCGAAACCCCCGGCAACCATTGAATGGGAATAAGGGAATAAAAAAATAGACCGACCAATCCAATTGGACTGAATCGAGTAAGCACATTGCTTGCTCGATTTTTTTGTACAACATATCTTTTTAACGGCGTCGTTTTTTCAAAACACATCGTCATATTAATGGTGCATTAAGGGAAAGCGCAGAGCAAACCATGTTTAGATCGGAAACATGATATAATTTGATAAGAATCGACAAAGATTGCGAAGTCGGTACATAAACAAGACACAAACGAAAGAAATGACGGAAAACGGAGAGGACGGAGAGTGAGAATGGCCGAAAAAAATAATGCGAAAATAGGCTTTGAAAAACAAATCTGGGATGCGGCATGCGTTCTATGGGGACACATTCCTGCAGCGGAGTACAGGAAGGTAATCGTCGGACTGATCTTCCTCCGCTATATTTCCAGCGCCTTCGAAAAACGCTATGAAGAACTCGTAAAAGAAGGCGACGGCTTTGAAGACGACCGAGACGCTTATGCGGCGGAAAATATATTCTTTGTACCGGAAGAAGCGCGCTGGAACAAGATTGCCTCCGCCGCCCACACGCCCGAAATCGGCACAATCATCGACAACGCCATGCGAGCCATAGAAAAGGAAAACACGAGCTTAAAAAACGTCTTGCCTAAAAACTATGCCGGCCCCGACTTAGATAAGAGAGTACTGGGAGAAGTCGTTGACTTATTTACAAACGAAGTAAAAATGGACGGAACAGAGGCAAGTAAAGACTTACTGGGCAGAACCTATGAATATTGCATCGCCCAATTCGCGGCCTATGAAGGCACAAAAGGCGGCGAATTTTATACGCCGTCGAGCATAGTAAAAACCATTGTCGCCATATTAAAGCCCTTCGACAACTGTCGGGTATATGACCCTTGCTGCGGCAGCGGCGGCATGTTTGTCCAAAGCGAAAAATTCGTACAGGCCCACAGCGGGAATCGAGGAAACATTTCTGTTTACGGGCAGGAATCCAATGCAGATACATGGAAAATGGCAAAAATGAACATGGCCATCAGAGGAATCGACGCAAACCTGGGATCTTATCAGGCTGATACATTTTTTAACGACCTGCATAAAACCCTGAAGTCGGATTTCATTATGGCCAATCCGCCCTTTAATCTCAAAAACTGGGGAGCGGATAAATTAAAAGACGACGTCCGTTGGAGATACGGAACACCGCCGGCGGGAAATGCCAACTACGCATGGATACAACACATGATCCATCACTTGGCACCCAACGGAAAAATAGGTTTAGTCCTTGCCAACGGGGCATTATCTTCCCAAACATCCGGCGAAGGCGATATAAGAAAAAAGATTATCGAAGACGATCTCGTCGAAGGGATTGTAGCCCTGCCGACACAACTATTTTACAGCGTCACCATTCCCGTCACCTTGTGGTTTATTACGAAAAATAAAAAGCAAAAAGGCAAGACCTTGTTTATCGATGCGAGAAAAATGGGCTACATGGTCGATCGTAAACACAGAGATTTTACGGAAGGCATACAGGAAGACGGCAGCCTCGGCGATATCGATCTACTGGCAAAGACTTTTGAAGATTTTCAAAACGGGACACTGGAAGAGAAAAAAGGCTTCTCGGCCATAGCCGCAACAGAAGACATCGCGAAGCAGGACTATATTTTAACCCCGGGCCGCTATGTAGGGATAGAAGAAGTGGAAGACGACGGCGAGCCCTTTGAAGAAAAGATGAAGCGATTAACCTCAGAGCTTTCAGAGCTGTTTGAAAAGTCCCATGAATTAGAAGAAGAGATCAGAAAGAATCTGGGAGCGATTGGTTATGAAGTGTAAATGGGAAAAAAAGAAGATAGGTGATGTTGTTGACATCAGGAGAGGTGCCTCACCAAGGCCAATCCACAAATATTTGGCGACAACGGGCATGCCTTGGGTAAAAATCGCGGATGCCACAGCCGATGATTCAAGATATATATGGAAAACAAAGGAATACATTAGCAATGCAGATGTCAGTAGACTGGTTCAAGTTGAACCCGAAACGCTGATAGTTTCCAACAGCGCTACGCCTGGACTGCCTAAAATAATGAAAATCAGGGCTTGTGTTCACGATGGTTGGCTAGTTTTTTCAAATTATAGGGGGGTTATTCGCGACTTTCTGTACTATAAATTTGTTGATATTCGAAGAACACTTGTAAACCAGGCAAATGGGAGTGTGTTTCAAAACCTGAAAACTGACATCGTTAGAAAATTTGACATCAATCTTCCAAGTATAGATATACAAGAAAAGATAGTCGATATTTTATTAAAAATTGACACGAAAATAGAACTCAACAATGCGATAAACAATAATTTAGATTACCATTCAGCAAAAGTACGTCTGGTAAAAATGAAATATCAAATAGTAATAAAATCGTTATCATATCTGCATAGTATTAG
>QWCE01003167.1_pt1 | contig 18698 bp, 10 predicted proteins | sample 1972531 | NCBI WGS metagenome assembly QWCE01 (sample SAMN09866716, study PRJNA288562) | Human gut metagenome isolate term4_stool, whole genome shotgun sequencing... | reverse complement strand
TGTAATGTAATCTCCGGTCTGCGACAAGTCGCCACCGATAATCAACATGTCTGGGTTGAAGATGTTAATCATGCCTGCCAAATTGCGCCCTAACTGGTCAGCTATCTTCTGCAAAGTTTCGATACACAGCGTGTCCTCCTTCTGAATTGCATACAGAACATCTGATAGTGTGAGTTCTTTATTCTCTTTGAGCACTTTGTCTGAAAGGATGGAACGCTTGCCCTTCAACACGTTTTTCACTGTTTCGCGTAACAGAGCCATACCTGAAACCTCTGTCTCCAGGCAGCCTTTCTTCCCACAGCGACACAACACTTCATTATCATAAGCTTTCACATGACCGAACTCACCCGAGAAGCCTGATTTCCCATAATATATTTTGCCACCTACAATAATGCCGATTGCTATGCCCCAACTCGCATTGACAAACAGCACATTCTTGGCACTTTTGCAGCAACCTACCAAATATTCGCCAAAAGTCATGGCTCTGGTATCATTCTCAATGCACGTTGGAATGCCAATCTGATCTGAAATATACTTGGCTAAAGGCTGATCCAAGAAATCGAATATACTGTGACTAACACCGGTGAACGGATTCACTCTGCCCGACACGTTCATAGAAGCATGCAAGATAGATTCCTTTTGTATGTCAAGAGAGCCAATATATTCATTCACAAGATCGAGCAAGGTGTCAAGGCATTGCTGTGTATTTTCTAATTGAAAGGGAATCTTGTTTTTCTCAAAGACAATGTTTCCACTGAAATCACAAAGAGCCATAGCTAAAGAGTTATAACTGGGGTCGATGCCTAAAAAGTAGCCAGAATCGGTAGACAGACCATAAACCGTAGGAAGCCTACCGTGCGTCTGATCACGTTTTCCTTTTGAAGCCACAAACCCCTTGCTCATCAGATCTGTAATGATCTTTGTTGTAGTTGGAACGCTGATACCTATATGTTTCGAGATTTCCGGTATCGTACAGCCATCATGCAGCATCAGATACTTGAGAATTGTTTTATAATTGTCAGGCTTTCGGTGCAAGTATTCTAATTTTAGTATGGTCTTCATTTTTGATGTTGATTTAACCTATATAAATGACAGCAAAGATGTGTTGAGTTTCAAATCAAAGCACTTTATAAGGCAAAGATACAAATTAAAATCGAAAACTTGAAACATTTTTGTAGTATATTCTGCTTTAAAGTAAATACAAAAAAATGCAGACGTGTGCGGCTTGATGTCATGACAGTAATATGACCATTCGTAGAGAAACGATCTACAACAAATATAGCAGGTATGTGCGTAGCCTACTGGCCACATATAAGAGCATTATTGCGGATGATTTCGTTTGAAAAGAACCTATCATTTTTCTTGACAAACACCTCGTTATATTTCGCTTATTTGCCACTATGTCTCGAAGTTCTCGCAAATTTTGAAAATATGAGCAATCACAATATCTTCCTGCTTCTCAATACGTTAAGCGTTTCACGTCCAATATTTAAGCCTTTGTTTCGTGTTTTTACACGATTAAAGCATGCTTTTAACCGCAAAATTGGTATGCTTTAAACGTGTAATTGCATGTTACTTGTGCACGAATAGCATATCTTTTAACTTCACAACTCAATGCTATTGGAGCTTCAGGCCTGTTTTCTGAATCCAGAAAGAGATAAATGTACCGCATTTACCTATCGATTTTCTCTATTCTGCACTTTTGCAAGTAGCTTTTTATTGTCATTTATACGAACAATTGTCCCAACTGACCAACGCAACAGACCATCTCCCACCCTATATACTTTGCTCCACATCTATAAGTCCAACCGCGGTGTGGGCAAAGCCAAGGAGATGAACTAACATTATCAGGCACTAAAAGAAAGAAGGCAAACACCCCATGACAGATGCTTGCCTCCGTTGTTGACTAATGTTGTTCAATGTGTCTACTCAGCCTTGCTGTTACCCAGCTTATATGTAAAACATAGTTCCAAACAATTTGGTGACTTGTGGGATACACATGGTCATGAATATTTTCATGGCTTTGAAGATGCAGCCATAGTCTGGGGTTTGGTTGGTAAGGGTTGGCTAGTTACCAACAGATTGGTTACCTTGCTTTTAAAAGAGCTTCCCGCTTTCATCAACGGAAAGACTAAGGTACGGAAATAATGCATCTGGTTGTAATCCACATTTCTCAATTTCAGCACGTTGAGCCTGCTCACCATTTGCCCGTTAACCCACAGTGAGGTCTCGGTGCGGTCGCCTCGAATTTTCATGTTGACCTTCTCGCCTGGCAATAGTTGGTAGTCGAAGTTGTAGAGATAGCCGTCCCTGCTGAACCCGATTAGTCCGTTGATGGGGTCTGACAGGTAGAAAGTGGCATCATCGGAGCTGAACAATATGGTTCCCTTTTCCTCGGATGCGTAGTCAATGTCGAACGCCACCTCGTAATCCCAGCCCACTTGGTCTATGGGCATGTGGTCTCCACGGTTCACTTGCGCCTGTTTCAAGATGGTGCCCTGTGGATAGTGGCCGGCCACGTTCAGTCCTGGGGCTTCATCTAAGGTCTTGCGCAGAGAGTCAAATTGCTCAAACGAGAACGAGGTGCTTATACCCGACCACGTTTTAGTGGAAAGCGTTTGCAAAGCGGGGAAGAACCTGTAGTGCACGTCTTGCGCGCTGATGCCGTTGCCGATGTGGTCGTTCCAAACGGCAAACATTCCACCTTTGATGCTTCGATGACCTTCGGGGAACACCACGTCGCCTATATGAGCGGGCGTCCAATTCTGGTATAATTTCTTGATGTCAAGATAATCCTGGTAGTAACCAGCCTTGGGTACAATGTACACTTGCCAGTCGGGGATGCTGATGATATCGTACCCCAAGCTGTCCATGGAGTGAGGATTGGCGTAGTTGTTGTTCCAAATCTGCATGGTGACATCTTTTACTTTGATGGGCGTGGTGCCTTTGGCATGTGTCTGCTGGCCCCATATCATAGCCTTCTTGCCGAATTTTTCCACATATTTAATGTATCGATCCGTGAGATACCTAAACTTCTCCACCACTTGCTTGTCCTCGTTGGCATATTCATCGGTGCCAATGTGCATGTATTTTCCGCTGAAAACTGGTTCGTCACCACTTAGATACTCTTTGAGCAATGCGTCCAAAAAAGTGTATGTTTCGGGATTGAACAAATCCAAATGGTCTTTCCCGTATTTCTTGCTGGCTAATTCAGGCTTGTAACGAGTAAAGGCGAGCGAGTGTGCAGGGAAATCAATCTCGGATATAATCTCCACCCCAAGACTGTCGGCATATCGTTGCAAGCTTCTAAATTCTTCTTTAGTATAGTGTCCGTCGCGCGCCGTCAAGCCTGGATAGGTGTCGCATTCCAACCTGAACGCCGCTGGCGTGCTGTCGAAATCGTCGTTGAAAAATTGGCGGTGTCCATTATCATTTAGATGAATATGCAGTGTGTTCATTTTGTAATAAGACAATATTTGCACGTATTGTCTAAGCACACGCATGGTGAAAAACTTTCGACCGCAGTCGAGCATGAACCCTCGGGTGGGATAGGCAGGAGCGTCTATGATGGTGCCTTGAGGCATGGTACATCCCTTGTTCTGCCTGCACAGTTGCAGAATGGTACGCGTGGCCCATTGGATGCCTTGGGGCGTGGCAGCTTCCACACGGGCGACACGCCCGATATTAATTTTGTAAGCCTCGTCGCCTGTGTTTGCCTTGGCCCCCTTTTTGGTGCTAACGGCAAATGCGAAATCACCTGCCCGCGCCTTGTCTTTCACGATGGGCAGCGAGGTATTGAACATCTTCTGGTAGTCAGCGGCAAACACTTCGAGAGCCATTGCCACACGCTTGTCATTCCCAGTATAAACGATGCGCGATGCTTTTGTAGGCACAAAAGAGCCTTTGCCACCGTACCAAGTCTTGAGTTCGGGAATCGTGAAAGGCTTAGGGTTGGCTGCATGCATCGAAAGCGAGCACGACAACAGTAACAGTAACAATATCTTTTTCATGTTGCTATGATACATTATTTGGGTATTATCCGTGAGTTTCACTTGAACAAACTGGTTATTTGCGTTTGGTCCAGTAGCGTTCTATTTCTTCCAATGACATGCCAGCGGTTTCCGGAATGTATTTCCACATGATGAACATGTAAGGCAGACACATGATGGCAAAGAATATAAACGTACCGGCAGGTGTCAGCGATGTGAGCATCCATGGTGTGAGCTGTCCCACAAGATAGGTTCCTATCCATAATGCGAAACCGGCGATAGACATGGCAACGCCTCTGACACTGTTGGGATACATCTCAGAAAGTAGCACCCAAACCACCGCACTGATAGAGATGGCGCAGCAAAACACATAGAAGAGAAAGAATGAAAGCATGAAATAGACCGAAAGGTTCATCGTCTCTGTGAATGCGAAATAGAAAGCGATCATCAGTAGCGACAGTATCATGCCAGACACGCCATAATAGATGAGCTTTTTTCTTCCTACCTTATCGATAATGCTCATAGCCAGAATAGTGGTGACACAATTGACGATGCCCACCAGAACTTGGCAGAACAAGGGATCGGTCATGCCTGCATCCTTGAAGATAGAAGGGCCATAATACAACACGGCATTTACACCCATGAACTGTCCGAGAATGGCGATGCACACTCCGACAACGACAGCAGTGAATATTCCCGGGCGCAGAAGTTGATGCCAGTCGGTCTTAACTTGCGAGGCCAGATTGGACTGTACCTGACTGACAACAGCATCCGCTTCTTTCTTTTCAGAAAAGAATTTTTCAAGAATGCGGGTAGCTTGAACGCTTTTGTTACGAACAACCAGCCACCTCGGACTCTCTGGAATGAAAAACAAAAGGATGAAAAAGAACAATGCTGGTATCGTTTCCATGCCCAACATCCCTCGCCACACCTCATCCACAAATATCAGTTGGAACTGTGAAGATGCGAAAGAATGGCTTTGAGATACACCCAAGAGCAAGAAGTTGACCAGATAGGCAGCCAGGAAACCAACTGTTATGGCCAACTGGTAGAGGGACACCATCCTGCCTCGGTATTGAGAAACAGAAACCTCTGATATGTACATGGGTGCAACTATTGATACCACGCCGATGCCAACGCCGCCCACAATACGATAAATCACTAACCAATTGAACGTAGGGGTGATGGCACACCCGATGGCTGAAACGGTGAACAAGATGGCGGACAGGAACATGGCAGGCTTGCGTCCAATCTCGTCACTTAACCAACCTGCGAAAGCCACGCCTATGATAGAACCAATCAAGGCACAACCTACATACCAGCCCTGCTGTAAAACGCTGAGCGAAAACTGACTCGTGACCTGGTCTATGGTGCCTGATATGACGGCCGTGTCATACCCAAAGAGCAGTCCGCCCAATGCCGCAGCCAGCGCCAGATAAAACACATATCCCAGTTTTACGGAAGAATCATTCATAATATGGAAAACTATTGATTACCTGATATTGAAATATTCTTTATAACGGTCGTACAGGTGATGTGCCTGGATATAGGCTGACTGTGGACTCATAAAGTGGGAGAATTCGAACGTAATGGCTTTGTCGTAATGACACCGCTTGGCAGCTTCTAGCTTCATTCGCAGCTTGTCGAATTTAATCGGCAAGAACCTGATGGGCATGTCACGGTCGAACGATTCGGCATTGGTCCAACATTGCATACCATACCTGTCGGCCAACTTTTTGTTCACTGAGAAGAAAGCATCCAGCTCATCATAGTCGATGTGCCCATCTTGGAAAGCACAGGCATCAACCACGTCGTGTATACCATCGAAGATCTCGTTCCATTCACGCTCATGTTCCTCCACGGAAACCGCTTGGGCTTTGCTGAGCTGCTGTGTACCCATCACCGCTTTCTTTCCGTCAATCCATGGAGAGATAAATACAGGTAAGCCATCAGAAACATCCTTACACTGCTTGCCAAGCGCATGGAACGTGGGAATGGCGCCTTTGGTCTGTCTACTAATCTCGGTGCTGATATACCACCCTTTAAAACTCTTGTGGTGACCGTATCGCTTCCATACTTCATCGATGACATATTTGTTGTCCTCAATCTCCCAAGACATATCGCCCGTGTCCCAGTATCGACCAGAATCGTAAAGGCCAAAGTAGAACTTCATGCCATATCGATCGGCCAGGCGGAGATACATGTCTATCAAATCGACAGACGGCATATAACATCCATGCTTCTTAACAAGATACTCAGAGGGATAGGTCATAAATTTACGGTATCCACAACGAATGACAATCACGGTATCAATGCCGATGGCCTTCATGTACTTGAAATCCTGATCCCACTCTTTTTCTCCCCAGTTTTGGTGAGGAATGTCATGGGATATCTCATCCAAAAAAGTACCGGTTATCTTCAGTCCGTTGTTCTTCGGAACGATGAGAGAGCCACTAACGCCTTTTCCTTGCGTATTGAGCAGATTCTCTGTTTTTGTCAGTTGGTTGGCTCCCTTTGCTATCGGGGCCATCGTTATAGCTGCTCCTGCGAGTGCCGTCTTTTTGATAAATTCTCTTCTATTGACCATTGTTATTTGATTTTTTATGAATATAAGGCAAAGTTAATGAATGATGCCGAACCACTGGCACCTTGATTTCGGATTATTTTATTTCAGCTCTGAAGGGAGAGGCCGGAAGTCCTGCATTGTTGCACAAATCAGCCTGCATATAGTTGCGGAAACAATAACGTACCTCAGTAGGCTGACGCACAGAGTCGTTCCACACTTTAACTTTGGCAGTACTATTGATGATTCTTGCATTGGCAGGATATATTTTTCCACCTGCGTCAACAAGCTCGAAGCCACGTATTTCTTGATTTTCAGGAATCATACCCTCTTGTCCGTGCTCAAATGTAACTTCCACAACGCCATCTTTAAGCGTACACGATTTGTAAATCGGCCCAGAATAAAGAAAACCACTGCGACCGTATGTCTTTGTCAACGCCCAATAGGCGAGACGCTCGCCTACCTTTATTTTATATGGTGGGTGTATAAACAGCTCACTGCCGGCATCGGTTGTGGTCACCATACCTACGTTGGGTACCTCGCTCATCAGCTCCAATTGGCACTGGCGAAACCATGCCCATTCGAGTTTATCCTTGCCGCCAGCCTGATAGGGCGCAATCTGCACGTAATAGATGGGCATGTCTTTATTTTCAAAAAAGGTTCTCCATTGTTGCACCATCGCTGGAAAAAGGCGTTTGTATAGGGCTGGATTGGAAACGTTGGCCTCACCTTGATACCATATCACGCCTCGTACGGGGAATCCTTTCCAAGGGTTTACCATGGCATTCCACAGCAGTGTAGGTGTACCAGCTTCCCATCCAAACTTGGACTGGTTGACATCAGGCAATTTTACCTCATTGAATTGCTGTAGCGTTTGTCGGCTCATCCACGCCTCGATTTTGGATGCGCTCCACGAGCTGTGAATCAATCCTACCGGTACGTTGATGGAGCGTTGCAACAAATCTCCGAAGAAATAGGCCGTTGCGCTGAAGTCGCCTACCGCCTGTGATGACAATTCCATCCATTGTCCTTTCACACCCTCGGTCTTGGGTGTGGTACTCCAATCGCGCTGAACGGTGTAGAGTCGCAGCTGCCTACGTGGGTTAGCCGATACAATGTAAGGCTGGCAACCATAAACCGGCTGCCCCCTGAATCCGCGCACGGGCATTTCCATGTTAGACTGTCCGGAACAAAACCAAACCTCGCCAAGGAGGATATTTCTCAGGGTTAACACCTCGCCATCAGAGAATGTGATGGAGTATGGGCCTCCCGCCGAGATGGTATGCAGTGTGGCTTGCCAACGGCCGTTACTGTCGCTTTGCGTCATGATGCGTTTGTCACTCCACGATGCTTTAATCGTTATTTTACTGTTTTTCTTGGCAGTGCCTGTGAACCTGACATCCGCCTGTTGTTGCAGCACCATGTTGTCTCCCCATATTGAGGTCAAGGTCACCTTGGCAGTAGTGTTGCTTGGTGTTACACAAGCTACAAGGAGTGCGGCACAAGATAAAAAGAATTGTTTCATTTTCGTGTTATTTCTTCTTGGTAAACATTTCCGAAACGGTCGGTCACTCGCACGGCCAATTTAGATTTGGAATTGCGAGGCGTGGCACGGAACATGTGTTTGGTGGGCAGGGGCGCAATCCAGCTTTGCATGGTCTTGCGATGGTCCTTAACCATTTTTACGGCTGCTGGGTCCAGACCGGTGTATTGCGTCATCACACCCATCGGCTTACCGTTTTCCAGCCATTCTACTTTCCATTGGTCGTCATAATTCCACACATTGGCGATGATATCCTTAGGATATTCTTTCACCGTTCCAGGTGCATACGCCCTGAATTGGTATGTCTTGGGATAGCCCGTACTCTTGTAATACCAACTTACCTTCTTGCCATCCACCTCAAAGACCTGACATCCCTGTGGCGTACCGTCAAGGCACAATGGGACGTGCCACCATGTTCCACATACGGCTCCGATGTTGTGTTCCATCTGATGGTTGTTGAAGATGACGTTCGAATTGGTATGCATGTGTCCTGTGAGGAAATGCGATTCGTAGCCTTCAAGCAGTTTGAAGAGCGACTCTGCGTTGATGGTTTCGCCCCCTAAGTATTCGTAGGTGTAAACAAACGGTTGTTCTTTCACCGTGGATCTAAAAGGAATATGCGCCGCTACAAACACTACGGTGCCTTTGGGAACGTATGAAAGATCTTGTTCCAACCACTTGAAGGTATTCTCATCGATGTATCCTACATAGAAGTATTGTCGTCCAACGTAAAAGCAATTATTGATAACGATATAGTGTGCGTTGCCTTTGTTGAAAGAATAGCATGATGGTCCGAAATGTGTTTCAAACGATCGGTAGGATGTTTCGTGCGTTCGGCCATTGTAGTCCATGTCGTGATTTCCAATCACTCGATAAAAAGGAAGGTCGATGCGCTGTGCCTGTCGCATGTAATCCTCAAAGAATGTTGTCGGCGTGTCCCAACAGATGTCACCGCATGACAACCCAAACGCATCTTTGTCAGGGGTTGAGGCCAACAACTTGCGATAGTCGTCCACTACTGGGCCGTATTTCAACCAGTGCTCTTTGGAGTTGGCTTGCACGTCGGCCTCTACGATGGCGATATGTCTTGTGTCGTCCTTGGGATTTTTCTTGAGCCTGAAATTGTATTCCAGCTGTTGTTTCTGATGGTCAATTTCTTGATAAAACAGTGGTATTCCCCTGTTTGTTTCGGTGAGAAACCCGGCAGGTGTGGATATGTACACAAACCGTGTGTCACCCACGTTTGGTATGCGATATACCCCGTTCTTGTCTGTCGTTACACAGCGTTTCCCATCTGTCACCACAACATTGGGTACGCCCTTGCCTTCGCAAGTGACCGATCCATACAGCTCGTGTGGATTAGGCACATGGTCTTCGTCCAACGCTTCTTTCAGCTCTTTCCACCAATCATAGAGGATGATGTGCACGATGTCGAATATCATGACACCGTCAGACTCTTGGAGGTTCATGCGGACAGCTTTCTGAAACTGCAAGGGGTTTTTCCGGTAGTCTTCTACATATAGGCCTCCATAGAATGGCTTGGCACCCTGCAACAGCTGCCTTGTGTACTTGCATCCGCCTTCCACGCAGAGGTATTCACCAGACGAGGCTTCGCTGTCGGTCTCGTTCTTGTACAATCCTGACGACTTGTAATAATCGTCTATGGTTACATTTTTATAATAATTACCGTTGGTGTAGAAGTCTATCAGTTCTGCATAGCCATATTTGCGATACTCAGGCGTGGCCCATGGGAAATCCTTTGAGGGGTCATACTTGTTGCTTGCCCAGTTCACACCCACCTCATAATAGGTAGGGTACCATGCCCCCGTGTATGAGGCTAGTATACATTGGGAATCTATTTTTTTTATAGCGGATCTGACATCATTTATAAAACCATAGATGACAGAGGCACGCCACTCTATCCATTTCTTGTAATACGGACCGGGAACCCTGTCGAACGAGCCCTTGTCGTTGGCTTTCCATTCGTATATGTCTTCTGGATACTTGTTTAGTTTTTCACCGATGTATTTTTCAAACAAGGTGCGCGATGCTTCCGAAAAGTCTGATTCGATGCAATCATAGCGCGCCCTGTCCAACATGATACCGTCAAACTTAAAACGTTTTACCACTTCTTTCACGATGTTGATTTCATGACGTTGCACGTCTTTCAAGGCAGGGTTTAAGAACATGGACGTTTTTCCATTTAATTCTGTCACGGGAATGAGTCCTTTTCCGGGAACGTAATTGATGGATTGCCATTTCTTGTTTTTCCCAAAGACAGCTCCTCTTAACTGACCGTGCGCCTTGCTTCCGTCAGCGAAGATGTTCATGCCGGCAAATATAACCATGCCACGCTTGTGAGCTTCAGAGATGAACGTATTGATAAAGTCAAAATCAGGACGTGTAAATCCCTTCCACGTTCTTTTCCTCGATGTGTACTTACTGTCGTAAAGCACCTCACCGGTGTTATCCTTGATGTCTAATACTAAATGCGTGATACCAGCCTCATGGCATTTGCCAACGTAATACCTGATGGAGTCAGGATAGCTGAATCGCTCGAAGTTGGCCGAACAATCCAACCACATGACCTTAGGTTTGGTCGTGGCAAAAGTCAGTAAGGTGGTGCACAATAGGAGTAGTGTGAGACAGGCTCTTTTCATAAGTCGTATATTATTTGTTATTGATTTGTTTTTTCGATGGCTTTAGCGATGCCTTCCTTGGCATATTTCCATTGATTGGCTTTCTTAAGATGAATCATGTCGAACAGAAAATAGCCGTTACAAGCATCCATGCATGCCTTGACAGATTGCACGATGGCTTGGTTTTCCTGCTCTTGGGTGGCTTTATTGGCCGTGTCCCAATTACCGACATCAGGTCCTCCCACTACTTTGGGGCAAGAACCTTTTATCTTTGACATGGCCTGTAAACAGAATCCCTGCATGGTCCATTCCGTATTGCCATAAACAAGCAATGGCGAGGCGTAAGCACCAATGAGCATTTGATCCATCAAGTCAGCGTATCCGAAGGAGTGATAGTTTTTAGTTGCCCATCTATAATAATCAGAGGTTTTAAAATTAGGGGAGCCCCAATTCACACCCACAGTGTAATAGGTGGAGTACCAACCACCGACATACACGCCAAATTGTATGTTGGAGTTGACGCTCTTGACAGCGTTTCGTGCCTTTTCCATAAAGTCGCGAATGGTTTTGGCCCTAAACTCCAACCATTTCTTTGTGTAATCAGAAGATTTCCCCGATAGCTTTGTCGCGCCTTTGGGAAGAATGTCTTCCGGGAAATTGGAGATTTTACTTCCCATATACGTTTCAAATTTTTTGCGGGACAGATCAGAGAAGTCAGCGCGCAAATCCAAATATCTGCCTCGATCCAACACAATACCGTCAAGGTCATATTTCGCAAGATCTCGCAACAAGTTGCAAAGAAAAGTTTGCACTTCCGGATTGGCTGGATTTAGAAACTTGGTAGGCTCAGCCTCTTCCATGATACTGACAATACCCTGAGCTGTACTCATCTGTGTTGTCCATGCCCTCTTGTTCTCGTCACGATACACCATACCCGTTCCGTTGTTCATGGTGTTTCCTCCCACAAAGGTGTTAATGCCTGCGTGAACTTTCAAATCCAATTTTCGTGCAGCATCTATAAATGCTTGCAAATAGTCCCACGTGGCCGTGCGGTCTATCTTTGTATAGCCTGTAGATGTCCATGCGTATTGATATTTCACTTGTTCTACTGTGGAAGTCTTGAACAATACGTCTCCGCATGTTGGGCGCACGTCTACCACGATATCCGTGAAACCTGCGTCTTTGGCCAGGGTCAAATCTCGTGTTATGGCCTCTTTGCTATTGGCGAAATCTGGAAAATTCGCTGCTGCGTCAATCCAGATATATCTTGGTTTGTCGGTCTTATTTTCTATTTCTTTGTTATTTTCCTTTTCTTCCTTTTGTTTGTTTTGTCCCCAATAATCTATTGGATCTTTTGATCCACATGCTACAAAAACAAGTAGAGTCAGGAATAAAAGGCTGATAGTACAATGTCGTTGTTTCATTCGTTGTCCCTTATTATTTTATTCTTTCCATTAAATATACGGTTCTTTTTTCATCATCCAACAAGATGAATCTGTTTTTTTATCAACCGTGAACGATAAAAGCCATCTCAATGCAGTGACATGGTCAAAGCATTGAGATGGTTGAATGAAAGATTACAAATCCAAACAGTCGCAGCGCACGCAACCAACATATCCGTTGGTAAACATGAAGTAGATGTACAGATAGTATCCGTCGTTCGATACTCTCAGTGCGACGTCGCCTGTTCCATTTGCGTTTTGTTTTCCTAATGCCTTGCCTCCATACTTGCCATTGATATCCAAGCCTTTTGAAGAGAAGTCAAGCACCTGCGTGTCCAAATTGCCACCACCTGTGTCGAACAAGTAGATGCAATCGTCTGTACCCCATGTCCAAAGGTTCACAGAGTTAGAAATGAAGTAGTGTGCTTTGTTAAATATGGTATAGTCTACCGCATTCTGAAGCCAATTAGATGTAATTTCAGGTCCCTTGGCCTTGATGGAATTGGTTTTGCCGTCAAACAATGAGGCATGCCTTGGTGCGGCATAATATGCAGCAAAATAGTCACTTGTGGGGTCAGTTGGATCGCTGTATATTACGTCTGCGTTAGTACCCCAGTTACCTAAGCCTTGGGCTTGAACCATGACTGGCGTGGTAGAAACCAGCTTTCCGGCTTTCACCTGCCAGCGTGCGAATTGTCCTGCAGTAGCATATATAGGTGCAGTAATAATAGCATCACCGTCCAAGCTACCAATAACAGATAGTTTACGTCCCATTTGTGCGCTTGTGGTATATTCTAAATACTTTTCAGGCTTGCCCTTGACACCCTTTACTCTCCAGATAACGAACTTACCATTTTTCTGGTTATTGAGGTTACAGAACAATATATTGTCGTTATCATCGGCCGTGGCATACATGTTTGTCACGCTTCCAGCAAATTCGCTGATGTCGATATGGCCAGCTATCTCTCCAGTTTTGGCGTTGAGATATACAGCTTGTCCATTGCCTCTCTCGTTCACAACAACATAGTTGTTAAGAGCAGCGATACCGGTGGTCATGTGGTTTTGGGTTAGTCCGATGTCCACAAGTTTCTTTACCCACAACAGTTGGGCGCTGCTGGCGCGCAATCCATTGTTGATTTTTTGTGGAATTTCTTTTTTCACAGTGTACACCATCGAGGTAACGCCATCTTGCGCCGTAACCTTGATTTGTTGCTCCTGGTCATAGTCAAGAGCTACGACTGTTGGGTCAGGAGAAATGGTGGCTCCGTGAGAGATGCTCACCGTAGCAAGTTGTTTGCCAATCTCGTCAGCAGAGACAAGGGAGATTACCTTGTCTGCTTCCTTCACAAGGCCACTTAAGTTAGCATTCGGGAGGTCAAACTTAGTGATGGCACATTCGTTGCTTTTTCTTATTTCGGCCACAACTTTATAGTCTGCCTTCCCGCCGTTCTGGTCGGTTACGGTAATCGTGTTCTCCTTCGTCAGATCCATAAAGTACAGCTTAGGTGTCACATACACGTTGTTTTCAAGACTTGCGAACACCCGCATCTTTTTGAGCGACGATTTGTCGAGAACATTGTCAGACAGCCGTGGGTAGTTATAAGGAAACACGACGGTAATCACTTTGTTTTGATAGTCTATCTCACTTGTGAAGTTGTTTTCATCCCTGTCGTCATCAATAAATCGTGCTGTGAGATTCGTGATGCCGTTTCGCTCTATATTAGGGTGAAACTCCTCGGGCTCTTGGCAACCTACCCATGTAAAAATAAGCAGCAGGTTGCAGGCTAATGTCAATATTTTGGTTTTCATATTTGTCAATACTTAAAGGTTGTTATTTCCATTCATCAAACTGTTTGGCCAACTTATTGTTCTTCAATTCGGATGTAGGAACAGGCAGCCTGTAGAGTTTTGACGAGAACTTACGGTCTTGACCGTCACAATCAACATACTCGTATGTGCCGTTGGTAATCTTCATACCGTGACAGCGGTAGTTGTTATACTCAATATGAGCCAGTTTCCACCTGCGCATATCCCAGAACAGATGTCCTTCGTAAGCTAATTCCACTTTACGCTCGTTGCGGTAATCCTTAAACCAAGCGTCACCGGTAGAGGTTTTCGCAGGCAGTCCAACACGTGCCCGCACGCGGTTCATGAGCGTCTGTGCCTCACTGGTTTTGCCCAATCTGAAGGCAGCCTCGGCTTTGTTCAACAACACCTCGGCAAAGCGTATTTCTACCCATGGTTGCGAGCTATGTTGTCCCTTGATATCCGTCAGCTTTTCGTCGAGCAGCTTACGAAGAAAATATCCTGTGGTGGTTTTGCCGAAAGAGTAGGCCTGCTCACGATAAGCCATGAACTCACCGTTCTTTCCTCCTACGCTGCAATCCATCTTGCGTCCCTTCCATTCGCATCCCGCATATATGATAGTTGCGGCAAATCGGGGTTCAAGCTGGTCGTAAGGAGGCTTTTGGTTGGTCGTTTCATGCCATGGTGTCCAATCCACAGTTTTACCTTCCTTGGTTTCATAGCACTCCACCATTTCCTGCGTGGGTGTTCCCGTAGCACCAAAATCGTATCCGTCGCACTGTGGCACATAGTATTGGTCAAAACTGTGGTAGGGTCCACTGTCCTTGTTGTACCTGGACGCCAAAATGCATTCGTTGTTGTTGCCACTCCATGCGTCAGCGTAATTGGATGCCAAATCGTAAAGCCCGAGCTTCTCTACCTTGTCGGCTGCGTCGTATGCAGCCTGCCATTGTTCTGCGTAAAGCATGGCTCGTGACTTCAGCGCATAGGCTGCTCCTTGAGTTACCCTGCCTTTTGCATTGGGATCTGCCCACTCCGCAGGAAGGTTAGCTGCCGCAAAGTCAAGATCATCACCGATAAATTTCCAAGTTTCTTCAGCCGAACTTAGTGCTTTGTCGTTGCTTTCTGGCAAGTTATCGTAGATAATGACGCTACCATGCCGTTTAGCCAACTGGAAGTATAGGTATGCGCGGAAGAAGCGAGCCTGAGCCTCCCAGCGTGCGTTTTGCTCCTCAGAAAACTTCGAATATTGTTTTTGCATGGCTAAAAACTGGTTTATCTGCCTGATACTTCCGTAAGCAGCTCCCTCGCTCCATACATTATATAGACAGCCATCGGGTGTCACTACTGATGGGTCGGTAACGTAAACATTGGGATGCCCTGCGCGATGACCCAATGATACCGAGCCATATTTGAAGGCGTCTGTAAGGCTTTCGGTCAAGCTACCGCCAAACTGCGTCTCTCCAAACTGGCCGTATCTGTGCAAAGCGGTGTAAAAAGCATTCACGTTTTTATCAACGTGCTTTGCGTCTTGCCAAACAATCTCATCACTTACGGTCGCTGTTTGAGTAACGCCATCCAGCCAATCGTTACACGATGTCAAGGGCAAGACTGCGCAAAATGCCACCGCTATATTAAAACATATATTTTTCATACTGTCAAATCTTTTAGAATGTTAGTTTTATTCCCATGGTATACGTCCTCTGTTGCGGGTAGTAACCGTTGTTTACAGAAGGAGACTCAGGGTCTATGTTGTATTTGGTTAGACTGCTGAATGTCAACAGGTTGAAACCTTCCACATATATTCTTGCACCCTCAATGCCTATGTTAGTTAGCCATTGCTTGGGGAAGTTGTAGCCAATTTGCGCTGTCTTTAACCGCATGTAATTGCCCGAACGATACCAGAACGTGGAAGAGAAACCGTTGTTATTGCTTGGTCCTGAAATCTCAAGACGCGGGAACTCTGCGTTGGGGTTGTCGGGTGTCCACGATTTCTCTACCAAATAAGTTGGTGAGTTACCACCGTGGTAGAATGGCTTTGTATAGGACGTGTTGTCTTGGATGCCCGAACCACTATACAGTCCAGTCAACGCCACAACATTGTCCAAGCCCCAAGAGAACAGCAAGTCAAAGTCGAATCCCTTCCAATCGCCAAACAAGTTGAACGATCCTGTGTGTGTTGGGGTTGAGCTTTTTCCTACATAGCCTTGGTCTTGGGCAGCGGTTATCACACCATCTCCATTCCGGTCCACATATTTTATATAGCCCGGCAGTGCTTTATAACCAACGACAGTCGGCGAATTGGCTATATCTGCCTCGTCCTTGAACAGTCCTGCGTCCATGAAACCATATTTGGCACCGATTTGTTTACCTGTGATGCGTTGGTATTCAGGAGCATTGTCAGTATCGCCTGCGTATTTCAGCCAACGTCCATAAGCGTACGACCATATCAATTTTCCACCATAATTAAAATTCCCAATGTGGTTGCGATGGGTTAGAGCCACCTCAAATCCCTTGTAATCAGCTTTGTTTATATTGGCTGAGTTGTGATAGTATCCACCTCGTGATGGTGGGAACGCACCCACGACAGACGAAATTTTGTCATACTCATATTTATAGAACACGTCAAACTCGATGCCTAAAAGGCCATTCCATAAGGTTGCGTCTACACCGAGGTTGTAGTTCATACATTGTGCCCATCGTAGGTCAGGATTTCCTAAAACGCTGGCATACATCATCGACTGACTTCCGCCTCCCAGCACCAATGCGTTTTTCACCAATGTCATCGCGTTGCGCCATTGAAATGCGTTCAATCCGCTACTTGTTCCTGTTTTACCAACACCTGCACGCAGTTTCAGGTTGTTCACCCAGTCTGCGTCAAACCATTTTTCGTTATTGATACGCCAACCCAATGACAAACTGGGTAAGAACACCCATCGGTTGTTCATGCCACCAAAAAGGTAGCTACCATCATAACGTGCCGAAGCCTCCAAGTAGTACTTGTCATCATAGTTGTAATTGAGCCTACCGACAAATCCAGCCACCCGCGTAAATCCGCTATAACCACCAATCGTAGGCATCTTTTCTTTGCCATCACCGGTCAAGTTGGTAATCTTGCTAAGCTCGTCAAGCTGCAAGAAGTCCAATCCTGTACCAGTTGCACTCAGGGCGTTGCTCTTGTTTTCGCGCGTCTCGGCCAATAACAACACGCCCACGGTGTGCTTGTCAAACCTGTTGTCGTATGTCACACTGGTTTGTGTGGTAAAGTTGTAACCCTTGCTGGCGGCCTCACTCAGTGACACGCTGTTTCCTTGGGCATCGTAAGTCTTGTAATAATTCAACGTCTTGGATGCGGAGGTGGGCAGACTCATCTGCATCACCTCGAAAGGATTGCTTAGCACTTTGTTGAAATAGAAATTAGCATCGTAAGCTCCTTGAAACTTCACACTTAAGCCTTTCAGCCAAGGCGCATCATATTTCAGACTGAAATTGGTCTGTACAAACGAGCGATTAGACTTGCTGTATCCTGACTCATTGATGGATGCCAATGGGGCAACTGGTGACGAAGCGGTTGGTGTAGATACGGCGTAAGTCTTTCCCTGATATTCCATAGTTTCCGGAACGTATGGCATAGCCCTAATGATCTGCTGTGGAATGTTATGCCAATCGTTTGGGTTGGCTGAGTATCTGGGTGCATTGCGCTTCTCTATACGCCCGGCAATGCCCAGCGTAAAAGTAAGATTGTCGGTTATCTTTGCGTCAATGTTTGAACGTAGATTCAGACGGTCATAATCGAAATTGTCAATATTGCCGTTTTCTTTCAAATAACCCATCGATGCGAAAAACTTCACCTTGTCGTTTCCACCCGATGCGGACACATTGTGGTGCATACGGTTTCCTGTTCCAAACAATTTTTTGTACCAGTTGGTGTTACCCCATCCGTCAACTCCTTCACGCATCTTTTGTACCATTTCATCTGTAAAGACGGGGGCGTCGCCCTGCAATTCGCGTGCTTTGTTGTACCAATAAGCGTACCCGGGGCCGTCAAGCCACACCTGATTTTGTGCGTTCTCGCTAATTCCAAAAGCTCCCGTGTAGGAGATGGACGTCTTGTTTTTGCTACCTTTTTTCGTGGTTACGATAAACGCTCCGTTGGCATCCAGACCATAGACAGACACGGCGGATGCGTCTTTCAAGATAGACACCGATTCTATTTCATTCGGGTCCAATCCATTAAAGTCGGCTGAGGTGCGTCGAATACCATCAATAACGTAGATGATACCCCCTTGTCCACGCATGGTGAGCGCAGCGTTATCACTACCAGGCTGCCCGCTTGATTGCACGGCTGCCACACCTGCGATGCGCGGTCCGATGATATTACTGATACTCATGGTCGGTGCTTTTAGTATCTCTTTGTCAGATACAGTGGAGATAGCGCCCGTAATGCTTCCTCGCTTTTGTGTGCCATAGCCCACCACTACGACCTCACTTAAAGCGGCGACATCCTCCTTCATCGTAATGTCAATCGTCTTGCGATTGCCCACCTTCACTTCTTGCGATACCATACCGACACTTGCGAAAGTCAGTATGTCATTGGCTTTAGCCTCAATTTGGTATCGTCCATCAATGTTAGTAACCTGTCCTCTCGTCGTTCCTTTCACAACGATAGACACTCCTACCAAAGGCTCACCGTTCGTGTCGCTGACTGTTCCTGTT
>QWCE01003164.1_pt1 | contig 18718 bp, 16 predicted proteins | sample 1972531 | NCBI WGS metagenome assembly QWCE01 (sample SAMN09866716, study PRJNA288562) | Human gut metagenome isolate term4_stool, whole genome shotgun sequencing... | reverse complement strand
TGGTGCAATTATGGATGTGACGGTGACGATCAGCGCAGCAGTAGGAGAGATCGTGCGGAAAAATCCATCGGTTTCTCTGAGAAGACTGATACATTCCGGTCGTGAAATCGGATATGATATTATGGGAACCATGATAAATGTACTGCTGTTTGTTCTGGCAAGCGGCATGATTCCCATGTTCATACTTAAGATGAATAATGATATAAGTTTTATAACGATCGTGAGATACCACATTCCATATGATATCTGTCGTTTTCTGATAGAAAGTATTGGAATTGTACTGGCAATACCGGTATCTGTTTTTATTGCTTCAGTGATTATGAAAATACCATCACGGAAAAGGGGTGTCAGAGAATGATCATTTTTCTTGCATTGATTTTAATTTTTCTGGTGATCTTGATTGGCGGAGAGCGTGGAGCCATGTCAATTATGACACTGGCGGGGAATATTGTAATTGGCGGCAGGAGCAGGTGTCTGCTATATTTCCCTGTTTTATCAGAACGGAAATAATCCAAAGACGCGGGCGGCTTTTCTGGCTACACTGCTGGTAATGTTACTTTTGTTTGTTCCGATTTATATTATCACATGGAGATCAGGAAGTTACGGGTTAAATGAGCTGCAGATTTCAGAAGATGATTTTATGTATTATTACAGTACGGATCTTCATATCAACATGCTTCATGTAGGAATATTTGTAACTGTTTTCAGTACTCTTGGAGCTGTTATCGATACGGCATTATCCGTAACCTCCTCTGTATATGAAGTCTGGACCCATAAAAACAGTCTGACAGCGAAGGAGCTTACAGCTTCCGGCTATCAGGTCGGAAAAGAAATCATAGGTACAACAGTAAATACACTGCTGTTTGCTTATCTTGGGGGAACTATTCTGTTATTTTCATACATTCAGACACAGCAATATACCCTGGAAATTATTCTTAATTCCCAGTTCCTTTTTCAGGATGTTGCGGTTATGTTATTTGGTGCGGTGGCATGTCTTAAAACAGTCAGATCTGTGATGGTAAATGTGAAGAAAGTGTGAAATTAGCACTCACCTCTTGACAGTGCTAATAATGCGTGTTATAGTACATACAGAACAAAGGAAGAGAGAAAAAAGAAATCTTCCGGAGAAAGTTCTTACAGAATTAGCAGATGTTTTCAGAAACAGTAAATTAAAAACGCCTGCGCAGCACGCAGCGAATATAGATCAGGAGGAATGAGTTATGTTAATGCCAAGTATTTTCGGAGAAGATTTATTTGATGATTTTATGGGATATCCGACAGGCCGTCAGGCAGCTGCCAATGCTTATCCTCAGGTGAAGGATATGATGAAGACAGATATCCGTGATGTAGATGGCAATTATGAACTGGAGATCGATCTTCCGGGATTTAAGAAAGAGGATGTGAAGATCCAGCTGAAGAATGGTTATCTGAACATTCAGGCAACCAGAGAAGAGAAGAAGGACGAGAAGGATGATAAAGGTAAATATGTTCGCAGAGAACGTTATACAGGAACCTGCAACAGAAGCTTTTATGTAGGCTCGAGCATTAAGCATGAAGATATCCATGCGAAATATGAGAACGGAATCCTTCATGTAACCTTCCCGAAGGAAGAGACCAAGAAAGAAGCAGAAGAGAAGAAATTTGTTTCTATTGATTGAACAGCATTTATTGTGAAGCCCCGGTACTGGATTGCAAGTCCTGGGTGATAGGATATAGCATAATAACAATATCCGGAACAACCCAAACGGATATTGCAAATATTAAAGCTCCAAATTGCACATTGCATTTGTTTATATAAATGAATATAACCCCCTTTTTTCCACCCCTCTGCCAATGCCCGGCAGAGGGGTTCTTTACGTTTCGGCCTGAAGTACAGAGGTGAATTCTGATTAACTTTACACTCTTTCCTCACTCTGTTATACTTGGAACAGGTAAACAGCGGAAATTCGGCAATACTATAAAATTGGGGAAAGAGTTTTTACAGAGGTGAATATATGGGAGATAAGATCAAGGTTATCATGGACTGTGATCCTGGAATCGATGACGGGATCGCACTGGCATATGCGGCGGCGCATCAGGATGAACTGGAGCTTCTTGCAATAACAACATTTGCAGGAAACGCTACCATTGATAAAGTAACGAAGAATGCACTGGAACTGGTAGATTTTTACGGATTGAATGTTCCTGTAGCAAAAGGTCAGGAACGTCCTCTTGTAAGAGAAGCGCTCCATGCAGAAGAATTTCACGGAGAGACAGGCCTTGGCCACTGTGTCCTGCCGGAGACAAAAACAGAAATCGCATCCGACAATGCGGTGCTTTTTATCCGTGACATTCTGAATGGTCTTCCGGAAGGCGAACAGGTAACGATGATCGAGACAGCACCAATGACCAATCTTGCACTGCTTCTGAGGATTTTTCCGGAGGTGAAGGATAAGATCCGCAGGATCGTATTTATGGGCGGCGCGGCAAAGGGCGGAAACATCACACCGGCAGCGGAATTCAATATTTACGCAGACCCGGAAGCGGCGAAGATCGTATTTACTTCCGGAGTTCCACTGGTGATGTGTGGACTGGATGCCACCCTGAAATGCAATCTCACCAGAAACCAGATCATGAAATTATGCCAGTCCGGTGATCCGATTGCAAAAGCCTGCGGCGATATGGCCGGTTATGTACTTGGAAATCCCACCAAATACCGTTGCGTGGCAAGTATTCATGATGCGGTACCATTTATGTATCTTCTTCATCCGGAGCTTTTTAAGACGGAAAAAGCGCTCCTGGATGTAGACTGTTCCGATGGTGTCGGACGAGGTGCCACATTATGCGATTTCCGCTGGTGGTTACACGAAGAAGACGAAATGAAAGATATAATCCTGACAGATGCAGACACCGGAAGTTTTCAGCAGGAACTGTTTGAATCAATTTATTCCGTGTCCGAACGCAGAAGCACGAAATAACCAAGAGCAGGTCATGAAGCAGCGTGAACGCACTGCCTGCTCTCCATAAATATATCTGTGCACACTGTCAGATAAGAGGACAGAAAAAATCATGAACTACATTGTATTTGACCTGGAATGGAACCAGAATCCGGACGGGAGAAAACATCCGGACAGCAGGCTCCCGTTTGAGATCATAGAGATCGGGGCAGTAAAATTAAACGAAAAAAGAGAGATCATTGATACATTTCAGTGTCTGATTAAGCCCAAAGTGTACCACTGGATTCACGACAGCATCCATGAAGTGATCCATGTGGATTATCATGAGCTTGAAAAAGGAATCCCTTTTCCAAAAGCCATCCGCAGATTCTTGGACTGGTGTGGAGAGGAATATCGTTTTTTTACCTGGGGAAATCAGGATGTGATGGAGCTTCAGCGGAATATGAAATATTATAATCTTCTGAAGCTGATCCCGGGGCCGGTACACTATTACGATGTGCAGAAGCTTTTCAGCATAAAATTCGAAGACGGGATTGCCAGACGTTCTCTGGAATATGCCATTGATTATCTGAAACTTCCGAAGAACCGGGATTTTCACCGGGCTCTGGCAGATGCCAGCTATACGGCAAGAATCCTTCTGGAAATTGACGAGGCCTGCATGATCCGCCATCCATCCCTGGATGTATATCAGAACCCAAAGTCAAAAGAGAAAGAAATTTATATTTCCTACACAGATCATGACAAGTTTGTATCCAGGGAATTTGTATCAAAGGAGCGCCTGATGAAGGACCGTACCATGGTAAGCACGGTGTGTCCCATCTGCAGATGCCCCGCCAAGCGGAAAATCCGCTGGTTCAGCACCAACAATTCCAAGGTATATTACAGCCTTGCCCTCTGTCACGAGCATGGACCCGTTGCAGGGAAGATCAGAATTCGAAAAACCGATGAGGGAAAATATTTCGGGGTAAAAACCCTGAGAGCAGAAGATACAGAAGCGGCGGATGAAATCCGTGAAAAGCACGAATCTCTCCGCCGTAAGAAACTTTTAAGAAGAGGTCTGGAGGAGAAGGTCTGATACGACATTTCGTTCGTATTGCATTCCCCATCCAACCATCTGTTTCTGGTAATAATATTTGCTTTTCAGACGCAGCGGGCCGGCAGCATTCTGGAGAACGGCCTGGCGTTTGGTAAGCTGTGATCTTTTTGTACCTTTTGGTACAGTCACATAAACATTTGTCTGGTAATAAAACGGATAGGTGTTTCCGTTATTCTTAAGAATATATTTATCACATGGGAGTACCTTAAACGGGACTGGTTCCATGGAAACTTTCATATCCATTTTTTCAAAATTTTCAAAACCATAATTAAAAAGTGAAGCGGTATCACTGTATGCATTTGCTGCGGAAGTAGAATTCAGAATTACGGCTACCAGTGTCCTGTTTCCACGTTTGCAGTAGGTGACCAGAGTATTTCCGGATGCATCGGTGTAGCCAGTTTTTCCACCGAGGACTCCCTCATAATAATATTCACCGTTTTTCATCATCTTATGGTGATTGAGAAGCTGCCTTGCTTCCGCAAATTTATTGGTGGCCGGGATTTCATAATACCTTCTGGTGCAGTATCGGCGGAAAAGCGGATTCAGCCAGGCGGATTTTGCAATTTTGGCCATATCGGAAGCTGTGGTGTAATGGGTTTCATCCGGAAGCCCGTTTGGATTGTTAAAGTGCGTATTCTTGCAGCCAAACAGTTTGGCACGCCAGTTCATAAGTTCGGTGAATTTTTTTACAGAGCCGGAAACTTCTTCTGCAACAGCCACAGACATCTCATTTGCGGACTGGAGCATAACTGCCATCAGCGCCTGATCTCTGGTAAATACCTCACCTGGAGCAGCGTAAATGCTGGAGTCACCGGCAGATACACTGGTGGATGCATTCTCGGAAACAGTAATTTTTGTCTTGACGTTCAGATTTTCGCAGGCCAGAAGCGTTGTCATGATTTTTGTAATACTGGCAGGATAAAGCTGTGTATCCCCGTTTTTGGAATAAAGGACCGCTTCTGTATTTACATCCATGAGAACTGCAGCCTGGGCTTCCACATTTGGGCCTTTAGGCCATCCGTCAATGGAATCAGTGTCTGCCGCCTGTGAATAGTAACTGGAATGTGCCGGTGCGGCCTGAGTCACCTGACCGGACTGGCTGTCAGGAACTGGTGTGGCAGTGACAATCGGATCACCATATTCATCGTATCCATAGGCTGCCGCAGCACAGGGAGCAGCGCCTGTGAACAAAATTCCCATACAGAGAATGCCAGCAAAAATCCGGCGCAGGGATCTTTTTTTCGTAATGTTCATCATAAAATACCTTTCAATAATATAAAGCCAGGCAGAAAGTTTCTGCCCATTGATAATGCAGACATATGGATATCTGCAAGATTCTGTAGTAGTATACCACTTTCCGTGTGGAAAAACCACTTGCAGTCTGTGAAAAAAACAGTTATGACTTTTTTGGATTATGTCAAAATATTTTTGATTACCTTGAACTTTAAACGTAGGATGTTTATACTGAATCCATAGGAATGCTTAAATTTTTTTTAAAAGTAAAGGTAGGATGTTTGATGAACGAGAAGAAAATCAGTGCTGATATCCTGAATAAATATCAGCTTCCCAAACGAGAACAGGTAGATAAATTACTGGCGGAAGAAGCTGAAAAATCCAGCCTGAAAATCATTGTGCTGGATGATGATCCCACAGGAGTCCAGACTGTACATGATGTGTCCGTTTACACGGACTGGAGTGTGGAAAGTATGCGGGAAGGTTTTGCGGAAAAAAACAAACTTTTCTTTGTACTGACAAATTCCCGTGGATTTACGGAAGAAGAAACCATAAAGGCTCACCGTGAGATTGTAAACAATGTGGAAATCGCAGCTTCTGAAGCAAATATGAAGTACTGCATCATGAACCGAAGCGATTCCACTTTGAGAGGCCATTTTCCTCTGGAAACCAGAATCGTAAAAGAGGAAATGGAAAAAAGAAATTCCTGGAAAGTAGACGGTGAAATTCTCTGCCCTTATTTTAAGGAAGGCGGAAGATTTACATTAAATAATGTGCATTACGTAAAATACGGTGACGAACTTGTACCGGCCGGCCAGACAGAGTTTGCAAAGGATGAAACTTTTGGGTATACATCCAGTAATTTATGCGAGTATGTGGAAGAAAAAACAAAAGGTGAATTCAAGGCAGAAGACTGTGTTACCATTTCCCTGGAACTTCTTCGCAGTATGGATTATGAGGAAATTCTGAAAAAACTGTTATCGGTGAAAGACTATGGGAAAATTATTGTCAATGCCATTGACGATATCGATGTAAAAATATTCTGTACCGCACTTTACCGGGCCATTGCACAGGGCAGACATTATACATTCCGTACAGCCGCAGCGCTGGTAAAAGCTTTTGGAAATATTTCGGACAAAGCATATCTGACCAGAGAGGAAATGGTCAGCAAAGAATCCGAAGCAGGCGGAATCATTGTGGTAGGAAGCCATACAGCAAAAACAACCGCACAGTTAAATGAGTTAAAAAATATTTCTGATATTACATTTATAGAGTTAAATTCTGATCTTGTTCTTGAGGAAGGAAAACTGGAAGAGGAGACAAAACGTGTCCTTGGAATGATTCAGGATCTGATCCGTAAGGGGACAACCGTGTGTGTTTCCACAAAACGTGCACTCTTAAAAGTGGAAAATGATACACCGGAAGAGGCACTGAAACGCTCAGTAAAGATCAGCGACGCTCTTCAAAAATGTGTGGGAGAACTTGAAGTGACACCTGCATTTGTTGTCGCAAAAGGCGGCATCACTTCAAGTGATGTGGGAGTTAAAGCACTGCGAGTAAAACATGCAAAAGTTCTGGGACAGATAAGACCTGGAATTCCGGTATGGCAGACAGGAGCGGAGAGCAGATTCCCAGGCATTCCATACATTATCTTCCCGGGAAATGTAGGAGAGATTGTAACTTTACGTGAAGCAGTAGAAATCTTAATGAACAGATAAAAAGGAGATCATAAAAATGAAAGTAGGATTAATTTACACTAGCACAACACCGGAACTTATTGAACTTGTAGAAAAAGAGGTAAAAGGACAGCTTGGAGAGGATGTGGAATTATACAGCCTTGAAGATCCGTCCATCCTGGCAGAGACAAGAGATGCAGGATATGTAACACCAAAAGCGGCAGCCAGACTGATTGGAATGTATATGAAAGCAGTAGAAGAAGACTGCGAAGCAATGCTGAATCTCTGCTCCTCCGTAGGAGAAGTTGCAGATGCCGCACAGGATGCAGCAAAATATATCGGTGTTCCGGTTGTACGTGTAGATGAGGAAATGTGCCGTGAGGCAGTACGCCAGGGAAAAAGAATCGGTGTAGTGGCAACTCTGGCAACCACACTGGAACCGACAAAAAACACCATTCTTCGTATGAGCCGTGAGTGTGGAAAACATGTAGAACTGGTTGACTGCCTTGTGGAAGGTGCATTTGGCCTGAACCAGGAAGAGTTCCGTGCAAGAATGGCTGAGAGCATTGAAAAAATTGCAGATGATGTGGACGTAGTACTTTTTGCACAGGGAAGTATGGCATACTGTGAAGAGTACATTGCAGAAAAATTTGGCAAGGTTGTTTTGTCAAGCCCGAGATTTGGAGCAGCGGAATTAAAGAAAGCGCTTGTTAAGAAAGGGACTATAAAATAGTATGAGTGAAAATGGGAAGAAAAAATCAGTAGTTGACAGAGTTGCCGATGGTATTGTATCTGGAATTATTTCCGGACGGTTTCAGCCTGGCTCAAAACTTCCCACAGAAGTAGAATTATGTAAAGAATACGAGGCCGGAAGAAATTCTGTGAGAGAAGCAGTCAAAAAACTGGAAGCAAATGGTGTTGTTTACATTAAACGTGCAGACGGGACATTTGTCAGCGAAACCTATAATCAGAAATTGCTGGACCCCATGCTGTATCAGATTATTCTGAAGAAAAACAGCTGGAAAGATTTTGTACAGCTTCGTGCCGTGATAGAAATCGGAACGCTGAATGTGATTCTGGAAAATGAACCGGATCAGGAAAAACTAAAAAATCTGTACCGGATTCAGGAAACAATGGAAAATGCGTTAAAAAAAGAAAATCCGGATCCGAATAAGGTAATGGAAATAGATGCAGAATTTCACGGGGGGATTTCCGCACTTGTGGATAATCCCCAGATTGCGACAATTACAGAATATGTAACCAGACTGACGGTTCCTTCCCGTCTGGATGCAATCTGTAAGGTAATCGAAAAAGGTGAAGTTGCTCATTTTGCGGAGCTTCACAGAGAGATTCTGGAAGTGATTTCGAAGAGGGAAAAAGAAAAAATTGTACAGACTGTAACTGATCATTATGTATACTGGAATGGAGATAAATGATGAAAAAAATAATGCTTTCTGTAGCACCTGTAAGTGCCGCAGACACAGAAATCAATCCGAGAAAAATAGCTGATGATGTAATCGAATGCTGGAAACTGGGAGCTTCCATGGTTCATCTTCATGTAAGAGATGCTCATGGAAAACTGACTCCGGATATGAAGCTTATGGATGAGACCATAAAATATATCCGTGAGGCCTGCGACATTGTGGTTGAAATTTCCACAGGGGGAGTTTCCGATCTTACAATCAAAGAAAGAGTTCAGCCTTGCTATGCATCTTACACCGAGGCAGTCAGCTTAAATGTAGGTTCTGTAAACCTAGGAAAATCGGTATACAAAAATCCAATTGACGACGTGGAATACTGTGTCGGAGAACTGATCCGTGAAGATAAAAGACCGGAGATTGAAGTTTTTGAACTTGGAATGATCAACACTGTACGTGAGCTGGATGAGAAGTTCCATTTTGTAGATCCGATTCTTTTTGCACTGGTATTTGGACATGGCGGTGAAATGCCTGCCACAGAAAATGCTCTGCGCCATATGAAAGAATATCTATATGAAACATTCCCGGATGACGGAAAAGTATTATGGGGTTACACAGAAGCAAACCGTAAAGATCTCAAGATGGTAAGAAAAGCTCTGGACATGGGAGCTGTATCACTGCGGCTTGGTTTTGAGGATTCCAATTATCTGGAAAACGGCGTACAGTGCAAAACCAATGCAGAGCTTATCAAAGCAGCAGCAGAACTTCTTCGTGAAAAAGACATGGAGCCAATGACACCGGATGAAGTAAGACAGATGTTAAAAATAAAGGCATTATAAAATATGGCAGATAATGTAAAAAGAAACAGACGAACAATTCAGCAGCAGATTCAGACTGCGATTATCGCAATTTCTATCATATCCATGCTGACTTTAGGTGTCAGTATCTTTGCGCTGACCACAAATAAAATTGTGGAAAATTATCAGCAGGATTTTTATTACAGCCTGCAGACTTCGGATAATATTGTAGAACTTCAGCTGAACAGTATCATAGAAGGAATGAGAAACCTGCTTCTGAAAGAGCCCTATATGAATGCTCTTTCAGAAGCAGGACAGGAAAAAGGTTCCTATTTTTCCTCAAAAGAAACAAGGATACTGGAAAGAAGCGTAAATGAGCTGACTTTGCAGCAGGCATCTGTGCAGGAAGTATTATCTGTAAGTCTGGATGGAAAACTTCATATTCACTCAAAGAAGTCCGATCTTTCTCAGTACACCTCTTATTACAGAAACGGGGAAATACTGAAACAGGACTGGATAAAAGAAGCCCAGGATGCAGATGGAAAAGAAATCATCCTGGGCAGTAATGCGCTTACGGGAAAAGACGATACACTGTCAATTGTGAAGTATCTTCGAGGTTCCCAGGAAGGCAGCGGGGTAGGATATCTGATTGTTAACGTATCCAAGAATGTTTTTAAAAAAGCTTTTGAAAACAGGGGTAATTACAAAACCAACTGTTTTATGGTTGTTGATGAAAATGCAGATAATCGTCTGATTTATTTTCAGGGAGATGAAAGCTACAAAGAAGATATTTATGAGGCTTATGCTTCAGATCCTTCGCTGGCAGATAAAACTTCCTACGTTTTCAGCAGCAGAGGAAGTTTTGTAAACGGATGGAAGCTGGTCAGCGGAATACAGGCCAGTGAACTGAACGCGCAGAAGATCAATGTGGGTGTTCTGATTGCGGTAATGATTCTGGTTCTGTTTGGAATCGGTATGTTTGTTTCCCACACAATTGCAAGAAAGATTTATATGCCTCTGAAAAAACTGGAACGGACCATGCAGAGCGTGGAGGAAGGAACCCGTAACATTACCGAAGAGTTTGATGACAGTGAAATCGGCCTTCTGGGACAGAAATTCAAAGAAATGGTGAATAATAATCTTGTCTTAAGAGAGCGTCTTCTCTATGCAAAAATCAAACAGAGAGAGCAGGAACTGCATCTTCTTCAGGAGCAGATTAATCCGCATTTCCTTTATAATGCGCTGGATGCACTGTACTGTATGGCCATTGTTCATGAGGAAGACGAAATTGCCACAATGGTTGCAGCCCTTTCCGATAATTTCAAGCTGAGTCTGAACAAAGGAAATAATCTGATTACGGTAAAAGATGAGCTGGATCATATCCGTGCTTACATTACCATACAGAATATGCGGTATAAGGACAAGTTTCATGTACAGATTCAGGTGGAAGCGAATCTTATGGAAAAAAAGATCTTGAAACTTCTGCTGACTCCTTTTGTGGAAAATGCAGTATATCATGGCCTGGAAACGAAGCTGGGAGAAGGAAATATCTGGATTACCGGCCACGAAGAAGATGGCAGGATGATATTCGTTGTTATGGATGACGGAGTAGGCGTTGACGATATGTCAAAGCTGGACAAAGGTTACGGAATAAACAATGTGAGAGAACGTATCGGACTGTATTATGGGGAAAAATCGGAAGTGACAATTACAAGTGAAGCCGGCAGGGGAACCAGGGTAAAAATTGTTCTTGCGGAAAATAAAATGAGGTTATAAGAAACTATGAAAAAACTGGTAGTAATTGACGATGAATATCTGGTTATCGAAGGAATTCGGGTTATGCTGAAACGTATCGGGAAAGATTATGAGCTAGTCGGATCTGCATCAGATGGCCAGACGGCACTGGAGCTGATTGAAAACGTACATCCGGATGTTGTTTTCGTAGATATTCGTATGCCCGGACTGTCAGGACTTGAGGTAATCGAACATTTTTATAAAAAATATCCGGATATGATATTTGTGCTGGTAAGTGCATACAAGGAATTTGAATATGCAAGAAAAGGAATGGAACTGGGCGTCCACAGCTATCTGGACAAGCCGGTTACCATGGACAAGCTCAAGAATACCCTGGAAAAAATTGATGAAGAGTTCCAGGAAAGACCGGATAATACCGATGTGGAGCATCAGAGGGTGATTCAGGATTTAAGGCTCTCCATTAATGCAATTGTGGAGCTGATTAATGACAGCAGCACGGAAAACTGGGAAGAAGAGGTGCAAAGAATTCAGCTTCTCCTGAAAAAAGCAAACTATAATCTTTCAGAATACAAAGAAGAAAGTTATAAACTGACCATGGCTGCTTCCGCTGCTTTTTATGAAAAGTGGAAGCAGTATGAACACGATTTTAATTTTCCGCTTTTTAATAACATTGAGGAGCTGCAAACCATAGAAGAGGTAGATGAATATGTCTTTCTGATTCTGCAGCGTATCTTTGAAAAAATTTCCGTAAGAAAAATTGGAAGTTCCCACAGAGTGATTACACAGATACTGGACTATATTAATCAGAATTACAGCCAGGATTTTGGTCTGAACGAAATGGCGGAAATGGTTCATATGAATCATGCGTATCTCAGCATTCTTTTTAAAGATGAGGTAGGAATCAGCTTTGTCAGGTATCTGACCCAGATCCGCATGGCACATGCAAAAGAACTTCTTCTGAAAGGGGAAAAAGTGCAGGATGTCAGTGTGGCGGTAGGTTATAACAACTACCGGTATTTCTGCAATATTTTCAAAAAAGAAGAAGGAGTTACTCCTATGCAGTTTAAAGGAGGTGTCCGTAAAACAAAAGAAAATGTATAAATAAAAAAGGTATTCTATAAAATTTGGACATTTTCAAAAAAATGACGGACTATCAATCCCAAACGTAGGATGTTAGAATAAAACCAGCTTAAAGATAATAACGAAATCAAAAAACTACAAACACTGTATTAGGAGGATTTTGAAATGAAGAAAAAAGCAATGGCCATCGTTATGGCTGCGGCAACAGCAGTTTCATTAATGGCAGGTTCCTTAAGCGTAAGCGCTGCAACAGAGCCTGACACATCAGCAGAAAAAACAATCAAAGTTCTTTCTATCTGGGCAGAGGACAGCGCAGACGGAAAGATTCTTACAGGAATTCTTGATAACTACATCAAAGATGTAAATCCGAATTTCAGCTACGAATATGAGTATGTATCTTCTTCTGACCTGAGCACAAAAGTTTCCACACTGGTAGCATCTAACGATCTTCCGGATCTGTTTGCTTACTCCGCTGGTGTTCCGTTAAGAGAGCTGATTCAGGCAGGAAAAGTAGTAAATATTTCCGAAGAGCTCAAAGGAATGAACGATGAAGATAAAGTTATGGACAGTGCAAAGAGCATCATGACTTCTCTTTCTGACACAGATGATCTGTATGACCTTCCATTCGGAATGAACATCGAGGGATTCTGGTATAACAAATCCGTATTTGAGGAAGCTGGTGTAGAGGTTCCGACAACATGGGATGAGTTCCTTGAGGTATGTGATACATTAAAAGAAAAAGGAATCCAGCCGATTGCAACAGGCGGATCTGACAAATGGCCTACAACACGAATTGTAAATGCTTATGCATACCGTACTATGGGCGCAGACGCAGTAAAGAAAGCATGCGAGGGCGAGACCAAATTTACAGATGACGGATTTGTAGCAGCTGCTCAGATGGTAGCAGACATGGCTGACAAAGGATACTTTGGCGAAGGTGCTACAACTGTTGATAATACAACAGCTGAGGGTATGCTGTTAAACGGTCAGTGTGCAATGCTCTATGATGGAAGTTGGTTCACATCTTCCATTACAGATGAAGAGGCAAATCCTTCCGGAGAGGACAACATCGGATTCATGGGTGTTCCGGTAGTTGATGAGTCTGTAAGTGAGGCTTCTGAGCTTCCTGCAAACTGTGGTAATATCCTCTGCCTGTCACAGGATAAATATGACGGTGCAATGGCCGGATTTTTACAGTACTTTGTTGAGAACATTGGTAACTACGCAATGGGCGAGTATCAGTCAGTACGTGGCTATACATATGATGTAGACACAAAAGATATCAGCTCTATCACACAGACAGTAATTGACGCTATCGCTGATGCAAAAACATCTACCGCATGGTGGGAAGCATACATGAACGACGAGACAAAAGCAACTGCACAGGATAATATTCAGTCTGTATTAAATGGAGACATGGATGGTGCCGCTTATATGGATTCCATTGAGGAAGCATATACAATCAGCAACTAAGCTGTAAAAAGAACGGACTAATTAAGAGTATTGGGAGTGGCAGAAATGATTTTTGTGTCATTTTCAATACTCTTTTTATGAGAAAGGCAAGGAAACAGGATGAAACGTGTATTAGGAAATAAAAAGGCAATTGCGCTGTTTGTTGTTCCGGGACTGATTCTTTATGTAGGACTTGTATTTGTACCTGTAATCTGGTCCTTTGTATATTCTTTATATTCAGGAACACCGGGACTGAGCTGGAGTTTCAGCGGTCTTAAGAACTACTCAAAACTTCTGATTGATTCAAAATTTCATACCGCACTTATGGTAACCATCAGATATATTTTTACCACAATGCTTGGTATGGTAGTGCTTGGTCTGGCACTGGCTATGATGTATCGCTTCTGGCTTGTTAAATTCAAGAATCTGATAAGAACTATCACATTTTTCCCGGTAATTCTCCCTACAGTAGCTGTCGGACAGCTGTTCCGTAAAATCTATGAGATTCAGCCGAACTACGGACTGTTAAACAGTATTATGGACGCGGTTGGTCTTCATGACAAAGTACAGCCATGGATCGGTCAGGCAAGTACTGCGCTGGGATGCTTAAGTGTCATGGATATCTGGGTATCCGTAGGATTTTATGCGGTAATTTTTTACGGTGGCCTTATTGATATTCCGGAAGACATTATTGAAGCTGCAAAAGTAGATGGATGTAATTCCTGGCAGATGTTCAAAAAGATTATTTTCCCGTTACTCCGTCCGATCACCATCACATGTCTTGTATTTGCTTTTGCAGGTACTGTTAAAGTATTTGAGTCCGCAATCGCTCTTACAAACGGCGGCCCGGGAAATGCGACAACAACCTTATCCATGTATATGTACAATGTAGCATTTGAGTACAGGAACTACGGATATGGAAGCGCAATTGCAATTGTTATTTTCCTGATCTGTATCATAGGAACAAAAATCATTCGTTTCTTCGACGAAAAGGAGGCATAAAAAATGGAAAAGAAAGCAATCAATCCGGTGGATATTGTCAAAAAAGTCATTATCGCGATGGTTGTAATTATAGATGCATATCCGATTTTCTGGCTGTTTACCTGTGCGTTTAAAAAATCATCGGAGTTTGTAAGCAAACCATCTTTTGCGCTTCCGGACGGACTTTATCTTCAGAACTTTGTGGAAGCCTGGACACGAGGAAACATGGGCCTGTACTTTAAGAACAGTTTGATCTATACAGCTGCAGCCCTTGTATTTATTGTAATTTTAAGCATGACCATCGGATTTGCGGTTACTCAGATGGAATGGAAAATGAAGAACTTTTTTGCAGACTTTTTCCTTCTGGGCCTGATGGTGCCGGTTGCCACAGCTCTGCTTCCGCTGTTCCAGATTTACAATAACCTGGGACTTACAAACACAAGAATTTGCCTGGTTATTACTTATATTGCCTTTGGTCTTTCTCTTTCTATTTTCCTGGTAACAGGATATATGAGATCCCTTCCAAGAGAGATCCTGGAAGCAAGTGTTATTGACGGATGTGGAATTTATTCCATGATGTGGCATATTGTTTTCCCGCTGATGAAAAATGCCGCAGTTACCGTTCTGGTTCTGCAGTTCTTCTACAAATGGAACGACCTGCTGTTTTCCATGACCTTTATCAGCAACAGCAAACTCAAAACAATACAGACCGGACTTCTCTATTTTGAGAACGAGTTCGGAACAAAAGACTGGGGAGCAATTTTTGCGTCAATCGCTATCAGCGTATTCCCTATGCTTATTATCTACATGATTCTTAATAAGACAGTAATCGAAGGTATGACAAGTGGAGCAGTAAAAGGTTAGGAGGAAAAACCATGCTTGCGGATACAAGAAAATCGAAATATGCAAAAGTAAGCGGTGCAGAATATGACCAGATCAAATGGACAGGAGGATTCTGGAAAGATGTAGTGGAGAACTGTGCAGAGAGCACGGTTCCTCATCTCCAGAAAATGTTCGAGGCACTGGATGCAGGACATGTAGTGGAAAACTTCCGCATCTGCGCCGGTGAGAAAAATGGCGAATTTGGCGGCAGTGATTTTGGTGACGGAGATTTTTATAAATGGATGGAGTCCCAGCTTTATTCCGCAGAACAGCTTCAGGATCAGAGCCGTCTGGATAAACTGGATGAGTATATTGATCTGATCGGTCGTGCTCAGGAAGAGGATGGCTATATTTCCACAAAACAGATCATCGGTATGCGTAACGGTACCCGTCAGGGAAGGCTGGGCGATATCAATGAGTTTGAAGTTTACAATATGGGACATCTGTTTACTTCCGCATGTCTGTACAAGCGTATTACAGGAAAAGAAAATTTCCTGGATATTGCCAGAAAGGCCGCAGATTTTCTGGAAAACATGTATGCGGAAGCAGAGAAAAAAGGAGAGGTACAGACTGCTGTCTGCCCGTCTCATTACATGGGACTGGTTGAAATGTACCGTACTACCGGTGAGAAAAAATATCTTGATCTTGCACATAAGGCAATCGTATTGCGTGACTCTGTAAAAGAGGGTATGGACGATAATCAGGACAGACTGCCACTGAAAGAACATGAAAAGATTATCGGACATGCAGTACGTGCCACATATCTTTATGCAGGTGTTGCAGACCTTTATGCGGAAGAGGGAGACAAAGAATATCTGGATGTTCTCCACAAAGTCTGGAAAAACATGGTGGATACCAAAATTTATCTTACAGGCGGCGTGGGTGCCCTTTATAACGGTGCGTCACCTTATGGAGATTTCTGGAATCATCAGCTGATTCATCAGGCATTTGGATATGAATACCAGCTTCCGAATGTAACAGCATACAACGAAACCTGTGCATCCATTGGTCTTGTGATGTGGGCGTACAGAATGTTCCTTATTGAGCCGAAGGCAGAATATTTTGATGTAATCGAAAGAGCTCTTCTGAACGTGAACCTGGCAGCAGTAAGTCTGGACGGAAAGAAATTCTTCTATGAAAACATGCTGCGAAGAGCAAAGAAACTGGAATATAAACTGATCTGGCCGTTAACAAGAACGGAATATCTCATCAGCTACTGTTGTCCTCCAAACCTGGCACGTATGGTAACGCAGTCCGGAGAATATGCGTATACCGTTTCTGCTGACAGTGTTTATACAGGAATTTACGGAGAATGTGATGCAGTCCTTACCCTTGAAAATGGAGCATCCTTTACTCTGAAACAGAAGACAGAATATCCTTATAATGGAAAAATTGTTTTTGAGTTTGAAAATGTCAGCTGTGACAGGCCGGTTACACTGAATTTACGAATTCCGAAATGGGCAGAAGCAGGAAGCATTAAAGTAGGCGCAGAGGAGCGTAAGCTTGATAAAACAACAAGAGAAAGTTATCAGGCCGTTCATATTGAAAAACTTGCAGGAACCAGAGTGGAGCTGGAACTGGAAATGCCGGTACGTTTCACAATGGCACATCCGATGGTGGAGGAAGACAGCCAGCTTATTGCAGTGGAAAAAGGTCCTCTGGTATACTGCATGGAAAGCCCGGATGCAGACATCCGTACTCTGGATGATATCTGCATTAATATTCACAGCACATTCCGGGAAAACAAAATCCGGATCAAGGACAGGGAGATCGGAGTTCTTGAGACAGAAGCATACCAGATTCTTCATGAGGATTACGATCCGGATGAACTGTATCAGTCTTTTACCGGAGAAAAGAAAAAGAGTATTCCGGTACGTTTAATTCCGTATTTTGCATGGGATAACCGTGAATATGGAGAAATGCGTATCTGGATGCCATGGAGGGAATAAAAAATCCCTGAAAACACTTGACATATGGATTTTCCCCAACCTATAATAGACAGCGTATATAGAAAAAGCTACGATGGAGACAGTAAATCATATGGAAAACTGGCAGCGAACCGGGGATGGTGAGAGCCCGGGGCGAGTAAATATGATGGAATATCACTCCTGAGCTTCAGTTCTGAAGTTGGCCGGCAGCAGCCGGGAATCTGTAATTATCAAGTAAGAGCTGACGGATTTCCTCCGTTACAGGGAACATATATCGGCAGATACAGTAATGTCCGCCATGGAGAGACATGGCACAGACAAAGGCCCGTATAATGTAACAGGTGGTACAGCGAATCAGACTTCGTCCTTTTACAGGATGAAGTCTTTTTTATTTTATTACCAGGTTACTGGTATGACTTAAGTATCTGTGAAGAAATTAATCAGACACAGGAGGTAAATATTGTGTATCGTAAAGTTGACACGAATCTGAATTTTGTTGACCGTGAAAAAGAAGTCGAGAAATTCTGGAAAGACAACAAGATTTTCGAAAAGAGTATGGACAGCCGTAAGGAGGGCGAGACATACACATTCTATGACGGACCGCCTACCGCAAATGGTAAGCCACATATCGGACACGTTCTGACACGAGTTATCAAGGATATGATCCCGAGATACCGTACAATGAAGGGGTACATGGTTCCGAGAAAAGCAGGATGGGATACTCACGGACTTCCGGTTGAGCTTGAGGTTGAGAAGAAGCTTGGCCTTGACGGCAAGGAGCAGATCGAGGAGTACGGAATGGAGCCGTTCATTCAGCAGTGTAAGGAGAGCGTATGGAAATACAAGGGAATGTGGGAGGATTTCTCATCTACCGTTGGTTTCTGGGCTGACATGGAGCATCCGTATGTAACATACGACAATAACTTTATCGAGTCCGAGTGGTGGGCATTGAAAGAGATCTGGGAAAAAGGTCTTCTTTATAAAGGCTTTAAGATCGTTCCTTATTGCCCACGCTGCGGAACTCCTCTTTCCGCACAGGAGGTTTCTCAGGGATACAAGACTGTTAAAGAGCGCTCTGCGATCGTACGTTTCAAGGTTGTTGGTGAGGACGCATACTTCCTGGCATGGACAACAACACCATGGACACTTCCATCCAACGTTGCACTTTGTGTAAATCCGGATGAGATCTACTGTAAGGTAAAAGCAGCAGACGGCTATACCTACTACATGGCAGAAGCACTTCTGGACAAGGTTCTCGGCAAGCTTGCAAAGGATGATGAGCCTGCATATGAGATCCTTGAGAAATATAAAGGAACAGACCTTGAGCGTAAGGAATATGAGCCGCTTTTTGCATGTACGGGAGAGGCAGCAGCAAAACAGCGCAAAAAAGCTCATTTCGTAACCTGTGACAACTACGTTACCATGAGTGATGGTACCGGTATCGTTCATATCGCACCTGCATTTGGTGAGGATGACAGCCGTGT
>QWCE01003651.1_pt1 | contig 18719 bp, 18 predicted proteins | sample 1972531 | NCBI WGS metagenome assembly QWCE01 (sample SAMN09866716, study PRJNA288562) | Human gut metagenome isolate term4_stool, whole genome shotgun sequencing... | reverse complement strand
TGTATTCCACGGACTATCTGATCTGGGCCAATGATGCGGCCTTGCTCCAGGGGCAGGCAGGCACCCGGCGGGACAGCAGCATCACCGCCATCGGCCCCCAGCTGCTGGAGCTGACCGGTCAGCCGGTCACCCGGTACTGGGCGCTGCTGGAGAAGGTGAGCCAGGTGTGTCTCACCAACACGGAGCTGTACTTTGTGGATGGCACGGGGACGCCCAGCGCCGGCGTGGAGGAGGCGGCTCTCTCCGACGAGGCCCGGGAGCTGCTGCAGCTGCGGGAGGATGTGCTGTACGACGCCATGTACGGCCAACAGTATATCACTGCAGAGATGAACGAGCCCGTCCAGTGACGGAAGCTGAATCAAAGAGAGCGCCGCAGGCATCCGCCTGCGGCGCTTTTATTTACACAAATATGGTCAGCCTGTGGAAAACAGAGTTTCCCCCGCCCGTCAGAAAGACACTTCTCCGGCTTCTTTCCAGGTCTGCAGCAGCTCTTTTGCGGGACGGGTATAGGTCTTTGTGGAAAAGGGGAAGTCCGGCAGGGCGGCCAGTTTCCAGGGGGCCACGTGGCAGTAGCCCCGTGGGTGCTTTTCCAGATACCGCTGATGGAATTCTTCCGCTGGATAGAAACATGCCAGGGCCTTCAGCTCCACGGCGAAGAAGGGAACGGCCGCGGCCTCCAGGGCAGCGATGGAGCGGATGATGCCCTCGTCCGCCGGGTCCATCCAGTATACGCCGGTCTGGTACTGGCTGCCCACGTCCGGTCCCTGACGGTTGGGAGTCTCCGGGTCGATGGCGGCAAAAAAGACAAAGAGCAGGTGGGGCAGGGAGACAGTCCCGTCTTCATACGCCACTTGCACCGCCTCCCGGAAGCCGGTGCGGCCGGTGCAGACATCGTCATAGTTGGCGTGATCTGCCGTGTCTCCGTTGGCATAGCCGGCGGTGACATCCAGTACGCCGGGCAGGCGGCGATACAGGGCCTCCATGCCCCAGAAGCAGCCCCCGGCAAAACAAATGCTTCTTCTCATCAGGCAAACATCCCCATAAAGCCGTCCGGCCGCTCCTGGGCCTGTCCCCAGATCTCCCAAAACGCGGCCGGAGTGATGGCGCGGGCGGTGACTTCCCCGGGGCGGTTCAGCGTCCGCAGGTCCTCCGGGTAGGGGGCAGGAGAGAGAGCCTCCTCCCGGCCGTAGTCGCCGCCGTAGGCAAAGCAGAGGCCATTGGGGTAGAATTCCACCCGCCGGACCTCCCGGCGCCCGCTGTCCAGTTCCGCGTAGATGAACCGGGGCTCGTCCTCTTCCTCAAGATTCTGTTCGATCAGCACGTAGGACATTCAATCCCCTCCTTGCGGAAAAAGTCATAGATGGCGGTCCGGTCCGCCTGCACGCTGCCCTGGGCAAAGCCGTTCCGCCCGCCACCCCGGCCGGAAAGAGCGGCGTTCAGCCGCTTCACCAGGGGAGAGATGTCCGCCCCATCGGCCTGGACAAGGGCATAGACGTAGGAGGACTCCGCTCCCGCGAACACCGCCGCCAGACCGCCGGAGGCCTTTGCGGCTGCGTCTGCCAGCTTTCTGGCTCCGTCCGGCCGCGTGGGGGGCTCCAAAAGCAGCAGATCTCCCCGGTCTGTCAGGGCCTGGGCCCGGAGGGAGAAGAGCTGATCCTCCAGCTCCGTCATCCGCTGCTTGGCGGCGGCCAGCTCCTCCGCCTGCCGTTCTGCGGCGGCCAGGGTGTCCTGGGGTTTTACAGACAGCAGCTGGGCCACGGCGCGGTCCTGGTCGTATACCTGGGAGAGATACCGGTAGGCCCGCGATCCGCAGAGAATCTCCAGCCGCACCCCCTCCCGAAACTTTTGGCAGGAGAGGACCTTGATAATCCCCACCTCACCGGCCCGGCGCACGTGGGTGCCGCAGCAGGCGCAGCAGTCCGCCCCGGGGAAGGCCACGATCCGCACCTGGCCGGTAAGCGCTTTCTTGCTGCGGTAGTTCAGACGGGCCAGCGCATCCGGCGCGGGGAAGGTGATGTCCACCGGAGTGTCCTGCCAGATCACCTCATTGGCGGCCTTTTCCGCGGCCATGACCTGTTCCCAGGTCAGCTCGGCATTGTAGTCGATGGTCACCGTGTCGGCCCCCAGGTGGCCCCCGCCACTTGGGTGCCGATCTCCACAGGGCCGTCACAGGTGTGGAAAATCACGCCCTTTGTTTCATGGACATCCGTGACCCGGACTGCGCCCAGAGTGCCGTGGTCCGCCGGCTGTCCGCCCCCCTCCGGGTAGAAGGCGGTGCGGTCCAGCACTACGGCCCAGCCGGATTTGGATTTTTCACAGGAGAGCACCCGGGCGGTGAAGGCGGTGAGGTAGGGATCTTGGTAATAGAGTTTTTCCGTTTCCATGTGGAAAACTTCCTTTCGTCAGGGGATGGGACCGGGAGGTATGTTATAGCAGCCCCAGATTCTGCTTCCAGGTCAGCACCCGGCGGCAGGCGGTGTCGATGGTCTCCTCGGACAGGGCGCCGCTTCCCAGCGCCTCCAGGACCTTGGGGATCTGGGTGCGGTAGTCGGTGGTGATGACGAGATCGTTCCCCGCCTCCAGGGCCATCACCGCCACGGCCCCGTCGGCGCTGTACGCTGCAACTGCCTCCATGGCCAGATCATCGGTCATCACCACGCCGTCAAAGCCCAGGTCCGTCCGCAGCAGGCCGTGGCCCTTCGGGGACAGGAGGCGGGGAGATCTCCATCCACAGCAGTCATGATATTGTGGGAGACCAGCACAGCGGTCTTTCCGCCGCCGCTCTCCATACCCGCCTGGAAGGGGAGGAAGTCGGAGGACGTGAAGGACTCCAGCGGCCGATGGTCCACGGCGATACCGGTGTGGGTATCCACATTGTTCCCATAGCCGGGGAAGTGCTTGAGGACGCTGCCCATACCGTCCTCCGCCATCTGCGAGACCACCTGGGCCACATAGTCCGCTGTGGCGGCCGCATCCTGGCCGAAGGTGCGGTCATACATAAAGTCGGCGGGGTTGGTGGACACATCTGCCACCGGGGACAGGTTCACGTTGAAGCCCAGGGCGGAGAGAAGGAAGTCCTTCTCTCGGGTATCTGCCAGCACGGCCTCCATGCCGCCGGAGGCATAAGCTTTCTGAGGAGAGGGAAACTTGGAGGCCCGCAGATGGGGATTGGAGCTGACCCGCACCACCGTGCCGCCCTCTTCGTCCACGCCGATCAGCAGCGGGATTCCGGTGTCCACAGCCGCGGCGTCCTGATAGCTCTGAATGGTCTGGATCAAAGCATCGGCAGTTTTGTCGGCCGTATCCCGGCCGAAGAGGATGTAGCCGCCCAGATGATAGGTGCTCACGTCGGAGACCGCGTCTGTGTCGGGTACCCGGACAAAGAACAGCTGGCCGACCTTTTCCTCCAGGGTCAGGGAGGCAAGCAGGTCCTCCACCTCCTGGGCGGCCAGTTCCTCCGGTGTGGGTTCCGGGGGCGCCTCCGGCTCCTGGGGCTGAATGTCCACTAAGGGTTCCTGGGAAGTCTCCTCTGTGGGAGAGCCGCCGCAGGCAGTCAGGCTCAACAGGGAGAGGACAGCCAGCAGAATTGTAAAAAGTCGTTTCATAAGAGCTCCTTTCTGCTGTGGAGTGATGATATGAAGTGTATCACATCCAGGCCCGAAAGAAAAGACTGTTACTGATTTGTGGTGGAATCCAAACGGACCCCGTGGTATGCTGGCAAAAATGGAAGGGAGCGTGTGACAACATGCGGATGGCGGCTCTACTGATGGCAATGATCGCCCTGCTGGGGAGTCCCCAGGGGGAGGGGACGGTCTCGGAGACCACCTGGGAGACGGTGGCTGTACAAGTGCTGGAGGAGACACCGGAGACGGCGGCACGGACCCTGCTGGACTGGGCGGGCTCTGGACAGACGATCCCGGAGGAGGACGTGGTCCTGGCCCTTTTGGAGGAGATGGAGGCGGAACCGGCAGCCTCCGCAGTGGCATTTGCAGCGGTTCTGGACAGGGCGGACAGCCTGCGGAAAGCAGGTGAGGCGCCGGAGCTGGGAGAAGAGACCTACCGGGCGGCGGTCCGGTCCCTGTCCCCCTTTTTCACCAGGCTTCTGGGGACGGAGACCACGCTCTGGCAGGAGGAGCCCTCTGCCTGGCCTGCGGATTTGGCGGCGTTTGACGGCATCTGGTGTGACAGCACCTTGCAGGAGCTGCTGATCTTCCAGAGCGGCACCTGTCGGGTGGTAATCCCCTACCTGGACTACTATGGGGAAACGGCCTTTTCTGCCCGGCTGCGGGACCGCGGCGGCATGGGCTGGTGTCCGTCGTTGGAGATAGATATCCACGAATCCGGCGATTTCTCCGGGCCGCTGACCTATTACGTCTCCGGTCTGGCGGAGGACCGTTTCTGGTGCAATACCCAGGGCCAGCGGTTTGACAGGCTTTGACCTCCGGAGTCATGAAGGTGGTATGCGTGGGATGATGTCGGAAAGTGGAAAAAAAGAGGCGGAACGCAGAAATGCGGTCCGTCTCTTTTTTATTCCGGATTTACAGGTCAGTCCTGGGGCTTGACGATGGCGATGTGGAGCTCGTCCAGCTGTTTCTGCGTGACCTCGCTGGGGGCGCTCATCATCACATCCTGGGCGTTCTTGTTCATGGGGAAGGGGATGATCTCCCGGATGGAGTCCTCCCCGGCCAGCAGCATCACCATGCGATCCACGCCGGGGGCAATGCCCGCATGGGGCGGCGCGCCGTAGGTGAAGGCGTTGTACATGGCGGGGAACTTGGCCTTTACGTCCTCCTCGCCCAGCCGGACCATCTCAAAGGCCTTAATCATGATCTCCGGGTCATGATTCCGGACCGCTCCAGAGCTGAGCTCCACGCCGTTGCACACCAGGTCATACTGGTCGGCGGTGATGCTGAGGGGATCGATCTCGCCCCGCTCCGCCTTCAGCAGGACCTCCAGCCCGCCGGAGGGCATGGAGAAGGGGTTGTGGCAGAACTCCAGCTCGCCGGATTCCTCGCCGATCTCGTACATGGGGAAGTCCACAATCCAGCAGAAGGCGTACTGCTCCTTGTCCATGTGACCGGGGACGGCGGCGCCCAGAGTCTTTACCAGCGTGCCGGCGGTCTTTTGGGCAGCGCCCAGCTTGCCGGCGGACAGGGCCACGAAGTCGTTGGGCTTCAGACCCAGGGCAGAGACCACAGACTCCTTGATGGGCTGGACAAACTTGGCGATGCCGCCCACAATCTCACCGTTCTCGTCCAGGCGGAACCAGTAGGGCTTGCCGCCGGAGACCACCTCCACATCCGCCAGGGTCTTGTCGATGAACTTCCGGGTCTCGTGGAAATCGCTGACCACCACGGCCTTCACCACGTTGCCCTCGAAGGGGCCGAAGCCGCAGGCGCCCAGCAGGCCGGTGACGTCCTGCACCGTCAGGTCGATGCGCAGGTCCGGCTTGTCGGAGCCATACTTCTCCATGGCCTCGGTGTAAGGGATACGCATGAAGGGCGCGGAGCTGGCCCGGTCGTATTTGCCGTACTTGGCAAAGATGGGGGGCAGCACGTCCTCCAGTACGGCAAATACGTCATCCTGAGAGGCAAAGGCCATCTCCATGTCCAGCTGGTAAAACTCACCGGGGGAGCGGTCCGCCCGGGCGTCCTCGTCCCGAAAGCAGGGGGCGATCTGGAAGTACCGGTCAAAGCCGGAGGTCATCAGCAGCTGCTTGAACTGCTGGGGTGCCTGAGGCAGGGCATAGAACTTTCCGGGGTGGTTCCGGGCGGGCACCAGATAGTCCCGGGCACCCTCCGGGGAGGAGGCGGTCAGGATGGGGGTGGTGATCTCCAGGAAGCCATGCTCTGTCATGGCCTGCCGCAGGGCGGCCACTACCTGGCACCGGAGGATGATGTTGTTCTTCACCGCCGGGTTCCGCAGGTCCAGATAGCGGTACTTCAGGCGGGTGGCCTCGTCGGCCTCCCGGCTGCGGTTGATGGGGAAAGGCAGCTCGTTGTGCTGGCAGCGGCCCAGCACCTCAATTTTGCCGGGCACCACCTCGATCTCGCCGGTGGGTAGCTTGGCGTTCTTGCTGTCCCGCTCCCGGACGGTGCCCTCCACGGAGATGGTGGACTCCTTGTTGATGGACTTCAGCAGGGCCACCATGTCGGCGGTCTCCGCCACCACCTGAGTGGTGCCATAGAAGTCCCGGACCACGGCGAAGGCCAGCTCACTGCCTACCTCCCGGAGGTTTTCCAGCCAGCCGCAGATCTTTATGGCCTTGCCGGCGTCGGAGAGCCGCAGCTCTCCGCAGGTATGGGTGCGATTCTGTGTCATGATTGTGGATTCCTTTCTGTGTGGAAATGTGATTACAAATAGAAATTTATATAAAAAATATTACGAATTGAGATCATATTTCGCTGCCAGAGCCCAGAGCTGTTCCCCAAGGCCCCTGCCAACGGCCTCTCCGTCCGGGACGGTGCAGCCGTAGAAGTCCGCCTGTCCCGGAGCAGCATAGGACCACTCCCGGACGGTAAAGTTCAGCACAGCAAAATCGCCATCTGTACCGGCGAGGGAGAGGGAGAACATCCAGTCTCCCGACTCATAAGAGACGGACCCATGGCTGGCATTCACCGCCTGAGCAAGGGGCTTGATTAGAGGGTCTGTCAGAGAACGGCAGAAGGAGAGGTCTTGGAGCTGTTCCAGCAGGGCCGCCCCCTCTGGGGAAGTGAGGGGCACCGACACCGTGGCGGTCTCTGGCTCCTGGGCCCAGTCCCCCAGGGAGCGGATCAGGACGTTGATCTCTTGGAGTTCCTGGTCCTTCAGCAGGTCCGGCAATGTTACCGGGCGGCTGTACCGGATCGCGGCGACCAGCAGCAGGACCAACAAAGGCACCCAGACACGCTTCCGGTTCTTCATAGAAACACCTCTAGTAAATACTACTTGTATTTTTTATAGAAAATATTTCTGCTTGGACTGCTTGAGATGCGATTTGGTTGTCTCCACAGGTGAAATTCGGCGTTAAAGTATCTCTGTGGGGCAGGGAATTACTCCTGGATGACGGTGCCCTTTTCCCGTTCCGCGAGACCCGCCTTAATGCGGTAGACGGTGGCGGCGGGTTCCAGCTTTGTCTGCTCGCCGGTGGCCATGTCCTTGCAGGCCACCACGCCGGAGCTGATCTCGTCCTCCCCCAGAAAGATCACATAGGGGATGCCCAGCTTGTCGGCATAGGCGATTTTCTGCTTGAATTTCTTTTCCTCGCAGTGGAGCTGGGCGCGGATGCCGTTTTCCCGCAGCAGGGTGGCCAGGGAGATGGCAGCGGACAGGTCCTCCGTCATGGGCAGGATCAGCACATCCGCCGGAGCGGTGGGCAGGTCCGGATTCAGCATACCCTGTTCTCCCAGCACATAGAACAGCCGGGTCAGGCCGATAGAGATGCCCGCGCCGGGAAGCTGGCGGTCCGTGTAATACTCCGCCAGATTGTCGTACCGGCCGCCGGAACAGACGGAGCCGATCTCGGGGTGATCCAGCAGGGTGGTCTCGTAGACGGTGCCGGTGTAGTAGTCCAGGCCCCGGGCGATGGTCAGGTCCACGGCGAAATTCTCCGCCGGGACGCCGAAGTCCGCCAGATACCGGACCACCGTGTTCAGCTCCTCAAGACCCTGGTCGAAGATTTCGTTCCGGCCCCGGTAGCCCTCCAAAGCGGAGAGAACGGCGTCGTTTCCGCCGGAGATGGCGATAAACTTCAGGATCTCGTCGGCGTCGGACGGAGCCACGGTGAGGTCGCCGGTGAGGATGGCCTTCACCTTTTCCGGCCCGATTTTGTCCAGCTTGTCTACGGTGCGCATGATGTCGCCGGATTTCTCCGTCAGGCCCAGCATGGCGTAGAAGCCGTTGAGGATCTTCCGGTTGTTCACCCGGATCTGGAACCGCTTCAGTCCCAGGGTGGAGAAGGTCTTGTAGATGATGGCGGGGATCTCTGCCTCATTGATGATGGAGAGCCTGCCATCTCCGATGATGTCGATGTCCGCCTGATAGAACTCCCGGAAGCGGCCCCGTTGGGCCCGCTCACCCCGGTACACCTTGCCGATCTGATACCGGCGGAAAGGGAAGGTCAGGTCGTTGTAGTGGAGGGCCACATACTTTGCGAGGGGGACCGTCAGGTCGAACCGGAGTGCCAGATCCGCGTCGCCCTTCTGGAGGCGGTAGATCTGCTTCTCCGTCTCGCCGCCGCCCTTGGCCAGCAGTACCTCGCTGGACTCGATCACCGGGGTGTCCAGGGGGGTAAAGCCATAGAGGGAATAGGTACGGCGGAGGATCTCCATGATCCGCTCCATCTGCTGCTGTGGTCCGGGCAGCAGTTCCATAAAGCCGGACAGTGTCCGTGGGGTCATTTTAGCCATCGTCAAAACTCCTTTTTCGTGGGATGCGGGTCGCTGCCCGGGATGCACCGCGGGCGCAAAATGATAAAACGCTCCCGTCCCGCGGCTTTGGGACGAGAGCGATTCCGCTTCGTGGTGCCACCCAAATTCAAGGCCTATAGAGCCTCCTTTTTGCCTCCTGTGCTACGGGGAGGGTGCCGTGGGCGTCTCCGCCCCCGCTCCGCCGCTGTCCTTCGTCCAGGCCGGCCGGGCCGCTCTCAGCGGTGCGCCCCTCTCTGTGGGGCCGGCGATTGGAGTACTGCTGCGGCATCCGCGCGGTGCAAATGAATCAACAGGGTGATTGTATGCGCTTTGGGGAAAAATGTCAAGCGATGGGACGGTTGGAGGGATTGACGATGCAGCGCCAGTCCAAATCGCCCCGGGCCAGACCCAGTACCAGCGCCTCCGCCGTGGCCAGATTGCTGGCAAAGGGGATGTTGTTCTGGTCGCACAGCCGGGAGATATAGGAAACATCTCCCACCATAGCCTCGTTGTTGGGGTCGTTGAAGAAGAGTACCAGGTCGAATTCGTTGTATGCGATCCGGGCGCCGATCTGCTGGCTGCCGCCGTGGGCGTAGGACAGGAAGCAGTGGACATTCAGGCCCGTGGCGTCGGCCACCATGTGGCCAGTGGTGTTGGTGGCGTAAATGTTGTGGTGGGACAGGATGCCGGCGTAGGCGGTGCAGAACTGCACCATCAGCTCCTTCTTGTTGTCGTGGGACATGAGGGCGATGTTCATGAAAGACTCCTTTCTCTATCTGATCCGCAGCAGGGGGACCCGTTCCCCCTGGAGGCGTTTCGCAATGTTGCGGTAGGCAGTCGCGGCGCTCTGGCCGTCCGCCAGCAGGATGGGCACACCCCGGTTCATACACAGCGGCAGGGCGTCATCCTCGGGGACCACTCCCAGCAGCGGCAGGCCGGCCTTGTCGATGGCATCGTCAATGGTGGCGTGGAGCTGGCGCAGCAGCTTTTTGCGCACCCGATTCACCACCAGGTGCAGGGCGCCTGATGGGAAGCGATCCAGCTCCATGACGGTGTGCTGGGCGTCCCGCAGGGAGGAGGCGTCCGCAGTGGTCACCACCACGCAGCGGTCCGCGGCGCAGGTGGCCAGCTGAAAGCCCCGCCCCAGGCCCGCAGGTGCGTCCAGCAGACAGAAGTCAAACCGCCTGCGTACCTCCCGCAGCAGATCTGCCATCTGGATCTCCGTCACCGGGCGACCATGGGGACGCGCCGGCGCGGTCAGCAGGAAAAGGCCGGGGATCTTGGGGTGTTCCACAGCGGCCAGTTCCAGGGAACAGCGGTTCTGCGCCACGTCTGAGAAGTCCATCAGCGTCCGGTCCGACAGGCCCAGGGCCAGATCCAGATTCCGCAGACCGATGTCGCAGTCCAGGCACAGCACCCGCCGGCCGGATAGGGCGAGAGCCGCGCCTACACCCGCCGTAAAGGAGGTCTTTCCGGTGCCGCCCTTTCCGGATGCGACGGCAATGCACTGTCCTGGAGACGTCATCAGGCGGCACTTCCTTTCAACTGCTCACAAATGTATTATAAGGGATTCTTCTTGATTTTTGCAAACATTCTCGGATATTTTTCCGGAGTTTTTTTCACTTTTTCCACCACGATCAGCCGGTGGCGCACATCTGTACCGGGGATGGCATAGTCCCGGACCGCCTCCACGGCGCCGCCCAGGATCGCAATGGCGTGCTGTGAGGCGGCCAGCTCCGCGTCTGACTCCACGGATTTCATGGCCAGGAACTTCCCGCCGGGCTTTACCAGCGGCAGGCACAGCTCACACAGCACCGGCAGGGCCGCCACTGCCCGGGAGACCGCTAAATCAAAGGTTTCCCGGTGCTCCGCGGCAAATTCCTCCGCCCGGGCGTGGACGCAGGCCACATCGGGGAGGTCCAGCTCCCGGCACACCGTCTCCAGGAACTGGATGCGCTTGTTCAGGGAGTCCAGCAGCGTCAGGCGGATGGAGGGCTCCAGCACCCGCAGGGGCAGACCGGGAAAACCGGCACCGGTGCCGACGTCCACCACGGACTTTCCGGAAAAGGACTCCAGGGTCAGCAGGGCGGCGCTGTCCAAAAAGTGGAGAGTGGCCACATCCTCCGGGTCCGTAATGGCGGTGAGGTTCATCACCTTGTTGGTCTCGATCAGCAGATCCCCATACCGGACCAGAGCAGGGATTCCCTCCACAGGGAGGTTCAGGGCGGCAAGACCCGATTGCAGGCGCTGTTCCATCATGTCCTCTCCTTCAGCAGGTCTCGGATCTCCGCCAGCAGCCCTTCCTCCTGCGAGGGCTGGGGCGGGGGAGGAGGAGCGGCCTCCTTCTTTCGGTGGAAGCGGTTGATAGCTTTGATGAGGCAGAAGACCGCAAAGGCGATGATGAGGAAGTCCAGAATAGTGGAGAGAAAAGAGCCGTAATTGATGGCAACAGCGGCGCGCACTTCGCTGCCGCCGGCGTCATACACCGCCTCCCGCAGGACCCATTGCCATTGGGAGAAGTCCGCGCCGCCGGTGAGCAGGGAGAGCAGGGGCATCAGGATATCGTTGACCAGGGAGGTGGAAATTTTGCCGAAGGCGCCGCCGATGATGACGCCCACCGCCATATCCAGCACATTTCCTCTGGCAATGAATTGGCGAAACTCCGCCAGGAAGCCGGTGGTCTTTTTGGTAAGTTCAGTCATGGGACTCTCCTGTGTGAAATGAATGGGCGCCTGTGTACGTATGCTGTAACCATTGGAGCCCAAGGCTTTCAGAGATTTGACCCGAATGGAGCCGCTGGAGGGGCACCGAATGATCCGGAGCAGGGCTGCGCGCCGCTCCAACGGCTGGAAACGGGTTCAACGATTTGTATAAATAAAACAAAAAATTACAAATTGGATTTTTCCGCGGGGACCAGCAATTCCTTGCCGCCCATATAGGGCCGCAGGACCTGGGGGATGCGGACAGTGCCGTCGGCCTGGAGGTTGTTCTCCAGGAAGGCGATCAGCATCCGGGGCGGGGCCACGCAGGTGTTATTCAGGGTGTGGCACAGCTGCATTTTGCCATTTTCATCCTTATAGCGGATGCGCAGACGGCGGGCCTGGGCGTCCCCCAGATTGGAGCAGGAGCACACCTCAAAGAACTTCTGCTGGCGGGGAGACCAGGCCTCGATATCGCAGGACTTGACCTTTAGATCTGCCAGGTCGCCGGAGCAGCACTCCAGCTGCCGCACCGGAATATCCAGAGAGCGGAACAGCTCCACGGACATCCGCCACAGCTTCTCATACCAGTCCTTGGACTCCTCGGGCTTACAGACTACGATCATCTCCTGCTTTTCAAACTGGTGGATGCGGTAGATGCCACGCTCCTCGATGCCGTGGGCACCTTTCTCCTTGCGGAAACAGGGGGAGTAGGAGGTAAGGGTCTGGGGCAGGCTCTCAGCCGGCAGGATCTGGTCAATGAACCGGCCGATCATGGAGTGCTCGCTGGTGCCGATCAGGTACAGGTCCTCCCCTTCGATCTTGTACATCATGCCGTCCATGTCTGTCTGGCTCATAACGCCCTCCACCACGTTGCCGTGGATCATGAAGGGGGGGATGCAGTAGGTGAAGCCCTTGTCGATCATGAAGTCCCGGCCGTAGGCCAGCACCGCCTCATGGAGCCGGGCAATGTCGCCCAGCAGGTAGTAAAAGCCGCTGCCGGAGACCCGCCCGGCGGCATCCAGGTCGATGCCGTTGAAGGACTCCATGATATCCACGTGGTAGGGAATGGGGAAGTCGGGGACTTCACATGCTCCGAACCGCTGGACCTCTACATTTTCGCTGTCATCCTTGCCGATGGGCACGGAGGAATCGATCATCTGGGGGATCAGCAGCATATTGTGATGGAGCTTTTCCTCCAGCTCCGTCTCCTGTTTCTCCAGCTCTGCCAAGCGGTCCGCCTGTTCCTTCACCTGCTGCTTGACAGCCTCGGCCTCCGCCAGCTTGGCGGGGTCCTTTTTGGCCTGGCCCATCAGCATGCCGATCTGCTTGCTGAGTGTGTTTCGGTTGGAGCGGAGCTGATCCGCCTCCGCAATGGCGGCCCGGCGCTTGGAGTCCAGGTCCAGGACTTCGTCTACCAGGGGAAGCTTGGCATCCTGAAACTTCTTTTTGATATTTTCACGGACGGCATCCGGATTCTCCCGGATAAATTTGATATCCAGCATGATGATTCTCTCCTCAATTTATTGATGTTGCATGTTTCACGTGAAACAATGGCCAGCCGTTGACTGCTCAACGGGCCTCTGCTGCTTCCTTCAGCTGCGCATACCGCTGGGAGGGAGGGGTGACACCCTCCTCAGCAGTCTCAGGCAGTGCGTCCCGGTATTCAGACGCCTCGAAGGCGTCGATGCTGGCTTGACAGCCCGCCAGATCTCCCGCAGAATACTGCTGCTGAATGGTGTACAGAGCCAGCAGTGCCTGGTTCTCCCGCTGGGCCTCCGCCAAGGCGGCGTCAGTTTCCTCTGCGGAGGACTCCAGCGCGTCGATGGTGGTCTGGGCTTCATCCAGCTGGTTTTGCAGGTCCAGCAGGGCGTCCTGCGTGGCCTGTACCTCCTGCATGGCAGTGACGGAGTCCTGAAGCTCCCCAATCACCTCGGAGTTGCTCCGCTGGTGCATTAGAAAGGACAGCGCCATCAGCAGAAAGGCCACGATGAACAGGATCATGATATAGATGACAACGGGCTTTTTCCCGGTGGAGGGCGTTTCCTCCGGAGCAGAGGAGGGTGTCTCCGCTTCGTCTCCGCTGCGTTTTTCAAATTTCATGGCAGATCATCCTTTCCCAATCAGGGGGTTTTCGTTTGCTTTGCCCGGAGCATCGCCAGGGCCTCCAGCAGGTCGTTGAGGTCGTCAATGCCGTAGTATTCCAGCTCAATCCGGCCCTTTTTGCGGCCGGTGACGATCCGCACCCCCCGGCCCAGCTTGGAGCTCAACTCCTTCTGCGCCTCCGCGGCATAGTCGATTCCCTTCGGCGCGGGGGCTTTTTCCGGCTTTTCCAGACTCAGCCGCTTGGCCAGGGCCTCCGTCTGGCGGACAGAGAGGCCGCCGGAGATCACGGCGCCAGCGGCGTTTTCCTGCAGGGCGGGGGAGAGGGGCAGCAGCGCCCGAGCGTGACCGGCGGAGAGCTTTCCCTCCTCCACCAGCTTGGCCACCGGCGGCGTCAGGGACAGCAGCCGCAGCGCGTTGGCCACGGCGCTGCGGGATTTGCCCACTCGGGACGCGGCCTCCTCCTGGGTCATGTGATACGTTTCCATCAGGGACTGGAAGCCAGCGGCTTCCTCTATGGGGTTCAGATCCTCCCGCTGGAGGTTTTCGATCATGGCCAGCTCGGCGGCCTTGCGGTCATCGGCCTCCATGACAATGACGGGCACTTCCTGAAGGCCCGCCAGCCGCGCAGCCCGCCAGCGCCGTTCTCCGGCGATGATCTGATAGTAGCCGGAGGCCAGCTTCCGGACGGTAAGAGGCTGGATGATACCGTGCTCTCGGATGGAGTCGGCCAGCTCTGCCAGGGATGCCTCGTCAAAGTGCTTGCGGGGCTGGGAGGAACAGCTTTCCACCTGGGAAATGGGCAGGTACAGGCTGCCGGTGCTCTCCGCCTTCAATACGTCGTCGCCCAGCAGGGCGCCGAGACCCCGGCCGAGGCCGGAGGGTTTCTTGGATGCCATGGGAACGCTCCTTTCCAGAGAATCAGGCGCTTTGCTTTTTCAGAAACTCCGCCGCAAAGGCGGTGTAGGCCTCCGCGCCCCGGGAGGTCCGATCATAGGCGGTGATGGGCTTGCCGTGGCTGGGCGCCTCGCTGAGGCGCACGTTCCGGGGGATCACAGTGGCATAGACCTTGCCGGGGAAGTAGTGCTTCACTTCCTCCGCCACCTGCAAGGCCAAATTGGTCCGCCCGTCAAACATGGTCAGCAGCACGCCGTCCAGTTCCAGCCGGGGATTCAGGGACCTGCGGACGATCCGCACCGTGTTCATCAGGTCACTGAGGCCCTCCAGAGCGTAGTATTCGCCCTGCACCGGCACCAGGATGGCGTCCGCGGCGCAGAGGGCGTTCAGCGTCAGCAGTTCCAGAGAGGGGGGGCAGTCGATGAACAGGAAGTCGTAGCGATCTTTTACCTTGTCCAGCGCGTCCCGCAGAAGGAATTCCCGGCGCTCCATGCCGATCAGTTCGATCCCGGCGCCGGCCAGCGCCTTGTTGGAGGGGAGAACATCGCCGTATTTGGTGTGCACCAGGGCGTCCTCCACCGGCACTTCGCCGATCAGGGCATCGTAGATTCCCTTGGAGACCGTCTTGTCCACGCCCATTCCAGAAGTGGAATTGGCCTGAGGATCAAAATCACACAGGAGGATGCGCTGCCCGGCCTCCGTCAAGGCCGCGGCGAGATTCACACAGGTGGTTGTTTTCCCCACGCCGCCTTTTTGATTCACAATCGCAATGGTTTTTGCCACGTGGGCACCTACTTTCTGAAAATACCCAATAAGGTAGAAATGCTTATGCTCATTTATTATAGCAAGCGTGGACGGCCGTTGCAAGGAGAAAAGCGGAAAAGCAGAGAAAAGGAAGAGAAAATGTTTCACGTGAAACAAACGGCAGAAAAAGAGCCGCGGATGTTTCACGTGAAACATCCGCAGCCGGTCACAGCAAAAGACGGCAGCCCCAGGGCGGCAGCTGCAAGTGCAGAACACCGCCGGAACAGGGAAGAGTATCTCCGGTGAGGAGATCAGTGGGGCCAGCGCCTTCCCACAGCAGTGTGACAGTGTGGGAGTCCGGTGAGGCGTTGACGGCTGTGGTCAGCCGCTGGTCACCGTTCTGCCGGGCAAAAATCAACAAAGGACCTGCGGTGTAGAGCCAGGAGATGGTGCCGGACTGCAGGGCTGGATACGCATTCCGCAGGGCACCCAGCCGGGTGAACCACGCCAGCAGGTCCCGGTCTTCCCGGCCCCAGGGGTAGGTTCCCCGATTCAGAGGGTCCTCAAAGCCCTCCATCCCGGCCTCATCCCCGTAATAGATCATGGGAGAGCCGGGGAAGGTGAACAGCACCAGCGCCGCCAGCCGCAGCTTGGCGATGCCCGCTGCCCGCTCCCGGGGCAAAAGCCGGTAGGAGGCCCGCTCCGCCTTGGTGTCCGGCGTTCGGTCCGCACCCAGCAGCGTCAGGATGCGGGGGGTATCGTGGGTGCCCAAAAAGTTCATGGCGGAGTAAAAGGCCGCCGGGGGATAGTTCTCCCGCAGGGTCTCCATGGCCTCCCGAAAGTCATCGGCATCCCCGCCGGAGACATAGGCCAGCAGCGCCGTGCGGAAGGGGTAGTTCATCAGCCCGTGGGTCTCACTGCCCAGCAGATACCGCCGCCGCTGGGAGTAGGCGATCTTATTGGAGCCGTCCTCCCACACCTCGCCGATCAGGACGCTGTCAGGGGCCGTCTCCTCCATGGCGGCGCGGATCTTCTCCAGAAACCAGTCCGGCAGCTCATCCGCCACATCCAGTCGCCAGCCGGAAGCTCCGGCACGCAGCCACCGGCGGATAATGGAGTCCTTGCCGTCAATGATGAAATCCACATAAGAGGGAGAGGACTCCTCCACCGCTGGCAGAGTGCGGATGCCCCACCAAGAGTCGTAGGAATCCGGCCAGTGGTGGAACCGGTACCAGCTGTACCAGGGAGAATCCTGGCTCTGGGCTGCGCCCAAAGTGGGGTAATAGCCATCGGCATTGAAGTACATGCTCTGGGATCCGGTGTGGTTGAACACGCCGTCCAAAATCACCCGCATCCCCCGCTGTCGGGCCTGGGCGCAGAGAGCGCGGAAATCGGCCTCCGTGCCCAGCATGGGGTCGATGCGGGTATAGTCCGCTGTGTTATAACGGTGGTTGGAGGCGGACTCGAAAATGGGGCAGAGGTACAGCGTGGTGACACCAAGGGCCTTCAAATCGTCCAGTTTCGACGTGATCCCCGCCAGAGTGCCACCAAAGAAGTCCCGGTTGCGGATCTCCCCATCCGGATCCGGCCGCCACTCCGGCGTGTCATCCCAGTCCTCGTGGACCCAGCGCCGGCCAACCAGACCCGCAGGGTCCACGGGTACCAGACGGCAGAAACGATCTGGAAAAATTTGGTATGTCACACCTGCCCCAAACCAGCCGGGCGTACGGCTTTCCTGGTAGACCGTCAGCTGCCAGGACACGGCCTGTCCGTCACTGCGGTAGCCGGTCTTGTCCAGCAGACAGCCGGTGCCGTCCTCCCGCCAGAAGCGGAAGTGATACCAGAGAAGATCGGGCAGCTCCGGCGCGGTCAGTGTGCCGGAAAAGCAAAGCCGCTCGCCTGCGAAGCCCTCCAGGGGTAGTTCCTGCTCCCGCTGCGTCCCGGAAAACTCACAGGAGAGGACCAGTGCGCAGTGGGAAAAGCCCTCCGTGGCCAGGGGGCGGCAGTGAAAGGTGACCGCCGTTCCGCAGGGGACGGCGCCGAAGGGCTCCTTGCACAGGTCGCAGCGGGGATCAAAGACAAAGGGTTCGCTCATGGGGATGCGTCTCCTTACGGAAGCAGTTGGTTTTCGCCGGTGACGGCACTGCCGGTCTCGTCGGCGGTAAAGTAAGCGTTGAGAATATCCACGCCCGTGGTGGCCAGATTGGAGCCCCAGGTGGCGTGCTCAATGACGATGGCCACGGCGATCTCCGGATCGTCATAAGGGGCGAAGCAGACGAAGACGCCGTTTTCGGTCTGGTTGCCGCCCAGCTCGGAGGTGCCGGTCTTGGCGCCGGCAGTGACCACGCAGTTCCGGAAGGCATTGTAAACAGAGCCGCCGGGCTGGGTGTAGCCCAGCATGCCCTTTTTCACCGCCTCTAGCGTGGAATCCTGCATGGAGACCACGTTGGTGGGCGCCGTGTCGCCCACAGCCAGGACCTCCGTATTGTCATAGGATTTCACGGCCTTCAGCAGGTGGGCCTTGCAGTGCTGTCCGCCGGAGGCCAGTGTGGCGATGTAGTTGGCAAGCTGGAGGGGTGAGTAGAGCTGGTTGGCCTGGCCGAAGGTGGCCCAGGGGGTCTGGTCGTGGCCCGCCTCATTGCTGGGCAAGGTACCGGCGTAATCACCAATCTCAATGCCGGTGTGCTCTCCCAGGCCGAAGGCCTGCAGATACTCCCGGAAGGTGTCCATGCCCATTCGGTATCCCATCTCCGCGAAGAAGTAGTTGCAGGACTTGGTGATGGCCTCCGTCACATTGATGAGACCGTGGTTGCCGCCGGCGCAGTTGGCGCCGCTGTGGGTGGGGTCGTTGGGATAGACCCACCGGCTGGGAGAGTAGATCTCCTGGGTGGGAGTAATGATCCCCTTCTCCAGCGCGGCCACGGCCGTCAGGGGCTTGATGGTGGAGCCGGGGACGTACGTCCCGTTGGTGGCGCGGTTTGTGAAGGGGCGGGCAGGGTCATTGTAGAGAGCCGCGTAGATGCTGCTCTGTCGGAATGTGGAGAGATCATAGGTGGGATAAGAGGCCAGGGCCAGAACTTCCCCCGTGCCCACCTGTACCACCGCCACGGCGCCGCCCCGGGTCTCATCCCCATCCTCCCCGGTCATCCGGGTGATGGTGGCGGCCAGGGCGTCCTCCGCCGCCTGCTGGAGGTCCAGGTCGATGGTCAGCTCCACGGTGTTGCCGGGCACCGGCTCCTTGGAGTAATACTCGCCGGTGATCTTGCCGTCCTCGTTCAGGGAGACCACCCGGGTGCCGTCGGTGCCCTTGAGATGGGATTCAAAGGCCGCCTCCACGCCGTCCTTGCCCACATAGTCGTTCCAGTTATATCCCTCGCCCAGGGCCTCCTTTTCCGCACTGTCGTTGATTTTTCCGAGATACCCCAGGATATGCGCCCCGTAGGTCGTCTCGTACTCCCGCACGGAGGAGGGGGTGATCTTGGCTCCGGCGTAGTCGCCGTCGTTCAGCAGGGAGATCAGCTCCGCGTCGATGTCCTCCGCCAGCACATAGGGGTCCGTCCTGGCGAGATTTCGGCTGCGGATCTCGTACTGGACGCCCAGCACCAGCCGGGCCTCCTCCACGGAAAAAGAGGCGGAGAGGCCGAAATCCTTCCGCATCAGGGCGATCAGCCGCGTGGCGGAGAGACCGGACCCTTCCAGCATGGCGCCGGTCAGCTGACTGGAGGTCAGCTCCTCCAGCAGGGCCTGGGCCTTGCCGGCCTGATCCAGCTCCTCATCCGCCAGGATGTCGTCGGCGGGGTTTTCCCTGTTGCCCTCCTCGTCCGTGGTCTCCAGCAGGGCAGGATGCTCCAGCAGATAGGCGGCCAGGGCGTTCGCGGCCTCGTCCAGA
>QWCE01006053.1_pt1 | contig 18736 bp, 16 predicted proteins | sample 1972531 | NCBI WGS metagenome assembly QWCE01 (sample SAMN09866716, study PRJNA288562) | Human gut metagenome isolate term4_stool, whole genome shotgun sequencing... | reverse complement strand
CCATTATATAGTCTTAATTGAACTGCTTGTGTCTTTTGTGCAAAAGTCTTGTCCCAATCAGTATCAGCTTTTAAAACTATATTAACTTCTCTGTGACCATATTGAGCACCTACATTTCTATAAGGGAATTGTAGGCAGTTGGCACTTTGTCCCCTAACAGAAGATGCATCTAGTGTGTCAAAGTTATTAATAGAAAAAACTTCTGTCTGTTTCCAAAGTACGTATGAAGCATCCTTATCAATCTTTTGGTATAACTCAGCTGGGAACCTCATAACAAATCTATCCCAAGTACCACTGTCAGATTGGTTTCTTTGGCTTACTTCGAATTTTAGAACTATCCTTCCATTTTGGTCATAGTATCTGCCAAGATAAGTAAAGCCAAGGGTATTAAGTGGGTCAGCTCCCCTTTGTCCTTTGATTATCTTTACATTTTCAGGTAGTGGCCAATAAGCAGAGCCATCATCTGTAGCTGCACTGTCTTCTTCCCAGTTAACTGAAGGTTTTCCTTCTGGATCTACTGCACGAGTAGATGTGCCAGGAAGTTGTGGTTCTTCTGCGAAAACATTCACTGGCATCATTGTGATTATCATCAAGAATGCCATGACTAGCGCAAGTGTTTTTCGCAAGTAATGTTTTTGAAAATTCTTCATAAAATTCTCCTTTCTTATTTCTTGCATAAGCAAGTTATTTTCAATCTTCTGTACCTCTGATGCCGCTTTTAAATCTATAAAAAAACAGACGTGTCGTGCCACTGACTCGTTTGTATAATCGTAGTATAATTGCGTGATTGTTAAGTAAATGATTATAATAAGTAGAGGATTTTTAACTAAGTATAAGCATGCGGTTTAGTTAATGTCCTTTACTTGTTTCGACCTTTTTGATAGCATCTAATGAAGCTTTATCTGTGGCACAGAAGATCGTATTTGTTTGTACATTCATTTTAGCACGTGTATGTCTAAATGTCAAGTTTAAATTTTATTTTTAAGAACATTTTTCATATATAGACAGTAGTGTAACCCCCCCCATCTCATTTTCTCGTTGTCTGTCTATAGACGTGTGTATGTACTTTATATGTCTAATGGATGGGCAATAAAAAATGCTAGACGTTTTACTCGTCTAGCATAGGATATTTATTTTATTCTATTCTCTTCCCTATTATATATATATTATATATGCTTTATATTGTTTCACAGTTATTTTGTTCTATATGCATTTGAAATTTTTTATACATGCCAGATTGCTCCTTCATTGCGTCCCAAATTTATGCGCTCTTGAAGACATAGCGTTAAGTACTCTAGTCCAAATCTCACTGCTTCTTCCATCTTATATCCCTTCGCTAAGTATGTGGCTATAGCGGTGGAGACTGTTGCACCTAGTCCAAAGGCGGCTCTATCTACTCTCTTCCTATCTATAATTTTCTCTTTGCCATCCATGACTAATACATCTTTTAGTTCGCCCTCGAGTGCGCCTCCTGTGATCAGAACGCTTGTACCATAATCAAGGTGAAGCTTTTGTGCTGCGGCAAGCATTTCGGTAACAGTAGTGACTTTCATCTCCGTTAAAGTTTTCGCCTCTTTCATATTTGGTGTAATGAGGCTTGTTTTGTGAAAGATGTTTTCTTTTATATACTCAAGTGTTTCGGCATCCGTGTAGACGTGTCCGAACTTTGAGGCGATGACTGGGTCTAGTACGACGGGCACATCTCTAAAGTATTTATCTAGTGCGTCTTTAACGGCTTTGGCCTGATTGATGTTTGAGATGAGTCCGATTTTGACGCAGCTGATGCAAAAGTCCTCGCTCGCTGCCTTGATTTGGTCGTAGACCATGGACGAGGAGAGTGCAAGTCTCGAGATGCACCTTTGTGTATTTTGGCTGGTCACGGTCGTTGTGGCGACTGTGCAGTAAGTATTTAGTTTTAGTGCTGTCTTGACGTCTGCCTCGACGCCTCTTAGGGCGCTTGAGTCCAGTGCCGAGATTGACAGTATTACGGGCTTTTCTTTTAGCATGGCTAATCTCCTTTATTAAGATGATTTTATTACATTCGCTTATCTTTGTCAAGATGCTTATGCTTATGGTGATGGCTGTGACATATTTATAGTAATGGCTGCGCTATGATTATAGTAATGGCTGTGCCATAAATATAGTGTGACATAAAAAAAAGCTCTCTGAATTTGTCTCAAAGAGCTTAGTGTATTTATTTACTTTCTATGAATCTAATGATTTTGTATATTGTTAGTGCAAGGTCTTCTCTTGTGTATGTGCCTTGCGCGTTGTAATTATCTTGGCTTTCGCCATTAACAAGGCCTAGCTCGTCCATGTACTTAACTTGATCCAGTGCCCATGAAGCGATTTTGTCTTGGTCTTTGTAATTAAAGACTTTCACTTTTGGCATATTGATTTTGTGTTCTTTTATGAAATTATAGATAACTGAGGCAAACTCTTGGCGTGTAATCTTTTGTGTCGCCTTTACTGTTTTGTCTGGATAGCCTTTGTAGATACCGTGTGTTAGTGCCCATGTCATCGCCTCTGCGTACCACTCGTCTCCTTTTATGTCCTCGTAGTCGATAAGGCCAACGGATTTGTCTTTGGAGATGGTCATAAGGACTTGTGCTAGCATGGCACGATTTATTGCTAATTTGCCTTTGAACTCTGTGTCTGAAACGCCGCTTAGTACGCCTCGTGCGATAAGTTCTCTGATTGCTTCGCCTTTTTCGCCGTCTGGTAAGTCTCTGTGCTGAACTAGTCTAAGTGCTTGTGCTGGCGCTAGTATGCCGTAGTCTTGTTTTTCTTCTATTTTTGTTTCTGGTTTTGTTTCTTTTTTAGCTACTTTGTCATTTTTGCTTAGTTTTGTATTTTTGTCATTGCTTTCGTTTTTCTTATCTTTATTATATCTATCGTATCTATCATTTCTATGATTTCTATTATTTTCATTATCTTTTCTCTCTGGCATTTCTTCTTTTTCTTTAGTATCTGGTTTTTTATTATTGTCTTTAGTATTATCTTTTTCTTTATTATTTGGCTTTGTATTATTATTTTCTTCTGCTTTTTTAACTTCTTTTACTATTAGTTTTTGATTTTCTAGTGTTAATTCTGTATCGTCTGTGAATTTTAATTTGATTTTGCCAAGCTTTTCGCCTGCTGTCTTTGTGTCTCTGTTTGACTCGTCTGTAACTGTGGCGTGGTCTAAGTGGCCTTGGTAGCCTTGTTTATCTGCTACGGAGTCTTTTATTTTAACGCCGTCTTGCCAATTAACATTGTCATTTTTATTAACTGTGATGTCTTGTGCTTCGATTTTGTCTTTTATCTCGTTAACTATAGCGTTTCTAAATGGTATTCTTAACCAAAGGAAGGCTTCTTTATCGTCGCAAGCAGCTTTACTGATTCTTATGCCACCTTCTTTGTTGTCTATCGTTCCTAGCTTTCTATCCTTGCCAATTAGCATAGATTTTTCTAAACTATCTATAATTAAAGCGTTTATTTTAGCTTTTCTTTCTTCATCGTCTAAGTTAGCAAGTTCATCTTTTAAATTTCTTCCTTCATCTTTATTTAGCGTAAACTTTATTCTATCTATCTTATCTTCTTTATATAAATCATTTATAAGCCCTGCTAGGTTTGTCATGTCTAACTCGGAAAATGATTTTTCTTTGTTTAGTATTGTAAAGGATAGTTGATAGTGTGGTTTGTATTCGCTTGGATTTTGATAGTCTTGTGGTTTTTCAACTTTATTTATTCTAAGCATGTAGTCATCATTTTTTTCATTTAAGCTGTACATCTTTTCATCCATAGCTTTTGTAAGCTCGTCTACTGCTTCGTCATGTGTTTGGCAGCCAGCAACTGTTTCTGCTTTTGCTTCTTCTTTTGCTTCTTCTTTTACTGCTTCTTCTGAAGCTACTACCGTCTGTGCGTTTCTCGCATCTGTCATGTCTGCTTCAACGCTCTCTGCCTTGATGTACTCGAATTGTGATAGTGCAAAGGCAATGATGAATGCTAGGGAAATAATTCTTTTTAATTTGTTCATTTTAAAACTCCTCTCTTAAGCCTTAATTTGTCGGCTCGTGTATTAAATAATGCATAAGCGTCCATAAATCTAAGGCTTGGCCCTGCCTTATATATTACTTACGATTGCGAAATAATTATAACATTTTCGGAAGTCGAAATTATTTACAAAATATTTACAATTTTAATTATGCTAATGGCTTTGCCATGATTGTAGTGTGGCATAAAAAAGCTCTCTGAGTTTGTCTCAAAGAGCTTCCTATACTAATGTTTTTTATTAAGCATATCGTTTTTAATTGTCCAAAGCTTTTTGCTTAGGTCGACGTAGTACTCGTGTGGATTTTCTAGTCTCTTTACTTCATCCCAAAGCTTATCGACTTCTTCTAGCGAATACTTTTGCACTTCGTCGATTGTCTTCTTATTATATACTAATTTACCTTTGTCGAAAATTTTCTTTAGTAGTGGCACTGCTGTGTAGTTTGTAAGTGTTTTCTTCTTCCAAGTGTATAGTGGATGGAAGATCTCGATCTCTTTTGTGAAGTCGATCTCTTCATCATGTGTTGTAACGAGGTCAGCAAGCGCCTTTCCTGTTTCGTTGTCATATAATCTGTATAGCTTTTTAAAGCCGGGTGTGGTGATTTTTTCGACGTCACCACTGATTTTGATCTTGTAAATCTCTTTACCATCTTTGAATGTGGATACAAGTTTGTATACGCCGCCAAAAACTGGCTCGCTTCTTGATGTGATCAATCTTTCGCCAACACCAAAGCCATCGATTTGGGCGCCTTGACCAAGTAGGTCCTTGATCACGTACTCGTCTAGTGAGTTTGAGACCATGATCTTAACGTCTGGGTAGCCTGCTTCGTCGAGCATCTTTCTCGCTTTTTTCGATAGATAAGCAAGGTCGCCTGAGTCTATCCTTATACCGACGCCTTCATGACCATTTGCACGGAGCTCGTCAAAAACTTTTATCGCGTTTGGTATGCCTTCCTCAAGTGTATTGTATGTGTCAACGAGTAAAACACAGGAGTCTGGATAAACTTTCGCGTAGGCTCTAAAGGCTTCTAGCTCTGTATCGTACATTTGTACCCATGAGTGAGCCATGGTGCCTGTGGCTGGAACGCCGAAGAACTTGTCTGTGATAGTGTTTGCTGTGGCTTTCGCGCCGCCGATGTAGGCTGCTCTTGCGCCAAGTATCGCTGCTTCACTCGCTTGGGCGCGTCTCGAGCCAAATTCTGAGATGGCTCTGCCTTTAGCGACTCTAACGATCCTGCTCGCTTTTGTCGCTATCAAGGATTGGTAGTTTATCGTAAGAAGTATCATTGTCTCCATGATTTGTGCTTCTTTAACCGGGCCCTTGACTATGATGATGGGTTCCTTTGGAAATACTGGTGTTCCTTCTTCAACTGCCCATACATCGCAGGTGAATTTGAAATTTCTTAAAAAGTCCAAAAATTCTTCTGAGAATATCTTTTTGCTTTTGAAGTAATCTATATCATCTTCTGTAAATTTTAGATTTTCTATATATTCAATGACTTGCTCAAGTCCTGCGGCGATGGCGAAGCCACCATTGTCAGGGACTTTTCTAAAAAACATATCGAAGACTGCCTCTGTATCCGCTACGCCATTGGCAATGTAGCCGTTGGCCATGGTGAACTCGTAGTAGTCCGCCAGCATCGATAGGTTTATGCTTTTATTATCTTTATTCATCTTAATCCTCCCATAGATCTTTTAATCTGCCTTCTAATTTATATCTCACATGCTTTAGCTCGCCTGTATTGCGTGAAGACGTGATGAGCATGAGCTTTCTGAGCTTATCTGAAAAGCTATTGATATAGTCTGCGCTCGCCTCGTATGAGCCGTGGTAGACGTATTTCAATAACTCGCCACCGAGCGCAACGACGTCGGCACCTATAACGTAGGCTTTGAAGGCGTCCATCGCAGTCCTTATACCGCCTGAGGCGATTAGGGTAAATTTGTACTTCTTCTTGAGCTCCCTTGCATATAGTATAGAGAGTGCTGTTGGCGTGCCAAAATCGAAGATATCCGAGAAATCTTCAGCAGCGTTCGCCATGGACTCAATCCTAGCAAAGTTTGTGCCGCCCGCGCCTGATATGTCGATGTACTTGACACCGAGTTTAGCGAGATCCTCGATATTCCTTTGATTCATGCCAAAACCGCATTCTTTCACTATGACGGGCAGCTTAAAATACTTAAGCGCAGCCTCGATGTTCTTCATATAGCTAGTGAAATCCCTGTCACCCTCGCCATTAATGAGCTCTTGAAAAGCATTTAGATGTATGCAGATGGCGTTGGCATCGATTAAATCAACCGCCTTCTTCATCACATCCAAATTCGCTGTAGCACCGACATTGGCTATAAGGTAGCCGTCTTTGTTGACCTCACGTGCAATGGTGAATGTTTCAGGGAACTTCTTGTCCACAACAGCAATCTTCTCGCTTCCAAGCATCATAGGTATATTAAAGTCACGTGCGAGCCTAGCTAAAATCTCGTTGATTCTAAGCGCCTTTTCGGTGCCGCCAGTCATCGCGTTTATGTAAAAAGGACGAGAAAAGTTTCTGTTGAAGAATTTCTTTTCAAGTCGTACCTCGTCTATGGAAAGCTCAGGAAAAGAGTTGTTGTCGATGAAAACATCTGAAAGAAGCGTGTCAGTCCCGCCATCTTCCGCTCTTAGGAAGTTTGTAAGATGCAGGTCCTTGATCCTTTCTTTGTAATCAATCTTTTTCATAGTTCCTCCTAGATTTCTATATAATCTTCTATATTAAGTTTTTTGTCTATATCAAGAGTCCTTAGACTATGGATATAGATGTCTTTGCCCTTAGTCGTGTAGATGTTGAAGTCGCCTTTTTTAAGCCCACTCGCGTCAAAGCTATGGGCAAGGAGCTTCGCAGGCTTGATAAAATCTACTTCGGGCATCAGCTCTTTGAAGATAGCGTCAATGAACTCGTAGTGAGTGCAGCCCAAAATTAAGGTCTTGTAGCCGCCATCGTCGATGCGCCTTTTGTAGTCAAGAACTTCCTCTTCGATGATGTCCCTGTTCTCATCGAAGTCCTCGATAAGCGCCGCAAGCGATGCGCTCGCCATCTCTAGTAAATCATCTGTGCCAATGGCCTTGAGCCTATTGTAATACTCTTTCGAAGCTATGGTGAACTTCGTCGCAAGTATCGCCGCTTTATTAAGCCCAAGCCTATTTACTTCGTCAATAGTTGGCGTAACTATATTGTAGAGCTTAATCTTATGTGTGTAGCCGGTATTAAGTATCGCGCTACTCATGGTATTACAAGCGACAAGGCAGTCAGTAACGCCCTTTTCGTATAAGAAGTCTAAAATATGCTCCATACAAGAAAGGATTTCGTCACGACTCATATTGCCATAAGGCACTCTGATATTGTCCCCGAAGTAATTTATTTCAATCTCATTATTCAGCTTAAGAAGCTCACGAACAACGGATAAGCCCCCTATACCTGAATCAATAACTGCTAATTTCTTCATATTACATGTCGACACGATTGTCGATCGCCTTTCTGATAGTTTCTGCGTCGTAGTAGCTTAGGTCAGCGCCCATAGGCACGCCGGTACCTATCCTAGTCACCTTGACGCTCTTGTCAGGGATGTTCTCCTTGATGTAATTTGCTGTCGCAGTGCCCGCAATGTCTGGGTCAGTCGCAATGATGAGCTCTTTTACACTGCCGTCAAGCCTTTGGAATAGCTCAGGGATGTTTATCTCCTCAGGTCCTATGCCCTCAAGCATGTTGATGGTGCCGCCTAAAACGTGATAAAGACCGTTGTAGCCGCCCTCTTTGTCAAGGCGCATAACATTCTCTTCCTTTTCTACTACTAATATGGTAGAGTGGTCTCTGTCCTCGTCAGAGCATATGCCGCAGACGTCAGCTTCACTGTAGTTACAGCAAATCTTGCATCTGTGAATATTTTCAAGAGTCTCCTCGATGTCCCTCGCTAGGCTCATGGCCTTATCCTTATTGTTCAAAAGGTAATAAGCAAACTTTATCGAAGACTTCGAGCCAAATTGCGGAAAAGACTCTAAATTGCTAACTAGCTTATCTAGCCTATCCATTATAGTCCTGGAATACCTAGGCCGCCAGTTAATTTGCCCATCTATAGTAGCTTCAATCTCTTCTTGCTTCTTTTGCATATTTTCTTGTGCTTTTTTAAGCTGCTTCATCATGTTATTCATGTTGCCGCCCATTTGTGGGAATCCTCTTTTCATAATTACCTCCTACTTAATTATAAGCTTGCCGCCCAAGAACTCTTTAAGGTCCTCTCTAAGTTTGAGAGTCTTTTTCTCTTGGTCGGAGCTTTCAATTTTGATATCGATTATATCGTTAAAATATTTGTTAATAGTCTTTAATATGGCGTCCTTGTTCATATCAACAAGAGCTACACTAGTGTCTAGAGCTATGTCGCGAGACTTTTTAAGTACTAGTACGCCAGAAACAGTTTTTGAATATTCAAAATCCGTGAATATGGACTTAAGTACCCTCATATCGTCATCTTTCAAGAAGTTTTCGTAAAGCGCCTTGTTCTTTTCGAAGTCCTCTTCGGGTTCTTCGTCCTCATCTAAATCAATGTCCTCGTCCTTTTCAGCGGGGATAATGGTCTTGCCACTTTCGCTGTCAGAATCACTTTCTTCGCTTTCTTCACTTTCTGCTAGGCCTTGTGAATTTTGCTCATCAAGTGTTTTTGCCTCATCATTTACTTTTACTTCATCAAATGGCTTTGCCTCGTTTGTATTTTTTGCTTCGTCAAGTGATTTTGCTTTGTCAATCGATATTGCCTCGTCATCTATTTTTGCTTCGTTTTGTTTTTTTGCTTCATTTGGCTTTTTTACTTCCTCTTCCATTTCTGTGAAGTAAAAGCCTTCATCTTCGTAGTCCACCATGCCCATCTCAAGGCTTGCTAAGTCGTCAAAAGACTCGTCTTGATTATCTTGAAGCGTTATTGACGAAGTGGCTGCGCCATCACCATAGTCGTGGTCACTTACAGGATGTGCTAAATCACTAACTGTAACGGATCTATCGAAGTTCATCTTCATGACCTCACTGTCAAGGCTCATGACCTTAAGGCCCGCCATCTCAACGAAAATTCGCTTTTCCTTGACAAACTTCATCCTCTCAAGGTAATCCATGTAGATGTCGATTGCGTTGATGATGTCCATAAGCTTGATGTCAAAGGTGAAATTGTATTTGCCAAGCTTATTAACTTTGTCATAGAGAATCTCTCTAAGCGCCTTAATTATGCCATCTATGATCATCGCTTCGTCCTTGCCATCAAGGAAGAGCTTGTCTAAATTGGCATAGTACTTTTGGGGATTGCGTGTGAATATCGCCTCTACTATGCCAGTGGAGTAGCTTTCATCAAGCAGTCCCAAGGCTTTGAGGACGCTCTCCTTAGTAAGGGTGTCTGAATAGCTGATGGTGCTCTCAAGCATGGATAAAGCGTCTCTCATCGAGCCAGCGCCTGCTCTAGCAACGATTTGAACGGCCTCGTCCTCATATTTTTTGCCGATAGTATCAAGCACGCGAGATAAATTCTTCACGATGAGATCCTCATCTATGCGCTTAAAGTCGAAGCGCTGAACACGGGAGATGATGGTCTTTGGTATCCTCTCCGGCTCTGTCGTCGCAAGTATGAAGATTAGGTGCTTTGGTGGTTCCTCAAGTATTTTTAAAAGCGCATTGAAGGCGCCCTTCGATAGCATATGAACCTCGTCTATGATGTAGACTTTGTATTTTAGCTTAGTTGGTAGATATATCGCCTTGTCACGAAGCTCGCGGATATTGTCAACGGAGTTGTTTGACGCAGCGTCAAGCTCTATGATGTCAACGGCCTTGCCGCCAAGCGCCTCAAGACAGTTCTCGCACTCATTACAAGGCTCAGCATCGTTTGGATTAAGGCAGTTGATTGCCCTCGCAAAAACTTTTGCAAGAGAAGTTTTACCTGTTCCGCGCGTGCCGGTAAATAGGTAGGCGTGAGATAGTCTACTTAGTAGTATTTGATTTTTAAGTATGGTTGTGATGTGATCTTGACCGATGATTTCGTTAAAAGTCTTGGGTCTAAACCTTCTATATAAAGCTTCGCTCATCTCGTCCCTCCTATAAATACAATTATAGTTATTATATCACAAAAATAAAAAAAAATAAAGACGTGAGTTGTCTTTACGAAGTGGCTAGTCCATAAACATGGGTGTGACATGAAAAAGGGCTCTCGTGTGAAAGCCCTTAATAGTTATTTAATATATTTCTTCAATGCCCTTTCATATTTTTCGTAGAAGCCATAAGCGCCAACGCCAATAAAAGTTTCGAGAATATTACCTTCGCTATCAAAGATAAAAACTGTTGGAACGGCTTTTATCTTGAAATTAAAATACTTCTCAGCCGCTTGACTAGGACATAGATTTTGATATTTAGCGTCTGCTTTTTCTAATAAGCCCTTTGCTTTAGCTATATTTTCTTCTCTAGTCTTCTTGTCATAATCACTTGACGTGCTAGTAAGAGGCTCAATGTTATGAATAACGCCAAGGAAGCCAGCTTTGCCTTTATAATCGTTTGCAAGCTTTGTTAAGTCAGGAAGTTCTTTTTTGCATTGTGCGTAATCAGTCGACCAAACATTAACTAGAGTGTATTCATGCTCAGCTAATATATCGGCAATGTTACGTTTATTACCATCGAAGTCTTCTAGCTCAAAATCAAGCTTGCAAGGCATTTTAACTTTATCTGATGTAATTGCTACAGTTTTCGTAGGCGCGTCATAGCTGACGTCAAAACCCATTAGCTTAGCCAAATCTCTTAGCTCGATGAAATTTGTTTCGATAATAAAGGCAGAATTAAGTTTTTTCTCTTTGCCATCGATAAGGACATCCATATTTCTCATAGTTGCCCAAAGCTCTTTTTGAGATGAATAAGTCTTGATATCTGATAGGTCTTCATATGGTTTATTCGTTTCGATACTAACAAGATGCTTGTCGTTGTCGTAGTCAACATAGAATTGTGCCTTTGTTCCTTTAAGCGCAGCGGCTGCATCACGTAGCTTTAAATAATTTTTCCCCTTTATAATATAAGCTCTAATCTCACGCGCCTCGCCGTTAACTGTAAACTTTTGAGTGCTCTCCATAGCCTTTTCTTCGCTCGCAGCCATTGACATAGGCATAAATGTCACTAGCATAAGAACTACTAATAATAATGAAATTTTCTTCTTCATTTTTTCCTCCTTGATTTACCCTGCTAACAAAGTATATTGCTTGTAACTATATTATATCACTGAAAATAAATTTTGGCAAGAGAAAAGGGCTCTCGTGTGAAAGCCCTTAATAGTTATTTAAATTGTATTTGTAAGTATATGGTCCAAACCTTTCATAAATTTTAATCTTAAACACAGCTCCGTCCCACTCTGTTTCACAGGCATCACCGCCCATGATATAGCCTTGGTCGCTTGTTGTGAAGAAATCTTCCTCAATCTTTCGAAGGAAGAATAAGTTCTCTCTTTTATACATATGAAGCGTCGTGCTAAATAAAAATTCACGCTCACTTATAACGGCTATATTTTTGCCATCATCCGAAGTAAATTCGTAGAAAGTACCAGCAGCAAAAGCAATTAAAAGTCCTGCAAATGCTGTGAATATAAGTACTAGTGCTATTGTTACTGAGATGATTGCTCTGGGAATAATTTTTTTCTTCGTATCTAAAATGATGGACAAAGCATAAATTGTCCATAATGAAGCTAGAAAGATAATCCCGTAGATAAGCCCTGGGAGTGTTATGTGTATGAAGACTAAGTTTACTGAAAATATTAGCCCACTAACCTTGCTTATAATATAGATAAGTCCAGTGACTATGATGTATATCAAGCTCAACAGCAAATTTCTTCTTATGACCTTGTCACTCAATTGCTCCTTAAAAATGATTTTTATACTGCTCATATTTGTCTAGTACTTCTACTTTTTCTATACTAACATAAATCACTTTGAAAGCTCCCTAAATGCTTCATCGTATTCATTCATAATGTCTTCAGATATCTTTTCTATGTTATTGATCTTTAAATTCAGTGGCAAAGCATTCTCTCTAATTGATTGCTTTACAAACATGTTTATAGCTGTCGATACGTTTAGTCCAAGTTCATCAACTAAGTTTATAAATTTTTCTTTATCATTCTTATCCATCGCTATCGTTAAATTGCTTTTTGACATAATATCACTTCCTTGTGTATATTATACAGCTATTGCACGTGAAAATCAAGTGTATTCTCAGTAATTTAGTCTAGAACTTCTACCTCATAAGCTGAATCGACTGTAACAAGCGCACTTGATTCCAGCTCTGTGTTATGCGCTGTGCCGTCGAAGTAGACTGTGACTTTTTTGTCTTGGGTGTCTTTTGCGTCAATCGGCTCGTTATCCTTGTGAACGTCTACATAATCAAGCTTTACTAAGAATGGATTTGGATACTCGGTATTTTTACCAAAAACATATTTGAACTCTACTGGCACGTCAATATCTTTTATTCTAAGCATAGTAGCATCCTTTGTACTTTCGTCACAAACTACTTCTTCTACAGTTCCTGTGAAATTTGCGACGTATTTTTTAGTCTCGTCCCAAATGTCATCAGTTGAGAACAATAGATATTTGCCTTCATAATAAACAGTTAAAAAGCCATCGCCAGCGTATTGGTACTCGCATTTATCAAAGTTTGATTCGCCGTCATTCTTTGGAAACTCGCTTGTAGGAACGACTTTTTCAATTTTGCCGTCCATGGTGCCGCATTTGACTAAGCTATTGATATAGCAAGTGTCCTTGTATAATTTGCCGTCCACCATGACAGCTGGGATTAGAGCTCCTTCGTCTGTTCTATCCGGCTCGTCTATTTCACTTGTTTCGTTTACTTCATTTGCTTCACTTTTTTCATTTGGCGCCTCATTTGGCTTTTGACACGCAAAGGCACTTAGCATAAGGGTCAAAGACATCATTATAAGTAAAAACTTTTTCATATCATCACTTCCTTGTATATAGTATATCACAATAAAGTGCGCCGTGAATGGATTTTCATTAATTGTTACTATTTTGTAAGAAATAAAATATATTAACTCGAAGAATTTCGGTGGGTTTCCACCTTTTTTCTTCGTCTATCTATATCCATAAAAAAGTATGCACCAAAAGGTACATACTTAATAATTACTTTTCTATTATCAAAACGCCTGAGCAAAAACTTATTTTTTCGAAAATTGCCTTTGGGAAATCTTTCTTGATGCTCTCGTAAACAAGGTAGTACTCGTCATCATCCCAATAATCTATCGACTCTTCTCTGCAAGCTTCTAATGATGCAAGGTCTACAAAACTAACGTCGCCTATAAAAATTTTACCGCCATCATTAAGAAGGCTAAGTAAAGCCTTTAAAAAATCTTTCTTCTCAGAGTCAATTATGTGATGAAGCGAATATGTCGCGAGTATCGCGTCATATTTTTCACTTAATATCTCATTGTCTAGTGCTTTTGTGAAATCGCCTTCATATAATTTTGCCCTTGGCATTTTTTCTTGCGCTATATCAAGCATCTTCTTTGAAAAATCTTGGCCGTGTATCTCAAGACCATCGTCATAAAGTTTTTTCGAGAGTATTGCCGTACCAAAGCCTATGTCAAGAACTTTTTTTGCTTTCATTTTTCTAACGGCATCGTAGATGTAAGCAAGAACTTCTTTATATCCAGCAAAGGGATAAGTATCCTCACTCTCTGAGATTTCAACAGTTTTATCGTACTCCTCTGCCCATAAATCAAAACCAAATTTGTCTAGCATATGTCCTCCTATAATCTTTCTTTTAATAATTATACCATAAAATTCATATTAACTCGAAGAATTTCGGTGGGTTTCCACCTTTTTTCTTCGTGCGCATCTCTATTTCAGTCTATTAAGTGCGTATATATGTTTTGGCTGGCATAAATATGTCTCTTAGATATAAAATAAATAAGTTAGCAATTATCTACGCAGTGGCACAGCCATTCTCAAGGCATAAAAAAGTATGCACCAAATGGTACATACTTTAGTAAATATCTTAGTCTTCTAATGCTGCATCGATCTTAGCTTTATCGAAGCCAAGTATCTTTTCATCGCCTATAATGATAACTGGTACGCCTGTAAAGCCCATCTTCATCATTTCCATCCTAGCGTCTTTATCTTCTGAGATGTTCTTTTCTGTGTACTTGATGTTCTTTCCATCTAAGTAATCCTTTGCCATGTGGCAGAATGAACATGTAGTGCTTGTATAAATTGTAATGTCTTTCATTAATATCCCTCCTAAATTTTGTCTATCAATTGTCACTAGATATATACCCACGGCTAAGACTTTTAAAACAAAAAGAGCAGAAATTAATCTGCTCTTTGATATATTTCTATTACTTAGAAATTATTGTTCCAGTTTTTCCTTCGATACCTTCGCCTGCTTTTTCAAGTGATGTGATTAAGCTGACTCTACCAGGTTTTGACTCTGCAAACATGATTGCTGCTTCAACTTTTGGAAGCATGGATCCTTTTGCGAAGTGTCCTTCTTCTGAGTACTTTTTCATCTCATCTACTGTCACTTTATTAAGCTCTTCTTGGTTTTCTTTACCGAAGTTTATGGCAACTTTTTCAACTGCTGTTAATATGATTAGTTGATCTGCATCAACTATTTCAGCAAGTTTTTCTGAAGCGAAGTCTTTATCGATAACTGCTGCTACGCCTTTGTAGTCTTCGCCGTCTTCGATAACTGGGATTCCGCCGCCGCCAACTGTAATTACAACGTCTCCTGCTTCGATAAGATGACCGATTAGATCCTTTTCTACTACGTCAATAGGCTTTGGTGAAGCTATAACTTTTCTGTAGCCTCTACCTGCGTCTTCAACGTATGTGTCGCCTGTTGCGGCCATAAGCTTTTCTGCTTCTTCTTTTGTATAGAATAGGCCGATAGGCTTAGTAGGGTTTTGGAATGCTTTATCATCTTTATCTACTAAAACTTGTGTGATAACTGTAGCTACGTTTTTCTTGATGCCTCTTCTCTTTAGTTCTGCCTTGATGGCATTTTGTAAGTGGTATCCAATGTAGCCTTGGCTCATTGCGCCGCACTCTGCAAATGGCATATCGCCTTTGAATGCGTTGTTGATAAGGCCTACTTGAGGGCCATTGCCATGAGCGATGGTAACGTCGTTACCTTGTTCGATTAAGTCGACGATTGGTTTTGCTGTCTTCTTAACTAATTCTTTTTGTTCGGCACAAGTTTTTCCTAGAGCGTTGCCTCCTAATGCAACTACTACCTTCATTCTATAGTTTTCCTATAGTGGCAACCATAACTGCCTTTATAGTGTGCATTCTGTTTTCAGCTTCGTCAAATACTCTTGAGTACTTGCTTCTGAATACTTCGTCAGTAACTTCCATTTCTTTTAAGCCGTATTTTTCGCCAATTTCAGCACCGATCTTAGTGTTAAGGTCGTGGAAGCTTGGTAGGCAGTGTAAGAATATAACATGTTCGTTGCCTGTAGCTTTGATCATGTCCATATTTACTTGATATGGTTTAAGAAGTTTGATTCTTTCTTCGAATTTATCTTCTTCACCCATTGATACCCAAACATCTGTGTAGATAACGTCTGCGTCTTTAACTGCTTTCTTAACGTCTTCTTCGAATTCGATAGTTGCGCCTGTTTCTTTGGAAACTTCTTCCATTTCCTTAACAAGGTCTTTTGATGGCCATAGTTCCTTTGGAGCTAGAGCTACGAAGTGCATACCCATCTTAGCAGCGCCTATCATTAGGGAGTTACCCATGTTGTTTCTAGCGTCGCCTACGTAAACGAATTTGATTTCGTTAAATGGCTTTGGTACATATTCTTGTACTGTCATGAAGTCTGCTAGTATTTGTGTTGGGTGATAAACGTCTGTTAAACCATTCCAAACTGGTACTCCTGCGTGTTTAGCAAGTGTATCAACTGTTTCTTGTTTGAATCCTCTAAATTCGATACCATCGTAGAATCTGCCTAATACTTTAGCAGTATCTTCGATTGATTCTTTCTTGCCCATTTGTGAGTCTTGTGAGCCTAAGAATGTAACTTGACCACCTTCGTCCATACAAGCAACTTCGAATGAACATCTAGTTCTTGTACTAGTTTTTTCAAATAATAGTACGATATTTTTTCTTTCTAGTAAATCTCCTTTAATACCTGCTCTCTTCTTAGCTTTTAAGTCGCTAGCAAGGTTTAATAGGTAATGAATTTCATCTGGTGTAAAGTCTTTTAGTGTGATGAAATTTCTTCCGTGTAAATTAACTGCCATTAATTTTAACCTCCGTAATTTAGAATTTTATTAATATATAATTTGACTATTTAACGTCTTCTCTGTAAAGTGGCATAGACATACATCTTGGGCCGCCTCTACCTCTTGAAAGTTCATATGATGGCATTCTGTGTAATTTGATTCCTTCTTTTTCAAGTAAATCATTTGTTACTACGTTTCTGTCATATACTACAACTTCGCCTGGAGCGATTGCTAATGTGTTTGAACCGTCGTTCCATTGTTCTCTTTGAGCATCAATTCCTAGTCCGCCGCCGCATCTGATTAAATCAACTTTGTCTAGGCCTAGGTAGTGAGCTAATATTTTATCAAGTGAGTTCTTTTCTTCTGTAATTACAATCTTGTCACCGTCTTTAACCATTGAATAAACTACTAGAGGTCCTTCAATTTCTGGGTGGATAGTGAATTTGTCTTTGTCGATCATTGTGAATACTGTGTCAAGATGCATGAATGCATGTGATTGAGGGATGTTAATTGCAAGAACTGTCTTGAATTCACCAGCATTTAATACATTTTCACCAAGTTTTTGTAGTGCTGCTGCTTCAGTTCTTTGTGAGATACCAACTGCTAATACGTCTTTAGTAAGTATTAGTTGGTCTCCACCTTCTGTGTGATACTTTTCTTCTCTGTCATACCATCTAGGTACGTCTACGTCCTTGAACATTTCGTGATGGTCGTAGATGTATTTACCAAATAATGTTTCTCTTCTTCTAACGTTTGACCACATCTTGTTGATAGCAACACCATGACCGATGTTTGCGAATGGGTCTCTTGTGAAATAAGCGTTTGGCATTGGTACTGTTAAGAAATATCTGTCAGCGTCAGAGAAGTCAGCAAGTGTTTCTTTGCTTCTCTTAGTAAGCTCAGTCATTCTAGTACCAGCGATCATCTTCATAACGATGTCCTTTTCAGTCTTTTGTTGTAGCAGGATGTCTTTCATGATGTATCTTTCGTTTGGTGTGTGTAGGTCAGCTTCGTCTAAGAATTCTTCGATTAAGCTTTCCTTTAGGTTTTTGTCCTTAATTACATCAGCTACTAAGTCTTCTAGATAATAAACTTCGCAGCCACTTTCTTTTAATAGATTTGCAAAGTAATCATGTTCCTTAAGTGCTTGATCCAAGTAAGGTACTTCGTCGAAAAGTAGTTCTTGCATAGTATCTGGTGATACGTTGTTTAATTCTTCACCAGGTCTATGAAGGATAACTTTTCTAAGTTTACCAATTTCTGAATAAACTCTAACTCCTTTTTCCATAAAATCACTCCTTTTTTTATTATTAGCTTACGCTTATATTCTATCACAATGGATATCCTTTTACAAGAACTATTTACCCAATTTATCTTTTAATTAAACTAAACCGATATAGAGATTGTTTATGACAATGGCCTATAGTATAAATATAATTTTAAAGCAATAGTACATATAATATGAAAGAAGTTTTAAGTAAACACTATTGTTACTATTTTGTAAATATTATTTGCTTCAATTGACTTGTAAAGAAAAAATTTATATTGTATAATTGTTTTGTAATTCGAAGAAATCATTTTAATTTTATGGAGGGAAAAATGAAAAATCTAAAAAAACTTTTAATTTTATTAATGATGACAAGCTTATTCTTATTTAGCTGCAATAAGTCATCAGGAAACGATTACGTTGTTGATCAAAGTGAGATCAAATCAAATGAAGAAGACATGGACAAAGGCACTATCGCCATCAAGACTAGCGGTGTTAAGTACACTTTAAACCCTGAAGTTTGGGGCAAGCCTTTCGAGAACATCCACGTTTACAACGAACTACTTGAAAAGAGAGACCACGCTGGCGACATCTACGGCGGCGTTAAATCAAGCTTTGCTAGCACTGAACAAGCAGATGCATATGCAAAACTACTTATGGATCAAACACTTAGTGAAGAAGATAAAAAAGCAGAACTTGATAAAGTAATAAACGAATTCTCTAAGATGTGGGCTATAAATGTTATAGCTGATGACAAGATGCCAAAGGATGACGAAGGCTTAAAAGCGCTAACAGGCTTTGACAATAACGAAAAGCTAGCAAGCACTGACGGCTTCAACTATGTTTGGTCATACATGAACAAGGCTGAAGGACTTACAGGCGAAGATCAAGATATCTACGACAAGCTATATGAAGACCTTGACAATGTTAAAAAATCTATCAAAGTAGCTAAACCACTTAGCGTTGACGGCGAATCAGGTGCAGCTGCAAAATTCGATTTCGATACAAAAGACATCTACGGCAAAGACTTCTCCGCTAAAGAATACCTAGCTGAGCATGAATACACAATAATGAACGTTTGGGGAACATTCTGCGGACCATGTAAAGCTGAAATGCCAGACCTAGCTAAAGTTTATGAAGAATACAAAGACAAAATCGGTTTCTTAGGC
>QWCE01003161.1_pt1 | contig 18756 bp, 15 predicted proteins | sample 1972531 | NCBI WGS metagenome assembly QWCE01 (sample SAMN09866716, study PRJNA288562) | Human gut metagenome isolate term4_stool, whole genome shotgun sequencing... | reverse complement strand
AATAATTCTTCTTTTGGATACTCCTATCAGTCCCGACAGCAGCTGCAGATTGCCCGCTTTCGCGCCCTTGAATATGATCGCTCCACTGCCCAAGTGGCGGTGGGGGGAGTAAGCGCCCTGATCAATCCAAAAGGTCAGGTTGTTACCCAATCTGGGCTCTTTAGGGCAGATACTTTAAAGGCAGCGCTGCCTTTGCGCGACACTCTCACGTGGCAGGCACGTTTTGGGGGGGCAATAAACGCCATCTTCCGTTTCGGAACCCTAATTGGGGTGGTTCTGGTGGGAGCAACCCTGATTCTCTTGAAAATACAAAAACGCAGCTTTCAAAGAACCGAGTTTTCCACCCTAAGGGGAAGCAAACCAGCGGTGAATAAGACCAGAGGAAGCGGAAATAACAGCTCGAAAGGAAAAGGAAAGAAATGAAAGATACCGTAATCGCGATTCCTACCTATAACGAACTGGAAACGCTGCCCCGGCAGGTGGCAAAACTGCGCCGGGAAGTTCCGCAGGCAGACCTGGTGATTGTTGACGATAATTCTCCCGATGGTACTGGCGAGCTGGCCGAAGAACTAGCTAGCAAAGATAGGGGAGTGCAGGTAGTGCACCGGGCGGAGAAAGCCGGACTTGGCCCGGCCTATTTGGAAGCATTTTCCTGGGCACATGAGGCAGGATACACCTGGATAGTGCAGATGGATGCCGATGGCTCTCACCGGGTGCGTGACCTGAAAAAACTCCTGGCTCGCCGGCTGTGGCCGAGTAAACCGGATCTGGTGATTGGTTCGCGTTGGATAAGAGGAGGTCGCCTAGAGGGTTGGTCAAAGTTACGGGAGGCGCTCTCGCGAGGTGGAAACGCCTATATCGGGGCGCTGCTGCGCCTGGGAATCGGGGATGCTACCGCCGGTTTTCGGGTTTACCGCCTAGATTTTCTTAGTCGCCTGGGACTAGCAGATCTAGATTCCCGCGGATATTGCTTCCAAATAGATATGACCCGGCGGGCGGTGAAAGCGGGAGGAAATATTGTGGAAGTACCGATCACTTTTCAAGAACGCGCTGCTGGATCCTCCAAAATGTCCAGCGCGATTATCTTGGAAGCCCTGGCTAAAGTTACCCGTTGGGGAATAGCTGACCTGCTCAAGTTGCCGCCTACTCTTCGCTAAGGCCTAATCGCTATGTTTAAGGCACACTTAAGATCCGCTTGGGAGGCGGTGGCTAAGCCCCGCAAATACTAGTTAAGCTGGGGAATTAGCTAGCGGTAATGCACTCCGTCCATTAGCGCCCCAGAATGCAGCACCTCCAGCTGTTCTTTTAGCAGCTGTTGCAATTCTTCTTCGCTACGCCGTTCCATGAGCATATCCCAGTGGGTACGCTGGGGACGCACCGGTTTGGAATCTTCCTCTTCTGCGGGTTCTTCATATTGGAGTTCCCCGGTTTCCCCGCATTTGCATTCCCACTCGGCGGGAGCGGCCACCTCGGCGGCGAAAGTCATGTGGAAACGGTGTCCATTAGGGCAAATGTAGAGGCTTTCGCGGCGTTCTGCGAATACTACGCCATCTTCTGTCTCTAGGCTTTTTGAACCGATACTTGTTCCACGTAGTGCCCGCTCTGCCATAGTAATAACTGCTCCTTGCTTCCCGTCCTGGCTACCCAGCAAATACCGCCCTATTCTAACAGCTGCGCCGGTGGGCAAGAAAGCTATAGTGCTCTTTTACCCACCGGCGAAACTAAAACTACATTAATGGGAACCACGCTCATGGTGGTGGCATCATAGCTGATACCTGCAATATGGCGCGCGGGAATGCCGGTTTGGTCTATCACTTTGCGAACCGAAGCGACTAAAGTTTCCCACCAGTCTGAGGGGTCTTGTTCCGCCCATCCCGGATGCGGGTGATAGGTGGCGTCCCGGTGGCGGCAAAGCCAATCGGAGTGCCTCGCAAGTCGAAAATCGCGGCGCGGCAAGATTAGGTGCCATAGTCGATTCCCAGTAGGTAAGGACCTTTATAACCCGGTGCTACCATTTGTTTTCTCTTTAAACTTTGCGCCGGCATCATTGTCGGCGACTGTTATGCGCAGTGGTAGTGCATTTTCTAGTTGTTAGGGTGGTATTAAGTGTTTCTATTTAGTTATCGTTTTCGGTCCAACCGTTTTCTTCCCATACGGCAGCAGGAATCAGGCGGTCAACACGATCTAGTAAAAAGTCAGGTTGATGTGCTTTCGGCAGAGCTAGTGCTTCTTCCATAGTGGAGTCTCCAGTTAGCGGCATTGCTGAGAACATTCCGGTTTTTTTGGCCATCTCGATATCGGTGTAAAGACGGTCACCAACCATCATGCAGTTCTGGGGGTTAACATCTAGACCTTCCATGGCCACCTCAAGCATTATCGGATCCGGTTTGCCGGTAATAACCTGGCACTTGGTTTGGGTGCAGGCTTCGATCGCGGCAATAATCGCAGCACAGTCAGGCTCGCCTCTGCCTCCCGGGAAGGGGCAATAGCGGTCGGGGTTGGTGGCCACTAATATTGCGCGCTTGTGGAACCAGATGGCATCGAAAGCTATTTGCAGTTTGCGATAGTCAAAGGTGCGGTCATAGGACGCAATCACAATATCGATTTTTTCCGGATCATCACTGATTTTTATTCCCGCATCTTGTAGAGCATCAATCAACGGCTGCTCCGCAATCGGGAATACGGTTTTGTCGGCGTGGTGGTCTTTTAGCCAACGGGTCATGGTGACCACCGTATTGGCAATGTCTTCTAAGGGGGTGGGAATATCCATTCCCTCTAGTTTGTCGACATAAAGATGGGGATCTTTAGTGGGATTATTAGAGAGGAAACGTACCGGGATTTCGCGGCGCCGCAGCTCCTCAATTAGTCTTTTTGCCCCGGGCAATGGGTGGTCTCCCAAATAAATGGTGCCATCCATATCAAAAATATAGGCATCATAGAACTCGGTGGGGAACTTAAGATTCTCTTCGGCGTACATCGGTTTTCCTCTCGACTAGTATTTCTTAAAAGCGGGGGTGGAAAGCCAGTGGGCTTTCCACCCCCGATAATCGACTGGGGTTAAAAACAAGTAGCGCCAGAGCATAAACAATGGTGTGGGACAGCCAGCTGGAAGCTGCCGGCGGGTCAATAATCGCCACGCGCATACATTAGCCGTTGTGCAACCTCGACCAGACCTGCTGCCATCACGCCAAATACTACTGCCGCCGCCAGAGCCAAGATCAGGTTACGTTCCACAATCGGGAACCAAACCATGACCGTCAGACCAACAGTAGAGCCCGGTCAGCCTCTCCGGCACCAACCATGCGAGCGCCTTTGATACCGACCATGCGGGTAGTCAACGTCTTCGCCGGCTTAAGCCCAATATCAATTACTTCTGCAACTCGCTCGTCTGCCTCTAAATCTTTTTTTGATTATCTCTTTATAGTCGACAGCAGCGGAATCCGCTCCGATTACGATTCGAAGTCCCATTATTTTCTCCTCTCATCATCAGCATTGATGGCCTAAGCTCTTTCTATAACACTTGGGAATGTTCTTCCCACCAGTTCTAGAAAACTGCACTTATGAGCGCACGCGCTCCAAAGAGCGTTTGGCCGCTGCAACCACATGCTCACTGTCTAGTCCGTAATGTGCGAACAGCTCGCCGGCCGCACCGGGCAGACCAAATCCTTCAATACCTATACTCTCGCCGTTATCTCCTACGAGGTCGCGCCAGGGATCTACTAGACCGGCCTCAATCGAGACTCGGGCTTTTACAGCTGCCGGGAGTACCTGCTCGCGGTAGTCAGCGTCTTGAGCTCTAAACCATTCCATACAGGGAACTGAAACCACCCGGGCAGCAATGGATTCCTTAGCTAGAGTTTCGCGAGCCTGCAAAGCATATTGCACCTCGGATCCGGAGGCTAGCAAGATCACGTCCGGCTGCCCTGCGGTATCAGCCAAAACATAGGCGCCCTTATCTGCATTTTTGGCACTAGCGAACGCTTCGCCACTTGCGCCCTCCATATCCTCCCGCTCGACGATGGGAAGTCCCTGGCGGGTTAAAATCAATCCTGCCGGCCCAGTTTGACGCAGAATCTGCAGCCAACAGGCCGCGGTTTCATTGGCATCCATAGGACGCACAATCGACAGATTGGGGATTGCCCGGTAGGCAGTCAGATGTTCGACCGGCTGGTGGGTAGGCCCGTCCTCGCCAACTCCGATAGAGTCATGAGTCCAAACATAGGTTACGGGGATATTCATTAGCGCAGCTAAGCGGACTGCGCCTCGCATATAGTCGCTAAAGACGAAGAAGGTGCCACCAAAGACCCGCGTGAGACCATCCAGGGCAATACCGTTCATAATGGCGCCCATAGCGTGTTCGCGCACTCCAAAGTGCAGCACCCGCCCGAAGGGGTTACCCTTCCACATATCAGTTTGCGCCGATTCCGGGATAAAGCTGTCGGCATCGGCGATAGTAGTGTTATTCGAACCTGCCAGGTCGGCAGATCCGCCCCAGAATTCTGGCATTACGGCACCGATTGCGGAAATAACTTTTCCAGAGGCCGCGCGAGTAGCTAGCGAGTCTCCGGAAGTAAATACCGGGAGTGCGTCCTCGATACCTTCGGGGAGCTTGTCGGCTAGGATCCGCTCTAGTAGCTCATTCTTATCGGGATTTGCTTTCTTCCAAGCTTCAAAGCGGGGATCCCAATCGGCATGAGCTTCCTGGGCACGCGTGGCAGCGTTCTCCCGGGAGTGCTTGACGGCTTCTTCGTCGATATCAAACATTTTCTCCGGGTCAGCTCCTAGAGCTTTCTTCAAGCCCTTGAGTTCTTCTTCCCCCAGTTTGGCGCCATGAATCGCGCCGGTGTTTTGCTTGCTGGGTGAAGGCCAACCGATAATTGTGCGCAAGGCGATGATTGAAGGCCGATCCTTTTCAGCTTTGGCAGCATTTATTGCCTGGTCAAGAGCATTTACATCTTCTTCGTATTCTCCGTTCTCAGCCAGCCAATTAACCCGCTGGGTGTGCCAGCCGTAAGATTCGTAGCGTTTTAGTACGTCTTCTTGGAAAGACACATCAGTATCGTCCTCAATGGAGATATGGTTATCATCCCAGATCACAATGAGGTTACCCAGATTTTGTACCCCAGCCAGCGAAGAAGCTTCGCTGGAGATTCCTTCTTGCAGGCAACCATCACCTACGATCACGTAAACATTGTGGTCAAAGGGGCTTTCCCCTAGGGGAGCGGTGGGGTCGAGCATACCGTGCGTACGCCGGGAAGCCATCGCAATACCAACCGCGGCGGCAAAGCCAGATCCCAGCGGTCCGGTAGTAACCTCCACGCCCTTAGTATGACGGTACTCGGGGTGACCGGGAGTATAGGAATTAAAGGTGCGGAAACTCTGCAAATCATCGAGTTCCATGTTTTGACCGGCTAGATACAACTGAATGTATTGCAGCAAAGAGGCGTGCCCGGCTGAAAGTACGAAGCGGTCGCGTCCTAACCAATCTGAATCTTGCGGATCAAAACGTAAGTGACGTTGGTAAAGCAAGTAGGCAGCGGCAGCTAGCGAAATTGGGGTTCCCGGATGTCCGCTGCCGGCCTTTTCTACCGCATCAGCGGCTAAAAGCTTAGCCGTTTTAACTGCACGTTGATCAAGTTCATTCCACTCAGTGATCATATTTTTCCCTTCCATCATTTCATTAACTGGGCACTTACTCTGTTGCCGATATTAACAGGTGGATAGCCAAATAATCGGACATCGTGGCTGTTGCTCACAAAAGTGCACACATGTACTTTGGAAGCCAGATTCTCAGGCAATGCCATACTGAAAAATATACTTCACCGCAGTTCGGGTTATCTCCAAGACAGAATCAGACTCTTTGCTCTCTTTAACCATCAAGAGGCTAGGATTGGCTTTTCCGGTTGCCTACGAGTCCCAGAACCCCCGAACCTAAATCCGATAATGTACATTATGTAAACTAGATGGATTAGCACGTGCCTTTGCTCCCTGCCACCCGGGCGACCTCTCTCCTGCCGTTTTGAGTTATGGGTTTCCAAGCGCTTGAATTAGCTCTGGAAGTATTTCCGGTATTACCACAAAGGAGAATATCCACGATGGCAGCTGACGAGCCGCTAAATCCACCACTGAAAGCTCTAGGTGACAGCCTAGAGGCAGAAATTAAAGACCGAAAAACCAATAAGCATCCGGTAGACCAAGTACCGTCGGCTCCTCGGACGCTGTTGCTATCGGTACAGCACGTTTTAGCGTTTTACGCGGGTGCGGTAGTTGTTCCCCTGGTAGTTGCGGGCGGACTTAAGCTTGATCCCACTACTACCGTGCACCTGATTAATGCTGACCTGTTTACTTGTGGAATCGCTACCCTGATTCAGTCGATTGGATTTTGGCGCGTCGGGGTGCGCCTGCCGATTATCCAAGGTGTAACCACCATGGCAATCTCACCCATGATTGCGATTGGTCTGGCGGTTAACCAAGAAGGCGGCGTGGGAGTGCTTCCTACCATTTACGGAGCAGTCATTGTAGCCGGGCTATTTACTTTCTTCGCGGCTCCAGTTTTCGCCAAATTGATTCGGTTCTTCCCCCCGTTAGTTATCGGGATTGTACTAACCACTATGGGTACCACTTTGCTGGGAGTATCCGCTGCGGACGTGATTGGGCGCGTTGACGAGCAGGTACCGCCCATGCCCATCACTTTGCGCTCTTTAGCCTATGGCCTGGGAACCTTAGCAGTAATCGTCCTCATTCAGCGCTTCTTTAAAGGCTTCATGGGCACCTTGGCCGTGCTAGCTGGCCTAGTAATTGGGACCGGAGTCGCGGTGGCTCTAGGTGATGCCTCCTTCAGCGAGGTAGGCAAATCTTCCTGGGTAGCGGTCACTACCCCGTTCTATTTCGGCTGGCCACAGTTCTCTTTAACTGCCTGTATCTCCATGATCATAGTCATGCTACTGACCATGGTAGAAACTACCGGTGACGTCTTTGCCACCGGTGAAATCGTGGGCAAGCGAATCGGAAAGAAAGAGATCACGGCAGCTTTGCGCGCCGATGGCCTCTCAACTACGCTGGGGGGAATTCTGAACTCTTTCCCCTACACCTGCTTCGCGCAAAATATTGGTTTGGTGCGGCTAACTAAAGTACATTCTCGCTGGGTAGTAGCTTGTGCCGGCGGAATTATGATTATTTTGGGAGTTATTCCCAAGGCGGGCGCGATTGTAGCTTCAATCCCCTCTCCGGTTCTGGGCGGAGCTTCCATGGCTTTGTTTGCCAACTTAACCTTAGTGGGGATTCAAACCCTGTCCCGAGTTGACCTGTCGGATACCCGCAACGGCATTATTCTGACTACTTCCATCGCTCTGGCCATGCTAGTTTCCTTCAAACCGGCGATCGCCGATGCCTTCCCGGCCTGGGCACAGATTTTCTTTGCTTCGGGAGTAACCCTAGGCTCGATTACCGCCATCTTGCTCAACCTGTTGTTCTTCCACGTGGGCTCACGTTCTAAGGGCGAGGACGTGGCGCTAGGTGCCACTGGCAAGCGACGTTCTTTGCGGGCAGTTAACAAAATGAGTGAAGAAGAGTTTGTAAATACCTTCTCTCGCTTGTTTAATGGGGTAACTTGGCCACTGCAGGCAGCCGCCCAGATGCGTCCCTTCCAGGATGTAGGAGAACTTAAAGAAGCCCTCCAGGACGCGGTGATGGTGGCGGATAAAGCTGCTCAAGATCAGCTGATTGCGGCCTATCCTGATGTAACTGCGATGCTAACCGCCAGCGAGGCCGAAGCCAAAGAAATTTCCCAAGACGTAGGTTCTCTAGCCTTAGGTACGCTCACGGAAGAACAAAAAGCTCAGCTACACACCTTGGAAAGCTCCTACCATGAGAAGTTCAATCTGCCGCTAGTGGCATTGCTTTCCCGGATGGACAGCGTAGACGAGATCATTAAGGACGGACTGCACCGCCTAGAAAACTCCCCGCGGCATGAACGAGTAGTCGCCCTGGGACAGGTGGTAGAAGTGGCCAATGACCGCTTAGAGATCATGATGGCGGACGCCAACCCCATCCGTTCCGCTTGGAGCCGCAAGTTTGAGCAACTCGACTAATAGCGATTAGCTATTATCCTTTTCTGACGTAGCAGAAGAGGTATTCCATGTGGGATCGAACCCACCCGGGGTTGTCCATACCCGGGTGGGTAGCTCCCCTGGTAAATACTGGTTATTGTGCGAACAAAAGACCGGCTCGGCAGGATCGTTAGTCTTCATCTGCGCGCGATAGTCATGCAAGGCTCCCACTGCCCATTTCCCCAGGAAAATCAGGGCTACCAGATTGACCAATGCCATTAGGGCTGTCGCCCAGTCAGCGATTGACCACACTGATTTCAAAGGTAGAATCGCCCCTATCGCCGTAGACGCGATTACCAGTAATTTCAAGGGCAAAGCGGAGCGATCTACGCCCACAATAAACTTGTAATTAGTTTCCGCGTAGGTGTAGTTCCCCAGGATGGTGGAATAACCAAAACAAACCATCATTACCATCACGAACACGAACACCACAGTTTGCGTGGTGCTATTGGATCCCAATGACGTAACTATGGAATCCATAGTCAGCACTGCCCCATCGACATGGTTTTGCTTATCCCAGAAGGGAGCTGACATCAAAATAATGAAGGCGGTTGAGGTACACACCAGCATGGTGTCCACGAAGACCCCGAGCGCTTGAATCATTCCCTGGGTGGCAGGGTGACGCACAGTGGCAATAGCAGCCGCGTTAGGAGCCGATCCCATTCCGGCCTCGTTAGTAAACAGACCCCGCTTAGTACCGGTAGTAATCGCGGCAATGAACGCTCCCCCAGCTCCCGCAACCGCCGGCGGCATATAGGTGTTGGATTGTCCGAAGGCTCCCATGAAGATTTCCCGGAACACAAAGGGAATCCGATCGTAGTTGAGGACAATCACCAAGATCCCCATAGCAACATACAGCAGTGCCATTGCCGGAGCCAGATACTCCGAGAATTTAGCAATTTTGCGCACCCCTCCCACTACTAGCGGCAAAGTTAAAAGTACCAAGATCAATGCGGTTGCCCAGACCGGGAAACCTAGGTAGTCGGAGTTGGCTAACTGAGAAATCGAGTTTGCCTGGATCATTTCAAAGCTAAATCCGTAGGCAAAGATTAGCAGCACCGCAAACACAATTCCCCAGGTACGCGAGCCGAGGCCGCGTTGAATATAAAAGGCCGGGCCGCCCCGGAAGGTGCCGTCTCCGTTGCGAACTTTAAATAGCTGCGCCAAGGTAGCTTCGACAAAAGCGGTAGCCATACCGACTAGCGCTACTACCCACATCCAAAAAACCGAGCCAGGCCCGCCGGCAACTACCGCCAACGCTACCCCGGTAATTGAGCCCGTCCCTACCCTATCGGCGAGTCCGATCGCAAACGCTTGGAAGGAAGAAACTCCCCCTTCGGATCCGCCACGAGAACGAGTAATTACTTTCAGCATGTGGGTAAACATGCGCACCTGCATACCTGAGGTACGTATCGTTAACCAGATGCCTACCCCCAATAGGGTTATCATCAGCAGCCACACTACCGAATTGTTATAGGCAGTATCGAGGAGGCTGGAAATAGTCTCATTCCACTGTTCAAACGCAGTTAGAGATTCTTTAGCGGCCGAAATCGGCATAGGATGCTCCTTCATGATGGGCGGCTTAACAATTAGCTTTGACTAGGTGAGGGGAAGATACTTCCGAAACCGGTATAAATATACTCGCTCTAGCGGGTAGCTAAAAAATTTGTATTTTTCTTAAATTTGCAGAAAAAGCCCCGGCTTCAAAGTTAAGCCGGCACTGCCCAAAGATGGGTAGGCAGTGCCTTCACTTTTACACGATCCCCCACAATAAATGGTTCATCCCCGCTTTGTCGCCGACTGGCCAGTACCCCAAACTCGGTTTCCACCTGCAAAAGATAGGTATCACCTTCGAAAAGAGACCCCACTATCTGCCCTACTTCTGCCTGGATGGGATCTTTTTTACGTTCAGGGGGCAGGTTACTAATTACTACAGAATAGGGCGAGCCGAGCGCCACTATTTTACGGCTCTGTCCATTGGCACCAGCTAAGCTATCGGCAGCGGGAACCTCCAGCTGCTGTCCAAAAGCACTGAAATGCGCACTAACTTGCCCGAATCGATCAGTGTTAATGACAGCATTAGTACTAACTTGGGTAGTAGCTCCCAGATAGAGAGCAGTTTGTAGATCCGCAGGGTGGGATACCAGATCCTGAGGGTAGTCATCCTGAATAATTTTTCCTTCGCGCAACAAAATAATCCGGTCGGCAATCGCGAAGGCTTCCGGCAGGTCATGGGTAACATACAAAGATGCCGCCCCAATCCGCCGATGGATCCGCAAGATTTCTCCGCGAAGCCGCAAGCGTGAATAGGGATCGACATGGGCTAACGGCTCATCAAACAGTAGCCACCGAGGTCGACGCAGCAATGCTCGCGCTAAAGCCACCATTTGCCGCTGCCCGGTAGATAGTGAGCCCGGATATTGCCGTGCGAGGGAACTTAAACCCAGATCGGTCAGCGTGACCTGCAGGTCTTCCGCATTTCCTCCGGCTATGGCCACATTTTCTTGAACTGTTAGATGCGGGAAAAGACCGTCCCGATCCGCTACCAGCGCACTGGCGCGGGCGCCGGGAGAAAAGTCAGATACGTCCTCGTCCCTACAAAAGATCTGGCCACTACTTGGTTGCAGTCCCGCAATGGCTCGCAATAAAGTAGTTTTTCCCGCTCCGGAAGGCCCGATAATTACCACTAGTTCTCCCGGATCCACGCTAAAGGACACTGGACCTAGCACCCAATGTGAAGAACGCGAAACCCGTAGCTCTTTTACCGTTAACGCGGACGGTTCCATTTTCCCTCCTCCTTCGGTAGCAGGATAAATAGCAAAACAGAGACGATTAATACCGCCAAAGACAGTCCGAAAGCTGACGAATAGTCAGCTTCATCGACCATGGCAAACATTTGTGGCACCACTACCGGAGTATCGGGAGCCGCTACCCACATCAGCGGTGCCGATAAGGTGGTGGAAATCGCGACCACTATTGCTAAAGTCAAACTGAAGTAGCGCCTGACGGCGGGAAGCAGTATTTTTAGGGCTGCTTCTACCCTACCGACGCCTAATACTCTTACCGACTCAAATTCGGTTTGTCCGATGGCTCGAAAACGGGCAGCCAAAAAATAGGTAACCGGCATGCCGATTAAGAGGAAGGAACACAGCGATAAGAACCCTCCACTTGAAAAAGGCCAAGGCAAACCCTGTTGGCGACTAAGCATCCAGCCAGCACCAATGGCGGCTCCGGGCAGCGACAAGATCACAATAAATAAGGCTTCTACACCCAGATTTCGTCTCTTGGAACCGGTGCCTCTAGTGGCCGCTAGCACCATTAGGCACAGGCCGGCGGCTAAGGCCGATAGCAACCAGGTGTTGATTACTGACTCTAACTTCTCGAAGGAAAAGGTTGCGTGTGCCAGCAGATAAAGGAGCAAGCACGCTGAGCTCACGGCATACAGGCATACTGCTATGAGCGGGAGGGGCCGGGCAGGCCCCAAAGAAAAGCTACGCTCTCCTAGGGAGGAAGCCGGGAAAAACCGGCGGTAGCTAGAGAAATATAGGCCGATTAAAATCCCGGCTACACATAGACAAAGAGCGATTAGTGCCAGGGAGGCACGTCCTAAAAATGCGGTTTCGAAACTGCCGGTGGATCGCAGCCACAATGAGTGAGCCACGTTCATATTTTTTCCTCCCACCAGGTCAGGTACCAGCGGGTCGGAAAGAGCTAAAGAGAAAGTAACCCCGAGCGATAAAGGAACCGAGACCAATAGTGGCCGGGCGATTACTAGCCGAAAAACCTGCCAGTTATTAAGCCCCAAGATTCGCGCCTGGTCTAGTTGATCGGGTCGAATGGTTTGCAAAGTGGAGCGGGCAGAAAAATAGGCTAAGGGCGCGAGCGAGAAAGCAAAAACCGCGATTACTGGTAGCGGCCCAACTAGGACGCCCGCGGATGAACCCGCTAAGGAGCGTAAGGCGCTGGCCACGATAAAGGGCGGGATCGCGATGGGACAAAGGCACAGCATGGTTAAAAGTTGACGATAACGCTCCGGTAAAAACCGAGTTCCTAAAGCTGCGCTACTACCCCAGAAAGTGGCCAGGATTGCCGAACCAATCGCCTCTAGCAGAGATAGTCGGATGGCAGCAGTAATGGCTTCCTCTCCGGGGCTAGACTTTACGATCGCCGCACGAACGACAAAGGCAAGTGGCCAAAAAGCTGCGATAACACAGAAAGCAATAATAATTGACCAGCTCAGGGCGCGTAGTAATACCTTGTTCACTTCCGCCACTCCTGCCTGGCAAACCAAGTCAACCACCGATCACGATCCGCGGCTGATTTTTGGGGACGCGCCGGCAAAATATAAGGATCGTCCTGTTCCAACCGCGAAGCTAGAGAGCCGGGGATAGCCCGAGTAATCGCCAGTTGCGGGGTGGCAGATTTAACGGCTACCTCTTGGCCGGATTTTTGTGACAGCCAATCTAGAAACATTTTTGCTTCGCCTACGTGGCGCGCATTCTTTAACAGGGCGGCCGAACCAATCTCATAGGAGGTGCCCTCTTCCGGATAGGAGATAGTAACCGCCTTGTTAGCTTCACTTTTGCCGGCACAATAGGGGGTGAAGGTGATCGCAATCGCGGCTTCTCCTGCCAATACCGTTTTCACAGGAGCAGTACCAGAGTTCGTAAGGCGGGGTACATTGTTATAAAGGTTCCTAATGGCAGTGCTCGCCTGGTCACCATAGATTTCATCCAGTACCCGTATCACGGTAAAGGCGGTTCCCGAAGTAAGCGGAGAAGAAGCGGCCACCAGGGTGCGATACTGCGGGTTGGCAAGCTCTGCCCATGATCTAGGTACCGGTAAGCCCCGGGCGGCTAAAGCTGCTTGATCAGAACAAAACCCCAGTAAAGAGCCATAAACCCCGAACCAGTAACCCTCGCTATCGCGCATTGCTCTCGGAATATCGCTGATTCCCGCTGGCTGGTAGGCAGACAGCAAGCCGCGTCGCTTAGCTAGCACATAGTTTTCTGCCGGGCCTCCCACCCAAGCATCAAACTCGCGGTTTTTGGGGCTCGAAGCAATCCGGGTCAAAGCTTGGGCAGTCGGTAAACGCAGGTAGGAAACATTTTTTCCCGTGGCCGCGGCATAGGCATCCCGCCAATTTTTACAGATTGATTCTTCGTTAGAACAGATAAAAGCTAGTTGTTCTTTTTCTGCGGGGTGGCATCCGCATAAAACCATGCTTAGAAGCAAAGTCAAGAGAACTAACAAGCGGGAACGCATGTCAGTAACGATAGCAGGCTGGCGGAAACATTTCGGTTTCCGCCAGCCTGCTTTGGATGTTTTGATTATATTAGGATCCTTTAGCGTCCCTTAAGCGTAACGCTATGCCCGCTCGTCCAGTTTTTGTTTATGGGCGCTCATAATCCGCCGTTCGTCGCGTCCTACGATCGCAAAGATTAATACCGTCAATACCGAAAAGACGATAAATACCATAAAGGTGAGGTTCCAACCGAAGTTATGAACCAGTAGCCCGACTCCGGTGGAAGCCAAAGTAGCTCCCAGCAAATATCCAAACAAACCGGTAAATCCAGCGGCAGTACCCGCCACGTTACGCGGAGACAGGTCAATAGCCTGTAAACCAATCAGCATCACCGGACCGTAAATAAGTCCCCCAATTAGCGCTACCAGCAGGATCAATACCCACATAGGGGTTCCTACCGGAGCCAACCAGTACCCCAGGATGGCTAGAGCAGTGCAGATAGTAAAGAAGATTCCTGCCCCCGAACGGTAGCCTTTAAAGACTTTGTCTGACATCCAGCCGCATAGCAGCGTACCGACGATCCCCGCGATTTCATAGGCGAAGATACCTGCCAGACCGGAACCAATCTCGGCGTGATGCTTTTCGTTCATGTAGACCGTAATCCAGTTCAGTACCCCATAACGCAGGGCATAGACAAATACGTTAGCCACTGCCAGCATGACGATCGTGCGGTTGGTGAGGACGTGTTTGAAAATCAAATCCTTGGCGGACATCTTTTCGCCCTCGTTAACTTCCACTTTGGCCGGGTCGTTGCGGTATTCCTCGATCGGGGGAAGCCCGAGAGATTCGGGAGTATCCCGGATCAACAGGAAACCAATAAACGCTACTATCAGGGCGATTACCGCGGGCAACCAAAAGGCTGAACGCCAGTCATCGGCGGTCCAGGCCAGACCAATACCTACCAGGGTAGGTAGCAGGGCGCCCCCAACGTTATGGGCAGTATTCCAAATAGAAGTGATGGTACCGCGTTCATTAGTGGAGAACCAGTGTACTAGCACCCTTCCGCAAGGGGGCCAGCCCATACCTTGGAACCAACCATTCAAAAACATGACGGTCGCAAAGATACCTACCGAGGCGGTTACCCAAGGCACGAAGGCTACTACTAGGTTGGTACATGCCGATAGTGCCAGGCCGATCACCAGGAAATAGCGGGCGTTGGAACGGTCAGAAATCATCGCGGAGAAGAACTTCGATAACCCGTAGGCGAAAAGAACCGCGTTCGCGATAATCCCCACTCCGACTTTGTCGATGCCGGTGTCATCCATCAGCAAAGGAGCGATGGAGGAGATATTGTTTCTAATCAGATAAAAACCGGCATAGCCAATGAAGATACCCAGGAAAACCTGCAATCGCAGACGGGGGAAAAGTTGTTTGACTTTATTTTCGGGCAGTCGTGGTGCCGGCAGGGGTGCCTTTAGCCAGGAAAGACCTTTAGGGGATGCCATAATTCACTCCGCTGTGTTCGTGGCGGCCGAAACCGCCTTATGGAAACTTACAGACTCTAGTTTGCCTGGCTATTGGTAACAACCAGCGGTATTAGCGGTGACAGGCAGTAACGATGCTGTTACCCATAGATCAATTTTCTCGCCCGAGATACTCCAAAATATATCCGCCTCCGCGCAGGGTATGAATCATTTCATCACTGCCGGCAGAGCGCAGTTTGGCACGTAGGCGGTAAATAGTAGTTTTAACCATATCGCGGCCGCCCGAAGTGGAGGTGGTTTCCCAAACTTGATTTAGTAGTTCCCGAATAGTTACTGCTCCCCCGTTGGCCTCAGCTAATACTCGCAGTAACTTAAATTCGGTTTCCGAAAGCTTTAGATCTTTCGCTTGATAGTAGGCGCGTCCGCGCGCAGTATCCAGCGACAGCGGACCTAGTTCACGTCGGGGTTCCACCTGCCGCATTTTGTGGGTACGACGCAAAATTGCTTCTACCCGCAAGGATAGTTCCCGGGGAGAAAAGGGTTTAGGTAAATAGTCATCGGCACCCGCCTGCAACCCTTCGATGCGCTGCTGGGGATCCCCCAGGGCAGTAAGCATTAGAATCGGTAGCTTTTGTGCTGACCTAATACGTTTTGCCAGTTCTACCCCCGACCCATCAGGTAGCATTAAATCCAGTATCACCAGCGCTAAATCGGAAGATTTAACCAATTTCCAAGCCGAGGCCGCACCGGAGGCCTCCAAAACTTCGCAACCGGTTTCCTCCAGGGTATAGCGAACAATTTCGCGCATTTGCGCTTCGTCATCTACTACTAGCACCAGTGGTTTCACTTTGTCCCTCCCTTGGGCAAACTCACTACAAATGTAGTTCCTCGTCCCTCCAAAGTGTCAACCAATACCTCTCCCCCATGACCGCGAACAATTTGGGAAACTACCCCCAATCCTAGTCCCGCCCCCGAGTTCACAGTTGCCGCTTGGCTGGTTTGTCCCCCGTAGTAGGTAAACAAATCGCGCCGCTGACTCTTAGAGATTCCGGCGCCATTATCGGTGACTTCTAAAATAACTTGCGATCCGTCCTGGAAGGAGCGCACCACGATTTTTACACCTTCCCGGCAGTGCCGAGCCGCGTTATTGATCAGGTTCCAAATCACTTGCGAGAGCAACTGCCGATCCCCGTATACATAGAGCGGAGCCCCCGGATCGGTTAACAAAATATCTACCGCTAAAATTTCGCGAACCTGCGAGGCTGCCTGCCGTACTAGCTCGCGCAAATCCACGTCTTCTTTGTCTAGCCGCAATCCCGAGCCCCGAATCTTAGCGCCGGTTAGGAAGGTTTCCGCGAGGCGAATCGCGTGGGCAGAGTTAGTGGTAACCGTGTGTAACAGGCGGCGTTGCCGCTCATCTAGCGGAGTATCTTCTAAAAGCTCCGCCGCCCCGGAAATCAACGCCAAAGGGGTACGGATTTCATGGGACAAAACATCGGTGTTGGTGGCATCACTGGGCAGCTTCGCTCGGCGCCGAGGCAGATGCCATATCCATTTATGTAGAGCGTAGCCACCTAAAACTCCGCCAACCAGCCCAATTAAGAAAACTAGGATTTCCACCGTTATCCGGCATTTCGCCGCGCCCGGGCAGCCGCAAGCTCATCGGGAACTTTCAGTTCTTGCTTAGCGGACTCTACGGGCAGTTCCGCTAGGGTGCCTTCAATCTCTCGCCATACGCGTCCTACGGCGATCCCGAATACGCCTTGTCCCCCTTGAACCAGGTCGATTACCTCGTCGGTGGAGGTGCATTCGTAAACGGAGGCCCCATCGGACATTAGGGTAATAGAGGATAGCGAGTCCACCCCTCGTTTAGAGAGAGCATCTACTGCTACGCGAATCTGTTGTAGGGATACTCCCGTATCGAGGAGGCGTTTTACAATTTTTAGTACCAAAATATCGCGGAAAGAATACAGGCGATGGGAACCCGAACCTTTCGCGGAGCGAATAGTGGGTTCTACTAATCCAGTTCGCGCCCAATAATCCAGTTGCCGGTAGGTTATCCCGGCTGCTTTACAAGCAATAGGGCCGCGGTAGCCGGTCTCGGTATCCAGATCCGCTAAGGTATCTCCAAATAACATGCCTTGCGAACGCTGTGGGCGCGGCTGCCTATCCATGGGCTGACTCCCTGACGATGGTTTTAAGTACTGTCTTAACGGTATTTTCTTTGCCCTGGTCGGTCAAGAACCTTTTACGGAAAGTCTCAAGCTTTACTTGAGGTTTAATTCAGCTTTTCCGCAGAAACCCGCACCATCTGCAAAAACATTTGGGCAGCTGCTTCGGACAGTTCTTGCGTCTCTGATAGATGTCGCGCCTTCGCCACGCTATTAGCACGGTAGCCCGCAGGAGTAGCCGCCCGCTCTACCAGGTCTAATAAACGCAGGGCAGCAGTTTTCAAGAACCGTAACTGACGCGGAGGAATCCCCTGTTCCACCAACAGGCTGGCCAGCTTTACTATTTGATGACTGCGAGGAGGAAACCGCCCTGCCAGATCCGGGGAAACTAGTCCTGCCTGCACAAAAGAGCTTAATTCCGCAGTGGAGACCCCACTCAAGTCCAAAAGCTCACGGGTTGTAAGGGTACCGTCACTCGCCGCAGAGGTAACCAATTGCCCTTCGGAGGCAATCAGTCGCGCCGTCTGTTGCGGAGGGGGTACCTCACTGAGAGTTTGCCCCGCGTCTAGTTGCGCTAGCTGTTCGCGAATAACTCGCAGGGGCAGAAAAGAATCACGTTGCCGAGACAGGCAAAAACGAACCCTCTCGATATCGGCAGCCGAATACTTGCGGTATCCCGAGGCGGTACGAGCAGGAGAAACTATCCCCTGGTCTTCCAGGAAACGCAGCTTGGAGACCGAAATAGTCGGGAATTCACCTTTTACGCGTTCGACTACTTTGCCGATCGAGAAAACCGGTTTAGTGGATACTCCCGCCGGCCAGGACGCAGCTTTAGTCTCAAGTTGCGCGCTCCGCCTCGCTGATGCCGCCCCCAAGTCTAAGAATCCCTCCGGGAGGCATAGTAAACCATCCGATATTTTCCGATCTGCACACTATCGCCCGTTTTCAACTGGATAGAGTCTACCCGCTCGCGGTTTACATAGGTTCCATTAAGGGAACCGGCATCGCGAACCACGTAGCCGTCCTCTTCGCGCACAAAATAAGCGTGTTTACGCGAAACGGTGACGTCATCCAGGAAAATGTCGCATTTGGGTTTGCGTCCTACTGTGACTTTTTCCGCGTTCAGTAAGAAGCGAGCTCCCACGTTCGGGCCGCGCACAACAACTAGCAGAGCTGACCCCTCTGGGAGCTGCGCAATGGTGTTGCGAGCGTCTTCCGAAAGCGCACTGCCCTCTGCCAGATCATCGTCCCTAATAGCACCAATAACCGCGGTAGTTATGGGATCTGCCAAGCCGTTATCGCTCATGGAGTTCTCCTCTTGCTAGTTCCTTGCCCACCTATCCTGGCAGGCCTTTCAATGTTAGCGCAAAACTTTTTCCGACTCACCAGTTTGTCACATATTGGTAACAAAATTTTTCCGTGCCAAAAATATAGGTCGCGCCAGGCCTGGTATAGTTTGCGCCATGAACGAACCCGTATCGCATCTGGTCTTAACCTTGTCCTGTCCTGACCGTCCTGGAATTGTCCATGACGTAACGAAAGTGATTGTCAAGGTAGAGGGCAACATTGTCGATTCCCAACAGTTCGATGATCCCGAAACTAAAAGTTTCTTTATGCGGGTAGAGATCCACACCCGGCGCAGCGTCCAGGAAGTTAGGGAGGCTTTTACCCCCTTGGCGCAGCAGTACTCGATGCGTTGGAGCGTCAATGAGGTCGGCAAGAAGGTTCGCACCATCATTATGGTTTCC
>QWCE01004077.1_pt1 | contig 18780 bp, 18 predicted proteins | sample 1972531 | NCBI WGS metagenome assembly QWCE01 (sample SAMN09866716, study PRJNA288562) | Human gut metagenome isolate term4_stool, whole genome shotgun sequencing... | reverse complement strand
TTTACTATTTTTATTTTGAATTCCGTGCTATATTTTACCATTAAAAAACTGACCTCCTTAAGTTAGTTTTTAGGTCTAACTTTTGGGGGTCAGTTCAAACTGTAAAAAGTCTAAGGACACTTTTTTTATGTACATATAATTTTATACAAAGAATTATTTTTTGAAAAGATAAATAATTAGAGAAATAATAAGACCAAATAAAATAGCCGACATTAATTCTTTAGAAAGACTATACAAAGGGATACCAAATATTCTTTCAATCCCAGATAATTTATAAAAAATAAATAAAAGAATTCCTAATATAAAAAATATCACAGCCACTTTACAGGTATTAAATAAGTAAAAATATATGTCGTCATTTACATCAATTTTTTTATAGTGTTTTAAAATAAATTTTTCAATCAATGAATTTATCTTTTTCATTTTGTCTCCAAAAATAAAATTGAATTATAAAATTAGTAATTCAGAAATTTCCTAATATTTTATGCAGTAAGATTATCACAATTTTTTGGAAATGTAAATGGGATATTAAATTAGAGTTAACCTAATTAATTTTAATATTATAGAGAATTATATACTATCTTTATTTTTAAGTTTTAGATTAATTAAATTTTGTAAAATTTCTTGACAAAATTATTTAGTGGGCTTATAGTGTAAATATAAAGTATATACACCTAAAGATGAAAAAGGAGACTGATGAATTTATGAAAAAAGATCTAAAAATTTTTATACTTGTATCTTTTATTATTCCATACATAATGGGATTTGCAATTTATTACTGCAAACTGCACGACATAAGCACAAATATTTATCCCTTATTTCAAATGTTCATTCCATTTTTGGGTGTGATTGCACTGTTGTATAAAGAAGATAAAAATATTTTAAAAATTGCTGCTCTAAGAATATATTTTGTGGCAAGTCTTATATTATTCGTACTTTCAATAATAAATATTTTTTATCAAGAGTTTAGTGGATTGTCTGAATTAGTTATTTTAATTTCAGCTATTCCAATGATAATAGTTATTTCAACTATGGATAAAGATCTTAAAAAGAAATTATCTTTAGATAATCCAAATAAAAAGATTACACTTCTAATGTGTTTAATTTTTATACTTATATATTTTTTAAGATTTTTTATTGGATGCATAATAGAAGGGGAAACAAGAGAATTTATAAAAATATTTAATCTTAATAGTTTAAAAGTCTTTATTTCTATTATTTTTTTCTCTTTTCTAAATATAATGCCTTTCATAGGAGAGGAATACGGTTGGAGGGCATACCTAGCACCAAGACTAAAAGAAATTTATGGTGTTAAAAAGTCTATTTTAATGACATGTTTTATTTGGGGAATATGGCACTTACCTCTTAATCTATTTTATTATTCAGATGGACTTATGACATCACAAATTTATTCCATACTTATACAACTCGTATTTTGCACATTTTTGGGAATATTTTTAACCTATGCATACAATAAGACAAAGTCAATTTGGGCTCCAGTTATGATTCACTACTTAAACAACAATCTTGCCCTATTATTTGTCACAGATCTTTCTAAAGATCTATTTTCTGGACAACATTATGATTTAAAGGAAACTTTGTTTTCGATAATAAGTTCAATAATACTCTTTGGAATTTTTATGTTTTCAAAATACATTAAAGATGAAAATCTTTGGGAAAAATCTGTATATGAGAAAGTAAAAGAGCTTTGATTTTTATGGATTTTATAAAAAGTATAAATTAAACAAAATAAACATTGTGTAAAAACAATAGTATACACACTTATAGGTGATTTAATATGAAAATAATTATTTCAAATGACTCCGGTATTCCTATTTATGAGCAAATAAAAAATCAAATTAAGGCTCAAATCGTTGCTGGAGATTTAAGAGCAGATGAGGCTCTTCCAGGTATGAGAACTCTTGCCAGCGACTTAAAGGTTTCTGTCATAACTACAAAACGCGCTTACAATGACTTGGAGCAAGAGGGATATATTTATTCAATGCCAGGCAAGGGATCCTTTGTCAAAAAATTAAATGAAGAAGTTGTAAGGGAAAATGCTCTTGCAAAAATTGAAAAACATCTTTATGATGCAATGACTGTTGCAAAAGCTGCAGGTATTAGTCTTGATGAAGTAGAAGAAGTTTTAAAGACATTAGATGAAGTAGGTGAACTATGAAAAGTATAGAAGTAAATAATTTGAAAAAAGAATTTAAGGATTTTAAGTTAGACATAGAAAATTTAGAAATTCCTGAAGGTGCTGTTATTGGTTTAATTGGAGAAAACGGTGCAGGGAAGACAACTCTTTTAAAGTGCATCTTGGATTTATACAAATATGATGGCGACATAAAAGTTTTTGGAGAAAAAATCCACAAAGAATCTTTCCAAAAAATTGGGGCAGTGATACCTGACTCCTTCTTCAATGATACTTTTAAGATAAAAGACGTTGTGGATATTTTAAAAGTTGCCTACAAAAATTTTGATGAAAAAATGTTTTATGAATGTGCAGATAAATTTAAGATGCCAAAAGACAAAAAATTAAGTGAACTTTCTACAGGTAACTTGATGAAATTAAAAATAATCTCTTCAATTTGTCACAATCCAGATTTATTGATTTTAGACGAGCCAACATCAGGCCTTGACCCAGTTATTCGTGACGAGATAATAGGATTTTTGTTTGACTACATGAGAGATGGCGAAAGGACAATTTTATTCTCTTCTCACATTTTGTCAGACATAGAAAAAATTGCCGACTATATAGTTTATATCCATGAGGGAAGAGTTATCTTATACGATGAAAAAGACTCTCTTGTAGAAAAATATGGAATTTTAAAAACTTCTGATGAAAATTTAGAAAATTATGGAGAATTTATTTTAAAGACACGAAAAAATAAATATTCAACTGAGGCACTCATAAAAAATGTAGATGTATTTAAAGAATTTTATCCAAATGAAGTTGTTGATAGGGCCAATGTGGAGGATATAATGATATTTTTATCAAGAGGTGGAGTATGAAAGCTGTTTTATATAATGATTTCAAACAGGCAAAGAAGCTTGCCCTTCCAATTTTGATTTTTATTGTATCAATTCTTGCTTTAAATTTTGTTATTACAGGAAAAAATTCTCATCAATTTTTTATTCAATGGGCCTTTATTATGGTTTTTGCTTTGAGGGCACAAGTTGCCTTTGGAGATAATTTTAATGACTTTGAAAAGTTTATGACTATGCCAGTCTCTATAGAGGACTACTCTCTTGCCAAGATTATAAAAAATCTAATAGTATTTATTCTTACTTCTCTTGTATTTTTAATGGGAATAATTTTAAGTGGTGACGAAGATAAGGTGATTTTAGTAGATTTATATACTAATTTACTTATAGCTTTGGACTTTTTAGCCTTTAGCTTTAGTCACCTTATTTTTACAAAATATAAAAAGAGCTTAGTGTCATTACTATATGGTCTATTGATTGTGGTGTTTGGTTTTATTTTTGGGGCAATCTACATGACTAATTATGAAAGATTAATTAATTATAAGGTTTTTTTGATAATTGGATCTATAATAATCTGCATCTTATCCTTTAAGTTAGACTATAAATATTCTACAAAATATTTGAGGAAGAGGTGATAGGATGAAAATTCTTTTAAAAAATGACTTTAAAATTAGAAAAAAATTTATCATTGTTTACTTTATATTTATTGCAATGATATTTTCCCTAAAAACTATAGGACTTAAGTCAGAGGAATTGAGTTTCTTTGCAGACAAAGCCTTTGCAGTATTATTTATGTCAGCCCTCCTAATTCACTATGTCCTATATATAATATCAAGCGAGGGAATGATGATAGATAAGAGCAAGCCCTTCCTTTTGACTCTTGGTGCAAAAAGAAGTGACCTAATAAATGTAAAATTTTTAAAGGTCCTTATGATTTTTATAATAGATGCAATATTAATTTATTACATCATGCAAGAAGTTGAAATAAATGGCATTGAATTTAATCTTGGTTTTTTCATTATGCTTTTTGTAATGGCATATTATCTTATAAGCATACCAATATATCTTTACTTTGGACAAACTAGTGGTGGTGGGAACAATGTTTACAAGTTTTCCTGCTTTACTGCCTATATTGGATAAGTTTGGAAAGAATCCCGCTGGATTTTTTATAGGAATAATTAATAGAAGTAGTAACTTAGTCTTAACCTTATCTTTAATTCTTTTCATTATAATAATTTATGCCGCAGCAAGAATAATAGGAGAGAAAAAAGATTTTTAAATATTAATATACTTAAAGGACTTTTGATTTAAAGAGTCCTTTTTAATTTTTAAATTTATAAAATAAAAATTCAGCTTCTTCCTACTATTTGTCTCCCAATGTGATAGAATAAAAAATGAATTTATAAAGGAGGAAAAAGAAAAATGGAAACAAATTCAAGTTTTTTAGAAAAAACTTTTTCTCTTAAAGAGAGAAAGACTAATGCCAAAACTGAATTTTTGGCAGGACTTACAACTTTTATGACAATGTCATATATTTTAGTTGTAAATCCAAATATGTTATCTGAAACTGGAATGGACAAGGGTGGAGTTTTCACTGCGACTATTTTATCGTCAATCATTGCAATGCTCTTTATGGGATTATTTGCAAACTTGCCCTTCGCACTTTCAGCAGGAATGGGACTTAATGCTTTTTTCACTTACACAGTGGTATTAAGTATGGGTCACGATTGGTCTTATGCGCTTACTGCAGTATTCTTGGAAGGTCTTATTTTTATTGTGATGAGCTTTTTTAATATTCGTGAGGCAATATTCACATCAATACCAATGTCATTAAAAAATGCAGTTTCAGTTGGGATTGGACTTTTTATAACCCTAGTAGGACTTACATCAGCAGGAGTAATTGTTGCTAATGATGCAACTTTTATAGCTCTTGGAGAAATTGCATCAAGACCATCTGTTGTATTTATTGTGTCACTTATGGTTATGGCACTTCTTACTGCAAAAAATGTCAAAGGAGCTCTTTTATATGGAATAGTAACAGGAACAGTTCTTGCACTTATTTTGGGAGTTAGTAACTTACCTGGAGGAATGATTTTTTCACTTCCACCATCACTTGCACCTGTTGCTTTTAAACTTCACTGGGGAGATTTATTTACTTTTGACATGTTTTCTGTTATGTTTACATTTTTATTTGTAGACTTATTTGACACAGTGGGAACTTTAACTGGAGTTGCAACAAAGGCAGATTTAATTGACAAAGACGGAAACCTACCAGGAGTTGGTCGAGCTCTTTTATCTGATGCAATTGGTACAGTAGTGGGAGCCCTTCTTGGTACATCAACTGTAACAACTTTTGTTGAATCAGCATCAGGTGTAGCAGACGGAGGAAGAACTGGACTTACATCTTTATCATGTGCTTTCTTCTTTTTATTATCACTATTTTTATTCCCAATTTTTTCAATTGTGCCAGCACAAGCAACATCAGCTGCTCTTGTAATGGTAGGACTTTTCATGATTAGTCCAATTAATCAAATAAAATTAGATGATTATACAGAATCTGTGCCAGCATTTTTGACAATGGTAACAATGCCCTTTGCTTATTCTATTGCAGAAGGTATTTCTGTTGGAATGATCTCTTATGTTATTTTAAAAGTGGCAACTGGACGTGCAAAAGAAGTTTCTCCAGTAATGTACATCTTAGCTATTATCTTTACACTTAGATATTTAAGACCACTTTTGCCATTTTAACAAAAAGTATTTTTTAGGACTTTAGTGATTTATAAATTGCTAAAGTCTTTCTTATTTTAAAATAATTGAAGAAATGTATAAAATTTTTTGATTATTAAATATATTTTAAATCTACTTGGATTAATTTTAAAATACTCGTTTATTGAATTGTTTTGACCCCTTTAGTATAATTATATTTATATTAAGGGGGCGTTTTTATGAAAAAAATGTTTTTATACATAGTTATGGCTTTTACACTTTTTGTAAATGTTTTTGCTGCTGAGGACATACAAGTTGTTTTGGAACAGCCAGGCATTTCTCAGGTAAAAAGTGGTGACACGCTAAAATACAATTTAATAGTAAATTTGCCAAAGGATTATAAAGAAAAGTATTCTTCTTTTTCTGTAACTCTTTTACTTGACAAATCTCTTGATTTAAAACAAACTAAACTAATTGACGACAAAGAAGTTGCGGGCAAGTTAGACGTGAGAGAAACTTCTATAAAGGGAAAGGATCAAAACATAGTAACTATTAATGCCAATGATCTTTCTGTAATAGGAGATAACAAGTTAGACCTAGAGATAACAACAAGGGTAAAAAATGATGTTGGTTCAAGTTCCAACTTAAAAAATTCTTTCGTCTTATCCTATGTTGATAGAGAAGGAGACACAAAGAGCGACCAAAAAAATCTTGAATCCTCAACAAAAACTCAAAATGGAGTTTTGGCAATTAAAGATGTTTATGAAGGATCAAGTGAAATAGAAGGTAATACAGAAAAAAATGCTGATCTAAATCTTGCCATTGATAAAAAATTAATTGCAAGCACTAAAGCAGATAAGGATGGCAATTTTAAATTTGAAGGACTAGATTTAAAAGAAGGGGCCTATCTTAGAATAGCTGCCAAGACAAAGGATAAGGAAGCTGAGCTTGATTATATTGTAAAGGCAAAAGTCGAAGAAAAGAAATCTACAGAACTTGTAAATGAAAATAATGATGAACTTGAACTTTATAGTACAATAAAAACTCTCGAAAAATTAACAGATTATGTAGATTTTGCAAAGAATCTTTCTACTGCCAAAGCAGGTCTTCAAAATGAAAGAAGAATTCGTGCTGCCATTGCATCAGCAGAATATGTTGTTGTTAAAAGTGAAGTTTCAACTGATGAAATAAATGATTCTCTTGAAGAATTGCAAAAGTCTATTGAAGTAATAAGACTTCCATATATGGCAGGTGTATCAAAGGATAAATTCGCTCCAAATCAAAAAATAACAAGGGCAGAAGCTGCTTCTGTTTTAAAAAGAATAATCGACGACAAGGCATCTGCTAACGACAAGTCCTCTTTTAGAGATTTAAAAGAAGGTCAATGGTTCTACGACAATATTGTCTTTATTGAAAAAGAAGGATTAATTTCTGGTTATGAAGATGGAACTTTTAAACCAAATAATCCAATGACAAGGGCACAGTTTGCCAGCATGATGGCAAATTATTTAAAGCTCAATGAAGGCAACAATCCAATAGACTTTAAGGATGTAAAAGAAAATTATTGGGCAAAAGATGCTATAAATATACTTTCAAGCCATGGAATTATGGTTGGAAAATCTAAAAATGAATTTAAACCAAATGAAAATATAACAAGGGCAGAAGCTGCCACAATATTTAATAAAGTGTTAGACAGAAAGATAAATAAATCTTTCTTGGATAAATATTCAAAGAACCCATTTAAAGATTTAAAGAGAAATCACTGGGCTTATTATCAAGTTATAGAAATTACTGCTAAGTAAATAGAAAGGAAGAAGAAATGTCAGATATTAAAGTAAGATTTGCACCATCACCAACAGGATACCTACACATTGGAGGTTTGAGAACTGCTCTATATAATTACTTATTTGCAAAGAAAAATGATGGCAAATTTGTTTTGAGAATAGAAGATACAGATAGAACAAGATATGTAGAAGGAGCAATTGAAAATTTAATTGAATCTCTTGAATGGGCAGGCATATCTCATGATGAAGGTGTTGTTGTAAAAGATGGAAAGCTAACTGAAGTAGGAGAATGTGGACCTTATATCCAATCAGAAAGATTAGATATTTACAAAAAATATGTAGATCAATTAATAGAAGATGGACACGCTTATTATTGCTTCTGTTCCAAGGAAAGACTGGATAATCTACGTGAAGAACAAAGAATTAAGGGAAAAGTTCCGAAGTACGACGGACTTTGCCGTGGAATTCCTCTTGAAGAAGCTAAAAAAAGAGTTGCAGCAGGAGAAGATTATGTTGTAAGACTTAAACTTCCAAAGAACAAGGACATAACTTTTAAGGACGCAGTTCGTGGCAAAGTTACAATAAATACAGACGAAATTGACGATCAAGTATTAATGAAATCAGATGGTTTCCCAACTTACCACATGGCTGTAATTGTCGATGACCATCTTATGGGAATCACTCACATTGTAAGAGGGGAAGAATGGCTTCCATCTACTCCAAAACACGTTTATCTTTATGAATGTCTTGGCTGGGAAGCTCCAGAATTTGTTCACCTTCCAACTGTTTTAAATAAGGACAGGAAAAAATTATCTAAAAGACAAGGAGACGTTTCAGTAGAAGATTTCAAGAAGAGAGGATATTTACCAGAAGGGATTGTAAATTATCTTGCACTTGTTGGTTGGTCTCCAGAAGATGGGGAAGAAATTATGTCACTAGAAGAACTAGTAGAAAAATTCTCCTTTGATAGAGTTGGTAAATCTGGTGGAATTTTTGACACAGACAAGTTAAACTGGGTTAACTCTCACTATATGAAGTCCTATGACCTAGAAAAACTTTCAGAACTTTCTATTCCTTTTGTCACTGAATCAGGTCTTTTAAGTGAAGAAGAAATTAGAAATAATTTTGAATGGTATAAAATTTTAATTGACACAGTAAGAGAAGCTTGTGACAAATTAGAAGACATTCCTAAGCACATTGACTTTTTATTTGGAGACATTGAAATAACAGAAGATGCAGCAAAAGAAGAATTAGGGCAAGATCATGTAAAGGGACTACTTGAATCCTTTATAAAAATTGTAAATTCTCACGAAGAAATTGATATGGAAACTGCCAAGGGACTTATGAAAGAAGTACAAAAAGATTCTGGAGTAAAGGGCAAAAAACTTTACATGCCAGTAAGAGCTGCAATCTCAGGTAATGTTCATGGACCAGAAATGCAAAATATTCTTTATCTTTTAGGAAAAGATAAACTTATTGAAAGAGCAGAAAAAATTAAAAATTCACTTTAATTAAAAGAATAGGACTAGTCATAGAGATTAGTCCTATTTTTATTTTATAAACTATAATATTATTATAAGAAACTTTTGGGTGGTGATATAGTTGACAACAAATATAAAAAAATTTTTACAGGTAATCCTATGGCAGTATCCTAAAAGATCTAATATAATTTATAGGATTTTAATTCATGCCTTTATAATATTCTTAAGCTTGTGTTGGGCTTATATTTTTATTGATAATATAAGTATTACTTTTATTAGAGTTTGTCTTATTATCTATACTTATCTTAATTTTTTATCTTTTTTACCCAGCCTACTTATCCTTGGAAGTTTAGATGAGAAAAGTGGAAAGTCTTTATTTATTGTCTATATATTATTTTCTTATATACTGGCTTTTGTCAGCTTATTTATTTTAATCTACTTAATAAAAAAAGACTTAGCTTAATTTAAAAATTCATAATCTTGCTTAAGTTTATAATAAGCTAAGGAAAATAAAAAGAGGACTGAAAATAAAATCAGTCCTCTTATTTTTATGAAGTTCTGGTATAAGCTTGAAATTATTTTAAAATTCCAAACTCATAGCCTCTGTCCCTAAAGTATTTTATAACTTCTGATAGGGAGTCGGCAGTTAATTGTTTGTTTCTTGCATCATGGGCTAGGACAACGGCAATCTTTGTATTCTTATTTTTATTTAAGCTGTGATCTAGATATGCAATTTGTCCTTCAGTAGTAGTTGGTCTTACAGATTTTTTCTCAGCATCTCCAACAAGACAGTTCCAGTCAATCCAATTAATATCTCTTGATTCTAGGAAGGAATTGGAAGCTTCTGTGTTGTTCCAAGACATTTCTCCACCAGGATATCTAAAAACTTTAGAGTGAAAATCTTCGCCTAAAATATTTTGAAGTCTTTCATTTGTTTTTTCTATTTCTCCATAAACTCTATCAGCGTTTACATATCTACCTGGATAAATATATTCGTAATCGTGGGAGAAAGAGTGAGTTGCAATTGAATTTCCATTTGCAAGAATTTCTCTAACACGACCCGCAGTCTTATCTCCAATAGATTTGCCAACTAAAAAGAAAGTTGCACGAGCATTTTCTTTTTTTAGGGTATCCAAAATTTGTGGAGTAATGAGATTATTTGGTCCATCATCAAAAGTCAAGAATACAATTTTTTTCTCGCCCTTGTAGTTGTTGTGGCGAGTGTATTCTCTTATTTTTTTTGCATCATAGGCGTATTTATCAACTTTTTTCAAGTGGTTTGAACCTTTTACAATGAATTCATCTTCCATTTTAGTGATTTTATCTAAGGCAAGGTTGGAAATGTATTCTTTGTCGTAGAAAATAGTTTTTGGTCTATCTTTATAAATTTCATTTGTGTAGTACCACATAAGAGCAGGGGAAACCTCGTCCTTTGGTTTCTTTATTGCAGAAAAAATCTTAGAAAATATAAAAATTATTATTATTGCAAAAATTGTAATAGATATTATTTGTCTTTTTCTTTTTTTCCTTCTGGCTCTCTGTTTTCTTATTTTTTTTCTTCTTTCATAGTCTGATTGGGTCATAAAAAACCTCCCACTGACAATATACATCAGTGGGAGGCAAGATGCAATTACAAAAGAATTACAATTACTTTATTGAGTTGTATATAATGTATAAAACATCTTCAAGACTTGGTTCTTCATCTGGATTTATTTCACTATCAATGTAGCCAAAGCCTCTTGCCACTATATAATAATTTTCATAGTCGCCTAAAGACTTTTGATTTTTAAATAAATTATCTTTAAAAATATTATTTGCTTGTGTAAATTTTTCAAGATCATTATTTATAACTAAGGATTTTATGACATCTTTTTCTGTAATATTTTTATTTTTTAAATTTGCATAATCAATGCCAAATCTTGATTTATAATAAGAATCTTTTCCGTAATCTACACTTATCAAGGAATAAAATTCTTTGTAAGTTACTTTGTCAGATAAATTTTTTCCAATTAATCCAATTCCCATTTCCTTTAGAGAATTTAAAGCTTCCTTATTTTTTGCTTGATCAAAGTCTTTGTAATTAATTTGTTCTTTGAAATTAACTATTTCACCAAAGGAGTCTCTCAAAATTTTATCTTTTCCAATTATAGGTTCAATATTTTTAATTGTTCCATATAAAAGCCTTGGGCCATTGTCAGTAATTTCATATTTTAAACCAAAATTTTTAGAGTTTAGATAAATTTGATTTGCTTCTTCCATTGTGAAATCAATATTTTCTGCTTTATCAAAATCATGCTTAGATGAATTCTTGTCATAAGTTGTTACTAGGTTGTCGCCATTTACAAAAATTTTAGCACCTTCATCAATTACTGGAATTTTATTTACATATCTAGGGAAGACAATATTTGTACCTAGATCTGATCTTTCAACTGTGATTTTTTCTAAGTTTAATTCACTTTTGTCGCCATATTTTTCAAGAAAGTCCTTTGCAATTTTTATTGCTTCATCTTCACTTACATTATTCTTATAATCTTTTTTGTCAGACCAGATATCTAGATTTATTAGTTTTAAATCTTTTGCATTTAAGACAATTTGACCAGGATTTTTTGCTTTTTCAAGAGTCATTCTGTAGTAATAATTATCATCGTCTGAGTAAAGTGAAATATTTTCAATTTTATAATCTTTTCCAACAATTTCATAAGCTTTCTTCTTGGCATCTTTTTTTGATGCAAGATCTTTAAGTCCGTCAATTTTTTTGATTTCAGTTTCAGTTAAACCACTGGCATCCTTTGCTTCTTCAGCTTTTGCAAAAGGCATAAAGTTCATATCAGTTTTTTCTTTGACAATTTCACCAGTTTTTGCGTCAATATCAGCTACTTTTGTGTGATAAACTTTTTCTACACTGTCATTTCTTTCATTAATCTTATAGGAAAGAATTAGAGGAGATTTTCCTAAAAATATTTTTTCTGCTTCTTCCAAACTTAACTTATTATCCTTTTTAAAATCAGAATCCTTTAAAAAAGAATAGGCATAGGGATTTGCAGCTAGAGAATATATATCTCGGACTTCGCCAGATTGCGAATCAATATTGACACTTATAAGAGTATTGGCAAGAGGAATTTCATTTATAACTCTTTGATAACTTATATTTATGTCTTTACTTCCTTTTAAAACAGAATAATCAGATAAGACATATTTTTTGTCAAAATCTTTTATCACTTGTTTTAATAGTTTTTCAGCGGTTTTTTGTGCTTCATCTTTGGATATAGTTTTTTTATCATTTTCTTCTTCATTTGTCCATTTTGAATATGAAAGAAATTCTCCGTCACTGTTAAAGGAAATATCAATTCCACCAAGCTCATCGTCATGCCAACTGTACATTTCAGCATATTTGCCTTTGACAAGCTGATTTAAATATTTACTTCCAGTGTCGCTACTAATCGGGTCTTTTGAAATTGTAAAAGATTTATAATCTCCCTTAATATTAAATATTTTTTTTATTTTTTCAACTTTTTCTTTTTCCTTTGCAGTAATTTCAACAGAAACTGCTTCATCAGTCATAAAATTATTACTTTTACTAAGTTCACTTGCAAAGACAGGTGATAGAAGTAATAAGGCTGAACTAGCAATAATTAATTTTTTAAATTTCATAATATCCCTCCTTCATAAAATATGTAAATATATGTAAAAAAAGAAGAGGCATCTGCCTCTTCAAATTTAGCTTAAATTAAGCTTCTGCTTCTTCCTTGCTATCTTTATTTAGTGCAGCTACAAGCATATTTGGATCTATACCATGAACCATAGCAGCTTCTTCTAGAGATTCCATTTGAGAAGAAGGACACATTATACATCCCATTCCAAAGCTCATAAGAGTGCCAATTGATTCAGGTTTTTTTGAAAGAATTTCTCCAATTAACATATCTTTAGTAATTTCCATCTTTAACACCTCCGTAATTAATATACCCAAAATTATTTATATTTAAAAGATGAGTATTTAACAAAAATATCTTTTTTATTTGCTCCTAAACTAATTTCAAATTCTTCTGTGGAATCAAATCCCTTTGAAGTTAGCGTTTTTGCAACTTCAAATTCACCTTCATAAGGAAAGACTTCAGATTTTTCACCTTGTTCTATCATTATTAGAGGTTTGTAAGTGAATTTTCCATTATATTTAGTAGACTTTGGCAATACTTCAACAATATTTTCAGATTTAACATAAGTTGATTCTGCAGTTACTTGTCCTTCATTTGATGTTGCAAGTATGTCGTTTTTAATATTATCAAGAAATTTTGAAATGTCAAGAAGTGGATTCTTCAAAATATCTAGTTCCTTGTTGTCATAATCAGTTGCATAATCTACAATTTTTATGTCTACTTGATTTTTTACAAGAGAAAGACCAGGTATTGATTTGGAAGATAATAAAACAGAATTATTTTCTTCATCAAAGTTAACGTCAAAACCTATAGTTCTTCCTAATTCTCTCAATTGAAAATAATTGTAACCATCAATTGTGTAGACTTTAAAAGAATGTCTAACACCATTTACAAAAACATTGTGTGAAGATTTTTTTACTTCACTATTACTATCTTTTAGTGGCACTAAATCTTCATCAGTCTTTTTATAATCAGACTTACTTGTAATCATGACAGCAGATCTGTCGTTATCGTAAGAAACATTAAATTCTGCATCTTTGCCATCTAAAAGTGCTGCAATATCTCTTAACTTAAAGTAATTGTTGTCGGCAATATTATAGCCCTTAACTCCTGTGTCCTTTCCATCTAAAACCACACTTTGGCTAGAAACTTTTGCATTTGCAAAAACATTTACACTTGTAAATAAAACAAGTGATGAAAGCGCAATACCTAATAATTTTTTCATAATATGACCTCCTATGACTATTGTATTTAAAAAGATAGCCCTCGACAAGCCTAAATATTTAACCTATAATTTAAGAAGGTGATTGTATGGAAAACTTACTTATGGGTTTTAATATTGTATCTCCCGTTTTTATAGTTTTGCTCTTGGGATATTTTGCAAAACAAAAAGGATACATAGATGAAAATTTTGTAGACAAGGGCACTTGGATTGTCTTTTATATGGCTTTGCCCTTTAAACTTTTTTATGACATAAAAAATGCAAATATAGAATCGCTGCATCCTAAATATGTTGCCTATATTCTACTGGGAGTTATTTTTATAATATTTATTTCTCTTCTTATTGCAAAGAGTATGAGAATTAAGGACAAGAAAAAATTATCTGCCTTTGTTCACTGTGCTTACAGGTCAAATTTTGTTTACGTTGGATTTCCAATCCTAGATATAATTTACAATGGTGCGCCTTCAATGGAGCATATGATTGTAATAATTTCTTTTGGGCTTACTCTTTACAATATTTCTGCAATCGTACTGCTTACTTATTATAGTGAGGCAGAAGATAAAAGTATTTCTGTAAAAGACATATTTATAAAAATAATTAAAAATCCTATGATTGTAGGTGTAGTTTTTGGAGCTATCTTTAACTTTTTACACATACCAGTATATCAAGGAGTGGACAAGGCAATAGAAATGGTGGCGAAGATTTCAACTCCTATGTCACTTATTTTAATTGGTGCAAGTCTTAATTTTGAATCTTCAAAGAGTGACTTTAGACTTATGTTTACTTCAGCTTTTATAAAGACAGTTTTAGCTCCGCTTATTTTAATTCCAATTGGAGTTAAACTTGGATTTACAAATATGGAATTGGGTATTGCTTATGTATTTTGGGCAACTCCTTGTGCCGCAAATTGTTTTATTTTCACAAAACAGATGAAATCTGATTATGAATTTGCCTCTAAAGTAATAACTCTAAGTTTTCTCATGAGTATAATTACTTATCCAGTGGGCATATCTTTGATGAATTATTTTAACTTGTTGCACTAATATTATTTAAGTGCTATAATCAAAATTACAAATGAAAATTATAGTGGTGGAGTGAATGGGCACTGTGAAACCCGGCAACCTAGTTGGTGCTAAATCCCACAGATTTTTATCTGGAAGATGAGGTTTAATGGTCCTCACTTTTTGCGTGAGGATTTTTTTATGGATTAAAAATTTAATAAACTTTATAAATTAAAAGCAAAATAATAAATTCATACATTAAATCTAGGTATTTAAAATGGAGGAATGAAAGAAAAATGAAAAAATGGCAATTTAGTTCAGAGTCCGTTACAGAAGGACATCCTGACAAAGTTTGTGACCAAATATCAGATGCCATATTAGACAAAATCTTGGCAGAAGATAAAAATGCGAGAGTGGCTTGCGAAACAATGGCATCCACTGGAATGATAGTTATAACTGGAGAAATCTCAACAGAAACTTATGTTGATTTTGAAAAAACAGCAAGAGAAGTATTAGAAGATATTGGATATAACAGAGCAAAATTTGGTTTTGATGGAAGAACTTGTGCAGTTTTATCTGCAATAAAAGAACAATCATCTGATATCGCAATGGGCGTTGACAGATTTAAGGAAGAAGGAGTAGATGAGCTTGACTCTTTTGGAGCAGGAGACCAAGGTATTATGTTTGGTTTTGCTTGCAATGAAACAGAAGAATTAATGCCACTTCCTATTTCCCTTGCCCACAAACTTTCAAGAAGACTTACTGAAGTTAGAAAAGATGGAACTCTTGATTATTTAAGACCAGATGGAAAAACTCAAGTTACCGTTGAATATGAAGAAGATAAACCTGTAAGACTTAAAAATGTAGTAGTATCATCACAACACGCTCCAGATGTTTCCATGGAAAAAATTAGAGAAGACATTATAAGAGAAGTTGTTGAAAAAGTTGTGCCAAAAGAATTAATTGATGCTGATACAGAATTTTTCATAAATCCAACTGGAAGATTTGTAATTGGTGGACCAATGGCAGATGCAGGACTTACTGGTAGAAAAATTATTGTAGATACCTACGGTGGATTTGGAAGACATGGAGGCGGAGCTTTTTCAGGAAAAGATCCAACTAAGGTTGATAGATCAGGAGCATATTATGCAAGATACATTGCTAAAAATCTTGTGGCAGCAGGACTTGCAGATAAAGTAGAAATTGGACTTGCCTATGCAATTGGTATTGCTAGACCAACTTCAGTCTATGTAGAAACTTTTGGAACTGGAAAACTATCTGATGAAGAAATTGAAAAAATTATAATGGAAAATTTTGATATGAGACCAGCTGCAATTATTCGTGATCTTGATTTATTAAGACCAATCTATAGACAAACTGCTTCTTATGGTCACTTTGGTAGAAATGACTTAAATCTTCCTTGGGAAAAAACTGATAGGGCAGAAGAACTTAAAAAATATTTAAAATAAAGTCATAATAATTTTGAGTTAAAAAATAAATTTCGGGTAACAAATAAATAGTGCTAAAAAATACTAACTTAGTATGGTATACTTATATGGTAGATTTATTTTAGATTCGAGAAGAGGATGGTTATGAAGAAAAGTTTTAATTATTTTAGAGCGAACCCTTGTGGAAATATAACAGGATTTGTAGTTGCACCTGTATATCCAGGTTATAGAAAAGCCTACACAGACTGTATAATTGAACAAATAGATAAAGACGTAGAACAAGTTGGATTTATTTCTCCAGCTTATGAAGGAGCTCCACTTAGAATGGACATGATGGGTGGAGAATTTTGTGCCAACGCAACAAGAGCTTATGGACTTTATTCTGCAGGCTTTTATGACACAGATGGACTTGTTGATATAGAAGTTTATGTAAGTGGTCACGAAGGAACTACAGATGTAATTGCAGATGTAAAAAATCAAAAAGCTTATGTTGCTTTAGATGCTCCACTTGACAAAAAAACTGTAGAAATTGACGGTAAAGATTATACTCTTATTAAATTACATGGAATCAGTCACTTAATTGTTGAAGAAAAAGAAGATAAAGAATTTGTCGATAAGGCACTTGAAATTCTTAAAAAAGACTATAAGGATGAAGCTTATGGTGTACTTTTCTTTGATAAAGAAAAATTAGAAATGATTCCTTATGTCTATGTAGAAGGTTCAGAAACTTTATTTAGAGAAGGATCTTGTGGATCAGGAACTGTTGCAGTTGTTGATTATCTTGAAGATGATATTGAAAAATTAGATGAAGATTATAAAATTTCTATCAAGAACCCAGCAGGAGAACTTGAAGTTTTCGTTTACGAATTCGAAGACGGTAAAAAATTATGTGTTGGTGGAAAAGTTGAACTTTCTGAAGTTGAAAAGAAATCCATAGAAATTCCTAAGGAAGTTGCCTTAGAAGTCATCGCTGAACACGACAAAATCGTTGAAGAAAGAAAAAAAGAAATGGCTAAAGAAGAAGCTGAAAAGCCAGTTGATGAAAGTGAATTAACTGACGAAGAGCTTAAAATAATGAGAGAAAAATTTGGATTTGATTAATTAAATAATTATAAAAATTGAGGGGGCAACCCCTCTTTTTTTAATAAAATAAAAAAATTTTTAGAATTTATGTGTATAATGTTAGAAGGTGATCGAAAATGATAAATGTTGTTGGACTTGGGTCCACTTCTTCTAGGGATTTAACCCTAGAGGCAGTAAAAATTATGAAAAACGGAAATAAAAACTTTTTGAGAACTGATAGGCATGAGTCCCTTTCCTTTTTTAAAGAAAATAATATATCCTACCAATCTTTTGACTATTTATACGATAAAATGGAAAGTTTTGACGAAGTTTATAATAAGATTGTAGAAATATTATTAGAAAAGTCTAAAAACGAAGATATAAATTATTTTGTGCCAGGGACTCCCTTAGTTGCAGAAAAAACTGTAAAGCTCTTGCTTGAAAGTAAGAGTGAAATAAATATAGTAAATGGAATTTCTTTTATTGAACCAGTTCTTGCAGCTGTTGGAAGAGATGCCGTCGATGGATTATTATTTTTAGATTCAGATGCAAATATTTTTGATTTAGATACGAGAAGGGACACTTTAATCACTCAAGTTTATAACAAAAGAATAGCATCAGATTTATCTTTAGCTCTTCAAGAAGTTTATAAAGAAGAAGATTTAGCATATGTCATAACCAATGCAGGTCTTGATGATGAAATAGTAAGGGAAGTTGAAATTTATAAATTGCCAAGACTTGATGATTACAATCACCAATCTTGTATTTACATTCCCAGAACAGATGGAAAAAATATGCCACTTGTTTTTGACAAACTTTCAAAAATTTTGGAAGAAAAAGATATTTATCTAGATGAGGATAATTTTGAAAAGATAAAAGACTTAATCATTGAGAAATCACAAGACTTATCAATGGATTATGAGAGTGAAAATGATCTTTTAATTCTATCTTTTTTGTTGCTATTCTTAAAAGACAGAGATGGTTTAGTGGATTTTCGTGAAATCTATGAGGAAATATACAAAAAATTGGATAAAATAGCGATTTTTTTAAAATAAATGTAGAAAATAAACCTAACATAGGTTATAATTGTAACAGTCTTAGGTTATAGCTAAGTTTGCCTTGTGAAATCAGAAGTGCAAATTAGTTTTTAAACCAAGAAAAAAGAATAAAGAAAATTCTTCAAGGAGGATATAAAATGAACAAATCAGAATTAGTAGCAAGTATTGCTGAAAAATCAGGTCTTACTAAAAAAGACGCTGAACAAGCTTTAAACGGATTTATTTCTTCAGTTCAAGAAGCTCTTGCAGATGGAGAAAAAGTTCAATTAGTTGGATTCGGAACTTTCGAAGTTAGACAAAGAAAAGCTAGAGAAGGAAGAAACCCTAGAAATCCAGAAGAAGTTATTAAGATTCCTGCATCTAAAGCACCAGTTTTC
>QWCE01007345.1_pt1 | contig 18804 bp, 13 predicted proteins | sample 1972531 | NCBI WGS metagenome assembly QWCE01 (sample SAMN09866716, study PRJNA288562) | Human gut metagenome isolate term4_stool, whole genome shotgun sequencing... | reverse complement strand
GTCGCAGTGCACCATGGGGATGGGCTCGCCCCAGTAACGCTGACGGCTGAACACCCAGTCGCGCAGCTTGTAGTTGACCTTATCGCGGCCCTTGCCGTTTTCTTCCAGCCAGCCGATCATTTTCTTCTTTGCATCGGTGACAGACAGGCCGTTCAGGAAGCCGGAGTTGACCAGCGTGCCGGTGGCAACATCGGTAAAGGCGGCTTCGTCCAGGTTGGACGGGGTGTTGCCCTTGACCACCTCGATGATGGGCAGGCCGAACTTTTTGGCGAACTCCCAGTCACGGGTATCGTGGGCGGGCACTGCCATGATGGCACCGGTGCCGTAGGTGGACAGAACGTAGTCGGAGATGAAGATGGGGATCTCAGTATCGTTGACCGGGTTGATGCCCATGACGCCTTCCAGCTTGACACCGGTCTTTTCCTTGTTCAGCTCACTGCGCTCAAAATCGCTCTTGCGGGCAGCCTCAGCCTGATAGGCCTTGACGGCATCGGCATTCTTGATGATGCCCTTGTCGAGCCATGCCTTGACCATGGCGTGCTCCGGGGAGACGACCATGTAGGTGGCACCAAACAGGGTGTCGCAGCGGGTGGTGTACACGGTCAGGGTGTCGCCTGCGGTGGTGCCGAAGTTCACCTCGGCACCGTGGCTGCGGCCGATCCAGTTCTTCTGCTGGGTGGCAACGCGCTCGATGTAATCCAAGCCGTCCAGACCGTCGATCAGCTTGTCGGCATACGCAGTGATCTTGAGCATCCACTGGCTCTTGACGCGGTGCACGACCTCGCTGCCGCAGCGCTCGCACACGCCGTTGACAACTTCCTCGTTGGCCAGCACGCACTTGCAGCCGGTGCACCAGTTGACGTTCATTTCCTTCTTGTAGGCCAGGCCCTTCTTGTACAGCTGCAGGAAGATCCACTGGGTCCACTTGTAGTACTCGGGATCGGTGGTGTTGATCTCACGATCCCAGTCAAAGGAGAAGCCCAGGGCCTTCAGCTGGCTGCGGAAGTGGTCCACGTTGTTCTTGGTGACGATGGCCGGGTGGATGTGGTTCTTCATTGCGAAGTTCTCGGTGGGCAGGCCGAAGGCGTCCCAGCCCATGGGGTACAGCACGTTGTAGCCGTTCTGGCGGCGCTTACGGCTGACCACGTCCAGCGCGGTGTAGCTGCGGGGATGGCCCACATGCAGACCGGCACCCGACGGATACGGGAACTCGACCAGTGCGTAGAACTTGGGTTTGGAGTGGTCGATCTCGACATGGAAGGTCTTCTCGTCCTCCCACACCTTCTGCCACTTGGCTTCAACAGCCTTGTAATCGTACTTCATGTTTGTAATCAGCTCCAGACTTTTCGTTTGCAAAATACCGCAATTGGAATGATTTATGCTTTTCAGGGTCCTTGCTCTCTTGCGTCCTCGCCCTCTCAGTCACCTTCGGTGACAGATTCCCCTTTTTTGTCGCTTATGCGACATCTTCCCCCGACCGGGGGAAGTCTTTCCTCAAAGGGGAGAGCCAAGAATGTGGCGGTGCAGCCCTTGCCTCTCCCCTTGGGAGAGGTGGCATTGCAGAGCAATGACGGAGAGGGCGAACCCGTTTGCCTTGATGAAATTACTCGACGGTGCTGTCGGGGGTCAGGTACTCGGAGATGTCGATGGGCTCACCGTCTGCCCACAGATGCTCCAGATCGTAGTAGGTGCGGGTGTTGGGCACGAAGACGTGCACGATGACATTGGAATAATCCAGCAGCACCCAGTTCTTGGAGTCGTAACCCTCGGTGCTGTAGGGCTCCAGGCCCTTCTGGGAAAGCTCAAACTCCACCTCGTCGGCCAGAGCTGCCACCTGCGTGGTGGAGGTGCCGGACGCGATGACGAAGTAATCGGTGAGCACGGTCAGGCTTTCCACCTTCAGCACGCGCACATCGTGGGCCTTTTTCTTATCCAGGATCTTTGCGATCTCGATCGCAAGAGCCTTGCTGTCGTTGAAGTTCTCCATATATTTTTCCTTTCTGTGAAAGCGGCTTCTCAGTTTGCGGAACTGGCAGCCAGTTCATCGGTGGTTTTTGCGTTGTCAAGGTCGGTGTCGCCGTTCACGATGGCGTCGTCCGACTCCTTGTCGATGCGGCCCATATACTGCACGTTGGCATCTGTGGAGGCCGTGCCGTGGGGCCAGTCATCGGTGACGAGGTTCATCTCGCTCACGTCGATGGGGCCGGTGTAGGTGCAGAAATACTGGTTGAGCAGCTTTGCGATGGAGCTTGCATCCGGCACCACGCAGGAGTAGCCGGCAAAGGAGTCGGTCTTGCCCACGTTGGGCACGCCCATGAACACCGGCGTCTGGGCCAGAATGATGTTGGCGCTGTCCACCTTCAGGAAGGACACCAGCAGCTTTGCAATGGTGGTGATGTCCATATCCGTCTTGATATAGTGCTTTTCCAGCACCAGCGGCAGCTGGTTCAGGATATCGGTGATGCCCATGGCGCGGGCACGCTTGAACAGACCAGCGTAGAAATAGCGCTGCATATTCAAGCGGTCAATATCAGAGTTTGCGTAGCCGTCGCCGTGGCGGCAGCGCACAAAGAACTCTGCCGAGGCACCGTCCAGATTGCGGTAGCCCTTGAGCAGCTTGCTGCCGCCGTAGGACATATCGTGGGGGATATACACCTCAATGCCGCCGAAGTTGTCCACCATTTCCACCAGCGCCTGCATGTCCACCGAGACGTAATAGTCGATGGGCAGGCGGTACTGGTCGTAGATGACATCGGCCAGTGCAGCGATGCTGCCGCCGTTGGAAAGTGCCACCGAGTTGATCTGGTAGTTCGAAGCCGCGTAAGTCTTGCCGTTGGACAGGGTGACCTTTTTGTTCGCCGTCGTCACCAGACTGTTGCGGGGGATCTGCAGCATCCGCAGGGCGTTGCCCTTGATATCGAACTGGACGTAGAGGATCATATCGGTCATGCCGTCGTTGGACTCTGCGTCGCCGTAAGCACGGCCTTCCTCGTAGTCGATGCCGCAGACCAGAATGTTCACCACATCGCCCTTGTAGCCCTCGGCGGTCTTGATCTCCTCCTGGATGGTGGGCGTGCTGTCGTCCGGGCGGAGACTGTCCTCCACACGGTTCACAAGGCTGACTGCATAAACCACCACGCCGGAGACCACGGCGATCACGGCCAGCACCACTGCCAGAGGCAGCCAGATAGGCGTCTTCTTTTTCTTTTTGCGGCGGCGGGGCGGTTCGCTCTGGCTCTGGGCCGGGCGGCGGGGCGGCTCGCTGTGGGCACCGCCCTGCACCGGGCCCTGCCCGGAGGCGGCGGCACGGCGCGGTGCGGCGCTGGCTGCCTGATCCGGGCGGTTGAGGGAGCGGTCGGTTCTGATATGGCGTGGCGTCTGGCTCATGCTGTTTTCTATCCTCCTGGCCTTCGCAAATCTGCAAAAGTCATTTTCTGTGCAAACCTGTCATATTTTTTAGTATAACATTATCTGACGGAATCTGCAATCGGTTTTGTGGGATCACCGCCGGGACCAATTTTAACAGCCCCGGCTCTCACCCATCATTTTTCCCGCTGTGGGCGAGGATATCCTCGTAAGCGGCCTTGGACATGGGGTCCAGCGGCTTTCCCTGCGAGAGCACGAACTCGTTGGTCTGCTTCAGCGCAGCCAGCATGGCGGCGTCCAAGTCCTTCTTTTCCAGCTTGCGCAGCTTGTTCACGCCGGGCCAGTCCCGCTCGGCGCTGGTCATGTCGGCCAGATATAGAATTTTGTCCAGCCTTGTCATGCCGGGCTTGCCCGCCGTGTGGCAGGCAATGGCGCTGAGCACCGCTTCGTCGGTGACGCCCCACTGGGTGCGGGCCAGGATGGCGGCGCATACCCCGTGCCACACCGGGGCCGGGCGCTCCTCGCCGCCCTCGGCGTACTGGGGGTACTGGCGCATCAGCTCGCGCATCTCGTCCTTGCTGATCTCCTTGGCCGAGTCGTGCAGCAGCGCCGCCAGGGCAGCCCGCTCCTCGTCCTCGCCGTAAATTTTGGCCAGCTTAACGGCCATTTTTTTCACGTTCAGGGTGTGCTCGTAGCGCTTGTCGCTCAGGCGGCTGCGCACGAGTTCCTTTGCCTGTTTGAGATTCATTTGCTCAAGTCTTCCTTTTTGTTTTGGTACAGCCCTTCCCGGCGGATGACCGCCCGCACCGTTTCCGGCAGCTCAGCCTCGCAGGGGTCCCCGGCCGCCAGCCGGGCGCGGAGCTCACTGCTGGCCATGGGCAGCGCTTCCACCGGCGCAAACAGGATGCGCGCGCCGGTGGGGTCCAGCCGCCGTGCCTTTTCGTGCAGCTGCGGGTCATCGCCCACATGGCGGCTCGTCACCACCAGATGCGCAAGGCGCAGGATATCCTGCCAGCGGTACCAGCCGTCAAAGCTCAGCAGCATATCGCTGCCGATGGCAAGGTACAGCTGCGCACCGGGGGCTTCTCGGGCCAGCTTTTCCACCGTGAGCACCGTATAATTGCGGTGCCCGGCTTCGGCCTGTTCGATCTCCCAGCTGCTGACCTCCAGCTGCGGGACGGTGCTGCCCGGTTCCCCGGCCAAAGCGTGGAAGCACCCGCACATTTCCAGCCGCAGGGTCCCGGAGGCGTTCGTGCCCTGCTTGAAGGGCGATGTGCCCGCCGGCATCACCACGACCCGGTCCGGCCGCACGCGGGCAGCGGCAGCGCGCAGGTTGTTCAGGTGGCCGTTGTGGGGCGGGTCGAAGCTGCCGCCGTAGAGAAGGATCTTCATCTTACTTCAGCAGGTCGGCGTAGGCGCTGTCCTTTTTCTTCTGCAGGTAGAGCACGAACTTGGAGCCGATCACCTGCACACAATCGGCACCGGTGGCCTCGGCCAGCTTGACCCACGCCCTGGATCATGGTCTCGTCGATCTCACCCTTGCCCACGATAAAAACGGGGTCCATGGTGTTTGCCTTGCCGCGCAGAATGGCGCGCTGTTTGCTTGTCAGCATATTTTTTCTCCTTTAAGTTAAAACGATTTAGAATGGCCTCCGCATTCGCTCTGGCCATATTCAGCGGAAATTTTATTTATAATTCTGTAAATTGGAAAAATCTGCGGATTTTTCCAATTTACTTTTTCACAAGATGGGGTCGTAACGGGAAATTGCATTTGCTGCTGTCGGTCTTGCGACCGTCGCGCAGCGACTTGAAATCGGAGAAACGCGAAAAATGCGTTTAGCGAAGCGGCTAGCATTTTTCCGTTCCGACTTCTTCTTTGGGATTATCAAGGGCGAGCAGCCCTTGATTCGTGGGTCCAGCGCGTCGAAATCGCCGTGACCTTGCTGCGCTGAACACGCAGCATTTGCTTCGCAAACCGGTCTGCGGCTTAAAAGCCCCACTGGGGCTTTCATGCCCTGCGGGCACCGCCGCGCTTTTCTGGTTCTCTTTTGCCACCAAAAGAGAACATCTCCGTCAGCGCTGCCCTTTCGCACAAGCCAATTTATTTGATTTCGATTTCTACTTTCCCAGACACCTGTGCAAGCACCCCTTCGGATGCGGCCGCATTCAGAAACCCCGGCAGCTGCTTTTCCAGTTCCGCCAGGTCTGCGGGGATGAACAGCGGGTCGTACCCGAAACCGTAGTCCCCGTTCAGCCGCTCGAAGGCGATGCTGCCCGGACACTCGCCCATGCAGGTCAGGTGCCGCCCGTCCGGCAGGATGAAGCACACCGCCGAGACGAACTTTGCCCCGCGCTGTTCGGCGGGCACAGCCTTCATGGCGTCCAAGAGCTTATCGTTGTTGGCCTCGTCATCGCCGTGATGGCCGCAGTAGCGGGCACTGTAGACGCCGGGCGCACCGCCCAGCGCGTCCACGCACAGGCCGGAATCATCGGCGATGGTGGGCAGGCCGCTGGCTTTGCAGATGGTCTCGGCCTTGATGAGGGCGTTCTCGGCAAAAGTGGTGCCGGTCTCGTCCGGCTCAAGGGTGATGCCCAGTTCTTTCTGGCTCACCACCTCGTGGCCCTGCGCTTCCAGAATGCGGCGCAGTTCGCGGAGCTTGCCGGCGTTGCCGGTGGCTGCACAAATCTTCATGCGATACGACTCCCTTCAACGTCTCCGCCCTCTCAGTCAAAGCCTTCCGGCTTTGCCAGCTCTCCCAAAGGGAGAGCCAAGAGCAGTTTCGTCACACATTTGCTTTTTTCAGTGCTTCCACTCGCGGGGCAGCAATTCTTCCACAAAGCCCTCCGGGGTGAAGGGCAGCAGATCGTCGATGCCCTCGCCCACGCCGATGAACCGCACCGGCAGGCCCAGACGCTGCTTGACCGCCACGACGCAGCCGCCCTTGGCGGTACCGTCCAGTTTGGTCAGGATGATGCCGGTAGCGTCGGCCGCCTTGCAGAACTCCTTGGCCTGGCTGATGGCGTTCTGGCCCGTGATGGCGTCCAGCACCAACAGCGTTTCCAGGCTGGCTTCGGGGCTTGCCTTTTTGACGCTGCGGCTGATCTTGGCCAGCTCTGCCATCAGGTTCGATTTGTTGTGCAGGCGGCCTGCGGTGTCGGCAATGACCATGTCATAGCCGCGGGCCGTGGCCGACTTGACGGTGTCGAAGATGACCGCCGCCGGGTCGGCGCCCTCGCCTGCGCTGACGATGGGCACACCGGCACGGTCCGCCCAGATCTCCAGCTGTTCGCTGGCGGCAGCACGGAAGGTGTCACCGGCCGCCAGCATCACGCGCTTGCCCTCGCGGGTGTAGTAATCTGCCAGCTTTGCGATGCTGGTGGTCTTGCCCACGCCGTTGACGCCGATGACCAGAATGACCGCCGGCTTGCCGGAAAGGTCCATCTCGGCGTCCGGCGTCATTTCTTCGGCAATGATGTCGCGCAGGGCATCGGCGGCTTCTTCGCCGGTCTTCAGGCCCTTTTCGCGCACGCGGTCGCGCAGCTTGTCCACCAGACGCACAGCCACTTCGCCGCCCACGTCCGCGAGGATGAGCTGTTCTTCCAGGTCATCGTACATGTCGTCGTCGATGACACTGCCGGTCAGGGTGTTGAGGATATTGCCCCAGAAGCCGGTGCGGGTCTTTTCCAGACCCGTTTTCATTTTTTCCTGTTCTTTTTCTTTGTTTTTCTTGCCAAATCCGAAGAACCCCATAGTGTCCTCCTATTATTGTAATGATGTCCGCCCTCTCAGGCGCTTACGCGCCAGCTCTCCCAAAGGGAGAGCCTTTGGCAAAAAGGAAAACGCCCTTCTCGGCTCCCCCTTTGGGGGAGCTGGCGAACGAAGTGAGACTGAGAGGGCGAGGATGTTCGCCTTCTCTGCTTTCTTAATTTATATCAGGAAACCAGCGTGGCGTCAACCTGTTCCAAATCCAATTTGAGCAGTTTCGACACGCCGTCCTCCTGCATGGTGACGCCGTAGAGCACATTGGCAGCTTCCATCGTGCCGCGGCGGTGGGTGATGACGATGAACTGGGTCTTGTCACTCACCCGGCGCAGATACTGGGCAAACCGCACCACGTTGGCGTCATCCAAGGCGGCTTCGATTTCGTCCAGAATGCAGAACGGGGCCGGGTTGACCGCCAGAATGGCAAAGTAGATGCTGATGGCCACCAGCGCCTGTTCGCCGCCGGAAAGGGCTTCCAGATTCTTGATGACCTTGCCCGGCGGGGCCACCCGGATGCCGATGCCGCAGGAAAGCACATCGGTCTCATCCTCCAGCACAAGGCTTGCCTCGCCGCCGCCGAACAGCTCGGTGAACACGCGGCCAAAGTTCTCGTTGATGGCGCGGAAGCTGTCCGAGAAGATCTCCTTCATCTGGGCCGAAAGCTTTGAGATCATGCGGCTGAGCTCGCTGCGGCTTTCCTCTACGTCGGTCACCTGACGCACCAGCGCGTCATAGCGGGCCTTGACCTCTTTGTATTCCTCGATGGCGCTGACGTTCACGCTGCCAAGGGCACGGATCTTGCCGCGCAGGTCGGCCACCTGTGCCCGCAGGGCCGTCAGGCTCTCAAACTCGATGCAGAGCTCCTCCGCCTGGCTCACCGAGAGCTGATACTCATCCCACAGCTTTGCCACGGTCTGGTCATACTCGGTCTCAGCGGCGGCTTTGCGCTCGGCAAGGCGGGCCATCTCGCGGCCCATTTCCTCGCGGCTGTCGGCCGAGGTGCGGGCCCGGGCAAGGGTCTCGGTCTCGGCCTGCTGGCGCTCCAGGCGCTTTTCGGTCGCTTCGCGGATGGCCTTTTCTTTTGCCGCAATTTCGGTCTGGCTGTCGGTCTTGGCCTGCCGGATGGCGGCGATTTCGGTGCGGCAGCTCTCGCTGCGCTGTGCCAGTGCGGCAAGGCTTTCTTCCAGCGAAGCGCGGCGTGCGGCGGCATCCTGGGCCCGCTGTTCCAGCGCGGCGATCTGGCTGTAGGCCAGCTCCGCGTCCTTCTGGCGGGTCACCTGTTCCAGCCGCTTGGCGCTCAGCTTCTGGCTGAGCTCACTCTGCCGGGCAAGGAAGCTGTCATCACCCTCGGCGATGCGGTTCATCTCCGCCGTCAGCAGGTCGATCTTCGCGGTCAGCTGAGCCTGCTGGGCGGCGGCTTCGTCCGCCCTGCTGCGGCTTTCCGCCAACGCGGCCTGTAAAGCGTCGATCTGCTGCTGGCCGTTGCTGTGGGCCGTTTCCAGCTGCTGCACCGCAGCTTCCAGACGCTTCTGCTCCGCTTCGGCACGCACCTTGTCGTTGGCGGCGGTGATCTGTTCGCTGGCCGTGGCGGTCAGCTCGGCCTGCAAAGCGTCCACTTGTTCCTTGCACTGGTCGGTCTTTTCCTGCGCGGCAAGGCAGTCCTTCTGCAATTTGGCGGCCTTGATACGCAGTTCTTCCATCTCCTGCTTGCGGGTAAAAAGCCCCGCGCTGCGCTGCACGCTGCCGCCGGTAAAGCTGCCGCCCGCGTTGACCACCTGACCATCCAGCGTGACCACCTTGTTGTGGTAACCGTTGTCCCGCGCCACGCGGGAAGCTTCGTTGATGTCGTCCACCACGATGATGCGGCCCAGCAGGTTCGACACGATGTTGTCATACCGGCGGTCAGCCTGCACAAGGCTGGAGGCCAGCCGCGCTGTGCCGGAGAGACGCCCCCGGAACACGCCGGGCTGGACGGTATCCAGCGGCAGGAAGGTGGCGCGGCCTGCGTTATCGTTGCGCAGCAGGGCAATGGCCGCTTTGGCAGCGGCTTCGTTCTCCACCACGATGTTCTGCAGTGCGCCGCCGAGGGCGGTTTCCACGGCCACCTCGCAGCCCGGTTCCACCTTTAAGATGGCAGACACCGGCCCGATGACGCCCCGCAGGCGGCGGGCACCGGCGGCACGCATGACGGCCTTGACCGAGTTCTGGTAGCCGTCCATGTTCTTTTCCAGCTCCCGCAGCACGGAAAGGCGCTGACGGGCGGCGTCCAATTCGCGGCCAAGGCGCTGTTCGGCGTTGTCGGCCTCGTTCAGGGCGGCCTTGCGGCCTTTGAGCTTGAGCTCCAGACCGGAGCGGACATTTGCCAGCTGCTTTTCGTTTTCTTCCAGCATCCGGCGGTACTTGACCGTATCCTCCAAGTCCTGTTTTGCTTCGTCCCGCTGAGCAGTGGCATCCTGCAGGCTCTGTTCGAGGGCGGGCAGACGCTGGCGGGCCGTCTCCTCGGCGGCTTCGGCGGCAGCCTGCGCCACCTGGGCTTCGGTGCGCTGGGCGGTCAGGCCAGTCAGCTCCGCCCGCAGGCTGTCCTTGCGGGCCCCGCTGGCGGTGCTGGCGTCGGTCAGGCGGGCAATTTCAGCGTTCAGTGCTTCGATCTCTGCCGCCAGCTTTTCGCCCTCGGCTTCCATGGTCTTTGCCACGGCCCGGTGGCGCTGCAATGCGGCGGCGGCTTCGGTGCTGTCCTGCTCCCCGGCAGCGATCTCCTGCCGCAGGGACGCGGCGCTTTCCTCGTTGCGCAGGATGTCGTTTTCCAGCACGGCGATGCGGCTTTCCGACCCCTGCTCGGTGATGCTGCGGATATCCCCATTCAGGCGCTCGACCGCAATGGTCAGCTGCTGTGCCTGCATCCGGATCTCCTCAGCCTCCTGCTCGGCGGCTTTCGTCTCCCGGTCAAAACGCTCGTAGTCGGCCTGGGCCGTCTCGTAGTCACGCACCTGCTGGCGCACGGCTTCGCGGGCGCGGTGCACGCCGTCGGTCCAGAGGGTGACTTCCAGCGTTTTGCGCTGGGCTGCCAGCTCGAGGAACTTCTCGGCCTTGGCGCTCTCTTTTTCCAGCGGGCCTACGCGGCTTTCCAGCTCACCCAGGATGTCCCGCAGGCGTTCCAGGTTCTCCCCCGCTGCGGCAAGGCGGCGCTCCGCTTCCGTCTTGCGGTAGCGGTACTTGGCAATGCCGCAGGCTTCCTCAAAGATCTCACGGCGCTCGCTGGATTTTGCCGCCACGATCTCCGCAATGCGGCCCTGCCCGATGACCGAATAACCGTCGCGGCCAATGCCGGTATCGAGCAAAAGCTCGTACACATCCTTCAAACGGCATACCTGCCCGTTGATGGTGTACTCGCTGTCACCGGAGCGGTAATACTTGCGGCCGATGGTCACTTCGTCGGCGTCCACGTCAAAGGTGTGGCTTGCGTTATCCAGCGTCAGGCGCACACTGGCAAAGCCCATGGCTCCGCGCCGCCGGGTGCCGCCGAAGATAACGTCTTCCATCTTGCCTGCCGCACGCAGCTGGCGGGAGCTGGTCTCGCCCAGCACCCAGCGCACCGCGTCGGACAGGTTCGACTTGCCGGAGCCGTTGGGGCCCACCACGCCGGTAACGCCCGCATCAAAGGTGATCTTGACCTTATCGGGGAAGCTCTTAAAGCCCTGGATCTCCAGTTCCTTGAATACCATTTACTTTTCCTTTATCACGCCCAGCAGCTTGAGCGCCTCTTTGGCGGCGCACTGCTCGGCAGCCTTCTTGCTGCGGCCCTCGCCCCGGGCCACACGGTCGGAGTTGAAGCGCACGGCCACCACGAAGTGCTTGTCGTGGTCCGGGCCGGACTCGCTTTCCACCACATAGCTCAGGCGTTCTTCCGGGTTCTGCTGCACGATCTCCTGCAGGCGGGTCTTGTAGTCGGCCTCGGCGTGCTTGCCCTCGGTGATGAAGGGCAGGATGAACTTGCGGGCCACATCCATGCCGCCGTCCAGATACAGCGCCGCAATGAGTGCTTCAAACGCATCGGACACCACGCTGGGGCGGTTGCGTCCGCCGCAGCGCTCCTCGCCGCGGCCCAGGCGCAGGTATTCGCCCAGGTTGATCTCCTGCGCGAACTGGAACAGCGCGCCCTCGCTGACAAGGCTGGCGCGGATGCGGGTCAGATCACCCTCCGGCCGGTCGGCGTAGGCGTGGAACAGATAATCTGCCGAGACGATCTGCAGCACGCTGTCACCCAGAAATTCCAGCCGCTCGTTGTGCTTGACCGGGGTGCGGCTCTCGTTGGCGTAGCTGGTGTGGGTCAGGGCCGTTTCCAGCAGCTCCGGGTTTTTGAACGTATAACCAATAATTGTTTCCAACTGATGGCTCATATTTCGACTCCCTTGCTCATATGGTCAGCATCCCCGCCCTCTCAGGCCGCTTCGCGTCCAGCTTTCCCAAAGGGAGAGCCAAGAACTCGCCCGAAAGGCATCTCGCCTCTCCCTTTGGGAGAGGTGGCATTGCGAAGCAATGACGGAGAGGGCGATTTCACTGCCCTTATTCCTCTGTTTTATTCGCTGCGGCCAGCTCATCCAGCGCAGACTGCATGGTGCCGCACAGGTCGTTCTCCACGCAGATCTTGGCCTGCCGGATGGCGTTTTTGATGCCCTTGGCCTTGGAAGAACCGTGTGCCTTGATGACCGGCTGCTTCGCGCCCAGGAAGGGTGCGCCGCCGTATTCCTCGCTGTCCATCTGGTGCTTGAGGTCGGCCACGCCGCCCTTGAGCAGCAGGTAGGCCAGCTTGCCGCCGAGATTTGCGAGGAACATCTGTTTCAGCATGCCCAGCAGCATTTTTGCCACGCCCTCGGTCAGCTTGAGGATCACATTGCCGGTGAAGCCGTCGCACACCACCACGTCCACTTCACCGTTCGGCACATCGCGCGGCTCGATGTTGCCCACGAAGCGGATGCCCGGGGTGGTCTTGAGCAGCTGGTGTGCGTCCCGCAGCACGGGGGTACCCTTGCTCTCCTCGGCACCGTTGTTCGCCAGCGCCACGGTGGGGTTTGCACGGCCCTCCACCTTGTTCACATAGCAGCTGCCCATGACGGCAAACGCCGCCAGCATCTCCGGGCGGCACTCCACGTTGGCGCCGCAGTCCAGCAGCAGATAAGCCTGCTGCTTTGCGGGCACCATGGTAGCCAGTGCCGGGCGCTTGACGCCCCGCAAAGTGCGCACGATGAGGCTTGCGCCAACGTGCAGCGCACCGGTGCTGCCGGCAGAGACAAAGGCATCGCCCTTGCCCTCCTTGAGCATATTCAGACCCACCACGATGGAGGAATCCTTCTTCTGACGGATGGCGCGGGCGGGCTCGTCGCACATCTCGATGGTCTCGGTGCAGTTTACCAGTTCGATGCCGTCCAGCGGGATGTTGTGCTCGGCGGCGGTCTTGCGCACCAGCGCCTCGTTGCCCACGCCGATCAGCTGCACGCCGTACTCCTTGACGGCCTGTGCAGCACCTTCCAGAACCGCCAGCGGGGCGTTGTCGCCGCCCATCATGTCCACAATGATCTTCATACCTGTTTTCTCCTTTCAGGTGGTTTGCCTTACAGAGCGTTTTCCTCCAGCCAGTGCTGGAAGCTGGCAACAGCGCGCTCGGCCTGTGCCATGTAACGCAGCCGCTTGTCCCGGGGACGGGTCTCGGCGGGCAGCGGCGGCAGAATGCCCATGTTGGCTCCCATGGGCTGGAAGTGCTTGTTCTCGGTGGTCAGGTACTGCACCAGTGCACCGCACATGGTGTCGGCGGGCGGCGCGGGCAGCTCTTTGCCCTGCAGACGGGCGTACAGGCTGCGGGCGGCAAGCAATCCGCAGGCAGCACTTTCCATATAGCCCTCAAAGCCGGTGATCTGGCCTGCAAAGAACACGTTGGGGTGTTCTTTCAGGTTCAGCCCGGCGTTCAGCACCCGGGGCGCATCGAGGAAGGTGTTGCGGTGCATGACGCCGTACCGCACGAACTCCGCATGTTCCAGACCCGGGATCATGCTGAACACCCGCTTCTGCTCGCCCCACTTGAGGTTTGTCTGGAAGCCCACGATGTTATACAGGGTGCGCTCCTTATTTTCGGCGCGCAGCTGCACATTGGCCCAGGGGCGGTGGCCGGTGGCCGGGTTCACAAGGCCCACCGGGCGCAGCGGGCCGAACCGCATGGTATCGGCACCGCGGGCGGCCATGATCTCAATGGGCATGCAGCCCTCGTACACCGTGACGGTATCGGCTTTTTTGCCGTGGGCGTCCGGGTCGGGCTGGGCCGACTGCTCGGCACCGGTGTCAAAGTCGTGCAGGGGTGCACGCTCGGCAGACGCAAGGGCCGCGTGGAACGCTTCGTATTCTTCTTTATTAAAGGGGCAGTTCAGGTAGTCGGCTTCACCCCGGTCATAGCGGGATGCGGCAAACACCTTGTTGTAGTCAAGGCTCTCGGCCGTGACGATGGGAGCCACGGCATCGTAGAAATGCAGGCGCTCGTCACCGGTCAGGCGGCCGATCTCGTCGGCCAGTGCCCCGTCGGTCAGTGGGCCGGTGGCCACCAGAATGGGAGCAGATTCGTCGATATGCTCCACCCGCTCCCGGTGGACGGTGATGTTCTCACACGCTTCCACCATGCGGGTCACCTCGGTGCTGAAAGCGTCGCGGTCCACGGCCAGCGCACCGCCGGCCGCCACGCGGGCCGTCTCAGCAGCATTCAGCAGCTGGCTGCCCATGCGGCGCATTTCTTCCTTGAGCAGACCGGAGGCAGAATCCAGCCGCTCCGCTTTCAGGCTGTTGGAGCAGATCAGCTCGGCAAAACCGGCGCTTTTGTGGGCCGGGGAAAAATGGGTGGGCTTCTGCTCGTACAGGTCCACCTGCACGCCCTTGCCCGCCAGCCAGAGGGCGGCTTCGCAGCCCGCCAGACCGGCACCCAGCACGGTAACTTTGTATTGATTCATATACTCTTATCCTTTAGCGTCTTCGCCCTCTCCGTCATGGCTTACGCCGTGCCACCTTGTTCCCCTTTCTGTCGCTAACGCGACATCTTCCCCCGACCGGGGGAAGTCTTTCAAAGGGAGAGGCAAGAGCACTCCCGCCATGCCCTTGGCTCCCCCTTTGGGGGAGCTGCCGAGCGAAGCGAGGCTGAGAGGGCGAGCCAGTTCACAATTTAATCTTTTTTCGGCACCGGCATCTCAAAGCCGCAGCCTTCCTTTGCGCAGTAGAGCTTGGAACCCTTGCGGAACAGGGTGCTGCCGCACTTTTCGCACTTGGTGGGCACCGGCATATCCCAGGTCATGAAGTCGCAGTCCGGGTAGCGCTCGCAGCCGTAGTAGATGCGGCCCTTGGAGCTCTTGCGCTCCAGCATACGGCCCTTGCCGCACTTGGGGCAGATGCCGCCGGTATCCTTCACCAGACGCTTGGTGCCCCGGCACTCGGGGAAGCCGCTGCAGGCCAAAAACTTGCCGTACTTGCCCACCTTGATGACCATGGGGCGGCCGCACAGGTCGCACACCTCGCTGGAAGGCTCGTCCGGCACCTTGACCTTCTTGCCTTCCATGTTCTTCTCGGCCTGCTCGAGGCTGGCGGCAAAGCCCTTGTAGAAGTCGTCCACGGTCTTGTGCCAGTCAGCCTTGCCGCTCTCGATCTTATCCAGATTCTTTTCCATCTGGGCGGAGAAGTCCACATCCACGATGTGGGGGAACTGCTCCAGCATCAGGCCGTCCACAGCCCGGCCCAGCAGGGTGGGCTTGAGCTTCTTCTGGTCGCGCTCCACATAGCCGCGGTCGATGATGGTGGTGATGATGGGCGCATAGGTGGAAGGACGGCCGATGCCGTTTTCTTCCAGTGCCTTGATGAGGGTGGCTTCGGTGTAGCGGGCGGGCGGCTGCGTGAACTTCTGCTCGCTCTTGAGCTCCCGCAGCTTCAGCACCTGGCCCTGTTCCAGCGGGGGCAGAGCGGTCTCCTTCTTTTCCTTTTCGTCGGTGGCTTCCTCGTACAGGACAGTGAAGCCGTCGAAGGTGACGGTGTAGCCGCTGGCCTTGAAGCGGTAATCTGCCGCGCTGACCGTGACGGACACGGTGTCCTGCTGGCAGTCGGCCATCTGGCTGGCCATAAAGCGGCTCCAGATCATGCGGTAGAGCTTGGCGGTGTCGCCGCTGATGCTCTTGTCCACCTCGTCCGGCGTCAGGGACGGCACCGAGGGACGGATGGCTTCGTGGGCGTCCTGCGCAGCGGTAGCGCTCTTGGTCTTCCAGGTGCGCTTGTAGGGGCAGATATAGGCTTCGCCGTAGGCCCCGGCGATATACTCCTTGGCGGCAGCCACTGCCTCGTCCGAGATGCGCAGGCTGTCGGTACGCATATAGGTGATCAGACCCATGGTGCCGTGGCCTGCGATGTCCACGCCTTCGTACAACGTCTGAGCAGCGCGCATGGTGCGGGTAGCTGTAAAGCCCAGCCGGCGGGAGGCTTCCTGCTGCAGGGTACTGGTGATGAAGGCCGGGGTGGGCTGCTTTGCGCGCTTGCCCTTTTTCAGCTCGGTCACCACATACTCGGCACCTTCCAGGCCCTTTTCGATGGCGCGGGCCTCGGCCTCGTTCTTCGGCAGCAGCTTCTTGCCCTTGCTGTCCGAAGCCAGGCGGGCGGTGAAGCTCTTGTGGCCTGCGCCGAGGGTGGCGTCCACGTTCCAGTATTCGTCGGGCTTGAAGTTCTCGATCTCCTTCTCGCGGTCGTCGATCAGGCGCACGGCCACGCTCTGCACGCGGCCTGCGGAAAGGCCCCGGCGCACCTTGCGCCACAAAAACGGGCTGAGCTTGTAGCCCACCAGACGGTCCAGCACGCGGCGGGCCTGCTGGGCGTTGAACAAGTCTTCGTCGATGGCGCGGGGGTGGGCCATGCCCTCCTTCACGCCCTTCTTGGTGATCTCGTCAAAGGTGACACGGTTGGGCTCGTGGGGGTCCAGGCCCAGAATGTTAGCCAGATGCCAGCTGATGGCTTCGCCTTCGCGGTCCGGGTCGGTCGCAAGAAGCACGCCGTCGGCGTGTTTGGCTTTGCTTTTCAGCTCCTTGATGAGCTTTTCCTTGCCTTTGATGCTGATGTACTGCGGGGCATAGTCATGCTCCACGTCGATGCCCAGCTGAGAAGCGGGCAGGTCGCGGATATGGCCCATGCTGGCGGTGACCTCATAATCATCGCCCAGATATTTGCCGATGGTCTTCGCCTTAGCCGGCGACTCCACGATTACCAGTTTCGCCATTCGTGATTACTCCCATTCGATGTTCTTTCTTCTTTTTATCAGAACGCACCGTGCACCCCTTGTGCCCAGCGCGGGATTCTCTTTTTTATCATACCACACTTGTTGTGTGCAGTGCCAGTAAAATTTATGCTTTACCGCAGCACATACCGCTGGCCCGGCTGTTTGAACACCCGGCCGGAGAGCTCCAGCTTCATCAGGGTGCTCAGCAGCACCGCCGTGGGCAGGCCGGTGTTCACGCACAGTTCTTCCAGCCCCACCGGCTTCGGGCCGATGCAGGCCAGCACTTTGCGCTCGGTGTCGCTCACCGGCTCCGGCCTGCGGGCCGTGACGGCGGCAGGCTTGTCTGGGTGCAGGCCCAGCGGGCCCAGCAGGTCTTCGGCGGTGCACACGGCACGGGCCCGTCCGTCCCGCAAAAGGCCGTTGGTGCCCGCGGAGTTGGACGAGTAGATGCTGCCCGGCACTGCGAACACCGGTTTGCCGTAGCGCTCGGCGTGGGCCACAGTGGACATGGTGCCGCTTTTTTCGCGGGCTTCCACCACCAGCAGCGCCGAGCTGAGCGCCGCAATGAGCCGGTTGCGCTGCAAAAAGCCGATGGCTCCCACACCGTCGCTGCGGGGCGGGTACTCGCTGATGACGCAGCCCTTCTGCTCGATCTTGTGCCGCAGGGCCACATTGGCCGCCGGATAGGTGCGGTCGATGGGCACGCCCATCACCGCGATGGTGGGCCGGTCGTTTTTCACGGCTGCCTTGTGCCCGGCGCTGTCCAGCCCGTCGGCAAGGCCGCTGACGATGATAGCCCCGCTTTTGGCCAGTGCGCCGCCGATGTCCGCCGCAGCGTTCAGGCCGTACTCGGTGGGCTTGCGGCTGCCCACGATGCCCACTGCCCCCGGCTCGTTGAGCCAGAGTGCATCACCGGTGCAGTAGAGCACCAGCGGCATATCCGGGATGCGGGAGAACGCCAGCGGGTAATCCGGATCGTCAAAGGGCAAAATGCGCACGCCCAGGTCGTCGCACCGCATCACCAGCTGATGATACTGTTCCGGGTCCAGCTGCTGCGCCCGGGCTGCAGCGGCATCCCCTGCCGCAAGGCGGAATTCGGCGGTGTCCCGTGCTTCCCAGGCTTCCTGCGCACCGCCAAAGGCGTCCAGCACGCGGCCTGCATGGGCGCTGGCCGGGCCCAGCACATGGGCCAGCCACAGCCAGCACAGCAGCGGGTCCGGCGGCGGGAAGAAGCTGGTCTGCCCGGCAAGGCCGCTCACAGGCTCTCCTCCCGGAAGTGCCACAGCAGGATGCTGCCCGCGATGCCGGCGTTCAGGCTTTCCACCCGGTCGGTCATGGGGATGCGCACCGTGCTGGTGCAGGCGGCAATAGTCTCATCGGTCAGGCCCTGACCCTCGCTGCCGATGACGACGCACACGCCGCCCGGGTAACTGGCTTTGGCCGCACTCAGCGGCTGGGACTTGTAGAGTGCCGCCGCCAGGCAGGTGATGCCCTTTGCCCGCAGCTGGGCCACCGCCTGCGGCATGGCCCCGGCTTCGATCACCGGGATGCGCACCGCCGCGCCCATGGACGCCCGCAGGGTCTTGGGGGCCCACACGCTGGCGCAGCCGTCGCTGAGGATGACGCCGTCAAAGCCGAAGGCCGCCGCACTGCGCAGCAGGGTGCCCACATTGCCGGGGTCCTGCACCCGCTCGAGGGCGAGGTAGCGCCCGCCGTTCTTCACTTCATCCAGTGTGTGCACCGGGGTGCGGAACACACCGAACACGCCCTGATGGGTGCCCACGTCGGCCAGTTTGTCGGCCACATGGTCCTCCACAAGGTAGTGTTCGCCGGGCAGGGACGCCAGCTCCGGGCACTTTGCCATGGCGCTCTCGGTATAAAATAAGGTCTCCAGCTGCGCGCCGCGGCAAAGCTCCGGGCACAGCTTGCGCCCTTCGGCCAGAAAGCGGCCCTCACTGCGGCGGAAGGCCGCGCTGGAAGAAAGGCGGCAGGCATATTTGATTTTTGCGTTTTCCCGGCTGGTGATTTTTTCGTCCATGGTGTTCTCAACCTTTCGCTGCATTCACGTTCAAAATTGGTCTGCTGCCCGTTAAAAAAGCAAAAAAGGCAGCGTCTGCCACAAAAGCTCCTGCGGCAGGGCGCTGCCCTGAAACACTGTTTTCGTCCGCAAGAACCCCGGATACAAAACGGACGCCCGCGTATACGCGCGGGCGTCTCGGATCAGGTTCTTAATCAGGCGTTCTTGACGGTCTCGACCAGAGCTGCGAAGCTCTTGGGATCGTTGATGGCCATCTCAGACAGCATCTTGCGGTTCAGCTCGATGCCAGCCTTCTTCAGGCCTGCCATGAAGGTGGAGTAGTTCATGCCCAGAGGACGGACTGCATTGTTGATGCGG
>QWCE01003154.1_pt1 | contig 18804 bp, 13 predicted proteins | sample 1972531 | NCBI WGS metagenome assembly QWCE01 (sample SAMN09866716, study PRJNA288562) | Human gut metagenome isolate term4_stool, whole genome shotgun sequencing... | reverse complement strand
TGCGACGAACGAAGAAGATGAGTATACCCGCAACCGGATCCGGCACAAGATTCTTCCGGTTATGGAACAGGAGATCAACCGTCAGACAGTAGAGCATATCAACCGTCTGAGTTTACAGGCAGAAGAAATATGGGAGTATCTGAACCTGCAGACGGATGCGGCATGGAGACAGATGGTTCATCCGGTGGATGTTTCGGAGGAAAATCCGGAAGAAAAGCAGCAGGGGAAAAAGGAAGAAAAGCCGGCAGGACTCAGGATTGAAGAGGAAGAATATGCAGAACTTCCGGGCATTTTACAGTCTCTTCTGATCCGTCGGTGTATCTGTGAAATGGCAGAAGCACAGAAAGATATTGAAGCAGTGCATATGGAAGCAGTAAGAGGGTTATTTGGCAGGCAGGTCGGAAAAAGCAGGGATCTTCCGTATCAGCTCCGGGCGGTCAGAACCTATGCCGGAGTTGAGATCCGGCGAAGATCTGAAGACAGGGATCAGAAAAAGAATCAGAAAAAGGCTCAGGAAGAAGAAGGCACCGGGCAGCAGAGCGTGGAACTGAAGATTCCGGGGGAAACTTATTTCCCGGGAACGGGGCAGAAAGTCTGCTGTGAGATCTGTGGAAGAGAAGAAGCCGTTTCAGGGAAAGAGTTGTCACAAAAAAGCTACACGAAATGCTTTGATTATGATATAATCAAAAGCGGACTCTGTATAAGATACAGAAGACCCGGTGATGAGCTGGTGATTGACAGCCGGGGAAAGCGGCAGAAGCTGAAGTCTTATTTTATTAATGAGAAAGTCCCAAAGGAAAAAAGGGACCGGATACTTCTGATCGCGGAAGAAGAACAGATCGTATGGATCCCGGGTATGCGGATGAGTGCGGCATATCAGATTGGGGATCAGACAACAAAGATTCTTAAGATAAAGATTGTGGAGGAATAGGATCATGGCAGAGAGTATAAAAGTATTAGTTCCGGAAGAAGAAGTTGACGCAAGAATTAGAGCATTAGGAGAGCAGATCAGCAAAGATTATGAGGGAAAGCAGATTCATCTGATCTGTGTGCTGAAGGGCGGAGTCTTTTTCATGTGTGAACTGGCAAAGAGAATTACGGTACCGGTTTCCATGGACTTTATGTGCGTGGGAAGCTACGGAGACGGAACAAAGTCCAGCGGTGTAGTGCGTATTGCAAAGGATCTGGATGAGTCCATCGAGGGAAAAGACGTGCTGATCGTGGAAGATATCATTGATTCAGGAAATACGCTGTATTATCTGATGGATGTACTTCAGAGAAGAAAGCCTGCAAGCCTTCATCTTTGCACGCTTCTGGACAAACCGGATCGTCGTGTGAAGGATGTAAAGGTGGATTATACGGGATTTGAGATCCCGGATGAATTTGTAGTCGGATATGGACTGGACTACGCACAGAAATATAGAAACCTTCCGTATATCGGAGTTGTGGAAGGTGTAGAATAAGGAGGAGTTATAAGCCTTGGAGAACAAGAAGAAATACAGAGGCGTGAACTGGGGCTCGATCCTGCTGTTCATCCTTATCATAGGAGGCATCCTGTGGATGGCGAACAAGGTGCAGATGCACCAGCAGGAAATTTCCTACTCTACTTTTGTAAAAGAAGTAGAAGCGGGGAATGTCACGGCGGCAGATATCAGACAGAACAGTGCTGTGCCGACCGGACGGGTGACGTTGTCATTGAAAGATGATTCATCTGTAAGAAGCCTGAATGTTTCGGACGTAGGGAAGGTGGAAGAATTTCTGCAGGAAAATGATGTGAAATACAGTCTTGAGGATGTTCCGAAAGAGTCCATCATCATGTCAGCAGTCCTTCCGTCACTGATTACTTTATGCGGTATCTTTTTACTGTTTATGCTGATGAACCGTCAGAATGGCGGAACAAATTCAAAAGCGATGAATTTCGGAAAGAGCCGTGCAAGAATGAGTACACAGAATGAGATCAAGGTGACATTTGCAGATGTTGCAGGTCTGAAAGAAGAGAAAGAAGAGCTGGAGGAGATCGTTGATTTCCTGAAGGCACCGAGAAAATATACCCAGCTTGGAGCAAGGATCCCGAAGGGAGTTCTGCTGGAGGGACCTCCGGGAACGGGTAAGACGCTGCTTGCAAAGGCAGTAGCAGGAGAAGCGGGAGTTCCGTTCTTCAGCATTTCGGGTTCGGATTTCGTGGAGATGTTTGTCGGAGTCGGTGCATCCCGTGTCAGGGATCTGTTCCAGGATGCGAAGAAAAATGCACCTTGTATCGTGTTTATTGATGAGATTGATGCTGTTGCAAGACGACGTGGCAGCGGTCTGGGCGGTGGCCATGATGAGAGAGAGCAGACATTGAACCAGCTCCTTGTAGAGATGGATGGATTTGGTGTAAATGAAGGCATCATCGTGATGGCGGCAACGAACCGGAAAGACATCCTTGATCCGGCGATCTTACGTCCGGGAAGGTTTGACCGTGATGTGATTGTCGGCAGACCGGATGTGGGCGGAAGAGAAGAGATTCTGAAAGTACATGCAAGAAATAAACCGCTGGGGGATGACGTGGATCTGAAGCAGATCGCACAGACGACGGCAGGATTTTCAGGAGCAGATCTTGAGAACCTTCTCAATGAAGCTGCGATCCTCGCAGCAAAGGAGAACCGGGTATTCATCCAGCAGTCCGATATCCGTCATGCATTTGTAAAAGTCGGGATCGGACCGGAGAAGAAGAGCCGGATCGTTTCAGAGAAGGAACGAAGGATCACAGCGTATCATGAAGCAGGGCATGCGATCCTGTTCCATGTGTTGCCGGATGTAGGACCGGTATACAGTGTATCCATCATTCCAACGGGTGGAGCAGGCGGATATACAATGCCGCTTCCGGAAAAAGATGATATGTTCAATACAAAGGGACATATGCTTCAGGAGATCACAGTATCTCTTGGAGGACGTGTCGCAGAAGAAGAGATTTTTGATGATATTACAACAGGTGCATCACAGGATATCAGGCAGGCGACAGCGATTGCAAAATCAATGATCACCAAGTTTGGTATGTCTGAGAAACTGGGACTGATCAATTATGACAATGACAGTGATGAAGTCTTTATCGGAAGAGATTTTGGTCATACTTCAAGAGGTTACGGAGAAAAGATTGCCGGAACGATCGACGAAGAAGTCAAGCGGATCATAGATGAGTGTTATGCACAGGCAAGAAGTATTATTCAGGAATACCATCCTGTATTGGAAAAGTGTGCAGAACTGCTGCTTGAGAAAGAGAAGATAACCAGAAGCGAATTTGAAGCACTGTTTGAGGAAAGTGAGACGGATGCCTGAAAAAGGTTTACTGTATACCCTCTGTCGTCAGAAGGAACTGACGGCCGGGGGTTTTCTGACATAGCAGAGTATGCAGGAGAAACTGCCAGTGTCAGGTTCTCTCATAGGTTATGAATCCAGAATACGAAGGAGCGGAGGAGGGTGAGAATGAACAGAGAAGCATTATTTTGTGATGGAACAGGCGATTATGTCATTCCGGCAGAACCGGAGATAAATGAAAAGGTGGTTCTGCGTTTTCGTACAGCCCACAATGATGTGGATGAGGTGAAGCTCCATGCAGGAGAACAGATCTATACTTTATGGAAAATGCAGACGACTGGTGAATTTGATTTTTATGAGATCGAATATCAGTTGGGAACTGAGCCGTTCCGCTATTATTTTGAGATCAAGAAAGGAACAGAGATCTGCTATTTCAGCCGGTATGGTGTGACCTACCGGGCAGAAGAGTACTATTCCTTTATTATCCAGCCGGGATTTTCCACACCGGAATGGGCAAAAGGGGCGGTCATGTATCAGATTTTTGTAGACCGTTTCTATAACGGAGATCCGACAAATGACGTAGAAGATGATGAATATATTTATATCGGAGCTCCATGTAAAAAAATTAAGGATTGGAGTCAGGCTCCGGCATCCATGGATATCAGGAACTTTTATGGCGGAGATCTGCAGGGAGTCATAGATAAGCTGGACTATCTGCAGGATCTTGGAATCGAGGTGATTTACTTTAATCCTCTGTTCGTGTCTCCGTCGAACCATAAGTATGATATACAGGACTATGATTATATTGATCCTCATTACGGAAAGATCGTAGTGGATGACGGAGAGGTGCTTCCGAAGGGAGCAAAGGACAATATCCAGGCAACAAAGTATCAGCAGAGAACCGGTGACCTGCGGAATCTGGAGGCCAGTAACCAGCTTTTTGCAAAGCTGGTCGATGCGATGCATCAGCGGGGAATGAAAGTGATCCTGGATGGAGTATTTAATCATTGCGGTTCATTCAATAAATGGATGGACAGAGAGCGGATTTATGAACCGCAGCCGGATTACCCGAAGGGGGCTTACGTGAGTGCGGAAAGTCCGTACCGCAGCTTTTTCCTGTTCCATAATAACCAGGATTCAGCATGGCCGTACAATGGGACATATGATGGCTGGTGGGGACATGATACACTGCCGAAGCTGGCATATGAGGAGTCACCGGATCTGGAAGATTACATTATGCGGATCGGGAAAAAATGGGTGTCTGCACCTTATAATATTGACGGCTGGAGACTGGATGTCGCAGCGGATCTCGGATTCAGCAATGAATATAATCATTTATTCTGGAAACGTTTCCGTAAAGAGGTCAAAAGTGTGAACCCGGATGCACTGATCCTTGCAGAGCATTATGGAGATCCACAGGACTGGCTTCAGGGAGACGAGTGGGACAGTGTGATGAATTATGATGCATTTATGGAGCCGGTGACCTGGTTTTTGACCGGTATGGAGAAGCACAGTGATGAGCGTAGAACGGATCTGTGGGGCAATGCAGATAATTTTATCGGGGCAATGAGACATTTTATGGCAAGTATGCTGACCCCGTCTCTGCAGGTGGCAATGAATGAATTATCCAACCACGATCATTCCCGGTTCCTTACAAGGACGAACCATAAAGTCGGACGGGTAAGCCAGCATGGCACAAAAGGAGCAGAAGAGGGTGTAAACCTTGCGGTCATGCGTGAAGCAGTTGTGATGCAGATGACGTGGGTAGGTGCACCGACGGTTTATTACGGAGATGAAGTGGGACTGTGTGGTTTTACTGACCCGGATAACAGAAGGACTTATCCGTGGGGGCACGAAGATCAGGAGCTGCTTGCATTTCATAAAGAGATGATCCGTATCCATAAGACGGAAAAACCGCTCAGAAAAGGTTCAATCAAGCTGCTTGCCGCAGGGAAGAATCTGCTGGCATATGGACGGTTTGAAAAGGATGAGCAGTTGGTTATTATTGTGAATAACAGCAGTATCCTGAAAGAAGTAACAGTACCTGTCTGGCTGACAGGAATGGAGATGAGTGGGCGAATGAAGCGTCTGATCTATACCTACGAGCAAGGATATACAACAGCTTATGATGAGTACATTGTAGAGGATGGAGAGATCATGCTGAATATGGGAGCATACTCAGCGATCGTATTGAAACCGATCGATACACTGACGTTGAGATGAACGAAACTGTGGACGGAGTGAAATGAGCATATAAAAAAGAACCAGCTATTTGCTTATGCAAATGACTGGTTCTTTTTGCTGTCAGGAATTTTAAGTCTTGTTCGTTTCCTTATTCATTTACCGCATTGGCAGTCTGTCTTACATCCGGGACAGCCATAAGGATCGGATAAAGGACTGCTGAAATGATGAGTCCGCCGAGTCCCTGGATCAGGTTGGCAGGTACGCTTGCGAATGCACCTGAACCATACAGGAAAAAGTATTCGCAGAAGCAGTAGCCACCGGCTACGAGGATGATATCAGCTATACCGCCGAGAATGACAGCGGCATAACGTGACTTGGAAGTATGACCGATCTTCTGATATAAGAGTCCGGCACAGACAGCTACCAGTCCTTTGATCGCAAAAGTGATCGGAACATACACGAAATATCCGCCAAGGAGATCTGCCATTGCAGAACCAATTCCGCCTGCAAGAAGTCCCCACCATGGTCCGAGAACGACACCTGAGAGGATTACCATTGCATCACCCGGATGAATATATCCGCCGGTTCCCGGTGTAGGAAGCTTGATCGACATAGTTGCAACACAGGAAAGTGCTGCGAACAATGCGGTAAGAACGATCTTTTTCAGTTTTGAATTTGTTGTTGTATTCATAGTTAAACCTCTTTCCTTTCAAACTCTCTCTACTATACAACAAATGTGAACCGTTAAAAATGGTCAATTCTGAAAAAAGATATAAGGTCAGATAGGATTTTATGCTCTTTTTCTTTTTAACAGCAGGATAAATGTACCGGAAACAGACAGGAGCAACATAACTGGAAGGAAATTACCAGAGTCTCCAGTCTTTACAGAAACGGACTTTATAGTTGTGGTATCTGTAGATCCTCTGTCATTGGAGGTGGAAGTATCTGCAGGTTTTTTTCCTGAGTTGATACTGTCATCTTTTTTATTGTCTCCGGTTGCATTATCGATTTTCCCGTCATCAGTTTTTCCGTCATCAGTTTTGCCGTCATCCTTTGGAGTATCATCCTTTTTAACCAAATGGTTCCGGGCATCCTGTAATGCAGCAAGGGCATTGTCGACAGTTTCCTGAGTTGCAGAATCATCGGCAAGAATCTTGCGTGCGGATGCTAATGCAGATTCATAATTTGTCTGTGATTCTTCAGTAAACCCACTCAGATCAGTGAGTGCAGAATCAACTGCTTTCTGTAACTCGCTTTTATCAACTGTTACAGGAACTGCAGACTGCCCCATGATACGGATCTCGGCTGCTGATGCAAAAGCTGAACCGGAGTCTGATACAGATTCTACAGCATAGAGGCGTACGTTGGTAGCCTGGATGGCATTGAACTCTGCAAGCTTCCAACTGTCACTGCTGCTCCATGTACCCGTGGCAACTTCCTGATAAGTCTGCCCCCCATCATTGCTGATCTCGATGCGGTAGGAAGTGATGGTTCCATTTCCACCACCGGATCTTGGAAGCATACGAAGTCCGGTTACCGTCTTACTTTCACCAAGGGAGATATCGATCCAGAGATTTGCACGATCATCACCGCTCCATTTGCTGTGCCAGATTGTACCTGTAGTCTGATCCAGTACAGCGGATGCCGGTCCTTCACTTCCGGTTGTTGCCTGTTCACTTCCTGCTGTAGCGGTCATACCGTCAAGTGAAAGGTCTCTGGAATCATCCTCTGCAGGATCCTTCGGCATATTGGTGAGAGAGTAGTTGGCAAGGACATCGGTTCCGAGATCCTGAAGATCAAGACCATTCGGAGTATCTGAATACTCATTTGTATCTCTTGCCCATGCCCATTCCATCTCAAACCAGTTCTGAGCAGAGTAATTGGTATAAGATTCCCCGGCAAGTTCTTTCTTGCGTTCAGCGATCCATTTCTCCCAACGCATTTTGTAGTAATCGTTGGTCAGACCGGCCCACTGACGGTTGGAATAATCGATCAGTCCACCGCTGATGGCCTGGTCGTAACTTCCCCATGTGGTGATCAGACTGCGGGCATTCAGTTCGTAAAGTTCTTTTGTAAAATCATCGGCATTTTCTGCCAGTTTCTTTGCACCGTTGATCCATGTACCGACAAGGAATTCTTTCTGCGTTCCGGTTACCTTTTCTACCATATCAATAATAGAAAGGAATTTATCGGAAAGGGTATTAAATGCTTCTGCATCACCGGAGCGGAAAGCTGCAGCCATCTTTTTCTGATATTCCTGAGCCGTATTGGACAATACCTGTTCCAGTACATTTGCAAGATCATATTGATAACCGGCACTGTTCTTCAGCTTATCATAGTCTGCAAGGAGCAGCCCGGCTGCTTTTTCCAGTTTCTTCTTATCATAATCAACAACAGCATTTCCCCATGTAGAAGCTGCACCGATATCCAGTCCCGGTCTGGCATTTACAACAGACTCAGGAGCACCCTGTCCTTTCATATTGTATGCAGGATTGTATACGGTGTCGTGCAGTATTTCCATTGCCTGATAAGCGGAGTCACTGTCTGCACCGTAACGTCTTGTTACATAATTTTTAAACCATTCATCAAGATTGATCTTCTGTAAGTTATTTCCGTCATCAGCCCAGATCGTTTCAAAGAAAAGATCGTAGAGAACCGGATTGTTTACAGATGCCTCCGGTGTGATACCGATTCCTGCCATATGTTCAGCCTGCTTAGAGGCATTTACGATTCCTTCAACATAATTATCAATATGTCCATGGAGTCCGAGACGTCCACCGAAGTTGTTCAGCATACAGTAAACCCACGGAGTATTCAGAAATTCTCCGCCGCCTTCTGCACCACCGTAGTAACCAGGGTTGGTCTCATTCCAGTGAGGTGTCTTTTCCGCATAGAGATCCAGAACAAGAGCATGATCGCGGTTGTCACCTAATCCCTGAAGCAGAGCCGTTGTCGGATTTCCCTGCCAGGACTGGATCACCCAGGTTGCGTGAGGATCAGCAGTCATCATGCTTGCAAGGACTTTCTGCGAAATAACAGCGGAATCCATACCACCGGTATTTCCACCTTCATGGAACGGGTCTGTTGCATAATAATGAGCGGAATCTCCATAAACTTCTTTCTGTACTTTATAGAAGAGTGCTGCATATTTTGTGAAAGACTCACTGTCTGTCCTCAGCATACTTGGCCGCTGGAAAGAACACCAGGTTCCCTGCTTGATCACTTCTGCCGAAGGATCTTTGGAAGTAATATCTACCGGCACCATTCCGCTATATCCCTGAAGGACAGGCTGCATGCCGAGCTTTCTCATGATAAGCTGATTTTTTCTTGCGAGCTCCGTTCTCTCAGTGAACCAGGTATCATGAACCGGGCCGCCATAACCGGAAAGATTTGCCATATAGGCCCATGCATAGTAGGCAGGTCCGGCAATGAAATCTTTGGCTTCCTGATGTGTATAACCAAGTTCAGTAAGGAAACGTCTCCATACTTCTTCCTGAGCTGTAGCATCAAGAACGACATTTACACCATTCAGTGCAAGCCAGTCTAACTCATTTCTCCATTCTTCTTCGCCCCAGAAAGCCATAGAGTAGGAGAGCGTACAGTAGTTATAAGAATAACGGACCGGGAATTTGGTTTCTTTATGTACCGTTCCTTCAACCGGAACAATGCTTTCCGGCATGGAGACCTGATCGCCAACCTGAGAAATATTGACATTGCAGAAATATTTCAGGTAATAATTCAGACCGGTTGCAAGAGATACACCGTTATTTCCTTTGATATGGATCTTTCCATTGCTCTGGGAAAGATCATAATAATCATATCCATTTTCAGCGTCTGCAAGTTCAAAATTAAACCAGTCTTTATAAGCTGCACCGATTCTTCTTTCGATGATTCCTTTTACTTCATTGATCGTATCCTGATCGGTAACCGTTACATTGTATTTGGAGTCTTTAAAATCCTCAACCTGTACCGTAGGAGTTTCCTGAACGGGTGTACCACTTGGAGTTCCAAGCACACGGATCTCGTTGATCAGTGATTTGGAGGATTCAGACTGATATTCCACATAGACACGTACGATCCGTGCTTCTTTTTTATTTGCTTCGTAAGACTCACCCTCTGCAGGGCAGCTTTCTTTGTCAGACTTTTCAGCTAACTTATCAAAATCCCGTCCATCCATACTGGTATAGATAGAGTACTGGGAATAACCGGCAGAAGGAGTATAAACCTGGATCTCGTCCAGATTATAATTGGCCTCCAGATCAATATCTACATAAGCCGGATAACGTTCACCGGTCCAGAGATTGGTGGTAGAACCATCATTGATACGGGATACAACTCCTCCGGCATTTGTATGAATCGGTTTTTTACAGGCGATACTTTCCGTATCCTCTGAACCGGAACCGCTTGTATCAGCAAAAATCTTAAATTCCGCAAGTGCCGGCCATGGGTCACCTGCTGTACAGGTGATTTTGGTGATGACGATGCGGACGGATTTGAGATTTTTGATGGTATCCAATGTCAGTGTCTGAAGATAGCCATCATCCAGACGGGTTGCATTCACTCCGGCAAAGAGCTGCTGCCATTCCGTGTCAGTTGAACTCTTTCCATAGACATCAAAGGTAAACTGGAAATTGTTTTTGTCAGAAGACAGATGCTCAAAAGCAGCCTCCATGGATTTGACCGGATATTCCCGATCCAGTTCCATTTCGATCCATGCACCGTCTGACAGACCGGACATTCCGCCACCATTAAATACATAGAGAGAACTGTAGTCTTCATCTGTGAGATTGCTTTTTGTTCCGTAATTTCCGCCGACCGAGGTGATCGTTGCAGCAGGGGCTACATTGGTAAGAGATTCCTCACCACTTTCATTTTCAGCCCAGATCTCCACTTCTGCAAGTGCCGGCCAGAATCCTCCGGCAGCACCATTATTGGTTGGATTTGACAGTTCAATGAAGGTATGCGTAAAACTTAAGGCAGTATCATAAGTAAATTCATAACCGTCATCGAATGATGTGACCGTAGAGGTATCATCGAGAACCAGGTCACTGGTAACGTTGTTCAGTGCATGAGAAAGCTTTACGTCAACTCCCCACGCACTCTGACCGGATTCAAATTTTAATACGACTTTTTTGATCCGCTTTGTATTGTCAGCGGGTAATTTCAGGGCTACGGTACTTGGCCATGTTCCACCGTTCTGAATCCACATTGTGCTGCTGTCTCCGTCAGTCATACGTTCCGCACCATAGCCACTCTGGGAACTGGGGACAGTAATTTCGCAGTCACCGGCAATATTGACCAGTTGGCTGGTCTGTTCTGCCGCCTGCGTCTGAGGTGTCGCGTAGACCGGGATCTGCACAGAAGTAAGTGCTACCGTAGCAGCAAATACAGCAGACAGAAGCCGTTGGACACCTGCAAATTTTGCATTTTTCATACTTTTTCCTCTCTTTCCTTAGTCAGATATAACAAAAAACGATTCGTCATTTGCATATCATAATATAAAATCCTCCAAATTATATTATATCGGAAAGGCGAGGATTGGACAAGTTATAAAAACGGCTCCAGTTCACGGATCATTTCTTCTTCAAGTTTTATGATCCTGCGGGCAATGGAATCAGCACTTTTATCTGCCTGGCAGAGTGTATTGGCACGCTCGCCCAGGGTTTTGATCCCCATACTGCATCCATCGATCAGAACCTTGGCAATCTCAGAATTATCAGAGTTCATGCCCAGCTTGATTTCTGTTGTAAACCAGGAAAATGCTGAAGCAAGCATTCCCGGATCTTTTGGCTCAAAACCGTCTGCTGACAACTGGCTTTCTGCTGTCTGCTGCAGGTGTGTATGCTGTTCGATGTATTTGTTCAATATTTTCTGGAGTGCTGAGTCCTGAGTAAATTCAAGGATCTGCTGAATACTGCTGACAGCCATTTTGCATCCTGATGTACACTCTTCTAAAAGTTTACGGGTCTGTTCGTCCATGGATAAAAACCTCCTGTGATTTGTTGATTTACTGATATTGACTGCTGTTTCTGATTCTGGATCTGCGACAGAAAGAAATCTTCACCGGCAGAAAATTCAGGAACAGTAACAGCATTCCCTGGGAAAGGAGTTTTATACACAGCCGTTGATTTTTCATATTCAATGCCCTATAATAAAGCGTAAATATTGGAAGAGGCGGACAAAAGGAGGAAAACTCAATGCTGAAGGGGAAGACGGTTCTGTTAGGCGTATCGGGAAGTATTGCAGCATACAAGATCGCATCGCTTGCCAGTGCATTAAAGAAGCTGGACGCAGATGTGCATGTGCTGATGACGCAGAATGCCACGAACTTTATCAATCCGATCACGTTTGAGACGCTGACGGGAAATAAATGTCTGGTTGATACGTTTGACCGGAATTTTCAATATAGTGTGGAGCATGTATCGTTGGCGAAAAAGGCAGATGTTGTCATGCTCGCACCTGCAAGTGCGAATGTGATCGGGAAGATTGCCGGTGGAATTGCGGATGATATGCTGACAACAACGGTGATGGCATGCAGATGCAGAAAGATCATTGCACCGGCAATGAATACGAATATGTTCGAGAATCCCATCGTGCAGGATAATCTGAAAAAACTGGAATATTATGGTTATGAAGTAATCTCACCGGCAGTCGGCTATCTTGCGTGTGGAGATACAGGGGCAGGAAAGATGCCTGAGCCGGAGCTTCTTTTAGAGTATATTTTAAAGGAAGTGGCACGGGAAAAGGACATGAGAGGACTGAAAGTTCTTGTGACCGCAGGACCGACGCAGGAGGCGGTAGATCCGGTTCGTTATATCACGAATCATTCTACGGGACGGATGGGATATGCGATCGCACGGGTCTGCATGCAGAGAGGTGCAGAGGTTACGCTTGTCACAGGACCGTCAGCACTGAAGAAGCCGGAGTTTGTGAAGGTTGTGCCGGTTACGACAGCGAAGGAGATGTTTGATGAAGTGACAGGACGGGCTGCTGAACAGGATATCATCATAAAAGCGGCGGCTGTGGCAGATTACCGTCCGAAATATATCAGTGATGAGAAAGTAAAGAAGAAGGGAGACAATCTGTCACTGGAGCTGGAGCGTACGGACGATATTTTAGCTTATCTTGGAATGCATAAGAAAGAAGAACAGTTCCTCTGCGGATTTTCCATGGAGACGGAGCATATGCTTGAAAATTCCCGTGGGAAATTGCAGAAAAAGAACCTGGATATGATCGTTGCGAACAGCCTGAAGGTGGAAGGTGCCGGATTCGGTGGTGATACGAACATTGTAACGATTATCACGAAGGATCGGGATGAGCAGCTCGGCAAGATGTCAAAAGAGGATACAGCGGCAGAGATCCTTGACCGTATCCTGAGTTTCAGAGAGGGGCAGGAGAAAAATGATATTAGCGATTGATGTAGGAAATACAAATATTGTACTGGGATGTATCGACGGGGATGAATGTTTATTCGTGGAACGTCTGTCCACAGTGCGTACGAAGACCGAACTGGAATATGCGATCGATATTAAAAATGTATTGGATATCTATCATATTCACAGAAGTGATATAGAGGGCGGGATCGTTTCCTCGGTTGTTCCGCAGATCACGAATATTGTAAAGCTTGCAGTTGAAAAGATCCTCAAGAAAGAAGTGCTGGTAGTAGGAGCAGGGATTAAGACGGGACTCAATATCCGTATGGATAATCCGGCACAGCTTGGAAGTGATCTGGTTGTGAATGCAGTAGCCGGGATCGCAGAATATCCTGTACCGCTTCTGATCCTGGATCTTGGAACAGCCAATACAGTCAGTGTGATTGACAAAAATAAAAATTATATCGGAGGAATGATCTATCCGGGAATCGGAGTGTCACTGGATTCACTGACGGCTCGTGCATCCCAGCTTGGAGGGATTGGGATTGAAGCACCGGAGCATATCATAGGAAAGAATACGGTAGAATGCATGAAGAGTGGAATTATCTACAGCAGTGCCGCAGCGATCGATGGAATTATTGACAGACTGCAGGATGAGCTGGAAGGGGAGGCCACCGTGATTGCGACAGGCGGACTTGCGAAGAAGATTGTGCCGCATTGTAAGAGAGAGATTATTTTGGATGATGATCTGTTGTTGAAAGGACTGGCGGTTATTTACAGAAAGAACCGGAAAGTTCAAAAGAGTAGAGAAGAAAAGAGATAAATTATGAGAAACCCGCTGCGATGGAAGTTCCATGAAGCAGCGGGTTTCTTTGGAAGGTTTATTATGTAAAGACAAAAGTCGTGCTGACAAAATAATCTTTATAAATGATCAATGGATCAAAGTTGCCCTACAGGCGGTCGCCACGCTTGATATATCCCGGTTTTTCCGGTGCTGCGATGACACGCTTTCCACGGATCAGGCGGGCATGCTTGTCTATTACGAGATTTTCAACATGGACACCCTTTCCGATGACTACATCGGCATTGATGACACAATTCTTAACAATTGCTCCTTCTTTGATGATACAGCCACGTCCGATAACAGAATTTTCAATCGTACCCTCGATCAGGCAACCGTTGGAAATAACGGAAGATTTCACTTCACTTCCATCAAAGTACTGCGTCGGGCAGGAATCATTTGTACGGGTGTAGATCGGCCAGTTATCATCGAAAAGATCTGTTGCTTTCTTGAGGTTGATCAGTTCCATATTTGCCTCATAATAACTGTTGAAGTCAGTGATCGTAGCAAAGAATCCACGGTGAGAATAAGCACGAACATCCAGTTCTTCACATTCTTCACGTACGATATCAGCAAGTGTATACATGGAAGAAAGCTTATGAGCCTTCTGAACCAGTTCAAGGAACAGAGCTTTCTTCATTACATAAGTATCCATGAAGATATTTTTGCTCTTTGTATTTCCATGGTTCGGCTCAATGGAAAGAACTCCCTTCTGCTTGTTGATATCCAGTGCATGGCAATTCAGGAAATGATCCTTTGCATTATCTACGCTGTGATACATCAGTGTGATATCTGCACCTGATTCAATATGAGACTGAAGGAATGTATTATAATCTGCTGTATAGATCATATAACTTGGTGCAAGGACTACATATTCGGAATCAATCTCATCAAAGCAGTCAAAGTTCTCGATGTAAGCGGCAATATCTGTATTGTAGACATTGTTCTCTTCAATCGTCTCTGCAAAAAGGATATTCAGCTTTCCACGCTTGGAGTTGATGTTATAATGACGTCCTGTTCCGAGATGTTCTACAAGGGAACGGGGTTTTCTGCGGACATACACCTGCATGACATCAATACCACTGTTACTCATATTGGAAATAGGAAAGTCGATCACACGGTATCTTCCGAGGAAAGAAAAAGCTCCGATCGGACGATAATCCAGCATACCACTTACATGTACGTCATTTCTTGCAAAGTTAATAATTCCAAATGCTTTACTCATCTTACTCTTCCCCCTTTACACGTTTTGCAACCAGTTCGATATTCTCACTGTCTGCACTGCCGACTACGGCATTCTTTCCGATCTTTACCTTATCGGCAACAAGTGCACGGGTTACGACTGCACCTTCAGCCACCTCAACGCCCGGCATCAGGACGCTGTCAATGACTTTTGCACCTGTAGCAACTTTTACACCTGTAAAGAGTACTGAGTTCTTAACAGTTCCGTTAATGACACATCCCTGTGTGATGAAAGCTCTGTCAATATCAGCATCGGCACCGACAAACTGTGGAAGAGCAGTGACATCTTCTGTATAGATCTTCCAGGAAGAATCGTTCAGATCCAATGCATTGTTCTTGCTCAGAAGATCCATATTTGCCTCCCAGAGGGAGTCGATGGTTCCTACATCTTTCCAGTAGCCTTTGAATTTATAGGCGAAAAGCGTCTTTTCATCTGCGAGCATGGTCGGGATAATATCCTTACCGAAATCATGACTGGATTCAGGATTCTTCATATCAGCAAGAAGCATCTTGCGAAGAAGCTTCCAGTTAAAGATATAAATACCCATGGATGCAAGGTTACTCTTTGGTTTCTCAGGTTTTTCTTCAAATTCGACGATACGGCCTGTCTCATTTGTATTCATGATGCCAAAACGGCTGGCTTCTTTCATTGGTACTTCAATGACTGCGATCGTTGCATCTGCATGATTTGCTTTGTGGTACTCAAGCATTTTATCATAATTCATTTTGTAAATATGATCTCCGGAAAGAATCAGGAGATACTCCGGTGAATAGGAATCAATAAAGTCGATATTCTGGGAGATCGCGTCGGCAGTTCCTCTGTATACATCAAGTCCTGTATCTGCTTTCTCACGAGGAGGAAGTATGTAAACTCCACTATCCTTTGCATCGAGTCCCCATCTTCTTCCTGCAGCAGCATAGCTGTTGAGGAGAACAGATTCATACTGAGTGAGGACACCGACAATGTCAATACCACTATTTGCACAGTTGCTGAGCGGAAAGTCAATAATACGATATTTTCCACCATATGAAACGGCCGGTTTGGCCACTTTTTTTGTCAGGTCGTGAAGTCTTGTACCACGTCCTCCTGCTAAAATCATAGCCAACATGTTATCTTGTTTCATATAAAGCCCTCTCTTTCATAATACTTCCATTTCATTATACTATTTCTTGTAATAATTTACCATAAAATAAGTAAAATTTTTAAAAAAATTAGTAAATATTAATGTGATGCGATAAAAATGTTAAAACACAGAAAAGACGCAGAGCGAGTTCCTGCCGGGTTTTTATTATTTGGTCAGTACTTCGACGCCGTCTTCCTTTACCAGTACCATGTACTCGATCTGTGCGGAAAGACCGTCATCGATCGTATAGACTGTCCAGTCGTTATCCTCGTCCACAAAAAAGTCAGGACTGCCTTCGTTGATCATAGGCTCGATGGTAAACATCATACCCGGAACAAGGAGCATCTCACTTCCCTTTGGTGTAACGTAACTTACGAAAGGATCTTCGTGAAATTCAAGTCCGATCCCGTGACCACCGATCTCTTCTACAACGGAATAACCATTGGCCTGTGCGTGCGTATTGATGGCATCGGCAATGTCGCCCAGATGTCCCCATGGCTTTGCGGCTGCAAGTCCCCGCTGGACGCACTCTTCCGTAACACGTACAAGACGCTCGGCACGCTCAGAGACATTTCCCATCTTGAACATCCGGGATGCATCTGAAAAATATCCATTTAAAATAGTAGAAACATCTACATTAATAATATCTCCGTCCTGGATCATGATATTTTCATCCGGGATTCCGTGGCAGATCTCATTATTCAGTGAGGTGCATACGCTTTTCGGAAAGCCCTGATAATTCAGAGGTGCCGGGATTCCTCCATGCTCCGTTGTGAAACGGTAGACAATTTCATCAATCTCAGCGGTACTCATTCCGATACGGATGTGCTTTGCTACTTCATCGAGAACCGCTGTGTTAAGATCAGCACTTTTGCGGATCATTTCGATCTGTGCAGGGGTCTTGAGGATCGCTCTTGATGGGACGATCTCCCCGCGGTCTGCGTGAAGCTGTATTTTTTCATCGATGGGCATATGGCATTTTTTGTATTTTTTGCCACTGCCGCACCAGCATGGTTCGTTTCTTTCCATGATAGGATCTCCTCTTTCTTTTTGTTGTGGTCTGTTAAATGAGTTAGTTGCGGTTTACTCTCACAATCTATATCATACCAAGAAGTTGGAAAAATGTATACCCAATTTGACCTTTTTTCTGTCGGGAAGAAGAGAAGAAGTATGACATTTTTCGACAAAAAAGTTATATAATACTTGCCCTGAAGAGGAAAATATAGTACCATTTAGATTTAGAATGGGAAGGAGAAAATCATATGTGGTATTGGGTCGTAATGGCAGTACTGGTGATCGGATGTATTGCATTACTGAGCGGAACATTTTTCAGTATAAAGAAAAATAAGGCAGAGGAGGCTGCGGAGCGGGCAGAAGCCAGAAAGAAAAAGCGGAAGAGCCAGGGAAATGCAGAAGAAGCACAGCAGCCGGGAGAGAGACGGAAAAGAGCAGATGGTGGACGGCAGAGCAGCCAGGGTGCAGAGAACGGGCGGCAGCAGGATGCACAGGCACGTCGGGAAGAAGCACGCAGGGTGCAGGCAGAGCAGAGAAAAGAGCGGAAAAAACGCCGCCAGTGGAAAGTAATCCTGGAAGACCTGGATTCGTGGACAAAGTACAGTTTTATTTTTTACAGTAATATTGGGATCGGAAGAGCAGAGTCGGGACAGGGCTATGAAAGATATCTTTCATTATCAGAAGATGGAAGAGTATCCAAGAAGCATTGTGTGATCGTTCACAGAGGCGATAAGTTATATCTGAAAGATGAAGGATCAAGGAACGGAACTTATCTGAACGGGGAAGCGGTGACAAGGCCGGTTGTTCTTCAGAAGGATGATGTGATCGGGCTTGGCGGAACCAGACTTGAGATATTGAATATTTTACGGGAGAGCGAATAAGGCTCTCCCCTTTTTATTTCCTTTGACACGTTACTGAAGCGTAGAACATTCCGTCCCCGGATTCAAGTCTGCATACACCGTGGTATTTTTCTGTGATGATTTTCACTGATTGCGTGCCGAGTCCATGTCCCTTATGTTTGGTCGAGATGAAGTCACTGTCACCGGTATATCTGAGTGAACCGGTGAAAGTGTTGTCTACCGCCCCGCTGGCATAAAAGAACGTTTGGCTGTATTCTGCATATAGTGAAATATAATGTCAGACCGGGAGTGAATGAAATGAATCAGAAACTGCCTTATTATATGGCTTATCCAATGCCGCTTGCTTATGATGATGAACGGGTGGAGAGAATGGATCTGGAATATATGAAGAGCCTTTATCCGGCTCTTGCAAAGAGGATTCTTCCTTATATAGAAGAGGAATGTGACCGGATGGAATATGGGAACAGTGTCATCTATGATGAGTATCCGGACCGGCTGCAATTACGGATGATGTGTGGAAGAATTTATGAAAATGTAAGAAAAAATGAGGAAAGATATCTTGAAATTGAAAAAGATGCACAGTTGAAAGATCTGATCGAGCTTATGTTATATCAGGAATTGTACAATCGAAGATGCCGGAATCGCAGGACACGGAATCAATTTTATATAAACGGCAGTTTTTAGACCGTTTAAACGGAGGATCAGCCTGGCGGTATACTTGTATGAAATATGAATTATGTGCTATAATCCGCTTATATTATAGATGCCAGGGTCAAAAGGTCTAAATCCACATGAGCTTGCTCATAAGTGGATGAAAGGCCTTGGGACCCGCCCCAATATGAGCCTAAAAGTGGGATGACAATCCCACG
>QWCE01003151.1_pt1 | contig 18806 bp, 20 predicted proteins | sample 1972531 | NCBI WGS metagenome assembly QWCE01 (sample SAMN09866716, study PRJNA288562) | Human gut metagenome isolate term4_stool, whole genome shotgun sequencing... | reverse complement strand
TGCCCTCCGCGGGCAGTTCCATCTTTTGCCATTGGCTTTCGCCTCCTTCCTTTGGGCTATTCCCTGTTTGTTTTCGCTCTTTTTGTACGCGTGACCCCGGCACCGTTTCCCAGCGGGATCGGCGTAGAGATTTTGACCGCCCCTTGGGGCTTTTGATTTATTCGTTGCGCGTGCTGTCCTGTTTCATTTGATTTTTCTTTTTGTGCCAACGGTCACCCATTTTTGCGGTAATACGTGAGTGGCACTCGTGGCAGAGCGCCTCGAGGTTTTCTTCGGCGTGCGTCCCGCCTTGCGAGAGGGGGAGCCGGTGGTGAACCTCTGTGGCTTTCGTATAGCGGCCGTCTTTCAGACACTCTTCGCATAGAGGGTGAGCGTGAATGAAGCGGTCTCTGATACGTTTCCATGCGCGTCCATATTTTCGTTTGGCGTTTCGATCTCGGTCATACTTCTCATAGTTTCTGTCGTAGAGCTTCTGATGTTCTTTGCAGAACCTTGTCGTGGTGAGCTTCGGACAGCCGGGATAGGAACAGGGCGTTTTCGGTTTGTAGGGCAAGACGCATCCTCCTTTCCCAATAAAAAAGCCTCGAGGGACAGTCCTCCAAGGCTCGTTTTATTCTATTTCGCTATCATAATCATAATCGAAGCACACTGTGACACGCTGTGCCAAAGTGTGCCAACTTTTAATCCGGGACAGAAAAATGCTGCAGAGCCGAACCATGAATGCGGTGAACTGTGCGTACCGACACGTTGATGATGTCGGCAATCTCCTCCCAAGTGCAATTGTCGATGTAGCGGTACCGCAAAACCAGTTGCTCGTCATGATCTGCCAGAAGATTGATTCTGATGCTGAGTTCGTCTCGCAGACCAATCAGCAGGGCTACCTTTTTCTCGACGTCGTGCTGTATCTCATCAATCTTTTCCAGGCATTTCACAAAGGGCGCTTCCGTTGCTCGATTTGGATTTTTAGGCATATCGTCGTATTTTACGCCGGATAGATTGCCAGATAGCTCTCTCCAGTAGTCGATCTCACACAGGCGGCAGTGAATCATCGCATCCAGATGGCGCGCCTGCTTTAAATATTCCTTTGCCGTCATTCAGCTTCCACCTCCTCGCGCAGTCTTTTCATCAGATACTCCCCGTCCACACTCGTCAGCACGGAATACCACTTAGAACGGAAGAACCTCTCACACTCCTGGACTTCCAACTTTGCCGTGCCATTGACCGGGTTCTTTCTGACTGTCTGCAAAGCTGACCGATAGTCTTTTGCCGCCTGCAAGACGATTGCGTTTGCCAAGCGCTCATATCCATCCATCACACCACCTCCAGTCGTGCCCGGACGGCTTGAATCAGTGCAGACTGGGACTTTTCTTTTCGCTGCAAAGCGGCCAGAACATCTTCATCAATGGTGCCCTTACAGATGATGTGGTGAATCACGACGGTCTCGCTCTGTCCTTGACGCCAGAGCCTTGCATTCGTCTGTTGGTACAGCTCCAGCGACCATGTCAGGCCGAACCAGATCAGAGTGGAGCCGCCAGACTGAAGATTTAAACCATGACCTGCGGATGCCGGATGTATAATGCCCGCCGATATTTTGCCAGCATTCCACTCTTCGATATCCTTAGATGTCTTAATATCACGGACACAAAAACGCTTTTTTATTCGCTCGGCATCATGTTGATACCAGTACGCAATGAGGACAGGTTTCCCATTCGCCGCTTCCAAAAGATCTTCTAAAGCCTCCAGCTTGCGGTCGTGGATATAGATGCTGTTTTTTTGCTCGTCATAGACCGCCCCGTTTGCCATCTGCAGAAGTTTCCCGCTAAGAACGGCGGCATTTGCGGCGTCGATTTCCTTGTCCTTGATTTTCGCCACCATATCCCTTTTAAATCGTCCATATACGTCCGATTCCTTCTCGTTCATGTAAACCGGAATTTCGTTGAAGACGCAGTCCGGGATTTTAAGATAATCGCAGGATTTCATAGAAATTGTGATATCTGATATGCGTTGATAAATTTCATCCTTCGCTCCCGGAAGCGGCTTGTAGGAGAAGATGACCTCGCCATTACGCTTATCCGGTGTAAAAAAAGCATTCCGGTAGTGCGTGATATATCGCCCCAGTCTTTCTCCAAGATCAAGAATGCGAAACTCTGCCCATAAATCCATCAGGCCGTTCGATGAAGGAGTTCCCGTAAGCCCCACGATCCTTTTTACCTTCGGCCTTGCTTTCAGAAGGCTTTTGAACCGTTTTGCCTGATGAGATTTAAACGAGGAGAGTTCATCTATCACGACCATGTCAAAGTCAAAGGGAATCCTGCTCTTTGTAATGAGCCAGTCTACATTCTCCCGGTTGATGATATAGACATCCGCCGTTTTCATCAGCGCGGCTTTTCGCTCCGTCTCTGTTCCAATTGCCACGGAAAACGTAAGCCCTTTTAAATGGCTCCATTTCACTATTTCTATAGGCCATACATCCCTGGCCACTCGCAGCGGAGCGATGACCAGGACTTTTCGAATCAGGAACTGATCTAAGCAGAGATCAAACAAAGCGGTTAGAGTGATTGCCGTCTTTCCTAACCTAAGCCCATATCAAGAAAGATTGCGGCAATCGGATGGCTCTCGATATAATCGATCGCGTACCGCTGATACTCATGTGCTATGAACTTCATTTGGCATCACCTCCCATCTGTATATTTTTTATGACTCCTTCAATCTGCTCCGGTTCGTCAATCACATAGACCGGAAAGCCAAGACGTCGAAGTTTCTCTATACATCTCCTCTGCAACGGTCTCGGCTTTTCGCCTGGCGCCTTTACTTCAACAAACGCCATTTTTCCTTTCGGAAAAAGGAGTATGCGATCTGGCACGCCATCCCATCCCGGACTAACAAACTTTGGTGCAAGACCGCCGGAGTGCTTGACTGTCTCCACCAATTTTCTTTCAACATATTTTTCATTCAATGTATAGCTCCCACATCTATTCACATGGAACAACAGCCGCAAAATTTCCTTACGCGCGCAAAACGCGTGTCGCGATATGTTTTTTCTTTATATTTTTGTTTTGTTTTGTACTATATAGAAAAAGATGTTCCGTTGTTCCAAATTGCTCCGTTTAACCCGTATTCCAAGGGGTTTAAGGTGGAACAGGCACAACTGATGTGTTCCATTTATCCGGTTGTTCCATCTCCTTGTTCCATCGATTTGCGTTGATAGACACGCTGCTTACCGTAGATGGGGAGTCTCGCCGATCTCGTTGTCCGCTCCCACTCTCCGCACCTTGTCATAATCGATGCGATAACGTAACTGTCGGATGGTCGGATGTCCTCCTTTGCTTTGCCAAAGCATTCACACCATATCTCGATATTGGTGACCGTTTCTCGGCGCTGCGTGCCTTTAACATTAAGGGGAGCATCTGGATCCTGGACATACTCCCGGCGCTGATAGATATCCATCGTATCCCAGGTTTCCGGCAGGAGCATATCAAGATAACGCGCCACAAGCCCCTCTCGGTCGTCCCGCTCCATTGCCTCGGACTGTTCCACTTTGGCGAATTTCTCCAGCTCATAGCTTAAGAACAAATCTTCCCTGGCATTGGCAAGAACGACAACCTCCGCCCAAATCTGATCGACTGTCTCCTGCATCAAATTCCAAGGTTTCATCTTGCCCGTCCCAGGAACACGCACATTCCAGAACCGGCGGTTTCCCGTGATGTCCCGCAAATATCCGTTTTCATTATTGGTGGTGCCGAAAAAGATGCACTGCCTCGGATGAGGCGTAACTCTTCTGCCAAATGACGCACGGTATTTATCATCGCATCGGGATACAAAGGCTTTGACCTTTTCCAGATCAGCTTTGCGCATGCCTGCCATTTCACCAATCTCGTGAATCCAGTAACCCTGCAGTTTTTCCGCAGCGGTCTTGTCGTTCATATCCGAAATAGTCAGGCTGTCCGCAAACCACTCCATGCCGAGTTTGGCAATCAGGGTACTCTTGCCGATCCCTTGCTCACCATTCAACACAGTGATGTAATCGAATTTGATACCTGGGTGATAAATGCGCATATAGGCGGCGCAGAGTGCCTTGCGCGTCACCGCCCGAACATACGCATTATCCTGTGCACCAAGATAGTCGATCAGCACCGTATCCACCCTCGGTATTCCGTCCCAGTCTGGCAGCGACTCGAAATACGCTTTGATGGGGTGGTAGGACCGGTCATCGGCGGCTTTCGTCACGGCAATGTCATAGTTTCTCGCCGAAAAACTTCCATAACAGGCATCCACATAACAGATAAGCTGCGCATCATCCGCATCCCGCCAGAACTTCGCTGGATGATTCCAGGGAACGTCTCCGCAGATCTCCATGCCGTCCGCCAGCTGATTGAAGCGGATATTCTTCATATACGCATCGTTTTCCATAATCAGGCGAATGTTATGGAGAGAATTTTCCAGGAGGCCGTTTTTGTTGCGCTGTAGTTTTTTCTTCCAGTCATCGTTTCCCACATCAGAAAAATCTTGCTCCGCCTCTGACAGCTTCTCATTTGCGGCAGCCACCTTTACCTCGTCCTGCCGCATAGCAAACTCGCACATTTCCTTAAAGGATTCCTTCTCGTCAAGATCACCGAACTTATGGATGCGGACGATATCAAAAGCATTACAGAGTTTTAGATAGGCTGGGTCTTTGGCGTGATGAGAATACACAAATTTATCCTCAATAATTTCCACGCCCGCCATGCTGGATGAAGCGATAAGGTGCCATCGGTTTTCGTTGTCCGTGGGTTCATAAACATCAGAAAGGAAGTGCTCCAGCGCGCGAGTGATTGGAAAATAGACGCGGTTAAAGAGACCGACCGTTCCCTCCTTTGTAAGTGGATCCTTTACCTTTTCCTTCGTGACCTGGTTTGCCTTACTCTCACGAGACGATGTCGGAAGCCTTGTGGGATCCGTCCACTCCGGGTGAGCGGATAAAATATCGTCAGGATTCAGCCAGTCCTTATCCGTTTCCTTAAACACGAATATGCCGTTTTGCGGAGAGGACGGCCAGTACATCAGCTGATTAGGCTGATAGGAACATTCGTCAAAGAAGTCAATGCCGAGCATTTGCGCGAGGTATCTTGATACGGCAACAAACTCATCCGCTGTGACATCCCTTGTCAGCGGAAAAACAAGACGCACCCGAGGATGATCCGGCGTACTGGAATGGGTTGTATAGAGACATGAAGTAAACGGCGCGAGGTTTTCATAATCATCAAGGAAGGTTTTATCGATTCGGTCACCGTCCAGCGCAATCATCGAACGAAGCTCCACGGTATCTACCTTGCGGCGACCACCTTTCAGCACACCTCCCACAAAACCTCCGTGATCTTTTGCGCTATCCCGCTGCGCCTTACTCATCTTCGCATATTCTTCTGCTGACTCTGTTGTGCGAATCGTCACCTTCAGGCGCTCTTTTAAATCGTCGTAGCTGATGGTTTTATTGACCCATTTTTTCGCCTGACGGTTATTTCCATAGGCGATGGCAAGCTCTCTCATACGTCCTCCACCTCCTGAAAATCACTGTTGAAATACCGGATCTTCTGTCTGCGTTTTTTCGCCTTCTCAATCTCAATTCCCATGCCCCGGGTGATTTCGTTTCCCAGGACCCAAACCTCCTGACACTTTCCCATGAGGACGATGTCCATAAAGATGGCGGTTTTCCTGTCATCCTCGTTCGTATCATCCATGAAAGGGAACAGCAGATGCGCCGTCAGAGGGATATTCCCTTTGTCATAGGCGTATTTTGCAAAAGCAACCGCTCTTTTTGTGTTCTCTTCCACATTCCCGAAATAAGGCGCGCAGATATATACCAACGGGCGAAAGGCGGGTTTTTCGCCCGCCTGTGCCTTGTTGTGGAATACCTGATTTTTGTCCATACTCATACCTCCCGCTCAATGAGAGGCAGGATTCCTTCGCCTTTCAAAAGGTCATAGAGGAAAAGTCTGCCCTTTTGCGTCCAGTAGGTATGCATGACGCTTTTCTCCGCATTGATGGCGATCGTTTTAGACTGGGTGTATCCCAGGTTTGCGTAGTCCTGGTATAAAAGCCAGGTCTTACGAAATTTGTACTGGATGCCCAAGTCATGAAGCAGTTCATTGAATTTTCGGCCGCTCATGCCGTAATCCTTGGCAATCTGCGTAATCGGAACCGTGTTCTTGTTCTGCAGAATCAGGTCATAGTAGCTCGCCTTCGGCTTAAGCTCCGCAATCTGCTGATTCTGAATGGCCGTAGTAAGTTCAAGTTCTTTCCTTCGCTTTTTCTCTTCCTTTAACTGAGTGAGTACGGCGATAGCAAGGTCCGGATTTTCTAAAATCTCATCGATTGCGTACATGCCATGTCTACGGATTGCTGGAAGAACCTCCGATGTGACCCATCTTTTAAACTGCTTGGCCTTGGGAAGCTGACTACGAAGGATCAGGCTGTAAAGACCTGACTCATTGATGAGAATTACCATTGTTCCGTTGACGGTGAACGATTCGTTCAGCGTTTTATCCTCTTCATCAACATGATCTCTAAGTGCTTTTTGCGGATTGCTGTAACCGAGGATGTCTGCTACATCCTTGCCGATGAATAACGGCTCTCCATCAATAACGATTGTGCGAACGGAGCCGAACTCCGCATTAGTGAAAACTTGTAATTCATTCATTGGAATTACCTCCTAAAAAAATTTTTACGGAGGACGTCATTGCCTCCTAAGTAGTAGCCTTGGGAGGCGATTAAATCTGACGGTTTTTATAATTTTCTTGGAGCTTCTTCTTTGCCCGCTTTAGCTTCTGCGTAATGTTATTCTCATTTGCACCTATTCGCGCTGCGTAGTGGCGAATCGATTCATCGTTCAAATAGACCGCGATGAACGCGTCAGCCCACTCCGGCTTTTTGACCAGAACCTCACGCACCCAACGGCAGATGGCTTCGTACTCTTCATTGCTGTCGCGATTGATTTCATCTTTTCGGAAGATGCGGTCATCCGCCACTTCTGACATAAGCGGTTCTGATGTGTCAACATCGTCTTCATCATCGGAAGGCCGTGCTTTACTGTAACCGCGATGGCGGTCAAATTTGTGCCAAGCATTATAATCCGGGCGGTTAAATTGCTTCTCCCACTCCTCTTGGATCAGGTGCTCCTTTTCTTCCCGCGTGAAATCATCACCTTCTAAAGAGAGAGACACCCACAGTTCCTGTGTTGCTTTTGCGTCAAGCTCAATTGTCTGAACGTTCTTCTCATAACGCACCTTCAATTCCATCTTTGCATTCCTTTCTGCGTGTGGTTAGACAGCGGAATGCAAAGAGAGCCTGAGGTTTCCGAATCCCCCACAGGCTCCGTGTCAAAAAAAGAGCGCAAGAAACTAAGGTGGGTGCAATTCGGATTCCAGACACAGCTTTAAATACCGTGTCCTGAACTCGCTATTGCATCCCGCCGTCTAATGCGCACTCGACTTTGAGATGTATGTTTTCGTACTGAGTGTTGAACACTCAGATGGGGGCGCCGTTTTCTGTTCCTCCATCTCGGTGTTCAACTGAGTGATACCTATACAGCGTCTTATCTAAGATTGGCTTCTATATCGAACAGTTCATTGAACAGATCCTCGACCCCACTGTCCGATAGATCCTCGATTGAGATTGCTCCATCGTTTTGAAGAACAAATTCCACTGTTGCTCCCCAGAGTTCACCGGGCATTTCGGACTCGTAACCGTAAATGTTGTTGATTAGATTTTCTCTGCTATACATTCGTCCTCTCTTTCGTTTTGTTTGAAATATTTTTCTATTCTTGCGACATATTTTTTCGCTCTCGCTATTTATGAATTCACATAACTGGTAGAAGAATTCATTGTTGTGTGATATTCTTGGGATAAGTGTGAAAGGCTTCTGCACGCCACTCCTGTACTTTCCGTCTGTTTTGCTCATCCTCTGATTTCAACCTAATGTAGATAAGGTTCCTGTCAATGCGGTAAAACAGCAATTTTAGGCACATAGAGGTTACTTAGGTGGCGTAAGGTTACTAATTTTGAAGGAGGTTATAGTGATGGCCTCAGATACGGTTCCACGCCTTTGCGGCGGCATTTTCTTCGGCCTGCTGCTCGAAGCGAGAAAACCTCGTCAAAAGGCGAGAAATAAATTAGAAGGTGGCTCCGATGGACTTACTATCCCGGAGGTATTTGCCGGACTAATTAAGGTCGTTACTGGAGAGGATCTATCTAAGCTGGGTGGAAAGACTCTCTCAAAATGCGCTACAAATTATAGAAAGTGCGAGGACAGCACTGGAGATTACATTCCGTTTACCAAGGCTTCCGTTCAGTCAGCATTTAGAAATCTGTACATTACAAACCAACAGCTCCTTCTTGAACGGATTGCGGGTTTTACGGAGAAATATCTGAATAAAGACAAGTGCGTATGGCTTGTTTCGGCATTGATTGAAACCATGCAGAAGGATCAGAATGTGGACAATGAAACACCAATTGCTGTTAACTTTTCTGATTCCATGCCCGTTGCTCAATTACACACAGCACAACAAATCATATTTCTGCCATTCCTGCTAAATGTTCTACATTATGTCATTGCAAACTGTCCTGACTGCGAGTCAGGAAAAGCTACATTTGAGGCTTGGTATTATCAAACTACTCCAAAGTCTGAATGGAAATTTGACAGTGATATTGGCAATAGAATCCCAGCAATTGACGTAAATACGGATCTCAATATTCCAAAGATGAGTGACCCAACCATCAATATTGCAATGCCGAAGGCTGCGGAACCTTCTAATCATGAAGCCATCAACAGTGCAAGCATGAATGCTGCAAAACTAATGGCGTCGGAATCAAACTCAGCTGAGCATCAAGCGGATGAGGCGATATGGCAAAAACAAAAAAAACAGGCTCTTCCAAAAGAAGAACCTGTCATAGAAGAAACACACACGGATAATCAGACGGATAATAAATCTAAAGATTCATCAAACCCTACGGTTTTACATCAGACCGTCGTGAACCAGTATGGCGATCATCCGGTGCATATTGACCATGTGGAAAATTTGAAATTATAACGGAGGAAATGCTATGTCAGATGCAATACAGAAAAAGCCTGACCTCCCGACCACCATCACAGAAGTGAATCAGTATGGGGACAGGGCTATACACGCTGACCATATTGATAATTTAAGTGTAGAGGTATTTGGAAATCAGGGTTCTTCGCCTTTTGATGAAAATGGTAATCCTCTCGTACCGATTACCCCGACTCGGTTTGATACTGCTACAAGGATTATTTATCTTGGCAACGAACAAATTAAACTACCGGTGCAGCTTACACCACAGGTTGATATAACCTCGCATGAACTCCCATACATCAATGCGCTCTGCGAGATATACGCAGAAAAAATTAGTAATGAAGTTACCCCAGGCACTATAGCTACTCTTCCTCCTGGTCTTCGCAGAAATTTTGCAGACCAGCGAAAAGCATACTACAGTGCCGAAAGTGTTCAACGATCCGTTCGGGAAATATTTGTAGATGGAGAACAACAATTCCAGAATCTTAAGGACGATTCTTTCGAAGGAATCTCCCCAACATATTATGATGACCGAATAACAAATGGTTATGAACGCCTCCAAGCGATTCTTGAAAAAACAACGAATACGACACTATCAAAATCGGCTCTCATGAATATCGCCGGGCTGATCAGCAACTTGGAAAAGAAAGGCATCTGCCACATTCTGGTGAATGATGACGTAATCAAGTCATGGGTTAACATCAATGAATAAACTATTCAATACGCCATTTGAAACCGGATTACGGGCAATGCTGATACTGGCCGCCACAAAATCACAGGGAATGACCATTGACCGCATTACCGCTTATGACTTCATGACACAATATGGCAGTGACTTTGGAATTTCTGAGCATAACCTGCATGGAATCAATCACTTCAATTTCAGTGAATTAACGACAAAACGATCCTTGTGTTCGGACGGCGTTAAATCATTTGTTCTAGACGGGCTGATATCTGTAAAGCGTGGAAAAAACGGTTTTTCATATTCACTCACTTCTTCTGGAAAGAAGTACGTCGGCAGGCTGGAATCCGATTATAAAACCCAATACACGGCAACGGTCACGGACATACATAAAAAATATGCCCGCCAAACCGATACTGTGCTAATGAAGATTATCAACGACACGGCTATCAAGGCACTAAGGAGGTAACCGATGGGAGAATTCTATATATCAAAAATCACTGCACGCGGCAGTGGCAAGAAGGACTCTGTAATTAACCTCCGCCCTGGTCTTAATATCATACAGGGCAGGTCAAACACAGGTAAGACTTGTATTATCAAATGCATTGACTTTTGTTTTGGTAGCAAGACAAAGCCATTTGATGAAAGCCTTGGATATGACGCCATAGAAATGGAACTCCATACTCCAAAAGGCCGAGTGAATATTTCTCGTTTACTTAGAAAAAATAAAGTCGATGTAATTACTGATGTTCCTGGGTTTGAGAGCGGAACTTATGACTTAAGGCCCTCCAAGAAGAAAGAGCCTCTTCCTAATCTGAGCGATCTGCTTCTTGCGTCAATCGGCATCGAGGGCAAGCATCAGATTGTAAAAAACAAGAATTTTGACAAAAAACGTCTGACTTGGCGAACGTTCCTTCACATACTCCTTTTTCATGTTGCGGATATAGCAAAAGAAACTTCTATTATCGAGCCGGAACAGGCAACGGAAAGAACTGCTCTTCTCTCGGCACTACTGTTCCTCTTGTCTGGCAGGGATTTTGCTGAAGCCGATGCTCATACTAAAAAAGAGATCCGCGTTGCCCGCATACGTGCTGTAGAAGAATATGTGAATAAAAAGATTCAAGCCGTTGCGGATCAAAAAAAAGGGCTTCAGGAAAATCTTGATGCTTTCAACGGCATTGATGTCGAAAAGGCAATGCAAGACATCATCGACAGCCTTCAAAATACTGAAAGCCAGATTTCAGAAGCCGTTGATCATAGTAGAGATCTACTCGACCAGATTCTAAAACTACAGAGCAGAGCCGCCGAATGTGATTTACTCCAATCTCGGTATGCTTCTCTCAAAACACAGTATATTTCTGATATTAAAAGACTATCCTTCATCGTTAACGGAGAGGTCGAAATTGGGAACACCCCTCGAAACCAAGTCTGCCCCTTCTGTGACGGTAAGCTTCCGCCACGCAGCAAGCAATCTTATATTGATTCTGCACAGGCAGAACTCGACAGAATCACTTTGCAAGTGAATGGCCTGTCAGAAACGGAACAGGATTTATTGAAGGAAAAACAAGAAATCGATGCATCTCTTGCAGAGGTACAAGCAAAGCGAGATAGCATCGAGGCCATGATAGAAAAAGAGTTGGAACCAAAGGCCGACTCATTGCGCCAGTCGCTTAATGGATACCGTGCCTATATCCAAATCAAGCAAGAACTGAAGGTAATAGATGATTTTGCGTCCAGTTGGGAAACCGATCTTCGAGAACTACCCAGCGAAGACGAATCCCATGTAGAGTATCATCCGAAAGAATACTTTGATGATGCTTTCCAAGAACGGATGGATACTATGTTAAAAAACGCATTAGCCGAATCTGCATATGACAATCTGACTACCGCGCGTTTTAACATGAAAGACTTTGACATTGAGGTTAATGGTCATAAAAAGTCTGATATAAACGGGCAAGGTTACTGCTCATATTTAAACAGCATCGTAGCCATCGTCTTCCGTAGCTATATGGAAAAGTATGCAACTTACAATCCTGGCTTCGTTGTTATAGATACACCGCTTCTCGGACTTGATCAAGGAGTTTCGGATGCTGCGCCGGAAAGCATGAGGACTGCCCTGTTCAAATACTTCATCAAACATCAAAACGATGGACAAATCATCATTTTAGAGAACATACGTCACATTCCAAAACTTGATTACGAAGGTGCGGGAGCTAACGTCATTACTTTTACAAAAGGCTTGGAAGATGGACGTTATGGATTCTTACTCGATGTCAAGTGATTACGCACGGGAGGAGCAATATGCGTATCAGCTATAACAAACTTTGGAAACTGTTGATAGATAAGGAAATGACCAAGATGCAGCTAAAGGAGGCTGCTGGGATTAGCTCCGCGTCAATTGCGAAACTCGGCAAAGGCGGCAACATCACAACTGATATCCTTCTAAAAATCTGTGAAACACTTAACTGCCACATAGAAGATATTCTTGAAACTATAGACGATTAATGAGGTGCTTCATGCCGAATGCTGTAACGCTCGATATGGATCATCCTGCCATCCAATATCTATGCAAAAAAGACAAACGACTGGCAAAGGTAATCAGCATGGTCGGTCCTATAACCTACGTCCCACACGATGAAGATACATATGCCTTCTTGATTCATGAGATTATCGAACAAATGTTATCTGTCAAGGCCGGACAAAAAATATATGGTCGATTGGAAGAGTTATGTAATGGGAAGATCACCCCGGAAAAGATCGATGCTCTTACCGATGAGGAAATCCGCAGTATTGGAACCTCTGCTTCAAAGGTGAAATGTATCCGCGGCGTAACAGAGGCTGTTCTTTGTGGAGATCTTAATTTCAAAGACATGCACAATCTTTCAGATGACGAAGTAATGCAGCACCTCACAAAAATTCATGGCATTGGAAACTGGACTGCTAAGATGTTTCTAATGTTCGTGCTTGAAAGCCCTGATGTCTTACCCGTGGAGGACGGTGCATTCCTTCAGACTTATCGTTGGGTATATAAGACCGATGATTGTGACGAAAAATCCGTTTGCCAAAAATGTAAAAAGTGGAAACCTTATTCTTCTATCGCAGCGCGTTTTTTCTATAGAGCGCTTGATGTCGGAATAACTAAAGAAGAGTTTCACTTATATAAATGAACATGGAGGTCAGATATTTATGGCTACAAAAGGAAATAAACGAACTAATTTAGAAGCTAACGAAGCATTCCTACAGTATGAAGAAGAAATCGTTAATCATCCTGCATACGCAGGAATGCCCGATTTACGTCATGATGATGGAACAATACAATGGGAAGCACCTTCAAATCGCGGGGCTGGTGTTTTTCAATTTTCTCATGACAAAAGATATCAATGGTGGGTAGAGAAGGCAGCTCAAATCGGGATAAGTACCAAAGAGGATAAGTGGATCAGTAAAGTTGCCAAAATGATTCACCCCACTAAACAGCATCCGTGCAAGGTATGCGGTCGAGTAATGGACATAAGATATTGCTACTTGTCATCCAATTTTATGAAGAGGGTACGAAAACTTCCCTTTTTCGATGATGCAGTGGAAATGGAAGAAATCACACATATATTGGATTTTATTGCTTCATTTGTTGATACCTATGGAGATTCTGCCTATGAAGCAATTCCAGGTCTTCTCAAATGTACCCAAGTAAAAGACATTCCTGCCCTACCTCATGATCTTGATGCCTGGACTTCTTGGATAGAAAACAATTACATTCCGAAGGAGCCAAGCATGTTAAGTCCGGGTGCAATGTCAAATGCTCCAGATAGACTGGATGGTTTTCATACATTTAATCGGTGTTGTCGCTCAACAGCAGATAAAGGACGTTCTAAAGAAAATCTTGCCTCTTACACTACTGATCGGAGAGCATTTGAAAATTGGAGTGATGGGAACTGGATCATGGCAAATAAGCTAATGGGATACATTAACTCGAATCCCGATATGAAGAAAGAGCATTGTGCCAATGAAAGCAATTGCGGACACCATCCTCGTCCTTGTAGCGCAGACCATATAGGACCAATATCATTAGGATTCTGCCATCGGCCAGAGTTTCAGTTTCTTTGTAAACCCTGCAATAGTGCAAAAAACAACAGAATGTATTATTCTGACGTTTGCCATTTAATAGAAGCTGAAAATAATGGAGAAACCGTTGCCACCTGGTATGCCAATCCAATATGGCAAAAATGCAAGAATAAAGTCACCGATAAAGAGTCTGCCTTAAGGCTTAGTCGAGTAATGCGTGATAATCGCAACGTAGCAATGATGTTATTGGCAGATTTTATCGACCAGAAAGAGTACCTATTCCTTTTCACGCTCTTAAACCTTGAGTATGCCGATTATGAATATGACATTATTCCTTCATCCACATGTATTGTAAATCAAATTGTAACCGTGGGTTTTGCAAAAAAGACAAGTACTCTACGTTATGTAAATATTCAAAAAACTCGGAAAATACGCGTTGCTTTCTCTTCATTGTCTGAGTATTCTCATAAGGAAAACAGAAACGGTTTCACATATACAAATGCCATGATAGAGGCTCTTAAGAAAAGAGCATTCTTGGAACTATCCAAGGTTAGTGCTGATTTAATGGAGAAAAACCGAACTTTAACTTCTATCCTTTCAGTTGATGAAGTCCTTGATACTGAAATCGAAGCGTTTCTTTCATCAATAAACTATGCTGCACTAAAACAGACCAAAGAATATTTCGAGGCAAAAAAACTACTTATTCAAATAATGGATGAGGTTTCATCCGCGCTATCCTCCAATTGGGATGATCCTCGATATTCCAGAGAGATTATTGATGAATAATCCAGCTTGCAAACAAAACGGTCAACCGCTCCAAAGCAGTGACCGTTTTGATTCTGTATTTATTTATTGTAGCTTTTCAGATACTGCTCTGCGCTAATTGCTCCTCGCATGAATTTCTGATAAGCGTTTGCTGCCGGGAATCTGTAGTCATATGTGCTTCCGTCTTCACCGGGACTTAAAGGCGGAAGATCTCCAATCGCATCTTCTACACCGATAACTTGTGGCAATAGAGATAATTGTCCGTTTTTTGGCACACATGACACTTCGCTCATGTTAAATCCTCGGATAAGATCTTCTTTACCACCAATTATAATCACTCTATCTCTTCGTTGAGGCACGCCATAATTTGCAGCACTAACTTGGTTCACTTTTATTTCTTCAACACACTCTTTCAACTCACCCTTTATGATTTCAAAGAATCGGCCTTTATCCAGATTTAGAATGCCTCTCACATTCTCAAAAACAAAGCCTACTGGTTGAATTGATTTTACAAGCTTAACATACGATTTGAATAACCAGTTTCTCATATCTTCAGCACCCCTGCGGGTATTTGCTGTAGAGAATCCTTGGCAAGGAGGTCCCCCCAAAACAAACAGCGGCAACTCGGGATGCTCGCTTTTTGCCAGGAGAGCTTTACTAACAATGCCCGAGAACACTCCTTCGCCATTGATATCTCCGACTATTACATCCCCACCAAGATTTCTTTTATGTGTCTCAACGGCATATTTATCTATATCATTACCCACTATGGGTTGCCAACCAGCCCATATAAATCCAAGGGCAAGTCCTCCAGCACCACAAAATAAATCTACGAACTGTCCTTTAAAGGGAATGTTCTTTGCTATTTGATAAGCCAACAATGGTGGCACCGCATTGCCGATTTGATTATTGATTGCTCCAATGGATCCTATAAACTCAAAGTCATCAGGGAAACTTTGAAACCGAGCGGCCTCCCGCTGAGATATTGTCCTATCCTGTTCATAATGCATATTACAGCCATTTCCAGGTCTGTTGAAATATGTATTAATGGTATAGGCTGGCATTTCTGGGCGTAATCTGCCATAGTAGGTAGATCTACTACCTTTCCCGGCTTTGTAACTTTCTCTGATTTGTGCCAATCTTTGTGATGGTACAGACTCGGGAATATCTTTCCAATTACCCCCTGGCGGCACACACCTAACCACTTGCATATCCAAATTGCTAAGTGTTGAAGCGTAGTGATTAAAAATCATTTGTCGTATTTCTCCATCATTCTTACTTATTATTTCGTATCGCTCGGCCAGTATATTTTTTTCTTCCTCTGAAAGTTCAAAGGAATCTAATATGATTTTATAAGCCTCTGCCGATACGCCATACAGTTTTGCTACTAATAGTTCAATATCGTTTTCAACATCTTCTCCATGCAGTTTTCTCTCAACAAGGTCAATAATTGTCTCATCCACAGAAATTTTCGGAACATGTATCTGTTTTACTATCCCTGCTGCAACATGATTAGAAACAAGCAGACTTCTTGCTTGATATTCAAACACCATTGAATTCATAATCGCCAGCAACATTTTCATGTGAGGAAGTGCATCAACGCTACCCAAGATAACACCAAGCGAGTTTCCGCAAATATAACCGGGAGGTAAGAGCGTAGCTTTAATCCTACGAATCTGTGAATCTCTTGAAACATCCCGCCAAATGATTTTATCTTTGTACGCACTTGATGGAGCCACTACAATCTCTTCGTTTAAATAAAATCCATCACCGCTAAAAGAATACCTATCAACCATATACCCTTTAGCAAATTCTACATTTCCTTCTGAGGTTAGCTTTTCTTTGACTCTTGTTTCATCCAATTCACGTGTAAATGTCAGACCAACCTGATTGCAATAATCTAAAGCAGTCGGTAGTTGCTCTAAATACATCATTATCGGTATGGCTTCTATGCCTGTTTTTAGCGGTATGCTATACCCATTGCGTCTTATGTATTCAAAAACTGCCTTTTCTATCTTCTCCTGGGTATAATTATCTTTGTCGCTATAAATTCTCACTTTGAGGCTTTGATCGGTTTCACCGCCTTTAATTACAATCGTGACACTTGAGATGTCCGCACTTCCGTATAGTTTCAGTTCCGCAGGATAATATGAAACATTTACAACTTTATAATTTTCAAATATCCAAGACCTGAGTTTTCCAGAAACCTGATCGTTTAGTAACGAGGCCGGAGATACAATTCCGCAAACTCCAGCAACCTTTATAAGTCTGAGTGCAACTTCAGTTCCACAACGAGCAAGGTTTGTTCCCCATTTTCCAAACTTAGTAGAAGGTTGCGAAATTACGAATTCCTTCTTCATGTATGAATCATATTTTTCTATCGCATTTCGATATCCAGAAAGCGTTTCCTGATCGTTGCTCTTACTAAAAAGCTTTTGTGGCTTTAGTAAACTCCACGGTGGATTTGTAACACAAATGTCGTATCCTCTTTCAGCCGCTTTATATTCCACAAAGGCATCTGCTTTTTTAGCATCAACAGTTATTAAAAGTCCGTTTTGTTTCTTAAATGTACAAATTGCTTCACTGGCTTTTTCTACTGCGTTTCCATCTATATCCCAGGATGAGATGTAAATCCTTCGAGGCAGTTTTTTCTGATTTAGAAGCTCCTGCAACAGTTCAACTATGAGTCGACCATCCCCGCAAAAGGGATCAATTATTTTTATCTCGTCTGTAAATCTATCAGTACTAAAATGCCTCACCACTTCTTTAATCATAGAGGCGGCAACATCAAAGTCTGTATAAAATTTACCGAGAAGTTTTTCGTCCTCAAAACTTGTTTGTGTGAATGTGTCTACAAACTGATAGTAGTCCCGGCTCAATTCATATGGATTTTTTTCTAACATTGCAAATCACCACCTTGATTTTGAATATAATCAATCCATTGCGCTTTTGCCGCTTTTGACCCATTCATCTAATTCTGTCTTCTTAAACTTCCATTGTTTCCCTATCTTGTGCGCAGGGATCTGAGTATCCTCTTTTTTTATCCAGTTCCGGATAGAGTCTTTATTTACACCTAAATAGTTAGCAGCTTCTTCAATGCCTATCCATTTATCTTCCATTTCGATCATTGCGGTACCTCCCTTGCAGCTAACATTTCGGATTCAATTATAGCATGTTTGGAATTAGAATTCAATGGATTATGTATGAATTGATATGAATTTATGTGAATTTATTAGAGTTATATTTTCCCCGCAGCAGTTCCCTCGTTACACCCCCTTCCAAATTAACAAAAACAGTAGTTCCATAGTCTCAATATCTCCAAAACCACCTCTGACAACATTTCTGTAGTCTCAATACGGCAAAAAGCAGTTCTGTAGTTACAACCCTCTATTTTCCAGTAGTCAGAGCTGTTATCAAACGGTCTAAAAAAGGGATTCCTATCGTCTGTCCAAACAGGGCAGTTCTTCGGAACCCCTTGATTTCAAGGCTATTTGTGTGCTTTTAGTCCTTCACTCTTGACATCAAGACGACAGTCTCCACATGTGTTGTCAATAGGATAGGAATACAAATTATTAACCTCGTCGCTTGATTGAGGATACAATTTACTGTCAGCTTTCTCATTGACTTCCTTAGCATTTTTTCTTCTGCTCTTAAATAATCTCCCGTCCTGAGAATCTTTTTTCCCGGTCTTGTATATGATAGTAATCATTGCAGGATCAATTTCGCCTTCATCGTTAGTTCCCCCAATGATGATTTTATCCACTATACTTTCAAATACAGCTCTATCAAATTCCTCAAGATATTTATTGGATTCAAGTAATTTTTTAAATCCCTCAAGCCTTTTCTTCAACGCTTTTTCATCAGTGAGTGTTACTTCTAAAGTTCTTTTTTCTGCAAGTAATTTCTCTTTGCTAATAGCTATTTCATTATACTTGTCCTGATATATATCCATGCTGATTGACTCATTCAGCCTTAACTCAACAAGATCCTTTTCTTTTTTTAGTATCTTATCAAGTTGATTACTTATCTTCTTCAGGTCTTTAGATAAACTGTTATCTTTCAATTCTTCTTCAACAGTTTTAAGGAATTCATTGGTAATTTCCACATTATTGTGACATACCTGACGATAGCTTTCCATAAATGCTTTTTCTATGGCTTCTTCTTCAATCCCTTTACTATGCGGACAATACTTCTTTCCGTTTTTAGTAGCATTGACACACTGCCATATAACTTTTGTA
>QWCE01003995.1_pt1 | contig 18818 bp, 20 predicted proteins | sample 1972531 | NCBI WGS metagenome assembly QWCE01 (sample SAMN09866716, study PRJNA288562) | Human gut metagenome isolate term4_stool, whole genome shotgun sequencing... | reverse complement strand
AATATGTATGTGGAGCCTGCGTGCTTACGTACAAGTTTATACGTGTTAAAAATCGCTTTCATAGCCTCACCTCCGTGTATACTATGAATAATAAAATACCCCCCCCCTCAAACGAAGGAGAAAAAGCTTGAGGGAGGGTTAATATAATAAACTATTCACTGCATATATCGTATCACTTTGTAAACTAATTGTCAAGTCATTTAGCTAAAGTTATAGTGTTTTTTTGCAAATAAATGGACGCCATTATTTAATAGCATCCATAAGCATGATTATTAAATTAATTAAACGGCTTTATCGCGAGTATCTTGCCACGCTTGATAAATTCGTCAAGACCTTCGTGACCCCACTTGTTTAGGTACTCCTCTGTCAAGTCCTCTTCGACAATAGTGTATGGCATAAAGCCAACCTTTTCTAAAATCTTATTCAGAGCCTCTGAAGTGATTGAACCTCCAACTCATGTCGCGTGAAAGATGGGGTCAGCTAGAATCTCTTTTGGAAGCGCCTTTATCTGAATGATGTCACTTATGGAAACACGTCCGCCTGGCTTAAGCACGCGGAATATCTCTCTATAAACCTTTTCCTTGTCTTCTAAGAGATTGATTACGCAGTTTGATATAACGACGTCGAAGGTATTGTCAGGCAGATTGATATCATCAATGTCCGATACTAAAAAGTCCGCATTGTCAAAGCCTCTCTTGTCACGAATGAAGTTAGCTCTCTCAATCATCTCAGGTAGCCTATCTATGCCCACAGCCTTGCCTGTGCCGTGCATCTCACGAGCCGCCTTAAAGACGTCGACCCCTTTGCCGCAGCCAAGGTCAAGTAGCCACTCGCCATCCTTCAGCTTAGCATTTTGAATGGGGTTGCCGCAGCCAAGACCCAAGTCGCCGCCGAGCTCTATGTCCTCGTCCGTGTAGCCCAATGAGTAGGCAACTGCCCTTTGCTTTTCCTCGTCCGAAACCTTATTATCCTCGGCTATCCTTTTATAAAATTCATCAACATATTGTTTTGTATCTATCTTAGTCATATCATCACCATAGTATATATACCCAGAACATATTTAAAATATTCTATATGTTATTTATTAATATTTATAAATTATTTTTATGCATCCTCATATGTTCTTCGCTACTCAAAAAGGCATTGTGGCTCCTGCCATCTTCATCTAAAAAGTGCTTGTGCTCATGCTCGTGTGTAAATACATGTGTATGAGTGCTTCCGTCATGTGTATGTCTTATAGTATGTGTATGCAAGTGCGTGTGTTTAATTAAGCAAGTATCCATAACTACAAAGACGGTTCCCACTATCATAAAGATGAGCCCAATGAAGTACGAAGCGCTCAAGGCTTCTCCGTTAACCAAAAAGCATAGAAAGGTTCCTACAAAGGGAGCTATTGCATAGTAGGCGCTGGTCTTAGCGGCTCCTAAGTCTCTTTGGCTTCTTACGTATAAGAAGATGCTTAGGCCATATGCCACGTAGCCAAGCAAAAGTGCATAGGCGATGTATCTTAATTCAGGCAGTTTCTCCCCGATGATGAATGAGATGATTAATGAAGACAGTCCTGAGCATATCCCTTTAATCGTAACTATCTCATAATTTGATTTATTTGAAATTTTCCTCGTGCAATTGTTTTCAAGTCCCCACGAAAGTGTCGCAAGTATTACAAATAGTGATCCATAGGAGAATTTAAATGCTCCTTCGCCCTCGAATGAAAGTATTATACTTGAAACTGTTATAAAGGCTATCGCTATCCAAAGATTTTTCGAAACTGCTTCTTTGAAAAACACTAGAGCGATGATACTTGTAGCAACTATCTCGAAGTTTCCTAAAAGCGATGCGTTTGCTGATGAACCTATGGATATACCTATCATTAAAAGTATGGGTGCAATGACGTCTAAAAGAACCATCAGTACCGTATATGGTAGATCTTCTCGACTTAAGCGCATTGAGCTGTCTTCTTTTTTGTATTGAAATAGGTACATAATGCCAACGCCTATGCCAGCTCCTAGATAAAGGAAGGCGGCCATGAATGTCGGCGAGATATTTTTTAATAAAAGTTTTGAAAATGGTGTATTAAGCGCATAAAAGACGGCCGCTAATATGGCGCAGATTATTGCGATAAGTTTATTATTTTTATTCATCTTGAAGCTCCTTAACAAAATCTTCATCATCAGTACCAAAATTAATCAAAGTAAGTAGCACTGTGCCAAGAGATAGTAGTGCACAAAGCGCAGTATATAGTGGCTTTGCGCTTAGTATGCCTAAGCGCACAAGACCCACTAAACAGTAAAGATATAGCGCGAACCAAAATATTGTTAGTGCTGCGTCGTCTAGTTTTATCTTTACTTCTTTTCTCCTTAAAACGATTTCTCTAATCAGCCTTATAAATATATATAGCCACAAAACCACAAAGGCGATGAATGAAAACCATTCATCCGTTACATCATTTAGCTTAAGCGATATGAAGCTTAAAACGCCAACTGTCACGACCGACATAAGCCCTATGATTATGGCGGCAATTACGTTTTTGATTATGGATTTTTCATTGCGGCGCCAATATTTTTGTGAATAATAAATTATCGACGGTGTTTCAAACATATAGCCAAGGAAGTTTACCCAGATGACGGACATAAAGGTATGGTGGTCAATGACTAAGTTAATGGGTCTACCATCCCATGCCCAAAAGCCGCCCGAAAGCCTTATCGCAGCTACATCTAGTAAGAGGTCCATCGACACAACGAAAAAGCCTGATAGGAGCGCCGTCATTATTGGGCTTAACTTAAATTTCTTGGCAAGTCTATACGCACAGACGGCCACTGCTCCCCACATAAGTCCGCCAAAGAAAGGGAATTGATATGGCTCTAAGCCTATCATGATGTAGTAGAGCTTCGAGTAGTGATAGATGTCTGTTAAGCGCACCGCAAGTAGCTCAAGCGAAAAGCCCGCTATTGCCGCTGATATAAACATGTATAGCTCGTTCCACGTCTTTTTCTTAATCACGTCTAGTAAAAATATTGAGACGATTATGTAACAAATTATTTCAAACGCATTGATCCAGTTCATAATTAACTCCTTTATTTGTTTTATACTTATATTATAACACAAATTTGCAGATAAAAATGGGGAGCATTTGCATCAAAATTTCAATGCGTTTGCTCCCCAATGAGAATATTTAATTTAGCTTTTTCCATGACTTCTCTTTCATAAACTCACTTATTATACTAATGTCTTCTCCTTCATAATAAGCTACTAGAAGCTTTTTAAACTCTTCTACTTCATTCTCAGGTATTACCAAAAAGCCTCCTGCGTGAGCTATTAAGTAGTGATTAGCAAAAATTATTGCGCTCCTTTTGTTTCCATCAAGAAATATTTGTTTCTTCATTGTATATAGACATAGTTTTATAGCTATGTCTATAGCTGGAGCATCTTCTAAAATAATACTATTTATATCATCTTTAACGTCCGCTTCCATAGGTATTGGCGGTAAATAGCTTGATCCGCCTATCTCAACTGGCAATGATCTCATGCGTCCGCCATCTATATAGAAGCCCTCGTTAACTAAGTTTGCTATCTGTGAAAGCAAATAGTAATCGCTTTTGCAAGTGATAACATCCTTATCAAGTATAAATTCCCAGGCGTGCTTTAAGTTCAAAATCTTTTGCACGTCACTTGCTTTAACTCCGCTAACCTTGCCATTGTCAATAATTTCTTCTGTTTGAGGAAATGTTGTTCCGACGCCTTCGAGAACCGCTTGATCATATATATTAGTCTTCATATTCGCTCGAGCAAAATCTATATTCTTCATGATATTGCTTGATAAACTAGCTTCTTCGTAGCCAAGGCTAGCAAGCTCCTTATCTAGTGCACGTAATTCTTTTTTTATATCGCGCGCTTCCCTTGCATTGACAAGTAAAATATTATAAAGTTCGTCGCTATATACACCAACGTAGGACGACTTTTGTTTGCCAAGCTCTCTTTTTCTCACATAAAGATATTTTTTATCACCACGAGTCTTTACTTCTGGTGTTCCATCGTAAGGAAGAAGCTTTAGCCTTGCGTTAAGGTCCGCTCGCCTCCTAATAAGCTCTTGAATGTCTTCGTATTTTGGACTCATAATGCACCTCCTATCTCTTGTAATAATTATATCACTATTATTATCAATAAGCAAGAAAAATGGGGAGCATTTGCATCAAAATTTCAATGCATTTGCTCCCCATAATTTTTTATTTTGTTTTATTTATTCGTCGTCTTCCTTGTCGCCTTTATCCTTTAGCAATTCTCTCGCTGCTATTCCCGGTTTAGTTAATTGGAATGGGTTGAAGATCTCATCTATTTCTTTTTGGTCAAGGATATTGTCTCTTAGTATGATTGAAGTAACTGATTCGCCTGTCTTAAGCGCTTCTTTAGCGATGGCTGCTGACTTCTTGTAGCCGATGTGCGGTACAAGGGCTGTAACCATACCTACAGAGTTATCAAGTAGTGCCTTGCATCTTTCCTTGTCAGCAACGATGCCTTCAACGCAGTTCACTCTTAGAGTTTCGCAAGCGTTTCCAAGTGTTTCTATCGATTCGAAAAGCTTGTAGAACATAACTGGTTCAAACGCGTTTAGTTCAAGTTGACCAGCCTCAGCCGCCATAGTGATGCACATGTCGTTACCTATGATTGAGAAAGCAACTTGGCTAGCTACTTCCGGTATAACTGGGTTAACCTTTCCTGGCATTATGGATGAGCCATTTTGTCTAGCCGGCAGAATGATTTCGCCAAAACCAGTTCTTGGTCCCGAGCTCATAAGTCTTAAGTCGTTACTCATCTTTGACAATGTGATAGCGCAAGTCTTGATAGTTGCTGATAAGAATGCCACTCCGTCAAGGTTTTGAGTGCCGTCAATCATATCGTCCGCTTGTTTAAGTGATAGTCCAGTCACTCTCGCAAGAGTCTCAGTAATATTGACATAATAGTTAACATCAACATTTATACCAGTACCGATGGCAGTTGAGCCCATGTTTATAACCTTAAGAACGTCTCTCGCCCTTTTAATTCTTCTAACGTCACGGCGTAGAGCGCTTTGATATGCGTGGAACTCTTGTCCAAGTCTGATAGGTACTGCGTCTTGTAATTGTGTTCTACCCATCTTGATAACGTCGTCAAACTCAATCGATTTCTTTTCAAGAGCATTGATTAGGTCCATCAATTGGTCGATAGTCTTGTTAACAAGCTTAACCGCAGCTATCTTACCAGCTGTTGGATAAACGTCGTTAGTTGATTGGCACATGTTTACGTCGTCATTTGGGTGAACGTGGTCGTATGTACCTAAGTCTCCACCCATGATCTCGTTAGCAAGGTTGGCTATAACCTCGTTAGCGTTCATGTTAGCTGTAGTTCCCGCACCGCCTTGAATTGCGTCGCAGATGAACTCGTCGTGATACTTTCCTTCGATGATCATATCACAAGCCTTGGCAATGGCCTCTTCCTTTTCCTTAGACATAAGGCGCGATTGTTGGTTAGTGATAGCGCAAGCCTTTTTAATTTCAGCAAGAGCAACAATCATCTCTGGATGAATGTGTCTGCCAGTTATATGAAAGTTTTCCTTACCTCTTAGACTTTGAACGCCATAATAAGCGTCTACTGGTACTTCCTTCTCACCAATAGAGTCCGCTTCTATTCTTTTTTTGATTTCTTCCATGACTTACCTCCCGATTTTTAATTACATCATCATTCTAACACATAATCGAAAAGCTTGCAAGTACTTAAGTCTAGGATTATGGCGTAGATTTTTTAATCTAGTAAAGTATTTGCAAGCTAAGCGAATAGATAATTCATTGTGACTCAAATCACAGTCCTTATATGAGTAAATATGAAAGAAATTATTTAATCTTTTCAAAAAAATTAATAAAATTTTCTTGCTAATGGCCTTGCCGCGATTATGGTCTTGCCACGATAATCGTTTTGCCATGATAATTGTTTTGCCACGATTATGGTTTTGCCACGATAATCGTTTTGCTCACTTAAACGCCCAGCATACGATAAGTAAAATCACTTCATCAAACGCTCGTCATACGTTTAGTAATTTTACTTCATCAAACGCTCGTCATATCCCTAGCAATTTTGCCTCAGCAATCGCTCTTCATATGTTTAGTAATTTTACCTCAGCAATCGCTCGTCATATGTTTAGTAATTTTACCTCAGCAATCGCTCGTCACTATACAAGAAAAGCTCCTTGCACTGAGCAAAGAGCTTTAACTTTCTTATTACTTATTCATCACATAAATTGTGATATAATTTACAATATTCGTCTGCAGTATTTTTCCAGCCATTGTCAACTCTCATCGCATTCTTAAGTATCCTATTGAACTCGTCCTCATCTTGATAATATAATTTTAACGCCCTATTAAGCGCCTCATACATTTCATTCTGATCAACATTTTCAAAGGCAAAACCATTGGCATGTTCCTTGTCATCATTATAAGCGATGACTGTGTCCTTAAGTCCACCAACCTTCCTTACTAAAGGCAGCGAGCCGTAGCGCATGGCAATCATCTGAGCTGATCCACAAGGCTCAAACTCCGACGGCATCAGTAGTATGTCCGATGCGGCGTATAATCTTCTCGCTTCATTCTCATTATAATATATCCTTGCCGCCATCTTGTCTGGGTACTTTTCTTCCAGCTCTCTAAATTTTTCTTCGAAACTCTTAAAGCCAGTCCCCATAATGATGAAGTTGCAGTCAAGCTTCACCATCTCTTCTATGGCTCCAATCACGAGCTTAATGCCCTTCGAGCGCTTCATACGGCTAATCATAATGACTAGGGGCTTTTCAGCATCTTTCTTAAGTCCATAGTAGTTTTGAACTTCTTCCTTATTATATCTCTTGATCTTAAAGCCATTTGCATCATAATTTTTGAATAAGGCCTTGTCCGTCATCGGATTGTATTTTTCCTTGTCTATACCATTGACAATGCCGTGAAACTTGTAGCTATACTCCTTAAAAACTTCTTCGAGCCCTTCTCCGAAGTGCGGATACATTAACTCGTCTCTAAAGGACTTACTAATGGTAGTCACTATATCCGCTGAGACAATACCTGCCTTAAGCATATTGATCGAGTCGATGAACTCATAATTTTGATCCTTAAGCACATCGAGGTCGGTATCGACTATGCCGGCGATGATATTTTGATTGAAAACGCCTTGGTACTTGAGGTTATGAACTGTGAATACGGTTTTGATGCCTCTGTAATAGCTGTCGCTCTTCCTATATTGCTTTAGTAAAACGGGCACAAGTCCTGTGTGCCAGTCGTTCGCGTGAATGATGTCTGGCTTGATCCCATACATTTGAATAAATTCCAAAACGGCCTTGCTAAAGAAGATGTAGCGCTTGGCGTCATCGAACTCGCCATAAATCCTGTCTCTGTCGAAGTAATCTTCATTGGCAATAAAAATATATTTAACGCCGTCCTCTTCGTACTTGAAGACGCTCGCATAGATAATACCGTCACCCATCATAACTCCGTAGGATGACATGAACTCGACCTTCTCTTGATATTCACTTTTAATTGGCTTGTGCAGTGGGATGAAGACGTAGACGTCGTTACCCTCTTTGGCGACCTCTTTTGGAAGGCACCTCATGGTCTCGGCAAGTCCCCTTGTTTTGACGAAGGGACTCACTTCTGCTGCTAAAAAAAATATTCTCATCTTTATTCCTTCTCTATATATTCATTTTGTCCGAATGGATTTGTTCTCTTACTGATGTAGCCCTCATCTGCAAGGCGCTCAAGTATATCCTTAAACTCTTCTGTACTCATGGTACCGACTGTTTTTTCAAGCCTTGCCGCTTCACGAGTAAGATTAAAATCGCTTATAGGTAGACTTCCCTTTATCTCTTCAAAGACTGCCATCATTTTATCTTCTGTCTCGCCCTTTAACTCTAAGAATGGATTTACTTTATCTATGGCCTTGGTGTCGGCAAAACGAAATCTTGTGAATATGGTTCTACCGAAGGAGGCTTCGGATATAAAGGCATCGCCCGTAGTCAAGTAAGGGAGCCTCTTTGCATCGTCGGAGCTGATGTCTGTCTCCTCTTTTATGGTACTTATGTCTGACTCTCTAACCGTTCTCAGAATAAATTTTGTATTGAGCTGAGCCGTGATAGTATCATCAAGCAAGGTTATTCTTTGTGTTGCTAAGATTAAGAAGACACCATACTTTCTTCCTTCTTGAGCAACTTCTTTGAGTATAGGTTTTGACGCGCTCTCAAAAGCCTTTGGAGCAAAATTATGTGCTTCGTCTGTGATTATTATAAATGGTGGGAAATAGTCCTCATCGTTAGTGCCAAGTAATTTCGCGTCCATATAGGCTCTTCTCTTGTAATAAAATTTCTTAAGTATATATGATGAATAAACTTCTAAAAGTCTTGTTGATCCCTTTAAGGATATAAGCTTACCGCTTCTAAGCGCAGCCTCTAAAGCTTCTGAGCTATTGCTAAAAACATTGTCCTGAACAAGTCTTCTAAATCTCCAGCTAATACCCTTTAAGCTCGATGCATTAAGCTTGCGGCCATAAGTCTTTTGGTAGCCTTGTAGTCTTCTTATCCTATCTGCCTCCGCTGCATCGCCATTAAGCTCTGCTGTCTGCATATCCATATTGAGAGCGTCCTCAGTCCTGTCAAGTGCTTCAAGTATTTCACTTAGTCTAAGTCTAAATGCATCGACACTCTCGCCTCTTTTGAAAACTTCATCAACTGAAGTATCCATCGCATCAGTCATTGCGCCCGCTGCGTTTAATAAATTTTTAAACTCGCCTACGTTTAAGTCTTTAAAATCAACTCCAACGTCCTTACCAAGCAAAAAGCTTTGATATAGATTGCTATAATCAGCTGCTTCGTCATAGGTCTTTAGCTTAAAATCCATCTCGTAGTGAGGGTCTAAGACTATAGTCGGTATCCTCTTTTTCATTAGCTCTTCGATAATGACTCTTAAGGCAAAGGATTTACCCGAGCCAGAGCCGCCGAAGACGCCGATGTGTGGGTACTGACTAAACTCGCTCACATTGAAGATGTAAGGAAGGTCCTTTTGATTTTTTCTCTCGCCATTTTCAAATGTATATACAATATTTTTTAGCTCTTCGTCCGCATTCTTGTAAAGGTCGTCTGTGTTCTTGATAACGCCAAGCACCAAGCCATCTTTAGGCGATGACTTGATGATGAGACTCTTAATCTCGTCAAATTCTGGCACTCTAACAGCTGAGCCCGCCATAATTGGATACATCGCTTCCTCTAAAAGCCTTAGCTTAGCTAAGTAGACGACTTCGTTGTTCACATCGTAACCCAAGGCCAATAAAGAATCAATCACGCTTTGATCAACAAAATCATTTTCCTTTTCAAAAGGCATAAAGCGATTGAAGGTGTTCGCTTCAACAACTTCGCCAATATAGTTTTTTACTTTATCTTCAATGAGCAAAAACTCATTTATTCTAAAATTTCTCTCATTCGAGGCCAAATAAACCTCGCTAGTGCCTGTTAAACCTAAGACCTTCATCTAAAATTCCTCACTTCGTTAAAATATCTATCGTAAACGTCCTTGTCAAGCTCCTTGACTAGAACCCTCTGTTTAAGTTCGTCCGTAATTTTGACCTTCTTGTCAACTATATCCAAGATTATGGGTATGCCTCTCGAATCCTTTGGTGTCAATTTGATTATGGTTTTGAGCACATCCTTCATAAAATCTTTTTGCTCAGTCGATATATCTACGCCGATGGCATAGGGCTTGGTCGATGTGCGTGCAAAGGCACTTGTTATGCCCTCTTCAGCCTTGTTGTTAATCTCGTCATTGATAAGCATAGCCTCTTTGTAATCAAGCAGTGAGAAGAGTATCTCTCTATCGTAGGCCTTTAGATCAAGCTCTTTACCAAGTATTGACGTCTTTATCTCTTCTATGACCCCAGCTAAAATTATTCCTCGCTCTATGCAAATTTTTCTCAGCTCTTCAAAATCTTCCTTACAGCTGATGATGTAGCGAATAAAGCCGCCGTCCATAAATATCATCTTAGGCGTTTCTTTCTCTAAAGCCTCGATAACGACGCGTACCTCAAGCCTCGCCATCTCTTTTTTTACGTACATTTCTGACTCGAAAGAAAATTCGTCCTCCTCTTGCACTTGCCCTTGCATTGGCGAGTAAAGACTGCTCTTCCTGTGCTCAAAGCCGCCCTTTGTCGATATCACAAGTGCATCTATCACGCTTATGTAATGCGGATAAAGAGAGCCTATCCTGCCCAGTGAGCCGTCCACAGCCCAGAGGCCGCCTTCATCAGCCAATCTTTCTAGGTCAATATCGTCATCTATCAAATACTTTTCGGCAAGGCCAGAATAAATCTCCTTCTTAAGACCTTCTCTGCCCCTCTTATCAATATCCATGGACTTTTCTTTTATTAAATTGTTGAGGTCCCTCATCTTTATGATTAAATCTTCGTACATCTTAGTCTTCCTTTATCTCAAGCAGCGCCTTATAGGCGTCATTCTTCTTAAAGCCAAGCTCCTTTAATTTATTAGTGGCGTCCTTCATGCTTAGGCCTTCGTCAATAAGTGCTCTTGCCGCTTCATTTATGTCCATGGCCTCGCCACCATCATCACTATCAATGCCCGTAATAGTTATTACAAACTCGCCACGCGGCTCATTCTCAGTAAAGTGGGCTATGGCCTCGCTAATGCGCATATATAAATTCTCTTCAAAAACTTTTGTTAGCTCGCGGCTTATGAAAATCATTCTGTCGCCATAAACCTCAAGCGCCGTATTTAAAAAAGCGATGAGCCTATGAGGCGCTTCGTAGTAAATTAGCGGCATGGCGTATGATTTATAGCCTTCCATAAACTTTTTGCGCTTCGCATCCTTTTGAGGCGCAAAGCCAATGAAGGCGAAGTGACTAAGGTCAAGGCCGCTCGCCATGAGCGATGTGACAAAGGCTGTCGCACCAGGTATGGCTGTAACAGTGTAGCCCGCCTCTCTCGCAGCACGCGCCGCAATCACACCCGGGTCGGAGATGCCAGGCGAGCCAGCATCCGAGACTATGGCAACGCTCTTGCCCTCACTCAAAAGTTCGAGTATGTATGATGACTTATCCGTCTCGTTAAATTTGTGATAAGCAAAGAGCGGCTTTTTTATCTCATAGTGCTTTAGTAAGACGCCCGTGTGCCTTGTGTCCTCGCAAGCAATGTAGTCAACAGACTTTAATACGTTTAGCGCACGCAAAGTAATATCCTCGTAGTTACCTATGGGCGTTGCGACTATATATAAAGTGCCTTTATTGTGCTCCATTGTAAATCTCCTTTACTTCCTCAGTGTAAGTGCCGTCAGATTCGTAAACGACTAGCTCATTCATATAATCAAAGCCTACTTTTTCAGACTTTTCTAGCTCTAAAAGTATCATATTTGCCTTTTTCTCTGCAAATGGTTTTACTGCTCTTAATCTTCTTAAGTTAATGCCATGATTTTTGAAGTTCAAAATGATGTCAACAAGCCTAGCTGGTCTATGAACCATAAATATCTTGCTATATGGCTTAAGTAAATAGCTCGCGGCTCTTGCTATATCGTCTAAGTTTAGTAAGAGCTCCTGCCTCTTGTAGTCGCCCGAGGCTATGTTGTCCTTGGGATTTAGATAAGGCGGATTAACTGAGAGGCTATCAAAAGCATTTTTCTTGAAGTGCTTTTCTACTTCTCTTATATCCATTTCCATAGCTGTAACTCTCTCAACAAGCTTATTTATGCTTATGGACTTCTTAAAAAGTTCTATCGCCTTATGATCAATATCGGCTCCGACAATACTCGCATCTTTATATAAAAAGGCTAGCCTTAAAGCGACTATGCCATTGCCAGTGCAAAGGTCTATGTGATTCTTCTTAGCCTTTGTAAAGTCAGATAAAAGGACCGCGTCTATCCCAAAAGAAAAGTCGTCCTTGTCCTGATATATGTAAAAATTTGTGCCCGATACTTGATCCATAAAAGCCCCCTTATAAGTATTATATCATTTATTCTGAGTAAAAACAAACAATTTTGGGTATATAATTAGCGGTGATAATATGCTTAAATATTTATTCTACAGCATAAACGTAATTTGCTTCTTGGCCTTTGCCATCGACAAGTTCAAGGCAGCAAGTGGCAATTACAAGCACAGAACGCCTGAGAAGGTGCTTTTGGGCCTCGCAGCCATTGGCGGCGCGCCACTAGGTGTGGTCTCTATGCTAATCTTCAGACATAAGACGCAAAAGATTAAGTTTCTGACTATAATGCCGACGCTGGCAGTGATTTGGCTATATCTTTACAAAAGCTATATAATGTGATACTAATCACTTGACAAATTAATATTTATAAATTATAATGAAAATACAAGGGAGGGATAATGAATGGCATACAAAATTTCAGCAGAATGTATAGCATGCGGACAATGTTTACCAGAATGTCCAGTTGACGCTATATCAGAAGGCGATATCTACATAATTGACGAAGACAAATGCATCGACTGCGGTCAATGCAACAGCGTTTGTCCAGTAGATGCTCCACAACCAAACTAGACATAAGAGCATTGGACTAAGGCTTCACACGCGTGAGGCCTTTTTATTTTGCCAAAATCGATTCGTGCATAAAACAAATCACGCTTCTATATAAAGTAAAAAGGCAAAACATCTAAGTTTTGCCTTGTAATTTATTATTATCTTCTATTTTCAATTTTAAAGGTATATGTCTTACCCTCTTCGACCTTAAGTACTCTAAGCTGTCTTTCTTTAAGCGGTATTACATATATATCCTTAGGGAATTTAATCATACTTGCTTCTACCTTTTTATCGTCAATTGATAAATATATCTTAGCCTTGATTGCCTTAGTAAAATCAATTACTCCTTGACCAAGCTCTATGTATAAGCCGTTTGATGATTCTGATCTCTTAACTTGTAGCTCTAACTCTTTCATCTTGCACTTCCTTTCTAGTTTGTCTTCATTTAATATTATAACCTAAACTCACGAAAAATACAAGCTTTTAAAAAAATTTTTTAGCCCTGTCAATGGACAAGGCTAAAATATTTATTTCTACTTAGTAAAATCGTCTATGATGCTCTTTACAGCAATCTTAGTATCTTTGTGATATAGGAGACCATCTATATGTGGCCAATTTTCATTAGCTTCGTTCTTTTTTGCTTTTTCATAAGCTTCTTTGTTAACTATGGCAATGGTATTCTTTGGCTCATTAGGAACGTCTTCTAAGAATAGTGACTCATCCTTTGGATAGCCGGGTGCATTGTCAAGGTCTAGTTCGAAGTCTTTTAAACCTGCTTCTTCTGCCTTTTTGTATAAGTCTTTCATCACATCTGCGAAACTGCCAATCATGGCATCACTAGCAATCTCTTGGGCAATATTTTTATCTCCGTCTACCATTTTGAGTAAAGAATCTTCGTATCCTTCTCCATCTTCAGGGCTAATCTTTTCTTTTAGCTCGTAGTCATCACCCTTCTTCTCATAAACAAGTTTTAGAGGCATTTGCATACCAGCTGTGTTCGTAAAAACGTGGTCCTCATAGATGTAAGCAAGTTCGGCATATGATAGTAGCAGCGTAAGCTTATCCGCATCTTCCTCTGCTTTGGCAATTTTTACGTATTGAGTAACTAAGTCTCCTTCTATTAGACCCGATACGCCCTTAGTCCTCTTAACGAGTTCAGCGTATTCAAGATTTTTCTTCTCTTCTTCACTCATTTCTTCTTCGCCATTGTCACGGCTCTCAGTCTTTTCTTCTTGCTTAGTATTTTCTTTTGGCTCTTCTGTTTTATTTTTATTGCATCCTGTAAGTAGCATGGCCACCGCCATTAGCATAGTCATTAGCAAAATTAATTTCTTCTTCATCTTAAGACTCCTTTGCCTTGATATTTACACCAAGATAATATTGGTGCAAGCTCGATATGATATTTCCAGTGCCATAGCGTGTGTAAAGGCCCTTGAACTTTTTGTTATATATAAATAGGCCGACTATGGACTTAAGCTTCTTCACAACTGGCTTACCGTCCTCGTCAAATAAAACGACGTCCCTCTTGTACGGCTCGATGTACTCTTGGTAGATGTAGCCTGTATCAGCATACTTCTTAAGTATGGCGGCGAAGTCCTTCTTCGAGTGGTCCTTGCCGACGAAAACGCCCTTCGATGCGTTATTATCAACTGGTTTTATGATGTACTTGTCCTTGTTATTTAGCACTTCGTCTGCAGTTTTTTTAGTCAGCATCGCTGTATATGGAATGTGTTTTTCAATAAATTCAAGCTCGTCCTTTGACAAGAAACGCTTTACGCGGTCCTCGAATAGCTTGATAAATATCCTCTTGTCATGCATGACTTGACTCTTGAATGAGCCTATCATCACGAATTCATCGTTTAGGTAGCCGTCTACAAAGTCTTGTATCTCGTCCCAATGCTCTACCGCCTCGAAAGTAACTAGCCTTCTATAGACAGCGTCTATCCTGAACTCACCTGCATATATGTGGCCGTCCTTGCGCTTGATATCTCTCGCGTCGCAGATAATTGTCTTGATACCCTTTTTCTCGAAAGCTCTCTTAAAACGCTCGAACTCTTCATGCGAAGCGCTCTCCATGATGTCAACTATGGCAAGATTAAAATCTTCTTCACCAGTCGTTTGTGTATAAAGCTCCTTAAACTCATCTACCCACGAGTCAAATAATTCGTAGTATGAAAATTCATAGCCGTAGCGCTTTTCCATCTCCTTCATCGCTTCAAGCTCAAGCATGAATGGAGCGACCTCGTTATCTTCGTTCATGGCAGAGGAGCCATCGGTATTTAGCTCGCAGAATTTAAATTCATCGCGCGATTTATAAAATATGTCGTAGCGGCAAATCGGCACAAATGTCGACAGAAGTGGCTTGTGTATCAAGAGCCTCTTCATTTTGTCATCAAAATCAAAAGTATTTCTAAAAGATGATATAGCGACGTAAGCCTTAGTCACCTTGTCAGAGATCCTCATCATCATCTCAGAGATGTATTCAAAAGTCTCTTCGTCCTCTTCCGATACGAAGAATGGCTGGTAAATGGCAGGAACTGGCTCGCCTTTGTACTTTGCCGTCGAATTTGCCACCTTATCTAATCTATCACTTCTTCTAGCGCGTTTAAGTAATGCGCTTCATCACCCAAAGATGCCTTTGCAAGTGAAATCAAATCTTTTGCTATATCTAAAAAGCTTCTGTCCTTTAATTTTCCTCTTATACCGCTCTCCTTAAAGGAGTCAAGCGCCTTAAGTGCGTCGTCGTAAGTGACATCCTTTATCATCTCATAGACCTGGTCCAAATTTTGATAGCTTGTAGCCTTGATTAAAGCGACTAAGCCAAGTAAGTACTCAATTTGAACGGAGTCCATCATCCTTATCTCGATATATTTTTTCGCGCGAGTGTCCGGGAAGAACATGCTTAAAACGTGTTCAACGATGGTCTTGTCCGCTTCATCTATCCCTTCTATGTCCTTAATCTTAGTATGTCCTGTGTAAATGTCCTCGCCGTCCTTATGAATGAAGATGCAAGGCCTATTTACAATGTAGTCAGCATATGATGCGTAAGAAAAATCATCGTCAAAGGCCTCTTTGATTATGCTGCAGCGCTCCTTATCAGTATTCTTCCAAATAGTCATTCTTAAGCCGTTTTCCTTATATGCCTCGCCCTCGAAAATATTTGCGTTTTCGAAAATCGCGTATAAAACTGGGCTGAGTGCATTATATACTCTCATCTTGCGTCTAAAGTCCTCTTCGTCCTTGTAATCAATCGAGGATTGAGAGGCAGCTGTGCCCTTCATCATATTGTGGCCCATAGTGCCGGTCTCAGTGAAGTACTTATACATAAGATCGTAGCGCTCCTTAGGCAGTATCTTGATCTCGTCAATCTTAGTCTTCACATGATAGCCCCTTTGTAAGATATGATAGCCTCTTTTTTCTACGACTTCATTTATCTCTTTCATGCGTGTAAAATACTCATCTTCAAGCTCTTTTATATGCCACGCCTTTTTTATAGATAGCTCAAATTGACTGCCCGGCTCTAGACTGATGGCCGTCTTGCCCTTTGTCGCGCCAAGCAAAACGCCATCGACATAAACTGCTTCGTAGCCTATTTTGATTAAGTCTTCAAGTATGTCCTTGACACCGCCGTCGTCCCAATAAGTAATTGCTTTATTGTTTTCGTCCACTATAAAATTTTCTATCTCAAAGCCTATGGCGTAGTCCTTTTCAGCCTTCTCGCCGCTTCGTATATAGTCAATAATCTTATCTCGTATCATTTACTCATCCCCTATATTCGTAAAATTCGGTATTATTCTTAGTCTATAGTCATATTCACTCGAAACATCTCTTTCAAAACGCTCTTTCATCTCCTCAGCAAGTGCTTCCTTGTCCTTGCCATGCATGTCATTAAGAACTATATCCAGTAGAACTATGTCCTTGCCGCAATTGCCATTCAGTACTCTAAAGTCATGTAGTGCAACAACATTCTTGTCATCTCTAACGCTCTCCACAAGCTTCTTGTAAAGCTCAGTGCACTCGTCCTCTTCCATGTATGGATCGACGTGTATAATGATGTTGATATTGTACTTTTCTTCAAGAGTCCTCTCCCAGCTGTCGATAACATTGTGCGCTTCCTCAATCGTTAAGTGAGCTGGCATCTCGACGTCAAGCGAGATATATACGTTGTCAGGGCCATAGTTATGGGCGTGAAAATCGTGTACATTTTTGATTAGTGGCTCTGCCTCAAGGTCCTTGTAAATCTTTTCGATAAGGTCCTTGTCCGGCTCCTCACCAAGTATCGGCCCAATAGTTTCCTTTATCATCTCAATGCCATTCTTAATAATCATCAGTGAAACGAGTACACCGAAGTAGCCGTCAATTTGAACGTCAGTAAGTAAGGAGCTAATCATCGGCACTATGACAACCATAGTCGTAAAAACGTCGCCAAGTGAGTCAATGCTAGTTGCCTTCATCGCCTTAGAGTCAATCATCTCGCCCGCTTTTTTATTCAGTATGGTTATGAAAACCTTTACAAGTATTGAAAGAATCATGATGATGAAGCTAAGCTTATCAAATTTAACCACATCCGGATTAAGTATCCTTAAAACTGATGACTTAATGAATTGCAGACCGATAATGATTACGATGATGGATATGAGTAGGCCTGATATGTACTCAATTCTGCCGTGTCCGTATGGGTGCTCCCTGTCCGCGGGCTTCTCCGAAAGCTTAAAGCCAAGGAGAGTAACCACCGACGATATCGTGTCAAAGATGTTATTTACCGCATCCGCCATGATGGCGATGGAATGAACAAAGAGACCAATTATGACCTTAGCTACGCTCAGTAAAATGTTAAATATGATACCTGTGATTGAAACGAAGTAGCCTGTCTTCTTTCTAAATAGCGGATCACGCGTATTTCTATTTGGTCTATTTATAAAATAAATTAATTTCTCTATCATTTCTCTAACCTTCTATGAAAATATTTTCTAAGCCGAATATCTCTTTAATCTTATCGTATTCTTCCTCTGCGAGTGGATTTGCCTTGTCTTTAAAGGCCCTTATCATAAGATTTTTTGGCGTATGATCCATATCTATGAACTCAATAATTTCTGATTTGTATCCGTTCTTCTCTAAGTAAAGGCTTCTAAGTGAGTCAGTGACTATGGCTGCGACCCTCTCCTTAGGTATGCCGTGCTTAAGAACGCCATTTAAATCATCAGAATGGATTTTCGGGAAAAGCTCCTTTTGGCAGCACGGAACCGATAGTATAAGCGCCGCATTTAGCTCTACCGCCTTCTTTAGAGCTATGTCAGTCGCTATATCACAGGCGTGCAAGGTAAGCATGATGTCGATGTCGTCACTTTTGTCGTAGTCCTTAATGTCCTTGCACACGAAATTTATCTCCTCATAATGAAGAGCGTCCTTAATCCTATTTAAATCATTAACAACGTCTTCCTTTAAGTCAAGACCTTCGATGTAAAAGTCCACTTTTCTGATATTCTTAAGGTAATAATAAACCGCAAAAGTGAGATATGCCTTGCCACAACCGAAGTCCAAGATGCGTATCTTTTTCGAAGTGTCAATCTTGTCAAGCGCCTTGTCAAAAATCTCAAGGTACTTGTTGATTTGCCTAAACTTGTCGAAGTATTTATTGTAGACCTTGCCGTCCTCGCTCATGACCTTAAGGTAGATAAGGAAGTCGACCTTGTCACCTTCGTTAATTATGTAATTTTTCTTATTGTCATGGCTAAGCGCCTTAGCCGATTTTTCAGTCTTCGCGCTTATGGCCTTGATCTTACCTTTATTGTTAAAAACTTGATAAGACTCATCGTCAATAGTTATGAAGAGCTGCTTGTACTCATTCATTAAGGCTAATAGTTTCGCCTTCGCCTCGCCCATGGCTATGTTCTCGTGAAAAGCCTTCTTGTCAATGAACTTTTCAATTTGTAAATGCGCCTCTCCCTTCATGACTATGGTATTGATTTTCACCTTGGACCCATCCTTGTTGATAGGACCCGAGAAAGAACCACGAAGCGCCTTATTATTTTTTATAGCATCATCAATAATAGATTCAAAATTCATAAAATCACCTATGTATAATTACCCATTGCCATGATTATTAAAACAATATAATATGCTAAATTGTGTAAGCAAGTGCTAATTAGCTATATCTAAGAGATATGATAAGAATGTAGTAGACAATCATAACCACCGGCGTAGCCGGTGGTTTGCTCTGCCCCTGCAAGGGGCTTTTACCTGCTGTGCACCTTGTGCACGTTGAAAGTCTACCACTTGCACT
>QWCE01004155.1_pt1 | contig 18827 bp, 25 predicted proteins | sample 1972531 | NCBI WGS metagenome assembly QWCE01 (sample SAMN09866716, study PRJNA288562) | Human gut metagenome isolate term4_stool, whole genome shotgun sequencing... | reverse complement strand
ATGCTTTTTTTCCTTGAGTCCCTTCAGGGCACCTACGTTGCCGAACACACGCTGCTCGGCATGCTCACGCACGGCGCAGGTGTTGAAGAGGATCAGGTCGGCGTCCTCGGGCTTATCGCACAGGCCATAGCCGATGTCCATCAGCACACCCTTGATCCGCTCGCCGTCGTTCACGTTCTGCTGGCAGCCATAGCTGTGCACAAAAGCCAGCGGCGGCGTATCATAGGCCTGCTTTACCAGCTCAGCGGCGATGTTATTATGTTCAAAACTAATGTATTCCAATCAAACCATCCTTCTCCGCCGGGAAACTTCTCCCCGCACGGCGAAACTCTTTTTTCTGCCTTTGCAGAAAGCTCTCTTTAGTATACGCTCTTTGCGCGTTTCGGGCAAGGGGTAGTGCGCAATTTTCCCAAAGGTCACTGCATATTTTCCTGCATCTGTGCCTCACAGCAGGCTTCGCACACGCCAATGAGCACCACAGCGCAGTCCTGCACGCAGCCCTTCTGGTTCCTGACCAGCTTCATCACCTGTTCTTCGTCCACCTCGGCATCGGTCACGCTGCCGCATACCGTGCAGTACAGGTGGCTGTGCCAGGGCAGCGTGTGGTCAAAGCGGTCTGCCTTGCCCGGGATGGAGACCCGGCGCACCCGACCCGCATCCACAAGACTGTTCAGGTTGCGGTACACGGTGCCAAGGCTCAGGCCCGGGCACTCCTTGACCGCAGCATCATAAATTTCCTCGGCGGTAGGGTGGTCGCACAGGGCCTGTACGGTCTGCATGACCAGCTCGCGCTGTTTGGAATATCGCATAACTTCTCCTTTGCTTTCTCCTCATACAAAAGGTCTTGCTCAGACGTTCTCTTCGCCTTTGATCTTTGCCCAGTAGGCCCGGGCAGCCTGCTCATTTTTATTGTCGCCAAAGGTGTAGTATTTCACGTCTTTGATCGCATCCGGCAGGTATTGCTGTGCCACCCAGTGATGATCGTAGTCGTGGGCATATTTGTAATTCTGGCCCTTCACCAGTGCATCCTCACCATCATAGTGTTTGTTCTGCAGCTGGCGCGGGATAGGCCCGGTGCGGCCCGCCTGCACATCCGCAATGGCTGCATTGATGGCATCGTAAGCACTGTTGGATTTGGGACTGGTGGCCACCAGAACAACGGCGTCTGCCAGCGGAAGCCGCGCCTCCGGCAGGCCCACCATATTGGCGGCATCCACCGCTGCCTTCACGATGGGGATGATCTGCGGGTAGGCAAGGCCCACATCCTCACAGGCGCACACCATCAGACGGCGGCAGGCCGAGGGCAGGTCGCCTGCTTCCAGCAGACGGGCCAGATAGTGCAGAGCCGCATCCGGGTCAGAGCCCCGCATGGACTTCTGGTAGGCTGACACGATATCATAGTGGTCGTCGCCCTCCCGGTCATAGCGCATGGCTGTGCGGCGGGTGACCTGGCGGATCATTTCCAGCGTGATGTGCTTTTTTCCGTCCTCGATGGGTGCCGCCGTTACCGCAAAATCCAGACAGCCCAGTGCTTTGCGCAGATCGCCGCCTGCGCTCTCTGCAAGGTAGGCACAGGCATCCTCGTCCATATCAAGCTCCGGTTCCCCGTCTCCCGAGAGCTTCTTCACCGCATTGTGCAGGCCGCGCTCCACATCCGCTGCAGACAGGGCCTTGAACTCGAACACCGTGCACCGGGACAGCAGCGCATTATAAATGTAGAAGTACGGATTTTCGGTGGTGGATGCAATCAGCGTCACCGAGCCGTCCTCAATGCATTCCAGCAGGCTCTGCTGCTGCTTTTTGTTCAGATACTGGATCTCGTCCAGATACAGCAGGATGCCGCCCGCTCCCGCCAGCGTACCGATGTCCTTGAGCACCGCCTTGATGTCCCCTGTGCCGCAGGATGTGCCGTTCAGCTTGTGCAGCGTCATACCGCTGTTTTCTGCAATGATGCGGGCCACGGTGGTCTTGCCCGTGCCGGATGGGCCATAGAAGATCATATTGGGGATACGCCCGCTCTCGATGGTACGGCGGAACACCCTGTCCGGCGCCAGCAGATGCTGCTGGCCGCAGACGTCTGCCAGAGTTTTGGGCCGCAGGCGCTGCGCCAATGGTTCGTTCATCGTGTTCCCTCCTCCCATACCGGGCAAAGAACCCGGTATTTTTCTATAGTATATCGCATTTATGCGGCGAGAGCAATACTTTATCTGAAAATCATTCTCAGATAATCCCCAGCTGCAGTTTACAAAAAATGCAAAACATGGTATTATCATCTTAGCTTTTTGTCAAAGGAGTTGGAACAATGTCTGTTCGCCAAAAAGTGCCGGAGGATCTTACCGCCAGGAAGGCTCTGGCATTGGAGGTCATTGACCGTCTGAAAAAAGAGTATCCGGATGCCGGATGCACCTTGGACTACGCCCATGCATGGCAGCTGCTTGTCAGTGTCCGGCTGGCCGCGCAGTGTACGGATGCCCGCGTGAATATCGTGGTCGAGGACCTGTTCGCCAAGTACCCCAGTGTAGCCGCACTGGCTGCCGCAGAACCGGAGGACATCGAAGCCATTGTGAAACCCTGCGGCCTTGGGCACTCCAAAGCGCGGGATATCTCCGCCTGTATGCGGATGCTGCGGGACAAATACGATTGTCAGGTCCCCGCCACTTTTGAAGAACTGCTGGCTCTGCCCGGCGTGGGCCGCAAGAGTGCAAACCTCATCATGGGCGATGTGTTTGGCAAGCCAGCCATCGTGACAGATACCCACTGCATCCGGCTGTGCAACAGGATCGGCCTTGTGGACGGCATCAAGGAGCCGCAGAAAGTAGAAATGGCCCTGTGGAAGATCATCCCGCCCGAGGAAGGCAGCGATCTGTGTCATCGTTTTGTGATGCATGGCCGGGCTGTGTGCAATGCGCGCAAACCGGAATGCGAACACTGTTGTTTGAAGGCCATCTGCCGCTATGCGCAGGAGCGATCCGATACGCAGACGGCAGGATCATAAATTTCAGGAGGGATTGATATGTTCGGTTTCATCTTCAGTCTGCTGGTCGGTGCACTGGCCGGTTACATTGCGGGCCGCATCATGGGCAGCGAAACTTCCACCCTGCGCAACATTGTGCTGGGCATTCTGGGCGGCTTTGTGGGCAGCATCCTGTTCGGCCTGATCGGCCTGAGTGCTACTGGCATCGTGGGTGAGATCCTCGTGTCCGTTGTGGGTGCCTGCGTCTGCATCTGGATCGGCCGCAAGCTGTTCAAGTAATTTTTCACTTTATGCCATGGCTGCTCTTTGAGTTTTTCTCGAAGGGCAGTTTTATTTTATCAAATGCATCTTTCGCACCATTGCAGGCGCAAAAATCCGGCCTTGACAGTATTCCGGAAGTATGATAAAATATTTTCCGTTATCAGGCCTGTGTGCTACTGTGGCTCAGCTGGTAGAGCAGCTCACTCGTAATGAGCAGGTCGCCTGTTCGAATCAGGTCAGTAGCTCCAAAAATCCTACGGATTTGCGTTGAAAATCGCAATGTCCGTAGGATTTTTTGTTTATATTTTGGTGTTTTCAAAAAAATACAGCGCAAAACCCAACGCTGCCTGCAAAATGGCACGAAGAAAAAGCACGCCAATACAAACGTATCAGCGTACTTTTTAGTGCGGGTAGTGGGGGTCGAACAACAAAAAATGATTGAGTGACGTCAAAAGCATATCTACAACGCGCCTAAACACTTGCTGAAAAGGTAGTTGGGTTGGTTTGTAACCCATGTGTTTTGCTACATTTACAAAAAAGAGTGTTACCAAAACTGTTACCAGAGTCAGGCCTGTGCCTTTTTGAATGCCGCGGTGGTAGCGGTAGCAAGATCTTCCCTCTGGCCGTCCAGCTCGTGGCGGTAAACCCCTGCGGTATCCATGTTCTTGCTGTGGCCTACCAGCATTTTCAGTTGGCTGTCGGTCAGCACGCCGGACTCGATGCTGACGAACGTATGCCGCATCTCATACAGCGTAACCTGTGGTTCAATTCCGTTATCCTTCTGGTACTTCTTCCAGCGTTTGAATAAAGCCCTCTGGTTTGGGGCGTTTTCGTTCTTGCCGGTGGTTTCCTCATCCAACCGGTTGATGCTGCGGCGCAGATTGACCGTGTTCCCTTTGACGTCACCATACCAGAGCCCCACAAGTTCACCGGGGCGTACACCTGTAGCAACTGCAAACCGGTAGGCATAGATATACTCGTCAAAGACCAGCTTGCCATAGTAAAGGCGGGTGTCCACATCAAACAGGACTTTCAAAGCGGTCGGCTGTAAAATCTTTTTCTTCCCCATGCGGGCATTCTTCGGGATAGACAGCTCAGGGAACATCGTACTGTACCTGTTCCGGCGGCACCATTTCAAAAAGCTGATCTCCGTTGAGCGGATCGTCATAAGGGTCTTGCGGCTCAAAGGCTTGTCGCTTGACCTACGCTGACGCTCCTTTTTAAGGCATCGCTTTTTGAAAGACATATTGATGGCTTTTTGCAGATCGCCTTCGGTCAGCTCGTCAATGCGGATGTCCCCACAGACAGGCAGAATATAGTAATCTCCGTATTTCTTGCACTGCTCAACATAGGATGTGCCGCAGGTGAGCTTCAGTTCTTCTACCCACTGGGCATAGAGGGCAGCTACCTTCTTCTTGCCGTCCCGGATGCTGTCGTCAAGCCAGGCATCGGCCTTTGCGTTGGCTTCCCGCTGGCCGGTGCGGCCAGGCGTGCTGCTGTAAAAGCGCTTGCGGGTGCCGTTCTTCTGAACCGCGATGCACCAGCGCTTTTCCTTTTCTACCCAAAATGCCGTGTTCGTTCTCTTTTTCATTGTTTTCACCTCCAAAAGGGTACACTTTGACAAGCCTGCCCGGAGGTGGTATCATAAATCTGTACGGTTCCCCAACTGTACGATCTGTGATGCCATCCGGCAAGCAGATTCACTCTCCCGGCGTTGGCGCGCCGGGAGAGTTTTTTATTGCTACCCGTCCATGTTCCAGCATGGGCGGGATTTTTTATTTTTGAGCCAGATCAAACAGATATGCGCTTGCTTCTCCAAGCTCAGACTTCTGGCCGTCTGTCATGTAAGGCAAATACGGTTCAAATGCCTGATGATATTTTTCGGCCCAGTTCTGTTTTGCTTTTGCTGTTTTCAGGCCCTCGATTTTTGCCTGATACTTTTCTTCTGTACGGTGAATGATTTCCTTTACAGCATCATCCCGGAAGCTAAGGCTGCGATACTTTTTCAAATCAGCTGTAGCGCTTACCGGTGCACCGTACTTTTTGCACTTTTCAAGTTCTATCAAACGTCCAACGCAAAAATCATATCTTGTAAAAAAGGTGGCGGGGTCTGTGGTCGTCTGAAGGGTTTTGGCGCTTTCCTGAGCCCGCTTCAGGAACTGTGGAGCCAAGACCCTTGCATTCGCACGAGAATCCACAAGGCCAGTCTGCCCCATCCATTCAGGATTAGGAGAGTAGAGTTGCGCAGGCTCATTCACTTCATTTACGTTTTCTTCTGTCATGCAGCTTTGCTTTGCATTGCATTTCGATCTCGGACGAGTAATGGTATTGAACACCATAAAAATCAAAACCATTACAAAGAACGGAATCGTAAAGAAGAAGAACAAGACCAGCAGAAGCATTCCTGTTGTTCCTGTTGTTTCTGTTGCCGCGCCCTTTCCAACTAGAAACATAGTTGGAAGAATTGCCCCCACAACACACGAAGCAATCAATTGTTTGTTCGTAAGGCTGGTTCTTTCCCAGCTGTCAGAGGTTGTGTCGATATTCTGCCGACTTCTTCCCCGTTTTGCTTGACCGAAAGCCACGCGCGAGACAGCGTTGGTCGTTCTGGTCACGCTCCTATCAAAGGACTTCATGGTCTGGGCATACTTTTTGGAATGCCCAACAGATTTTCTACTAGACATGACAAACTCCTCTCCAACATCATATATCCCGGCAGAGCCCCACAGCTTTGCCTTCGATCACAACGGTGTTCATTTCCTCTTTGGCAAGGATAATGCTCTCAAACGCCGGGTTTTCCGGGCGGAGCTCTATAAAGTTTTCGTGAAGATACACATGCTTCAGGGTAGCTTCATCGCCGATGCGCACCGCTGCGATTTCTCCCTGCTCCACCTCCGGCTGGCTGCGAATCGCCACCAGATCTCCGTCGTGGATGCGGGGCTCCATGCTGTCGCCCTTGCAGGTCAGCGTAAAGGTGGAGTGCCAGCGAGAAGGTACACAAACCATCTGTTCTACATTTTCTTCCGCCGTGATGGGCGTCCCGCAGGCGATCCGGCCTACCAGCGGCACACAGTCCATCTCCGGCATAGGCTGGAAGCCCGGCGGAATAGGGCGGGAGGTCGTAGCAGCGGGCGCATCATCCACAATTGCACTTTTGGGGATGCCGAAATAATTTGCCATCTTCTCTACAGCACCCATGCGCGGAATTTTCGTTCCGAGTTCCCATGTGGACACCGCTTTGTCACTGACGCCTGCAATTTTGCCAAGTTCAGCCTGTGACAGGCCGTGCTCCAATCGGATTTTTTTAATATTTTCAGCGATGCTCAATTGAATCACTCCTTATATGTAGAGATTACACCAAAAGTAGAGAATTGTCAACATTCAACCAAAAATTTTCTACTTTAAGTTCTTGACATTCTACTGAAAGTGGAGTATAGTGTTCTCAAGCCAAAAATGAAAGGAGGTGTAAGTTTGGGATTCACCGTTAAACAAGCCCGCCAGTACGCTGGTTTCACGCAGCGTGAAATGGCGGAAAAGCTTGGCATTTCGCGCGATACATACCGCAAAATCGAGCAATCGCCCGAATGTGCCACTGTCGCCACTGCGAAAAGAATCAGTGAGGTCGTCGGCATCTCGATTGACCAAATTTTTTTCGCCAATAAGTCTACTTAAAGTAGATCACGCAAGTTCATTCAATGGGAGGTGAACCACATGGACAACAACAAAAAGCCCAGCGAACCTGCGGAAGAGGAACGCTGGGGGATCATTCATTATATGCGTAGCCATCGGCCGCCCTGGTGGCTGTATTGGACGCCAGCCATTCTGTGGGGTGTTACGACTGTAATTGCAGCCACAGCGATATGGCTGAGATAATGAGCGCCGCAAGGGCCATTAAATTTGACAAAATGATGCCCGTCCACTCTCTGAAGTTTTCTTGCCGGTAGCGAGAATCTTCTTTTTCTTTCAAAAGGCGTTCTGCATTTTTCTTCTTATCAATGTAGTCTGCATAAAGCATTCCATCTTCTGTAACCACGAATTCGTCATCTGACTTTGAAAGCGCATACGGCACCAGAAAACCGAGTTTTACCAAATGTCCTGCAACGACTGGGTGTAAACGCAGAACGGCTCCGTATCGTGCCGATTCAAGATACTGCAAGTCATTGTCTGATAGTACGATTTTGTCAAAGTCTGTCATATTTTGTCCTCTCCCTTCCACCCAAGTATAGCACGGGAAGGGAGCCACCAACAAGGAGGTACATATTCACCATGTTGAACCCATCAACCATTCGCGGCACTTTCAAGCAGATCCCGTACTGGAAGCTGCGGGGACGGTTCCACAGCTGCGGCTACCGCGATCAGGAAGTGGCCGAGTACATTGGCATTGGCCGGGACACCATGAGCGGCAGGATGCACGGACACAACCCGTGGACAAGCACGGAGATCACTGCAATGTGTGAGCTGCTGGGTATCCGGCAGAATGAAATCGGAGAGTATTTCTTCCCGGCAATCGCAAAGGAGGAAAAGACCGCATGAAACCTTACACCCTTGCATCCGAGCGGGCCGCAGCGCCCACTGGATGCGCGTACATCGCACCGCTGTTTTGGAACAAGTGGTTCCGTTGGGGCGGTAGTCAGGCATCTGGCTGCTACCAGCTGGGCGGACAAATCAAGGATGAAAGCCACACCGGGCTGCAGATTTTTGCTGATGGCGAATGGCACCCGGTCATCGGATGGGCATTGGACGACTGCAGACCCGCAGTCAATTGTCTTCAGGAGGTAGGAGCATGAAACTTGAAAGTGAATACGTTCTGCGGTCTGCCGCTATTTTGGCGCATTCAGCGCTTGATGATGCCAGTGCTGTAAACTCTGCGCTTCAGTATGGCGGGACGCCCGACCAGATGGCTGCCGTAAAGAAAACTGCTCAAGCGGCCGATGATGCAATCGATCATGTGCAGAACCTTCTCTATATTTTAGCTGATTTGGAGGGCATATCCTTATGAAGATCAAATCCGGCGTATGGTACTGGCTGGCCGTGGCCAGCGGGGCCGTGGGCCTGCTGTACGGCATGGGGCTGGAGGGCAGCTTCCAGACCGGCGGCACCGTCTCGGACGGCGCGTTCATCACGGCCATGGTGTTGATCCTGCTGGCGGTGTTCTTTGCCCAGCTGGGCTTTGCCGCCCATGACCGGGAGCAGCAGGAGCGCCGCAAGGTGCACCAGCAGCCCCGGAACACCGTGAAGAGCAGCAGGAAGGCAGGCTGAGCATGAGCGATTTCAAGACCTACACCCGCATCTGCGTGGACTGCGGCAAGGTGCTTAACAATGTCGGGCGCTCCGCTCAGCGCTGCCCCGAATGCGGCAAAAGGCACGCCAACGCTCAGAGCCTTGAATGGGATCGTCGGCGCAATGAAGAACTGCAGGCCCGGCGTCAGGGCCTTGCCGCTGAGCGCAGCAGCCTTGCCCTTCACGCCGAGGTCCGCGCCGCCGAAAAAGCCGGCCTGAGCTACGGCAAATACATGCTGCTGAAAATGCAGGCAAACAAAAAGCCCGCCGGTGCGCCAACACCGACGAGCCCAAAGGGTGATGGAATTTGAAAGCCCCATCACCCCGATGATATCACAAAATCGGAGGTTTTACAATGAAAGGAATTTTGATCGAACCGGGCAAAGAGCCGGTAGTCACCACCCTGCCGGACAGCCTGTGGGCCATTGAAAACCGGCTGGGCACCCGCAGTGAGATGATCGTGCTGCCCCGCACCCCGGCGGTGCTGTTCGTGGGCCGGTACGATGGCCCCATCCAGCCCGCCAGCCTGCTGAACCGGACATACCGGGGCCGTCAGCTTTACGGGCCCATCCTCTGCTATGGCTGGAAGGGCAACAACATCCAGCCCATGAGCAAGGATGTGCAGGCCGAGATGCTGGACCGCCTCAAGGACACGGAGGTGCGGGTATGACTACCTATATCTGCAAATGCGGACGGCGAGTGAAGAAATCCACCGATGCCAGTACCACTGGCAACCGTCTGTCTGGCTATGCACCCGGCCATGAGTGCTGGGGATGCCCCTACGCCATGCCATACGGAAACTTTCAATGGGACGAAAGTGCCAAAACTGTCGCCCTGGAGACTCGGGGCTATGAGTGTCGGATGAGCAAGACTCTCACTTATGCATCAGAATTCTCTGGCTCCATCAAGGACAAATGCACCTGTCGAGTGCACAGTTTGGACTTCGACTTTTTGTCTCAGGTCTCCGCATGGATCAAAGATACTTATCCAGACAGAGAGATTTTTGGCTCGTTTTCCAAAGATATTCGTGCATCGGACTATGGATCTGATGGCCGTTACTGCCTGACTATCACCTGCGCTCAGAATCTGAAAGGTGTTGCCGCAAAAAGAGAGCTGCTTGGTCAGTTTTTTTACCCCGAATGGCAGCCGCAAGGACATGACACCGCAGCAGGAAATGGAAAAGATTCTTGCCGACATTAAAAAAGCAAAGGAGGTTTTCGCATGTGCACCTGTCCAGAATGCGGATGCTGCTGTGACTACGGCAGAGAATGCTGTCCCGACTGCCACAGCGGCAACGCCGATCACCTCGGAGAGCGGGGCGGATGCAAGCGCATCGACCCCCGCGACATCCCTGCAGAACTGCGAATCGGTCCCTGCCGCATCGGCGGGCGGTTCTTCTGCGTCGATGCCTTCGGCACCCGGTTTTGACTTTTCCGCTCTGGGCGAGCTGTCCGAACAGGCCGTGGAGACCGATCAGCAGTTCGATCTGCACTACGGCACCGCACAGGATGAATACCTCATTTCCTGCATCTACGTTGCCAAAATGCACGCCCTGACGGCCAAGGCTGGCCGCTATGGCGGCGGTACATGGACAAAGTGGTATGAGAGCAAGGGCATGAGCAAATCCAGCGTCTGGAATATGCTGCAAACAGGTGAAGGTTTTAAAGGTTCAACTGTTGAACAATTAACTTCAATCCCTGAACTTTCTCGCAAGGACCTGAACCTGATTGCCCGCTCCGGCTGCGCCGAACAGCTCACCGCAGCCGCCGGAGACAACCAGCGGGTGCAGGAGCTGCTGGCCCAGCTCAAGGCCGAGAAAGACCGTGCCGACACCGCCGAAAAGTCCGCTCAGAACGCCCGCAAGGAAAATGCCTATTTCAAGGAGCTGGTGAAAAGCGCCGAAGCCCAGACCCATAAGGACGCAGAAAAGCGGGAAGAAGCAGAAAGCCGCTACGAATCCGCTCTTGCCGACATCAGCGGCCTGAAAGAGCAGAACGCCCAGCTGAAAGAGCGCGCCGACTCTGCCGAAGCCCGGGAAGAGGAAGCATGGAAGATGCAGAGCAAGGCCGAGGCCCGGGCCAAAAATGCCGAGGGCCAGCTTTCCGGCTCCCGGCAGGTGGCCGAAGCGGCCAAGCTCCGTGCCGACAAGTTGCAGGAAGAAAATGCGGCCCTGAAAAAGCAGCCCATCGCTGCCGTGGTGGACGAGGAGGAAGTGGAGCGCCGGGCAAACCAGCGAGCCCATGATATCGCCACCGACCTTGCCGCCGAGATGACCGCCGACCTGCAGGCGCGGCTGGAACAGGCCTCTTCCGGCAGCGAACAGGACGCCCGCGATGCCTACGACAGCATCATTCTGGCCGGGCGCTCCATCACAAGCATCGTTCAGTCCGCCAAAATGCAGTTCCGCAAACTGCCGGACGACCAGCGGGAGACCGCAATCAACCAGTTCGTTCACACACTCGCATCCGCTCAAGGGGAGGTATCCGCATGTCTGTAAAGATCATGGCCTTAGAGGCCGAAAACGTCAAGCGTATCAAGGCCGTTGCGCTTACGCCGTCGCCCACCGGGCTCACCCTCGTGGGCGGCAACAACAATCAGGGCAAGACCAGTGTTCTGGATGCTCTGGCATGGGCACTGGGTGGCGACCGCTTCCGCCCGGACGCTGCCCAGCGGGACGGGGCCGTGGCTCCCGCCCACCTCAAGGTCAGGCTCTCCAATGGCGTGGTGGTGGAGCGCAAGGGCAAGAACAGCACCCTGACCGTCACCGACCCCACCGGACGCCGCAGCGGCCAGCAGCTGCTCAACGCCTTTATCGAGCCGCTGGCGCTGGATCTGCCCCGCTTCATGGAAGCATCCGACAAGGAGAAAGCCGATATCCTGCTGCGGATCATCGGCATCGGCACCGAACTGCACACCCGGGATCTTGAGATCAAGGCCCTGTACGACAAGCGCACCTTCACCGGCCAGCTGGCCGCGCAGAAAAAGCACTTTGCCGAAGAGCTGATCTCCTACCCGGATGCACCGGAGGAGCCGGTCAGCGCCTCCGACCTCATCCGCCAGCAGCAGGAAATCCTTGCCCGCAACGGCGAGAATCAGCGTCTGCGGGCACAGTACACAGAGCTTGAGCGTCAGGAGCAGCAGTGTGTGGCCGAACTGAAACGCACCCGTGAACGCATTGCCGAGCTGGAACAACAGTATCAGGAACTCGATGCCAAGCACACCCGCCTGTTCAATCAGCGGAAAACCGCCCAAAAGACCGTCGCCCAGCTTCAGGACGAATCCACCGCCGAACTGGAAGCTTCCATCCGGGACATTGAGGAGATCAACCGCAAGGTGCGGGCCAACCTCGAAAAATCCCGGGCCGAGGACGAAGCCGCCCGGTATGCCGGCGATTACGACAAGCTCACCGAAGCCATCACCCGGAAACGGGCCGACCGCATGGCCCTGCTGAACGGTGCCGACCTGCCCCTGCCGGAGCTGAGCGTGGAGGACGGCGCCCTTACCTATAAAGGCAAGCACTGGCGGGATATGTCCGGCAGCGAGCAGCTGCGGGTGGCCGCGGCCATCGTCCGCCGCCTGAACCCGGACTGCGGTTTTGTGCTGCTGGACAAGCTGGAACAGATGGACATGACCACCCTGCAGGAGTTCTCCGCATGGCTGGAAGCAGAGCACCTGCAGGCCATTGCCACCCGGGTCTCCACCGGCAGCGAGTGCCAGATCATCATTGAAGACGGCATGGTGAAGGATGCCGAAACCACCCTGCCGCCCGTCACCGAAAAGCCCCAGCAGAAAAGCTGGACGAAAGGAGCGTTTTAAATGAGTAAGTATACAGTCACTGCCGGGGTGCAGGATTCCCCGGTCAAGACCGTGCTGTACGGCCCCGAGGGCATCGGCAAAAGCACCTTTGCCTCTCACTTTCCGGACCCCGTATTCATCGACACCGAGGGCGGCACCAAGCGGCTGAACGTCAAGCGCCTGCCCCAGCCCACCAGCTGGGCCATGCTGCTGGACGAGGTGGCTGAGGTGCGCAAGGGCAGCATTCCCTGCGGCACGCTGGTCATCGACACCGCCGACTGGGCCGAACGGCTGGCCATTGATGCCGTCTGTGCCAAGGGCAAGGTGGACGGGCTGGAGGGCTTTGGCTACGGCAAGGGCTACACCTACCTGAAGGAGGAGTTCGGCAAGCTGCTGGACGCGCTGGAAGAGGTGCTGAACACCGGACACAATGTTCTGATCCTTGCCCACGCGGCCATCACCAAGTTCGAGCAGCCGGACGCGGCGGGCAGCTACGACCGCTGGACCATGAAGACCACCAAGCAGGTGGAGCCGCTGATCCGGGAGTGGTGCGATATGCTGCTCTTCGTCAACTACCAGACCGTGGTGGAAAAGAGCGGCAGCGCCCCCAACGCAAAAAACAAGGTGACCGGCGGCCGCCGGGTCATGTACACCACCCATCACCCCTGCTGGGACGCCAAGAACCGCTTTGGCCTGCCGGACGAAATGCCCTTTGATTATGCCGGCATTGCCGCCTGCATCCCCGGCACCACACCTGCGCCCGCACCACAGCCGGAACCGCCCGCCGAGCCGGTGCCCAAAGCCCTGCTGGTGCCCGACCTGATCGCGTTGGGCGTGCCGGAAAAGCTGGCCCCGCTCATGAGCGCCAACAATGTCACCCCGGAGGAGCTGCAGGCTGTGGTGGGCAAACGGGGCTATTTCCCCGAGGATATGCCCATCCGGGACTATCCGGCCGATTTCGTAGAGGGCTGTCTGGTGGCCGCATGGCCCCAGGTGCTCCAGATGGTGCTGGACAGCCGTGACCTGCCGTTTTAAAGAGCCAACCCTCTCACCGCTTCGGTCTGGCTTGCGCCAGCGCCTTGCGGAGCTCTCCCGAAGGGGGAGCCAAGAATCAAGGAATCATTATAAAGGAGATATATTATGAACGACATGAATACCACCGACCGCGCCCTGAGCTGGGACGACGAATTTACCAACGAACAGCAGGAGTTCGTGCTCCTGCCCGAGGGCGATTATGCCTTTGAGGTCACCGGCATGGAACGTGCCCGCTTTGAGGGCAGCGCCAAGCTGCCGCCCTGCTCCATGGCAAAGCTGACCCTGAAGATCTTCGGCGGGGCCAAGGGCGACACCACCGTCACCGACCGCCTGTACCTGCACACCAAAACGCAGGGCCTGCTGGGCGCTTTCTTCGAGAGCATCGGCCAGTGCAAGCGCGGCGAGACCTTCCGCCCCCGCTGGAACGAAGTGGTGGGTGCCCGGGGCTGGTGCCGTCTGGGCATCCGGGAGTACACCAAGCAGAGCGGCCCCAACGCGGGCAAGACCGGCCAGAGCAACGAAGTCATCCGCTTTCTGCCGCCGCCCCAGCCTAAGGCCGCACCCGCGCAGGGCTGGACACAGGGGGCGTTCTGATGGGGCAGGAACTGAGACCCTACCAGCAGCAGGCCCGTGAACGCATCCACGCCGAGTGGGAGAACGGCCACACCCGCACTCTGCTGGTGCTGCCCACCGGCACCGGCAAGACCATCGTGTTTGCGTCCGTGGCAGCCGATCAGGTGCGGGCGGGCCACCGGGTGCTTATTCTGGCCCACCGGGGCGAGCTGCTGGAACAGGCGGCGGACAAGCTGCAGCGCTCCACCGGCCTTGTCAGCGCGGTGGAAAAGGCAGACGCCACCTGCCTGAATACATGGTTCCGGGTGGTGGTGGGCAGCGTGCAGACCCTGCAGCGCACCGCCCGGCTGGAACGCTTTCCTCATGATTACTTCGGCACCATCATCATTGACGAGGCCCATCACGCCATCACCGACGGCTACCGCCGCATCCTCGACTACTTCGGCAGTGCCAAGGTGTTGGGCGTCACCGCCACCCCAGACCGGGGCGACATGCGCAATCTGGGCGAGGTGTTCGACAGCCTTGCCTTTGAATATAAGCTGACCGATGCCATCAAAGAGGGCTATCTGTGCCGCATCATGGCCCAGACCATCCCCCTGAAGCTGGACATTTCTTCTGTTACCATGAGCGGCGGGGACTACGCCGTGGGAGACCTCGGCACGGCGCTGGACCCCTATCTGGAACAGATCGCCGCCGAGATGGCCCAGCGCTGCAAAGGCCGCAAAACGGTGGTGTTCCTGCCCCTCATCAAGACCAGCCAGAAGTTCCGGGACCTGCTGAACGCCAAGGGCTTCCGCGCCGCCGAGGTCAACGGCCAGAGCACCGACCGCAAGGAAGTGCTGGCCGACTTCGATGCCGGGAAGTACAACGTGCTCTGCAATTCCATGCTGCTCACCGAGGGCTGGGACTGCCCGTCTGTGGACTGCGTGGTGGTGCTGCGGCCCACCAAGGTGCGCAGCCTGTACAGCCAGATGGTGGGACGCGGCACCCGGCTTTCCCCGGGCAAGACCGACCTGCTGCTCCTCGATTTTTTGTGGATGACCGACAAACACGAGCTCTGCCGTCCGGCGGATCTGGTCTGTGAGGACCGCGCCGTGGCCCGCCAGATGACCGAAAATCTGGCCGAGAGCGGCTGCCCGCAGGACATCGAGGAAGCCGCCGCCGAGGCCAGCGAGGACGTAGTGACCCAGCGGGAGGAAGCCCTTGCAAAGCAGCTGGAAGAGCAGCGCCGCAAAAAGGCAAAGCTGGTGGACCCGCTGCAGTACGAGATGAGCATTCAGGCCGAGGACCTTGCCGGGTATGTGCCGGCCTTTGGCTGGGAAGCAGGCCCGCCCACCGAACAGCAGGCCGCCGCGCTGGAAAAGCTGGGCATCCTTCCGGACGCCGTGGAGTCGGCGGGCAAGGCCAACCTTTTGCTGGACCGGCTGCACAAGCGCCGGGACGAAGGCCTCACCACCCCAAAGCAGATCCGATGTCTGGAAAAATACGGCTTCCAGCACGTGGGCAGGTGGAGCTTTGAGCAGGCCAAACACATGATCGACCGCATTGCGGCAGGCGGCTGGCGGGGTGTGCCCAAGGGCGTTACTCCCAGCACCTACACGCCGCCCGCAGAACCGGCCTTTCCGGATAGCATCTTTGGATGGTAATACGAATGGAACATGAAAATGAACTCAAAGAAGCGCTGGACTTCATCTCCCCGGCCTCCCTGACCTATGAGGAATGGACGATGGTGGGCATGGCGTTGAAGGATTCCGGCCTGCCCGTCACCGTCTGGGAAGCATGGAGCGCCCGGGACGGGGGCCGTTACCACAAGGGCGAGTGTGCCAAAAAGTGGGAGAGTTTCCACGGCAGCACAAAGCCTGTCACCGAGAGCAGCATTTTCCAGCTGGCCTACAGCCACGGATGGAGCGGCCCCGCGGGCCACGCGCTGGACTGGGGCGACGAGCTCTCTGCCGGGCCCGGTGCACAAACCGAGGGCCGCGTAGTAGATCCCCGGTGGGTGGAAGCCCACGAGCTGGACCTGCCCGCAGAGTGGCACCCGGCAGAGCAGATCAAGCGGTATCTTCAGGCACTTTTTGAGCCGGAGGAATACGTTGCCTACGTCACCGAGAGCTACCGGAAGGAGGACGGGCGCTTTGCCCCCAACGGCTGCTCCTGTCAGCTGACCGCCGGGCAGCTCATCATGGAGCTGGACCATTACGGCGATGATATCGGTGCTGCCCTTGGCGACTACAACCCCGAAGCCGGTGCGTGGATCTGCTTTAACCCCATGGACGGCGGAGGCCGCCGCAACGAGAACGTGACCGACTTCCGCTACGCCCTCGTGGAGTGCGACAACATGGAGCTGGGCAAGCAGCAGGCCATCATCCGGCAGCTGGAACTGCCCTGTGCCGCGCTGGTCTACTCCGGCGGCAAGAGCGTCCACGCCATCGTCAGGGTGGATGCCCCGGACTATGCCGAGTACCGCAGGCGGGTGGATTATCTCTACGCCGCCTGCCAGAAAAACGGCCTGACCATCGACCAACAGAACCGCAACCCTTCCCGCCTTTCCCGGATGCCCGGCATCCTGCGCGGTGACAAACGGCAGACCCTGCTGGAGACCAACATCGGGAAATCCTGCTGGGACGAGTGGCGCGACTGGCTGGAAGCGGAGACCGACGAGCTGCCCGAGACCGAGAGTCTGGCCGACGACTGGGACGACCTGCCGCCGCTGGCCGATGCCCTCATCACCGGGGTGCTGCGCAAGGGTCACAAGATGCTGCTGGCAGGCCCCAGCAAGGCGGGCAAGAGCTTTGCCCTCATCGAGCTGTGCATCGCCATCGCCGAAGGCAGGCCGTGGTTGGGCCGGTTCTCCTGCGCACAGGGCAAGGTACTGTACATCAATCTGGAGCTGGACCGGGCCTCCTGCCTGCACCGCTTCAAGGATGTGTACACCGCCCTCGGCCTGCCCCCGCAGAACCTGCGGAACATCGACATCTGGAATCTGCGCGGCGCGTCCGTGCCCATGGACAAGCTGGCCCCAAAGCTCATCCGCCGGGCCCAGAAAAAAGGCTACACCGCCGTGATCCTCGACCCCATTTATAAGGTCATCACCGGCGACGAGAACTCTGCCGACCAGATGGCAAAGTTCTGCAACCAGTTCGACCTTGTGTGCCGTGCGCTGGACTGTGCCGTGATCTACTGCCACCACCACTCAAAGGGTGCCCAGGGCGGCAAGCGCAGCATGGACCGTGCCAGCGGCTCCGGCGTGTTTGCCCGTGATCCGGATGCCATGCTGGACATGACCGAGCTCACCCCCACCGATGCCATCCGGGAACAGCTGCATAACAAAGCCGCCTGCCGCGTGATCAAGACCATGCTGGACAGGCGCGGCCATGGGGATGCCTACGGCCCGGACGATATCCTGAGCCGCAGCCGGATGCTGACCATTGCCAAAGAACACCTTGGCCTTGCCGACCTGCGGGCCATTGATGCCGAAGTGGCCGCCGCCCAGAATCAGGCCGACGGCATGACCGCATGGCGCATCGAGGGCACCCTGCGCGAGTTTGCCCGCTTCGACCCGGTGAACCTCTGGTTCGACTACCCCGTGCACAAGCCGGACACCGGCCTGCTGGAGGACCTGCAGCCGGACAGCGATTTCAAAACGCTGGGCAGCCGCGGTGCCGCCAAGCGCTGGGGCGACAAGACCAAAGTGACCAAGGACAAAAAGGCCGAACTGGACACCGCCTTTGAAGCCTGCATGATGGACGGCGAAGTTACCGTCTATGCGCTGGCTGAATACATGGATCTGAAGCCCCGCACCATCAAGACGCGGCTGAAAGATGACGGACGTTTCTGGATCGATGGTGAGAAAGTGGGCCGCAAGGAGCCCGGCAGCGCAGGTTAAACAAACCGTAATAAGTACGATTACAATTTGTTGTAAAAATGCAGAAATAGCCGCTATTTTGCACGACACGAAAAACTGCAATTTTGCAGTTATAGCCGCTATGACTGCAGATTTTGCAGTGCAAAATAGCCTATATATAATAGCTAAAACTGCAACTGCAATTGTGATGGGGTCTCCCGAAGGATGGGGCGACCACAGCCCCCATCCATTCGGGGAACCCTCCCCATCACGTTGGCGCTAAAACCTGAAAAAAAGAAAAACGAGGTGAACCCCATGTACATGCAATTCTTTCTCCCCATGCAGCCGCCTACCACCACCCACAACGCAAAGCAGCTGCACGCCTACATGAAGGGCGGGCAGCCGCACGCGGTGCTCCACGACAGCCCGGAACTAAAACAGACCCGTGCCAAGCTCCACGCCCATCTGGCACCCCACGCGCCGGAAAAACCCATCCCCGCAGGCCGTCCGGTGCGTCTGCTGGTCAAGTGGTGCTTCCCTGCCGAGGGCCGCAAAAGCGGCAGCTGGCGCACCGCAAAGCCGGACACCGACAATCTGGAAAAGGCCCTCAAGGACGAAATGACCCGCCTGCACTTCTGGGCCGATGACGCGCAGGTGTGCAGCGAGATCGTGGAAAAATTCTGGTCGGACCCCTGCGGCGTGTTCGTCCGGGTGGAGGAACTGTAAATGACCTACGAAGAGAAAAAGGCATGGCTCTGGCGGTACCGGACAGCCAAGCGGTTCGAGCTGCTCAAACTGGACGAGCTGGCCACGCTGCAGACCGACGCCACCCACACCACCCAGCGCTTTTCTCCTGTGCCGGGCGGCAGCGGCGACGGACAGGCTCTGCCCCGCAGTGTGGAGCGCATCGACGAAGCCCGCCGGGCCGCTGAGGCGCAGTCTGCCGTGTGCGACGCCATCCGGGCAGAGATCATGGAGGTGTTCCGCCAGCTGGACGATGAGGTGGATTTCATGATCCTGTTCCGGCGGTACATCCTGCTGGAGGACTGGCCGGACATCGCGGTC
>QWCE01004430.1_pt1 | contig 18863 bp, 17 predicted proteins | sample 1972531 | NCBI WGS metagenome assembly QWCE01 (sample SAMN09866716, study PRJNA288562) | Human gut metagenome isolate term4_stool, whole genome shotgun sequencing... | reverse complement strand
AATATCGTTGATCTGGGTTCCATCTGCCAGCTCTACGGTTCCTTCCCTGTCATAGGATGCACCAAAGATTGCTTTACCGATCTCATGCATACCAGACTCGGAAAGTCCACCAAATCCAAGGATCTCACCTTTGTGCAGATCAAAACTTACATTCTCGATCAATCCCGGAACGGTTACATCCTTTACCGAAAGTACGACTTCATCGGAAACTTTCTCCCCGTAATCGCTGCGGTAGTAATCGCCCGTTACTTCACGTCCAACCATGAGTTTCTTTAAATCATTTTCGTTGACATCTTTACTCTTTACGGTATCAATGTATACACCATCACGGAGAATGGTGATTGTATCGGATTTCTCAATGATCTCCGGGAGATCGTGGGAAATAAAGATGACGGTGTTGCCGCTCTTTCGGATACGCTCCATATGTTTGTACAGTTCTTCACGCCCCTCCTGGGAAAGCGCTGTCGTTGTCTCATCAATAACAACGATCTTTGGATTAAAGTAGGTTGCCTTTACGATCTCTACGAGCTTACGATCCTCGAAGTTGTAAGAGTCGATCATATCAGCAGCCTTGATTCTTTCAAATCCATACTGCTTTAACAGCTCTGTTGCTTTTTTGTTCATGGCATTTGTATTTTTGATGCCACAGTGTACGAACTGATCCTCATGACCGAGGAAAATATTCTCTGCAACAGTCAGTCCGGACAATGTACCAAGCTCCTGTACAATGATGGAGATTCCTTCATTGTTTGCTTCTACCTGATTCTTTGGATGAACTTCCTTGCCATCCAGAATAAATGTACCGCTGCCAATGCTGTAAATACCGGTAAGCATGTTGGTCAGGGTGGATTTTCCGGAGCCGTTTTCTCCGATCAGTGCATGAACTTCTCCCTTGTTAACGTTAAAGGAAACGTTCTGTACGGCTTTTGTAATACCGAAGTTCTTGCAGAGATTTTTTACTTGTAATCTTACTTCACTCATTGCTGTCTTCCCCCTTTCATTACTTGACGATCTCGCCCTTTGTAGCCTTTGTTGTCAGAGTAATGATAATAAGCAGTGCAAGTCCTGTGATCACATCCTGGATAGCGGTTGGTGCTCCAAGAGCAATGAAACCGAAGAAGATGATGTTGATGACAAACTCACCGATGATAATTGCCGGAAGTGGCATTCCGTATTTCTTAAATGCCAGACCAAAGAAACATCCCATGGTCGGTACGAAGTTTCGGCTCATAGATGCCATTCCGGTAACGGCTACCATGGAAGATCCGTAACTGATGGTCAGGATCGCCATAACACCGAGGAATGCACCACTTAAAATAAATGCAAGAACTTTATACTTATTTACGTTAATACCCATGTTCTTGGCAACAAACTCATCACTGCCGATAGCATAGGTGTATGTTCCAATTTTTGTGTAATTTAAGAATATGTAAGCAACGACACATGCCACAAGTGCAAGGATGATATCCCAAGGCATCTGGCCAAATGCACGTAAATTGGATGGAAGTGTCTGCTCTACGCCGCCTGCAATGTAGTTTGCCAGAGACTCATAGATCAGTGCAAGTCCTGTTGTTACAATCATGGACGGGATACGGAGTTTTACATAAAACATACCGTTTAATGCACCGACAATTGTTCCTGTTAAGATACATCCGACGATCAATCCGAAATATCCGAGATTAAAACGGGTGGCGAATACACACCCAACGATTGCGGAAAGCATGATATTTGCGCCAATGGAAAAGTCGAACATTCCCATTACCATTACAAAGTAGAATCCTACGGCACCAACAGTTGCAATCAGGCTGGCCTGAAAATAGTTAAGCATATTGCCGAAAGATCCAAAGTTATGCGGCGAAAGTATTTTAAAGATGGCCCAGGAAAGCACAACCAGACCGAGCAGGATCAGATACCCCATTGCTTTTCCCGAAAATTTTTTCGTAGTACTCATATTATCTACCTCTTTTTGTCAATTCTGATAAACGTCACATTGATGGAAAAAGGTGGCGCCGCAAGCAGCGCCACCCCTTGTGGTTATTGTTTTATTTACCCGCACGTGCTGCTGCATCTTCAATAGATACGCTCTGTGCAGTAATTCTTAAGTCTTCCAGACTCAGCTTAGACATATCAACCAGTTCCTGATCGGTATATGGAAGCTGATCTACGAAATACTTCTCATAATTCTTGTAATCATCTGCAGATGATACATACAGATATGGGAATGGAACATCTTCGAACTTACCACCAAAGTCTTTGTAGTTACCCTTTACTGCATTGTATACCATCATGAATGCGATCAATGGATCACAGAAATGTCCTCCGGACTCACCAGCCATGGAACCATTCTCAAGTCTGTCTCCAAGGTCTGGAAGGAAGTCTGTAGAAACGATGTCGATATCTGCGGTCTTTCCGGCACGCTCAACTGCTGCGATTGCACCCTGGAGAGGATCTCCACCACCACCTGCTGGAATAAGTGCATCCAGGTTTGGATCTGCTGCCATCAGAGCTTCTGCTGCCTTAGAACCACCTTCGGAAGTTGTTCCTGCGTACTGTGGCTCAGAAAGCTTTGCCTGATCATCTGGATGTTCTTCGTTCCACTTATCTACGCCAGCTTTATAGCCTTCCCATCTGCCGAGCCATGTAGCATCTCCCTGCTCCCAGCCGATCAGACCAATGTTTCTGTCACCTTTGTTTAAAAGAATGTTTACAAGTTCTTCACCGTTTGCCGGCTCATCCTCGTGAACAGCTCCGATATAATAATCAGAATCTTTTGCTGCCTGATAAATATCTGCACTGTTTTCCTGACTGATAACACGGAAGAACTGTGCCAGATATACTTTATTGTCATTACAGGTCTTAATTGCGGAAGTCATCTCTGTATCAGATGAGTTACAGATGATAATTCCCTGACATCCTGCTGCTGCCAACTGCTCAACAGAAGCGGTAACTTTCTCAGATACATGTCCCTGATCCACATACTGTACATCGACATCCAATGCCTTTGCTGCCTCATCCAGAATCTTCTTACACTGAGAACCAAGTACATCGGTGGATGACCAGATGGAAACACCAATCTTGTCATACCAATTACCATTGATGCTGCCAGGATCGTTGCAGCTACCTTCTTTAAAATTTTCTTCATACGTTGTCCTCCCTCTACTTTGATACGTATTTGCTTTTTGTAATTCTAATTACAGACGGTCCTCTCCTGTTTTTCAATAAAATACAACAATATTTTTTCGTAAAGTTGTATTGTTATATTGCAATTTAACTGTTAAATTTTCTATTTTTCATACGATTATGTGCATTTTGACTGGTTTTCATTTTATTTTTCCTTTGTTTTACTGTCGTTTTGTGCGTTTTGTGTATTTTATTCTTGATTTCTTTCGCTATTGCAATACAACTTGCGTCATGTACACACTTGTACGTTTTCATCTCATGAACACCTGCCATTAAATACAACTGTCTATGTGCAAAGAGAGGCACGACATTGCACTTTCCCGGCACAAATGCTATGATTGAATCACCAAACAGAAGCTGACGGCGACCGCCTGAACCTGAAATCCAAATTATGCCAGCTGGTATCCTTATCTACCATTTTTGAATCTGCTTCCACCATCCCGGAGATGGAAATCATCGCACATGAAGCAGAGGATTCCAGAAAGATTATGGATTACCTGATGCGCGGATAAAACGTTAGAACAATACCAATAAAAAGGAGTATGAAAAACACCGTTGTTTTCCATACTCCTTTTTCTTATTATATATGTCTTATATCTTTGACCTGCTTCAGACAAAAATCCGATTAGATATTTAACAGATCACTGAATACTTTCAGTGCTCCGTCTGTCTCATGTGCAAGAACGCGCTTTGCAAGGACTTTGCCAAGCTGAACACCTTCCTGATCAAAGCTGTTGACATTCCATAAGAATCCCTGGAACATGATCTTGTTCTCAAAGTGTGCCAGTAATGCACCTAATGTCTTAGGATTTACCTGATCACCAATGATAATAGAAGATGGACGTCCGCCTTCGAAGTTCTTGTTGCGGTTATCATCCTCTTTACCGCATGCAAATGCAACGATCTGTGCCGCAACGTTTGCACAGAGTTTCTGCTGGCTTGTGCTTCCCTGAATATCAACATCGGTTTCAAGCTGATTGTTCTTAAAACCTACAAACTGCAGCGGTACGATATCGGTTCCCTGATGCAGTAACTGATAGAAGGAATGCTGTCCGTTTGTTCCCGGCTCGCCGAAAATAACAGGACCTGTCGGGTAATTTACAGGCTCTCCAAAACGGTTTACGGATTTACCGTTGGACTCCATATCTACCTGCTGTAAATGTGCCGGGAAACGATTGAGTGCCTGTGAATACGGAAGCACTGCGGTGCTCGGATATCCCAGTACGTTGCGCTCATATACACCAATCAATGCATCCAGCATTTCAGGGTTCTTTAATACATCTTTTTCTGCGGAAGGATAATACAGCTCCACCAACGGCTGATGTAGAAGAATAACGTCCTCCGATGTAATCATCCATAAAGAATGCTGCCAGATAATCATCACTCTTTGCCAGAGGGGAAGTCTCACTGGTAACTGCGATCATATGCTTAGAAGCATCCAGTCCCGCTTTCTTTAATGCATCCTTAACAAATGACTCATTTGTGAGTGTCTCAAGTGTTGTACCCGATTTGGAAACAAGTACGAAAATGGAATGGGCAACATCAACAGAATTCAATACCGCTGCTGCATCATCCGGATCTACATTGCTGATGAATTTTGCTTCCATCCTGAATGTGTTGTTTTTCTTTGCCCAATTCTCAAGTGCTAAATACATAGCGCGGGGACCCAGGTCACTTCCACCGATACCAATCTGGACAACTGTTGTGAATTTTTCACCAGCAGCGTTTGTGATCTCACCTGCGTGTACTTTGTTTGCACATAGAATTTACGCTTATCCACACCATCTGCTACAACGGCTTTTCCAAGCTGTCCACGGGTCAGCTGATGAAGAACCAGACGGTTCTCCCCGGTGTTAATCACTGCACCATTGTAAAGCTCCTCAAATTTTTCGGAAAGCTGGGCTTCTTCTGCAAGCTTAACCAAAGCTTCCAGTACATCATCATCCACCTGCTTTGCAGCATAGTTGTACACCAATCCCTCTGCCATTGGAATACTGTAATTTTTCACACGCTCTGCCCCGTTCTCGCCAGACATAACTTTTTTCAGATCTATGCGACCTGTTTTTGAAAGGTTCTGAAAAGAAGCAAGGGTATCCAAGTTGTCCCAAGTAACCATAATAGATTCCTCCTATATGTTCTTTGTTATTTTATTCCTCAACCTTACTGATTATACAATGTAATTTCCATGAATTCAAGTATGGATAGTATGTGAAAAATGCGCTTTTCTTTTTCTTATACTGTGATATAATTCTTATAGATGTTTTGGAACGGCATATGTTTATTGGGGGATTACATATGATTCATAAAAAAATAGGGGCGTTTATATTTCAGGATGTACAAAATCCAAATGAGACAAAAACCACTGCTGTGACCCTGCGTCTGTACGCACTGATTCTCAGCGTTTATTTTCTTGTCCTTTTTTGTGTCTGCTGCTTTCTTCGGGATGTTCCTTCATCCCTGCTGACACTCATCTGTGGCATTTTATATGTATTTGCTTTCCGGATTACCTATCTGAACCATACACATTTTGCTTCCATTTTTTCACAATTACTGACGTTATTGTGGATTACTGTATTTATACAGAGATTCGGGTGGGACTGCGGTGTACAGCACTTCCTGTTTGTACTTCTTGTATTAAATTTTGCTGTCAGTTTCCACCGCATACGCACTAAAATCTTTGTTGGAATCTGCACATGTGCTTACCGCCTGCTTTTGTATGCCTATACACGGTATCATCTGCCGGTTATCCAGCTTTCCACAGATGCCAGTATCTGCATACAGACCATAGACACTTTGTTTATTTTTGCAGAACTGATCACGGTTATGATTATTTTCACCCAGAATTCCCAGCAGATGGAACACAAGCTTATACGTTACAATCTGGAACTGGAACATATCGCATCCACGGATCCCCTGACCGGGCTTTTCAACCGTTGGCAGATGTATAAGCGTCTGGAAACATGTATTTCCAGATACACGCAGCATAAATTACAGACCCTGACTGTTGCCATGGGGGATATCGACTTTTTCAAACATGTAAATGATACTTACGGGCATGATGCCGGGGATGAAGTTCTCCGCACACTTTCCAGATTGTTTTGCACGGTAATAGGCGAAAAAGGAGAAGTCTGCCGCTGGGGCGGAGAAGAATTCCTGTTTGTATTTCCCGGCATGGATATGGAGGAGGTTCAGCTTTTGATGTCTGACCTTCTGGATGATATCCGGCACACTCCTGTATTATACGAACGCAAACTGATTCATGTAACCATGACATTCGGAGTCGAAGAATTTGGCAGAAATCATACCATGGAATCTGTCATTCAGGAAGCCGACCGCAAGCTTTATCTCGGCAAAGAGAGTGGGCGGAACCGGGTGATCTACTGATTTTATGCCATCTCACCCACCCGGTGGATTTCCGTTCTTTTTCTGAGGAAATCCAAAAATCTGTCACATACGACGGTATATACAGATCCCATCACATTGAATATAATTCGCAGCGTCACTGCCGTACCTGCACCGAATAACCCCGATGCAATCGACAGTGCGCCAAACGTATTAAATACGGTCTGCCATGCATATCCTGCAGAATAACCCACACCAATTCCACCGATCATCCCGATATACGGATACATGGATTCCGGTAACACATGATACAAAATAAGGAAGATCATGCACCCCACAATATTAAACGGTCCCCTGCGTTTTGCACGCTCCACACTGTCCTCATGAAATGGAAGACATACAGACATGCAGGCGATTCCCGCCCACATGGCACGCGGCCATCCGAGCAGTGACACGATCAGCAGTGCCGAAGAAACAATCAGTGTCAGCTTAATATACCACCAGTTCCGCGCGGAACGTACATCAAATTCCCGGAACAGATCCAGGAACGTCCGGCGGTATGGACGGTTTTTCTGATTCTTATAAAATACAGCCATACAGATTCCCATACCAATCAGCAGACTGATCACACGTAGCACATAGGCATGTCCACTCACATCATACCCCTGCAAAAGCAGATATCCAAGGACAAACGTGGACTGGTTTGACATGATCACATTGTGGCATCCGAAAATCATGAGAATCAGAATACATGCCATATTCACAAAAAATGCCGGAACCGGATGCATCATATTGGTAATTCTCGGTCCTGCGATTAAAATCCCAAAAATTCCCGCAATACAGAGCAGCCCATGACTGGTACGCACCCCGAAATCTGCCTGCCGGAGCACAAGTACTGCCAGCAGCACAACCACTCCCGGTACACTGTTATCTGCACCGAATATTTTACTGAACAGTGTAACCACAGCGACGCAGAATACCATAACAAGATAGACTTTAAAATTATAGATCAGGATATGTCTGCGTTTTTCTTTTTTGTCTGTTGTGTTTTTGATCAGCTGTTTTGAGCCAACTGAACTCAGTTGTAGTTCCTGGTAAAAAGTCATCGTCTGATTCCCCCTCGTTTTTTTAATAAAAAAGTACGCTGGCTTTGTGGTGCAACGATATCACAAAGCGTAGCGTACTATACCTCGATTTTTAAAAAACGTCAAGGATACGTCCTGTTTTTTTTAGATTTTGTTTAGAATTATTTTAGATTTTTCCCATCTGAAAAAGCATTTCCCACTTTTTCGCCCAGCACATAATACTCATTGTTGAACGGATCAAATGTGATCGGCTGTACTTTTGCCACATCTACTTTTCCGTCGGTCATTGCAGCTTCATCCACACTGACATTGACAATCTCCGCTACCAGTCTGCAGCTTTCCGGATCATAACTTTTTACTTTGCACTCTGCACAGACTGCCAGTTCATTGATGATCGGAGCGTCTACATTTGCACTCTTTGTCACGGTAAAACCTGCTTTGTCCAGTTTTCCTGCCACATTGTTTGCAGATTCGATTCCCACATAATCACAGGCTGCCACATGCTTTGCATCTGCCATGCTTACGGTAAATGCCCCGGTTCTCTGGAAATTCTTTGTTGTCTTATGTCCGGCACTGATGCAGAAAGAAATCTCGTTTCCTTCACTGATTCCGCCCCATGCTGCGTTCATTGCATTCGCCGTGCCGTCCTCATTGTATGTTGCGAGAATAAATACCGGCTGTGGATAGGTGTATGGTTTTGCTCCAAAATCTTTTCTTGCCATATTAATTCACTCCTTTTCGTGCTCTGTTTTGAATTATTTGGAAGGATGAACTCCTTCCTCTGTTTTATACCTCACATTTTTGCAGGAATCAAGAGGGGGCAGGACATATACAGGTTTTTTGTGGGATTATGTCCCACGGCTTTTGCTTCTTGGGACATATGTAGATTTTGTGAGCAATTATGTCCCATAACATCTGGTGTCTGGGATATATAGAAGATTTTTCCGGAGCTATGTCCCTCTTTCTTGGACACACGGGACTTTTTCTCCTGCTTTTTCGCTATATGTCCCTCTTCTTTAGACTTACGGGACTTTTTCCTCTGCTTTTTCTTTATATGTCCCTCTTCCTTGGACTCGCGGGACTTTTTCCTCTGCTTTTTTCTATATGTCCCTCTTCTTTAGATTCGCGGGACTTTCTCCCCTGCTTTTTTACATATGTCCCATCTAGGTTCTGCAATAGCATGAAATGAAGGTGATATACTTTTATATGCCCCAAAATTATATAGCTAAATACAGTTCGCACTCCAAGATTTCACACAGGCAAAAATGGCATTTTATATAATTATATCTCTGCACATACTTTGCCAAGTTTTTTTGCATATTCAAAAAGCTGCCGGTTTTTCTCATTATAAGGACCAAATTCTGTCAATGCGCAAATGCAGGCATCACAGTCATCGAGCATCTGTTTTGCCCGCAAAAAGGTTTCTTCCGAAACCGGAAAGAATGCTTTTTCCGAAAAAACACAAGCGGCAAGTGCAGATGCCGCTGCATACTCCACATCATTTTCCTGCAGAATGCCTGCTGCAAATGGAATATTCTGCCGCTGCAGGCGGTTGTAAACCGCAAGCCCTGTTCCACCACCGCCAATCACAAATACCTCTGGAATTCCTTCCGGTCTTTCCATAAAAACCTGTCCGGTCTGCGGTTCAAACTGCTGTGGCTTTACACCGTACAACTGCTGCACGTAGTTCCCGGAAAAGATTTCCTCCGGTGTCCCGACCCGGTCAATACGGTCCCCTTTCACACACGCAATGGTGTCCGAAATTTTCTGTGCCAGATCCAGTTCATGCAATGACATGATAACTGCCAGGTTTTTCTTCCGTGCCAGCATGCGGATGGTTGTAAGAATGTCCAGTTTAAATCCCATATCCAGATAGGAAGTCGGTTCATCAAGAATCAGAACCTGTGTGTCCTGGCAGATCGCCCGCGCCAGCATAAGTCTCTGCCTCTGCCCATCACTGATTCTCCGGAAATCCTGCTGCTGCACTTCCCCGGCATGCACCAGGGCAATCGCCTCGTCCACCTTTTTCCAGTCCTGTTGTGAGAGGATACCAAGCCTCCCCGTGTACGGGTAGCGCCCGGTTGCCACCACATCCCTGCCGCTTAACAGTTCCGTGTGGATGCGCTCCGTCATGACCATCGAAAGATGTCTGGAAATTTCACTGTCCGTCAGTTCCCTCATGGATTCTTTTCCCAGAAAAACACTGCCGCCAATGGTTTTAAGCTGTTTGGTGATGGTCTTTAAAATTGTCGATTTTCCGGAGCCGTTTGGTCCGATCAGTGTGAGGATTTCCCCTGGCCGGACACCCAGATTGATATTTTTAATCAGGGGAATCCGGTCGTATCCTACGGTCAGATCACGCATCGTAAGCTGCTCGTCATCGTTTGGTATATCTTGCGCAGGAAACTGCCCTGGCTCCTTTAGCATATTCTGCCCGTTATGTTGTTTTCCGTTTTCTTCTTTCATCACTTTCCAATTATTTTCCATCTGCATTTTTGTGTCTGCTCATAGTAACTTTCTTCCTGCCTTTGCGTCCTTATCCGTTTTGGCTTTCTGTCTGCACATTATTTGTCTTCCACGATTCATCACATCCGCTGCTTTCGCAACATTGCCGCAATTACCACCGGCACTAAAAATACCGCAGTCACCGAACTGATACTGATCTCCGTTGGTGCAAACACGGTCCGCGCAATCCCGTCACAGAACAGCGTAATCACTGCGCCGCCGAGAAAACATCCCGGAATTAGAATAATCGGTTTTGCCGTGTGGGTTGCCAGTTTAATCAGATGCGGCACCGCAATTCCGACAAACGAAATCGGTCCGGCAAACGCGGTCACACATGCCGACAGCAGACTTGACAGTAAAATCAGTGCAATGCGCAGTGCTTTTACGTTTACGCCCATATTTCTGGCATAAGATTCTCCCATCTGATAAGCACTGATTGGTTTTGCAAGCCCGAAGGTAATCACAACCGTGATTCCAACAATTATGACCATGATGCGAATGTGCTCCCAGCTCATACCGGAAAAACTTCCCATTGACCAGTTGTGAAGATTGACAATATTGGAATCGTCCGCAAACGTCACACAAAAATCCGTAATCGCCGAACAGATATAACCAATCAGGATACCGCACACTACAAGCAGCGACATATTCGATACCCGAAACGAAATCAGAAGGACAAATCCCATGGCAAGCAGTGAACCGGCAAATGCAGCTACCACCATTCCAAGGGAACTGACCATAATCCCTTTTTCCAGAAAAAAGATCATGGTCAGTGCCACGACAAGTTTGGCTCCGGAGGAAATCCCAAGCACATACGGTCCTGCAATCGGATTCTGGAAAAAACTCTGCAGCAGGAAACCGGATACGGAAAGTGCCCCTCCGAGCAGAACTGCAGCAATGATACGGGGCAGACGGATTTTCCAGACAATCTGATACAGTGTGGAATCCGGCTGATGTTTTGTCAGCACGCCCAGGAAATCAAAAAAAGACATTTCCACACTTCCGACACCGATATTCCAGAAAAACAGAATTGCCAGCAATAGAATAATCACCACAAAAGAAACCAGATAGCGGAGCGTTCTGTTTGTTTCTGTCCCGGAATTATTCTTTTTTTCTTTTATTTGTGATCTCATGTTCTGCTCCTCATGCATTACGACAATTGTTATTATTTGTACATCCGTACGCTCCGGCTCACTGCAATTTCTTCAAAAACCGGTATGTTCCATCCCCTTCTCCCGTCAGAATCTGATTCAGATCCTCGATAAAATCACAGGTTCCGGTAGACTGCTGGTAAAAATTGCTTCCCGTTGTATATACCTGTCCGCTTTTTACAGCCTGAAAATCCGCAAACAAGCTGTTTTTCTTTACCAGCTCATCGATGGACGTCAATTCCCCCTCAATGGTTCCGTTGTAGATCAGCACATCCGCATCAATCTCCGCAGAATAAAAATCTTCCATCTGCATTTTCATCGTGGAAAGTGCATTTTTTTCTTCATCCGTATAATTTCCGAGTGAATAGGTACCGCCTGCAAGTCCGATCATCGCAGAGACATAGTCGTTTGGCTTGCGCACAGTGATCGTCCCGTCCGAGGAAACTGCAAAAAATGCCACCTTTTTCCCGGTACTCTTTTTTTCCATAATCGGTTTCACACGTTTTACCTGTTTATTAAAATAGTCATCTGCCTGCTGTTGTTTTCCAAACAGAATACCAAACAGTTTGATCCATTCCAGCCGTCCCAGCGGATGCTTTTCATAACTGGAACGCTCGACCATCACCCGGATGCCAAGTTCTTCGAGTTTTTCCTTTACTTCCGGATTGTGCGTGACCATCGTATTTTCAATGGCAAATGTGCAGCCACCCTGCAACAGCTGTTCGTAATCCGGCGCACTGTATTTTCCGGCATAAACCAAAGAACCGTCTGCCATGGCATCCTTCGCCTGCTGCACATACCAGTCGTCTTCCTTCAATGCGGTGTATGCAACGTGTGACAGCCCACCGGCCTGACAGATCAGATCCATCACCGCAGACGATACAAGGTACACATGGTTTAACGGCTGCTGTAAAACGGTTACATCCTCCGGTACATCCGCTGGCACCGGAACCCCTTTCGGAATAAGCAAAAAACGACCGTTGTCCACGATCGTAATCAGCTTATAATTTCCATATTCATCGATCTGAAACTGATCGGCATAGGACAATTTTACCTGCCCGGTCTGTTTCAGCTCTTTAAAACTTACATCTTTTGCAAAAGAAAATGTCAGGGTGTAATCAATCTCATGCGGCTGGCTCATGGCTGTAGTGTCTCCTACTACATCCATCGTACACGGAACTCCGGCAATTGGAAATGTAAACGTTGAATTCCCACCCTCGTTCTCATTTGTATATTTTTTTCCATCGACCAGCATGTAATCGTAATAGGTACTGCTCCAGACTATGGTTGCATATGCCTGTCCGTCCGTCACTTTTACTTTTGCTTCAGAATCTACGGAAGCTCTGCCGCTTCCGCCTTCCAGTTCTACATTTACGGTGTATTCTCCGTCTTCCAGCGATGTGTCCGGTTCCGCGGTGGCAGTCTGCGTTTCCGCGGCATGCTGCACCTGTTCTTTTTCTGCCGTAGAACCACAGCCAGACAAAACCGACACACACATACAAAGGGACACGATAATTACCGTTAATTTCCTGCTTTTCATACTTTTTCTCTTTGACCGGATGATTTCTCCGATCCATCCTATCTGTTTTCCTGTAACTTTTGACACATGTACATCATTTTCAAATACGATGTACCGGAATTGCCGCCGTCTGGCAGACAACTCACATTTTATTTTTTCTGTGCATCTGATACACTGACTTTATGATCATACCAGGTTCCCTTGGTTCCAAGAATTGCAAGGTCAAACTCTTTTCCAAGTTCTTCTACCGGCACGTCAAATCCGTAAACTTCCTCTGTCGTTCCATCGCTGTATTTTACTTTATCTGTCGTTGGCTGTAACAATTCTGCACCGTCTTTTTCTGCATCTTTTGCGCTTCCCAGAAACAGATTTACGATTTTCTTGGATACCAGACGGATGTGAATGGTCATCTTTTTGTCTTTTACGGTAAGGGTTCCACATCCATTGTCTGCTTCATTGACATGAAACATCCCACTGTCGGTATTAAACTTTGCGGTATAAGTGCCGTCCTCCAGCGCGGATACCTCGCTGGAAGAAGCAGACTTGGAAACTTTTCCAAGTGACTCAATTGCTTTTTTTGTATGCTCTACATAAAGTTTCTGGACAGCTTCAATCTCACCAAGTCCGGCAATCTGTGTGTCAACACTGTCGAAATTGCCGCTTGCAGTGAACTGGCTCTTCCAGGAATCGTCATCGTCTCCTGCCATATCATTGTTTGCATGATCTCCGGCAACAACCATGAGTGGACGAAGAATAACTTTCTTGTAACCTGCGTCCTTAACTGCCTTGATTACATTTTCACAGGAAGTCTCTTCCGGCTCACCCTCTACGGTTCCGATAAAGACATTGTCATAACCAAGCTTATCCATCTGTGTAGACATCTGGCTGTAACTTACCTTTGCAGAATGGGAAGTACCGTGTCCCATGAATACAAATGCAGTACCGTCCTTCTTGGCAGCATCCAGTGAATCGTATCCTGCGGTCTTTACAGCTTCTGCTGTAATATCTTCTGCAACTGCCTTCTTGTCATCGTTGATCACGGTTGCATCATCACCAACTTCACCAAGCAGCGGTTCCGCAACGACAACTTTTTCAAACTTATCCTTATATGCATCCAGCTCTCCGACAAGTTCATCATACTCTGCCCCATGCATCAGGTGTGTCGGCTGGATCACCAGATTCTTTACCCCGTTATCAACCGCTCTCTGTAATGCCTGGTCTACGTTGTCGATCTTCTCGCCATCTCTTGCCTGTACGTGATTGATAATGATCTGTGCGGTAAATGCCCTGCGGACTGCCCAGTCCGGATTTGCTGCCTGAATGGCTTTTTCCACACCACTGATATCTGCGGCACGGCTGTCATTAAAAGATGTACCAAAGCTTACGACAAGGATTTCGTTATCTCCGATATTATCCTGATTTAACGGATCATCCTTGGAAGCATCACCGGTATCTCTGCCGAAATAATCCGGATCTGCATTTTCACCGGAAACAAGTGCTTTCTGTGCATCTGTCAGCTTGTCCCATGCTTCTTTTGCAGCAGCACACTGCTCATCGGTTTTATCTGTTCTTTCCTGAACATAAATAGCATCAATCAATTCTGCTACCTCATCTGCAGCTGCCTGATCGTCTTTTGCAGACTCTGTGCCTTGCGAATTTTCTACCTGATTGTTGTCTTTGCTGTCTTTGTTTCCGCATCCGGCAAGCATGCCTGCAGCCAGTACACATGTCAGAAACAATGCAAGTATTTTCTTTCTCATAATTCTCTCCTTTTTGAAATACAGCATAGACTGCATTTCCTGCATACACCACATCCACCCTGACGGATTTCTCATGCGATGTATTCTTTGGGTTGACGGGTTGCTTCATCTCATAAGATCACGCATCATCCAAAGTGCCAAAAGAAAAGCCCCACCCGGAACATTCCGAAAGGAGCAATCAACCCATGCAAAAAGGAACTGTCTGCGGATGGCTGTCCCACACAGTTTTCTGTAACATGCAGTACGATCAATGACTCGTGATCTGAAAGTAAAAACTTTCTGTACCAGATCATTGGCAGGTTTCCTGGCTCATAGATCATCATAACATGCTTCGCCTTCCCAATGCAGTTGCATCAGTGGCACCTGAAATGCAGCCTAAGCTGCATTTCCTACGTACATCGCATCCGCGTCAGCGGATTTCTCATGCGATGTGCTCCTTCTTGAAATGCAGCCTAAGCTGCATTTCCTACGTACACCACATCCGCCTTGGCGGATTTCTCATGCGGTGTGCTTCTTTGCAGTTACTCCCTAATCACAGTGACGAGTTCGTACAGGATTTGCACCTGTTTCCCTTTTACCCTGCGCATACAAGCCCATATATCCCATGCAAAGCGGTTTTATATGACAGGCACCAACGATCTTCTTTATGAAACTTTTTACATATTAGCATATTGCGCGTTTATTTACAATGCGAAAATTACGTCTTTTCCGTTTTGATCCGGCACACCACTTCCGCTCCAGACTCCGCGTGGTTGTAAAAACAAAGCATGCCCCCCTGCTCTTTTAAGAATTTTTTTGCGATCGCAAGACCAAGCCCCTGATGCGTCCGGTCATGCCGGCTGGCATCCCCGCTGTAAAATTCCTGATCTGCATAGATGAGATCCTGCTCCGAAAAACCCTTTCCAAAATCGCGGACGGTTGCAGTCAGATACTCCTGCCCCTCATACACTTCCATCTGCAGGCGCACCACGATCCCGCGCGCCCGGTCTGTGTGTTCCACCGCATTGCTGACCACATTTTTCCAGGCTCTGCCAACCGGTCCTGGCTTGCAGCATACATTCCCACACAGGGAATCCTCCTGAAAAACAACCGGAACTTTTTCCGCTGCCGTAATCTGCATGGCTGCTTCTTTGAACTGCTCTTTCAAACGCGCACAGGTGACTACTTCTGTCTCCTCTGCACGATCACGTCCATACAGCAGTTGCCGCATATGCTCCAAATACTGCTCCATGCTGCCCACATTCGCCAAAATAGCATCCGTACACTCCCGGTTTTCTGCAGACAAATCCGTCTCCGCCAAAAGCTCGGCATTTCCTTTGATGACAGTAAGCGGTGTCTTGATATCGTGTGTCAGTGCCGCAAGCTGCTCTTTTTTCTGCTGCTGTGCGTCCCACTGTCTGGTCAGCGAATCTTTTAATGCTTCTTTCATGCCGGAAAGTGAGGACATCACATCGTCAATCTCCTTAATCTGCGATGGTCCGGTTTCAAACTCCAGATCATTTTGTCCAATTTTTTCCGTAACTTCGCGTAGCTGCCTAAGCTCCCGTTTTAATTTTTTTGCAAAATGGCCGGACAACAATGTGGCATGCAGGAAAAACAGCACCACGCCAAGCACCGGTGTCAGTATCTCCAGAGATGGAACAATGCCGTTTAATTTATCGTACGCATACCTCATATGCAAATCGTATTTTACAATACAGATATCGCCGCTGTTCTGCTTAATATAGCGGTAATACTTTCCCATGGATGCATACTTACTGCCGTTTTTATACCCCTGCCATGCCCTTTTCTTCGCGTCTGCCGAAAAAGTTCCGGTCTTAAACCGCCCCGTCGCATCATAAATCCCGTATCTGCATCCATCCGGAATCAGGGCTTCCACCTCTGTCCCCGCAGCCTTAATTTCTTCCGTATGGTCCGTCAGTTGCAGCTCCGCATAATTGGCAGGCAGCGTAAATCCTGTCATGGGACTTAATACCAGAAACACCAGACAGAACATTCCGATTCCGAACGTATCCAGACAGAATAACGCCGCAAATTTCAAAAACAGCCCGGTCAGTGTTTTTTGTCTTCTTTTTTTCATTTCCATCGATAGCCGATCCCCCAAACCGTTTCAATCGGGTTGATCCCGAATTTCTGGAATTTTGCACGGATATTTTTTACATGCTCCGTAATTGCGGAACTGTTGCTGTCCCCGTCAAATCCGAATACATGCTCTAAAATCCGTTCTTTCGAAAATACCTGTCCGTGGTTTAATGCCAGAAATTCGCAGATCGTATATTCCGCCTTTGTAAAAACAAGTTCGTGTTCCTGCACATAGATTTTTCTCTCCTGCATGGAAAAACGCACCTCCCCGATACAGATCGTATGCGTTTTTTCCCTGTTTTCCCGCCGGATATGTGCAGCAACTCTCGCCCGCAGTTCCCCGATCCCGAACGGTTTTGTGATATAGTCATCCCCACCCGCGCCAAGCCCGGTCATTACGTCTTTCTCTTCGGTTTTTGCCGTGAGAAACAGAATCGGACAATCCACTTTTTCGCGGATTCTGCGGCACAGATCAAACCCGTCTATGCCCGGCATCATCACATCTAAAAGAATGAGCTGGTATCTGCCCAGTTTGTCTTCCTCCAGTTGCAGCGGATCTTCAAGTGCCGTCACCTGATACCCTTCCCGCAAAAGTGCTTTTTTGATCACAGCTAAAATTTCCCGGTCATCATCAATTGCCAATATCTCAGTCATTGCACTGCCTTCCTTCATATTTATGAAACCATACTCCAATTATGACACACATCAGAAACAGGAGCAACAGACAAAACAACACACGTTTCCCGTTTACGGGATCATTGCAATACCGAATGCCCCTTGCACTCCACGTAGCCGGAAAAAACTGCCATCTGCCCTCCCCAAGCCCGGTGAGAAACAGGGCGGACACCACCGACTGCGCCACGCCCACGCACTGGGATACGGTCTTTGGAAAGATCAGATTCAGGAACAAATGCTCCAGATACAACGGCACACTTCCGAAAATCAGTGTCCCCGTCAGCCGCACATACTGCATGCCAATCCCCTCTTTTCCCAGTAAAAAATGATACCCGGCAGCAAAAAGAACTGCTGCCCCGAAAATTGCAAGAAACCCCATGCCAAAAAGAACCACGCCCTTTACAACAAACCCTTTGCCCTTTACTTTGTAGTTCCCGAGAAATACCTGAAAATGATTCTGCTCCTCAAGTCCGATATTTCCCGCACACACAATGCTCACCACAAACGGAAGTCCGATACCGATCAGTTCAAAATATGCCATGGTCTGTCCCATGGGATTTCCTATGGTCCCGCGATAATAAAACAGCATGAAACCAGCGATGATAACCGGCACCGCCACATGAAACGGAATTAAAAAAGTATGCTTCATTTTCAAAAGTTCCGCCCGGACACTTCCCATCACACGTTTTGTCATTCTGCCACCTGCTTTCGAAACCATGTTCTGCCTGCCAGCCAGAATACCAGAAACCACAGAAGTGCGGCAGGAATTCCAATCAACAGCCCACTCACTCTGCCGAGTTCCGGAGAATAGGTCACCTGCCCCGGCTCAAACGGCAGTCCGTTTGGCATCACTTTGATCACGACACACATCAGCCGCGATGTGATCGCTCCCGGAAACAACGCAAACCACGGTTTTAACGATACCGACGTAGACAAAATACTATAGATTCCAACATGGATCACAAGCATCAGAAATGTGCTTATTTTCTGTGCAAGAAGCAGGCAGAACGGAATCTCCCAGAGTGTGGTAAGCCACAACACAATTCCTGCCAGTATCTGTGCCGGAATCGGGATTGCCTGCCTCATCTTCAGATTCCCCACAGATTCCAGCAGCATCTGCCCCATCATGGAAAACAGCGTAAGTCCAGCAACTGCAACCGCCGACATCTTTATTCCGACAAGGATTTTTGCGTCCCAGATCTGTTCCATGCCGCAGGGCAGTGACCATATCGTGTAATTCTTTTTCTGTTTGTCCTTTTTCCCAATGATGCTGCACAAAATGCCCAGAAACCCCGGATACAGCCCGATGTACCACCAGTTGTACACATCAATGGAAAAATAGGAAGAGGTCAGCCAGAATGCCAGCAACGCCGTAAACACCGGCATGCCGAACGTAATTGCTGCCACGGAGGTATGACGGTATTTTAACTGTTCCGCCCGAAAATAATGTTTCATGATTCATTCCCTTGTATGATAATTAGGAAGTTAATTATCACACGTTTCCTTTCTTTTAATATCGTGGTTCAATACAATTCAGATACTATGGACTTTTGATGTTTATTCT